>Ga0209960_1000526_pt1 | contig 76815 bp, 73 predicted proteins | sample ThiBiot_500_plan_2_FD_183947 | JGI IMG/M metagenome (GOLD analysis project Ga0209960, IMG submission 183947) | Wastewater bioreactor microbial communities from Cape Town, South Africa - Thiocy_expt_500_plan (SPAdes) | ecosystem: Engineered > Bioreactor > Thiocyanate-remediating >... | reverse complement strand
CGGGCCGAACTATCAGGGGATGTAAGGGCTCATGACACGCGAATGCGCGATGCGCAGAGCCGGCGCAGCCTGACATGGCCGACTTCCCGTTCGCCGCCTTCGGCATCACATCGATCATCCTGTTCGGCGCCTACACCCTGTTCGGCATCACCGGCTTCGGCCAGAGCATCATCGCGATGCCGTTTCTGGTGATGGTCGCCTCGCTGCGCTTCTTCGTGCCGCTGGTGGCGCTGCTCGACGGCGTGTTTGTGCTCTGGAACGTCGCCAAATTCCGCCGCGAGGTGAACTACCGCGAACTGATCGCGCTGGTGCCGACCACCACGATCGGCATAATCGCCGGCGCGACCATTTTCCTGATCATCTCCGAGAAGATCCTGCTGCTCAGCCTCGGCGTCCTGATCACCTGCCATGGCGTCTACTGCATTCTGCAGCGCGGTCAGGAGCCTCAGTTCAGCAGGATCATGGCGGTGCCGCTTGGCCTTCTGGCGGGGGCGTTGTCGGCGACCTTCGGCACCGGCGGGCCGCTTTATGTGGCCTATCTGTCGGGACGGATTCGCGACAAGGGCGAATTGCGCGCCACCATCGTGCAACTGCTGCTGCTCACCGCGTTGCTGCGAATCGGCATCTTCGGTGTCGGCGGATTCTATGCCGACCCGAAAATCTGGGTGTGGTGGGCGCTCTCGCTGCCGTTCTGCTTTGCCGGCGTCAAGCTCGGGCACTATCTGCACGACCGGCTGAAAAGCGAAAGCTTGTTGATGCTGGTCTATGTGATTCTGGTCATTGCCGGGATCATGCTGATCATCAAGAATATCTAGTTCGGGCGCGGGCGCCGGGGACGGGGACAGGCCTTGTTCCGGCGCCGAAAAACCGGCGCACGATTGCGCGAGGTCGGCCCGCCGCCACGATGCCGCCACACTGAGCGGGCCCTTCGACCGGATCGCTCAAATCCTTGCGGACGGTCCGCAAACGGGCCATTGTCCCCCGGTCGCCGACCTTATCTTGGTCCGCGCCTTTTCAGTTTTATGGAGCTGGCACGCGTGATGTCTCCCGTTCGTTTCAACCGCGTGGCCATTGCCACCGCCGCCGTGGCATCGTTGGTGATCGGCGCGCTGGCGGGGCCCGCGCTGGCGCAGCCAGGCGTGGACAAGGTCGCGACCTATCCGACCAGCCACGACCTGCAGGGCCTCACCGCGGCCGGTAGCTATCTTGCCGCGCGCCGCGCCAGTGTCGAGCGCGACGCTGCTGCCGCCGCCGCGTTCTACCGGACCGCGCTGCGCCTCGATCCGAAGAACAACGAATTGCTCGACCGCGCCTTCATCTCCTCGGTCGCCGACGGCGACATCGACGATGCGGTGAAATATGCCGAGCGCATTCTGGCGGTCGACAAGACCAACCGTGTCGCGCGCCTCGTGGTCGGTGTCCGCGCCCTGAAGCAGAAGAATTACGCGACGGCGCAGCAGAACATCAATCAGTCGGTGCGCGGACCGATCACCGATCTGGTCGCGACCCTTCTGTCGAGCTGGGCGATGTACGGCGCGGGCAACACCACGGCCGCGATCGCCAATATCGACAAGCTCGCCGGTCCCGAATGGTATCCGATCTTCAAGGATCTGCATGCCGGCATGATCTATGAGCTGGCGGGCAGGCAGAAGGATGCGGGTATCCGTTTCGAGCGGGCCTACAAGCTCGACGATTCCGCGCTGCGGGTTGCCGATGCCTATGGCCGCTGGCTGTCGCGCAACAAGGGCGATGCCGCGGCGACCGCGGTCTTTGAGAATTTCGACAAGAAGCTGGCGCGTCATCCGCTGGTGGTCGATGCTTTGCGCGAGACGCGGGCCGGCAAGAAGCTCGCGCCGCTGGTGGATTCGGCGCAGGCCGGCGCCGCCGAGGCGCTTTACGGCATCGGCGCATCGCTGACCCGGCGCGGCGGCGAGGATCTCGCACTGGTCTATCTGCAGCTTGCGCTTTATCTGCGACCCCATCACGCGCTGGCGCTGCTCTCGCTCGGCGATCTTTATGAATCGGTGAAGAAGCCGCAAATGGCGGTGAACGTCTATGAGCGCGTGCCGGCGAATTCGCCGCTCAAGCGCAACGCGCAGATTCAGCTCGCGACCGATCTCGACGCGATCGATCGCAGCGAGGAGGCGCTCAAGATTCTGCGCACCGTCATCAGTGAGGACCCCAAGGACATCGAGGCCATCGTGGCGCTCGGCAATATCGAGCGCGCCCGCAAGAAGTTCGAGGAGTGCGCCGGCACCTACAGCAACGCGATCGAGGCCAACGAGGACCAGAAGCCGAACTGGGTGCTGTATTACTTCCGCGGCATCTGCGAGGAGCGCTCCAAGCAGTGGCCGAAGGCGGAAGCCGATCTGAAGAAGGCGCTCTCGCTGCAGCCCGAGCAGGCCCATGTGCTGAACTATCTCGGCTATTCCTGGGTCGATCAGGGCATCAATCTCGACGAGGGCATGGCGATGATCCGCCGCGCCGTCGAGCAGCGGCCGGATGACGGCTTCATCGTCGACTCGCTCGGCTGGGCCTATTTCCGCATCGGCGATTACGACAACGCGGTGAAGAACCTCGAGCGCGCCATCGAGCTCAAGCCGGAAGACCCGACCATCAACGACCACCTCGGCGATGCCTATTGGCGCGTCGGCCGCACGCTGGAGGCCCGTTTCCAGTGGCAGCATGCCAAGGACCTCAAGCCGGAGCCGGAAGAGCTGCCGAAAATCGAGGCCAAGCTGCGCGACGGCCTGCCGGAAGATACCTCGTCGGCGGCCGCGGCCGAGCGCAAGAAGGATGCCGACAAGGGCGGCTAGGCCCGACAGCGGCCCGCGCGCCTGACCGTGGCGCGTAGGCCTGATGACCTGCAGCGGAACGACAGATGACGTTTTTCAGCCGGATTTTCACCACCCGGGTGCTTCTTCAGATCATCGCCATTCTTTGCGCGCTCGTTGTGATGCGCGGTGTCGGAAGCTACAGCGAGATGACCTGGACCGTGGCAATGGTGCCTTAGGCACCTGCGGCCGTCCTGTTTGCAAAAGCCCGCGCTTGTCGCGGGCTTTTGCATCCTTATAACGGGTCGATCCAGCAGTGACCGGGACAGGCCCGGTCCGCACGAACGAGACCGCGCATGACCTCCCTGACCGACACCGCCCGCGCCAAGGTCAATCTCACCTTGCGCGTGCTCGGCCGGCGGCCGGACGGCTATCACGACCTCGACAGCATCGTGGCGTTCGCCGATTGCGCCGATCAGCTCTCGCTCGATCCGGATCGTCCGCTCGGTCTGACGGTGACCGGCCCGCGCGCGGCGGAATGCGGCGCGCTGGACGATAACCTCGTGCTGCGCGTCGCCCGTCATCTCGGCGAGCGCATCGCTGGTCTCAGGCTCGGGCACTTCGTGCTCGACAAGCATCTGCCGGCAGCGGCGGGTATCGGCGGCGGCTCGGCGGACGCCGCGGCTGCGCTGCGGCTGCTGGCGAAGGCGAACGGTCTTGCGCCCGACGATCCGCGCCTGATGGATGTCGCACGCACGACCGGCGCCGATATTCCGGTCTGCGTCGCCTCGCGCGCCTGCATCATGGCCGGCGTCGGCGAGAATCTGTCGCCGCTGGCGTTGCCGCGTCTGCCTTGCGTGCTGGTCAATCCGCGCGTCGCGGTCGCGACCAGGGACGTGTTCGCCGCACTCGGCCTGCGCAATGGCCAGTTGCGGGTCGGCGTCTCCGAAATGCTGGAGGCGATTACGCTGCCCAAGGCGGGCGCAGCGGCGGAAGACTGGCTGATCGAGCTTTCGGCGGGCGTCAACGATCTCGAAGCACCGGCGATGAAGATCCAGCCTGTGATCGGCGAGGTTCTTGCCGCGTTGCGCGGGAGCGAAGGCGTGCGGCTGGCGCGGATGTCGGGCTCCGGCGCGACATGTTTCGCGCTTTACGAGACAGATGACGCCGCGCGTGCTGCGGCGCAGACGCTCGCCCGCGCGCACCCGGACTGGTGGGTGCACGCCGGCGCGTTGAGCTGAGACCGTTAGTCGCTGACGGCGCTCAGTTCGAGCGGGCGAGGCAGAACGCGACGACCTGCTCCAGCGCGCTCTTCATCGGCGAGGATGGAAACAGCGCCAGCGCATCGACCGCCATCGCGCCGTAATGCTGGGCGCGGTTCATCGCGTCTTCCAGCGTGCGATGCTTGGTCATCAGGCCGATGGCGTGATCGAGGTCGCCCTCGGCGATCTCGCCGCGCTCCAGCGTCCTGATCCAGAATTCGCGCTCGACATCGTTGCCGCGGCGGAACGCCAGCACCACCGGCAGCGTGATCTTGCCCTCGCGGAAATCGTCGCCGACATTCTTGCCGAGCTTGGCGGCCTTGCCGCCATAGTCGAGCACGTCATCGACGAGCTGGAAGGCGATGCCGAGATTCATGCCGACCGAGCGGCAGGCGGTCTGCTCGGCCTTGGGCCGTCCCGCGATCACCGGGCCGACCTCGCAGGCGGCGGCGAACAATTCGGCGGTCTTGCCGCGCACCACCGCGAGATATTCGTCCTCGGTGGTCGCGGTGTTCTTGGCGGCGGCAAGCTGCATCACCTCGCCCTCGGCGATGGTGGCGGCGGCCGACGACAGGATGTCGAGCGCGCGCAGCGAGCCGACCTCGACCATCATGCGGAACGCCTGGCCGAGCAGGAAGTCGCCGACCAGCACGCTGGCCTCGTTGCCCCACAGCATCCGCGCCGACAATTTGCCACGGCGCAGTTCGCTCTCGTCCACCACGTCGTCATGCAGCAGCGTCGCGGTGTGCATGAACTCGACGGCGGCGGCGAGCTTGATGTGCCCTTCGCCGGAATAACCCGCGAGCTGGGCCATCGCCAGCGTCAGCATTGGGCGCAGCCGCTTGCCGCCCGACGAGATCAGGTGGTTCGCCACCTCCGGGATCATGGTGACTTCCGACCCGGTTCGCGACAGGATGGTGGCGTTGACGCGTTCCATATCCTCGGAGACAAGCCCGACGAGCTGGTCTATCGATGGTGTCGAGTGGCTCTCGAAAGGTACAATGACTGCCACGCAGGGCCTCCAGATGGGAACTGCGGCCGACAATAGAAACTGCCGGGACGGGCGGCAAGGGCGTCCGGTTGCGGTGGCCGCGATTTGGGGACCGGTATGGAGGTGTTTTGATTGCGCGAGTTGATCCGGACCAATGACATGGTGCTGGTTTCGGCGGTTGGCGCGCTGCTGGAGGGCGCCAACATCCACCATCTGCTGCTCGATTCCAATATGAGCGTGGTCGAGGGTTCGCTTGGCGTCATTCCGCGCCGGATCCTGGTGCATGAGGACGACGCCGGCGCGGCGCGGCGATTGCTGACCGACGCCGGGCTTGGACATGAGTTGCGGGACGATGCCTGGACCCGCAGACGATGCCGCCGCTGACGGCCGATCTCACCGAGGACGCGTTTCTGGACGGGCGGCTGCGGCTGCGCCAGTTCCGGCGCGGCCATCGCTCCGGCCATGACGCCATACTGCTCGCCGCCGCCACGCCGGCGCGCCCCGGCGATCGTGTGGTGGAGTTCGGGGCCGGCGCCGGCGCCGCCGGGCTCGCGCTGGCCCGCCGGGTCCCCGACATTGTGCTGACGCTGGTCGAGATCGATCCGGAGCTGGCGGGCCTCGCCCAGGGCAACGCCGCGCTGAACGGGATCGCGGCGCGCGCGGTGCAACTCGACGTCGCGGCGACGCCCGCAGCCTTTGCCGCCGTGGGTCTACCGCCGGACCATGCCGACATCGTGCTGATGAACCCGCCCTTCAATCCGGGGGCGCGACATCAATCCTCGCCGGACGCAGCCCGCAAGACCGCCCATGTCGCCGCCGCCGATACGCTGGAGGCGTGGATCGGGGCCGCGCGGCGTCTGCTCAAGCCCAAGGGCACGCTGACGCTGATCTGGCGCGCCGAGGGTCTGGGAGAGGTGCTGGCCGCTCTGGCGCGGGGATTCGGCGCGGTTGTCGTCATTCCGGTCTATCCGGATCCGGCCTCGGCCGCGATTCGGGTGCTGGTCCGGGCCACCAAGGGCAGCCGCGCGCCGATGGCGCTCGATCGGGGGCTGGTGCTGAATGACGGGGCAGGCGTGCCGACGAAACAGGCCGCCGATAGTCTTGGCGGGCGCTGCGGCCTGCCGTTGGCGCGGGGGGAGGTGTGACGGGGTTCTGCGACCGCAGGTCTGTTATTGCGGCAGCGACTTGGAACCGGCGTCGGGGATCGACGTGAAATGAATGGCGGTGAACAATGCGCCGATCAGCAGCATCAGGAGATAGATCTTCATGCCGGCCATCCCTCTCGCTGCGCCATTGCAGCCATGATTGTCTGCAAAGCAAATCGTGTGCCGGCCGCTGCATGCCAGCACAGGGATAATAAAAGATTAATTTGAAAGGCGTTCCATGACCGATACGAGCGGCGATAACAATGGCTTGATGTCGGGGCTGCTGCGCCTGTTGCCGGCGCGCTTCCGGCACACGGTGGTGGTGCCGGTGGTGCGGCTGTCGGGCACCATCGGCGCGGTAACGCCGCTGCGGCCCGGCCTGACGCTCGCCGGCGTCAGCCGTCTGCTCGAACGCGCCTTCGAGACCAGGAACGCCAAGGCGGTCGCGGTGGTGATCAATTCGCCGGGCGGCTCGCCGGTGCAGTCGCGCCAGATCCATGATCGCATCCGGCATCTTGCCGCGGAGAAACGGATTCCGGTGCTGGTGTTCGTCGAGGATGTTGCGGCGTCGGGCGGTTACATGATCGCCTGCGCGGGCGACGAGATCTTCTGCGATGTCTCCTCGATCGTCGGTTCGATCGGCGTGATCGGGGGCACCTTCGGCTTTCAGGACCTGATCAAGAAGGTCGGCATCGAGCGCCGCATCTATACCTCCGGCGATCACAAATCGACGCTCGATCCGTTCCTGCCGGAAAATCCCGAGGATGTGGCGCGGCTCAAGGCGATCCAGAGCGAGATTCACGACAGCTTTATCGCGCTGGTGAAGCAGCGCCGCGGCTCGCGCCTGAAGGACGAGGACGGCTATCTGTTCTCCGGCGAATACTGGGCCGGCGAGCGCTCGGTGAAGCTTGGCCTTGCCGATGCGATCGGCGATCTGCGCTCGGTGTTGCGTATGCGCTATGGCGAGAAGGTCCATACGCCGCTGATCGCGCCGCCGAGCGGACTGTTGCCGAATCTGACCGGCCGCAGGCAGGGCGCGGGCACGGCGCTCGGTGCGCCGGGATTTGCCGACGAACTGATTTCGGCGCTGGAGACGCGCGCGATCTGGGCGCGTTACGGTTTGTGACGATGGCGTGAGGCAGCGAGGATCCGATGCCCCCATTCATTCTGGTGATCGCGGGACTTGTCGGCGGCGCGGCGCTGCTGCGGTTCGCCACGAGGGAAGCGCGGCGCGTCAACCGCGAACTCGAGGAGGCGCGGCTGCGCGATCTCGATCCGGAGCGCGCCGCCGATCTGCACCACGATCCGGAAACCGGCACCTACCGGCCGCGTTGAGCGGCGAATGCAAAACCGGTCCGGAATGGGGCATCATTCGCGGACCGGCGAGCAAGCTGAGCGGCGATCGGACGCCTCAGCGCAGCGTTCGGATATCCTGACCGACCAGAGCGCCGAGCAGGAGCGCGGTCATCACCACGCCGATGATTTCAAAAGCGAGCATTTGCAGCCTTCCTGTGCGCCGCCGCCTTCTGGCGGTGGCATTGGGGGCCGGCTTGTGCCGGTCTTCCCGATTGATGCGGGCAGGCTAGCGGGCCAATTGCTAACGAAGCGCAAGCGTGGCGCAGCGCCTGCCGCTTGCGGTTAACGCAAGGTTGGAAAGGAGCTTCGGATGCCGCGGGTTTTGGCCGAGTTGCCTTGATTCCGGTGGCCGCCACCGATACGGTCCGGCCAAATTCCGTCCTCCGGCGATTTGAAGATCATGACCTCTTTGCCAGACCATATGCGCCCTGAACGCTCGTTCCAGGGCCTGATATTGACGTTGCAACGCTATTGGGCCGATTACGGCTGCGTCATTCTGCAGCCCTACGACATGGAGGTCGGCGCCGGCACTTTCCATCCGGCGACCACGCTGCGCGCGCTCGGCCCCAGGCGCTGGAATGCCGCTTACGTGCAGCCCTCGCGCCGTCCCAAGGACGGCCGCTACGGCGAGAACCCCAACCGCCTGCAACACTACTACCAGTTTCAGGTCATCCTGAAGCCGTCGCCGTCCGACATTCAGGATCTCTATCTGAAATCGCTCGCGGCGATCGGCGTCGATGCCGCGCTTCACGACATCCGCTTTGTCGAGGACGATTGGGAAAGCCCGACGCTCGGCGCGTGGGGACTGGGCTGGGAATGCTGGTGCGACGGCATGGAAGTGTCGCAGTTCACATACTTCCAGCAGGTCGCGGGCGTCGAATGCGCGCCGGTGGCGGGCGAACTCACTTACGGCCTCGAGCGCCTCGCGATGTATGTGCAGGGCGTCGACAACGTCTACGATCTCAATTTCAACGGCCGCGATGGCGACCAGAAAGTGACCTACGGCGACGTCTTCCTGCAGGCCGAGCAGGAATACTCGCGGCACAATTTCGAACACTCCGACACGGCGATGCTGTTCGAACAGTTCAGGATGGCCGAAGGCGCGTGCAAAAAGTATCTCGATGCCGGTTGGGCGAGCGACAAGAAGGAAAAGCACCTGATGGCGCTGCCGGCCTACGACCAGTGCATCAAGGCGAGCCATGTGTTCAACCTGCTCGACGCGCGCGGCGTGATCTCGGTCACAGAACGCCAGAGCTACATCCTGCGCGTGCGCGAACTGGCGAAAGCCTGCGGCGAGGCGTGGGTGCATACCGAAGCGGGCGGGGTGTAAGCGATGCCCGATCTTCTGTTTGAACTGTTCTCCGAGGAAATTCCCGCGCGCATGCAGGCCAAGGCGGCGGACGATCTGCGCAAGATGGTCACCGACCGTCTCGTCGCCGAAGGTCTCGTCTACGAGGGCGCCAAGGCGTTCGTGACGCCGCGCCGTCTTGCGCTCACCGTTCACGGCATTCCGGTGCGCCAGCCCGATCTGAAGGAAGAGCGCAAGGGACCGAAGGTCGGCGCGCCCGACGCCGCGGTGCAGGGTTTCCTCAAGGCGACAGGTTTGAAGTCGCTCGACGAGGCGAAGATCCAGAGGGATCCGAAGAAGGGCGACTTCTACATCGCGCTGATGGAGAAGCCGGGTCGCCCTGCGATTGAGGTGATCGCGGAGATTCTGCCGGTAATCGTCCGCACCTTCCCGTGGCCGAAGCAGATGCGCTGGGGCGAGCGCTCGGCGAAGCCCGGCGCGCTGTCGTGGGTGCGGCCGCTGCATTCGATCATCGCGACTTTCGGTCTCGAGACCGAGGATCCCGACGTGGTGGCGTTCGACGTGTCCGGCATTGTCGCCGGACAGGTGACGCGCGGCCATCGCTTCATGGCGCCGGGCGAGATCACCGTGCGCCGCTTCGATGATTACGAGGCGAAGCTGTTCGACGCCAAGGTGGTGCTCGATCCGCAGCGCCGCCGCGACGTCATCCTCGCCGAGGCGAAGAACCTTGCTTTCGCGCAGGGCTATGAACTGGTCGAGGACCAGGTGCTGCTCGACGAGGTCGCGGGCCTGGTCGAGTGGCCGGTGGTGCTGATGGGCTCGTTCGACGCGAGCTTTCTGTCGATCCCCGATGAGGTGATCCGCGCCACCATCCGCAACAACCAGAAATGTTTCGTGGTGCGCGATCCGAAAACCGGCAAGCTCGCGCCGAAATTCATTCTCGTTTCCAACATCGAGGCGAGCGATGGCGGAAAGGCCATCGTCGCCGGCAACGAGCGCGTGATCCGCGCGCGGCTGTCGGACGCCAAGTTCTTCTACGAGACCGATCTCAAGACCAGACTCGAGGACCGGCTGGCGAAGTTCGACAACATCGTGTTCCACGAGAGGCTAGGCACGCAGGCCGAGCGCATCGCGCGCATCGAGCGGCTCGCGGCCGAGCTTGCGCCGCTGGTCGGTGCCGATGTCGAGAAGACCAAACGCGCCGCGCGGCTGGCCAAGGCGGATCTGCTCACCGAAGTGGTCGGCGAATTCCCCGAAGTGCAGGGCCTGATGGGCAAGTCCTATGCGCTGGCGCAGGGCGAGGACGCCTCCGTCGCGCAGGCGATCGAGGATCACTACAAGCCGCAGGGTCCGAACGATCGTGTGCCGACCGATCCGGTCGCGATCGCCGTCGCGCTGGCCGACAAGATCGACATTCTCACCGGCTTCTGGGCGATCGATGAAAAGCCGACCGGCTCGAAGGATCCGTATGCGCTGCGCCGCGCGGCGCTGGGGGTGATCAGGCTTCTGCTCGACAACAACCTGCGCTTGAAGCTGAGTACGGTTGCCGCGTCGCACGCAGCCGTCATGGCCGGGCTCGTCCCGGCCATCCACGCCTTGGCTGCGGAAAAGAAAGACGTGGATGCGCGGGTCAAGCCCGCGCATGACGGCATCGGAGATGATCTCCTCTCCTTCTTCGCCGACCGACTCAAAGTCCAGTTGCGCGATCAGGGCGCGCGGCATGACCTCGTCGACGCAGTGTTCGCGCTTGGCAACAGGAATACCGAAGGTCATCCCGTCTCAGAAAATGCTCAGGATGATCTCCTGATGGTCGTGCGCCGGGTCGAGGCGCTCGGCAAATTCCTCGATACCGATGACGGCAAGAACCTGCTCGCCGGCACCAAGCGCGCGGCGAACATCCTGCGCATCGAGGAGAAGAAGGACGGCAAGACCTATGCCGGTGCGCCGGATCCGTCGCTCTATCGGCTCGATGAAGAGAGGGCGCTCGCCGCCGCGATCGATCAGGCCAGGGGCGAGGCGGGCGCCGCCGTGGCGAAGGAAGATTTCGCCGGCGCGATGAGCGCGATGGCCAAGCTGCGTCCCGCGGTCGATGCCTTCTTCGACAAGGTCAAGGTCAATGATGACGACGCTCAAGTCCGCGAAAATCGTCTGAAGCTGCTGGGCGAGATCCGCGAGGCCACCCGCGCGGTGGCGGACTTCTCCAAAATTCAGGATTGAGCGAGCGCGTTCCGGATTTTATGGGTCCTGGCGGAGGTCGGGACCCATCGTCGCCGGCCTTTGCGTTGTGCGCGAAGCGGGACGGCCCGTTTCCTCAAAAACTTCGGCGGGGAGTCTTGGGCCCGGCCTGCGATAACGGCCGCCGCGTCCCCTGCGACAAAGAGACATCCGGGTCCGGCGTTTACCCGCTGTTAACCATGTTCTGAAAGGTTCCGGTAACCTTCGTTAACAGATCAATGCCGGGGCCGGGCATGACGTCGATCGCTGGCTATAATCCGTATGCGCAGATGGGCTCCGCTTACGCCCGCGCGGCGACGCAACCCTCGCTCCTCGACACGCTGAACGCGGACAAAAGCGGCAACGCGCTCGATGCCAATTCGGCGACCAATCTCACGCTGTCGGATGCCGCGAAAGCGCGTCTGGCGGCGGAAGCGAACACGCCGGATTTCGCCACCGTCACAGGCGATGCGCGCACTGCGCTGGACAAGCTCTACGCCGCGGCGAGAGTCACCGGGCCGATCGGCGCCGATGGTAAAATGACCGTCGATCTGTCCTCGCTCGATCGTCGCGCACTGTTTGCGGTCTCCACCAACAATGGCGGCAAGTTCACGCCCGACGAGCAAAGCGCCGCTTCGGGCGAGCTGAACAATCGCTTCAATGCCGCGCTCGCGCCCGCGGCCGCCGCGACGTCGATGACCAAAAACTACACCGTGGTCTATAAGGCCGCGCTCGATTATCTCGACGGCGCGAGCGGCGAGGAGAAGGCGACCGCGACCTGGGCGGCGCAGCGCTCGGCGGTGGCGAAGGGCTTCGAGGCCGCGCGGCAAGACCCCGATAAGGCGCCGTCCGGGATTTCCGGAGACCCGGTCGCGAGCTATCTGACGAAATATCCGGTCGGCTCGGCGCCCACGACGGCGACGCAGACATTCGCGGATGTCGCCACCGGCGCCCGCGCGGTGCTCGACGCGCAGGCGGCGGCCGCGGCCGCCAGCGGCAAGGAACTGGTGTTCGATCCGGCGCGCAGGACCGGCCAGCTTGTCGATTTCTCATCGATCGACAACCGCTCGTTGTCCGCCATCACGCTCAATCAGGATCAGAAGTTTTCCGATCTGGAAATCTATGCGGCAAAGAAGGAGCTCAATGCGCGCACCCGCGCCTCCGTGCTCAGCGCGTTGAAGCAAAGCCAGCAAAGCGGCGATCCGCGGCAGCTCAGCCTCGGCATTCTGCAAAGCTATTCGTCGATGAGCGACGAGGAACGGCAGGCGTCCGGCTGGACGGCGTCATTCCGCGACAATGTGCTTCAGAGCTACAAGGCCACGAACAACATCCTGTCGATCCTGAAAGGATCGTAACGTTCGTCAGACGCAGACAGACGCCCCGCCGGGCCAGCCGGGCGGGGCGTTTGGTTTGCACCGGGAGCGGAGGAAGGTCGTTCCGGTTCAAGCGACATCCGCCGGATCGATCCTCTGCCCGCCTGGTCGTTCACGTTAGTCGATGACCTGGATGATCCGCCGGGTGCGCGGCTCCACCAGCACATAACGGTCGTTCACCCGCGTGTAGCGGTAACGGTTCGCGCCATATTGCTGCGGCACGTCGTAATAGGTGACGGTCTCGGGCAGCACCGCGCCGACCACGACGCGATCGGGCACCGTGTAGTTCGGCACGTTTTCCTCAACGACGTATTCGCGGAAGCGGGGCTGCAGATCGTCGGCGATGCCGACATAGCCGCCGGACAGTCCCGTGGTCACGCCTTCCTCGACAATAATGCGCTGCTGGGCGCTCGCCGTCATCGGAATAGCGGCGCCCGCGATCACGGCGAGGACAAGGATTGATTTGCGCATGGTTCGGTCTCCTGCATGAGGCGTCGGCCGGAGGGCCGGACATCGGCCAGACAATCTCCGCGCCGGATCATCGTTCCTGCGCCATGCGGGGCTTCATTGGGGCATTTTCGTGCCTGCGGAACCATTGGTCTGCGCAATCGTCTCTCTCCAGCCGCGAGCGCGCAGAATCGTGTACCGCTTTGCGCGTGCATCTTTGGGTTTGGATTTTTTGGAGACGCAGATGACGATTTCCGTTGCTCACCTTCAGCCGATCGTGGCGCTGATCGCCGGTATTTTGATTCTGATCATGCCGCGCCTTTTGAACTTCATCGTCGCGATCTATCTCATCTTCATTGGTATCGTCGGACTCGGTATCATCAAGTAGCGGCGTGGCGCGCCGGGCTTGTCAACTCAGTGACTAGCCAAAAGTTCATACCTCCACACCTTGTTACAGCTTTCGCGCACTTGCGCGGGGGCTTCAAACCATGGTGTAACGCGCCTGCCGTTTTCCCTCACGCAGCGTCAGGAAGTCATGGCAAAAGCCCTTTCCAAATCCAAGAAATCCGCGTCGAAAACCCGTCCTTCAGCCAAGGCGGGCAAGTCTGCGACGCGCAAGCAAATCTCCGCAAAACCCGCGCGCCAGGCCGTCAAATCGCCGCCGCGCAAAGCCGCCAAGGCCGCGAAAAAAGCGCCGAAAGCGACGAGCACCGCCAAGGCCGGCAAGTGGGTCTATATCTTCGGTGACGGCAAATCCGAAGGCAAAGCCGGCATGCGCGACCTGCTCGGCGGCAAGGGCGCCAACCTCGCGGAGATGGCGAATCTGGGTTTGCCGGTCCCGCCCGGTTTCACTATTCCGACAAGCGTCTGCACATATTTTTACAATAATGACAAAACCTATCCGAAGGATTTGAAGGCGCAGGTCGAGAAGGCGCTCGTCACCATCGGCAAGGTCACCGGCAAGGTGTTCGGCGATTCGAAAAACCCGCTGCTGGTGTCGGTGCGCTCCGGCGCCCGCGCCTCGATGCCGGGCATGATGGACACCGTCCTCAATCTCGGTCTCAACGACGACACGGTCGAGGCGCTGGCGGAGAAGTCGGGCGATCGCCGTTTCGCCTATGACAGCTACCGCCGCTTCATCACGATGTATTCGGACGTGGTGCTCGGCTTCGAGCATCATCACTTCGAGGACATCCTCGATAGCTACAAGGACGGCAAGGGCTATTCTCTCGACACCGATCTGACCGCCGACGACTGGGTCGCGGTGGTCGGCAAGTACAAGGATGCGGTGGCGCAGGAGACCGGCAAGGACTTCCCGCAGGATCCGCATGCCCAGCTCTGGGGCGCGATCGGCGCGGTGTTCGGCTCGTGGATGACGGCGCGCGCGGTGACCTATCGCCGCCTGCACGACATTCCCGAATCATGGGGCACCGCGGTCAACGTGCAGTCGATGGTGTTCGGCAACATGGGCGATTCGTCGGCCACTGGCGTCGCCTTCACCCGCAACCCCTCGACCGGCGAGAAGAAGCTGTACGGCGAATTCCTGATCAACGCGCAGGGCGAAGATGTCGTCGCCGGCATCCGCACGCCGCAGGACATCACCGAGGCGGCGCGCAAGGAATCCGGCTCCGGCAAGGAATCGATGGAGTCGGCGCTGCCGGATGCGTTCAAGGAATTGACCCGCATCTACAAGCTGCTGGAAAAGCACTACCGCGACATGCAGGACCTTGAGTTCACGGTGGAGCAGGGCAGGCTGTGGATGCTGCAGACCCGCAATGGCAAGCGCACCACCAAGGCGGCGCTGCGCATTGCGGTCGAACTTGCCAATGAAGGCGTGATCTCCAAGAAGGATGCGATCACCCGGATCGATCCGGCTTCGCTCGATCAGTTGCTGCATCCGACCATCGATCCGAACGCCAAGCGCGACGTGATCGCCACCGGCCTGCCGGCCTCTCCCGGCGCGGCGTCCGGTGAAATCGTGTTCTCCTCGGACGAGGCGGCGAAGCTGCAGGCCGATGGCCACAAGGTCATTCTGGTCCGCGTCGAGACATCGCCGGAGGATATTCACGGCATGCATGCCGCCGAGGGCATCCTCACCACGCGCGGCGGTATGACCTCGCACGCCGCCGTGGTGGCGCGCGGCATGGGCAAGCCCTGCGTGTCGGGTTGCGGCATGGTCCGCGTCGATTACGGCCGCGGCACCATGACGGTCGGCAATCGCACCTTCAAGGCCGGCGATGTCATCACCATCGACGGCTCGGTCGGGCAGGTGCTCGCCGGGCGGATGCCGATGATCGAGCCGGAATTGTCCGGCGAGTTCGGCACCCTGATGGGCTGGGCCGATCAGGTACGCAAGCTCAAGGTTCGCGCCAATGCCGACACTCCGGCCGACGCCCGCGCCGCCGTGAAATTCGGCACCGAGGGCATCGGCCTGTGCCGCACCGAGCACATGTTCTTCGAGGACACCCGCATCCGCGCCGTGCGCGAGATGATCGTGGCCGACGACGAGCAGGCGCGCCGCGCCGCGCTCGCCAAGCTGCTGCCGATGCAGCGCGCCGACTTCGCCGCTCTGTTCGAGATCATGAAGGGCCTGCCCGTCACGATCCGTCTGCTCGACCCGCCGCTGCACGAATTCCTGCCGCACACCGAGGCGGAAATCGAGGATGTTGCGCGGGTGCTCGGCACCGATCCGCGCAAGGTTGGCGACCGCGTGCGTGAGCTCGCGGAATTCAACCCGATGCTCGGCTTCCGTGGCTGCCGTCTGGCGATCGCCTATCCGGAGATCGCCGAGATGCAGGCCCGCGCCATCTTTGAAGCGGCGGTCGAAGTCAGCAAGCGCACCGGCAAGCCGCCGGGCCTCGAAGTGATGGTGCCGCTGATCGCGACCCGCGCCGAGTTCGACATCGTGCGCGCCCGGATCGATGCCACCGCGCAGGCGGTGATGCGCGAGACCGGCAGCAAGCTGACCTATCAGGTCGGCACCATGATCGAACTGCCCCGCGCCTGTCTGATGGCCGGCGACATCGCCAAATCGGCCGAGTTCTTCTCGTTCGGCACCAACGATTTGACCCAGACCGCATTCGGCATCAGCCGCGACGACGCCGCGAGCTTCCTTGGCATCTATCTCGCCAAGGAGATCATCCCGGTCGATCCGTTTATCTCGATCGATCAGGACGGCGTCGGCGAACTGGTGCGGATCGGCGTGCAGCGTGGCCGCAAGACCCGGCCGGGTCTGAAGCTGGGCATCTGCGGCGAGCACGGCGGCGATCCGGCGTCGGTGGCGTTCTGCCATCAGGTCGGCCTCGACTACGTGTCCTGCTCGCCCTATCGCGTGCCGATCGCACGCCTCGCCGCCGCGCAGGCCGCGCTCGGCAAGGAGATTTCGAGCCAGGCGTGAGGTCTGGGTCCCATCGCTGAATACCGCAATGCCCGGGTTCTTCCCGGGCATTGTCTTTTGAGCGGCGTCTTTGGTGAAAACGATGGGTCTGCGCGCATGCGAATGTGCGATGCGGCCATTCGGTTGTTCACTTTTTTTGTTGACGCGCTGTTTACCACTCTATGGAAGAGCCCGTTTACCAAGGCTTTTGATGTGATCGCGCCGCGCACGCATTGTGATTGCGTGTGTTTCGCAAGCACCAGCGATTAACGCCCCGGCAACTTTAATTGGATATTACCACATTCGATCGAATTGCACTGAATGTGCGAGGAGATCGCGTGTGTGTAAGCGTAGTGTTGCGTGAGCGTATCCATGTTCGGTTTGCGTAACAGGCTGAGGGGCGCGCGGTTCGCGCCCTTCAGCTTTGTCATCTTCGCCCTGGTGCCGAACTCGCTCGGCTATCAGGACCTTGGCGCATTGCTAACGCACCAGTCCGGCGTTGCGGAGCGCTGGCAGCAGCACATCTTCGCATCCTCGCGCCGCGCCATCCGTGTGGCCTCCTTCAATTTCCCGCGCCCGATCGGCACCGATATGCCGGAGGCGGCATATCGTCTTGCCAGTCTCGACATCGACAACGCCGGCATCACCCGCGCGCTGGGCCGCAATCCGCTCGGCGAGCCGCTGCGCCCGTTGCAGGCCGAGGATTTTCCGCAAGTCGTGCGCACGCTGAAGGGCGACCGCTTGCAGGTCGTGGCGCCCCAGGCGGTGCCAGCCGAACAGCCGGCCAGTGAAGATCTTTCGCCCGACGACAATGCCTCCGTGCAGGGCGCCAAGACCGCCGATGCGCTGTCGCCGCCGACCGCGCCCGCGCCGCTCGACGAGGAATTGCAGGCCGCGCTGTCGTCACCGCGTTTGCCGCAATACGATTCCAACAAGCCTGCCGCCGAAGGCGAACTCGACGAGCGCGCGCTGGCCGCGTTGCATGCCGAGCCGAAGGGCGACATCGCTCCGGTCGCTGCCGTGCCGCACGATCCGTTCTCGGTGAAAACCTCCAGCCTTTTCTTTGGCAACACATCGCTCGGCGATGCCGGCGAGGCGCTGGAGCGCTGGGCGCCCGGCGAGGAGCCGATCATCGTGCTGCCGAACGGCGATCCGGACATGAAGCGGTCCGTTCCCTCGCCGCAAAGCGCCTCGGGCGCAGCGGGCGGCGAAACCATCGCCGGCAAGGGCGAGGTCACCCGCGACAGCCAGCGCCCGCGCACGCCGGCCGAACGGCTCGGGCTCGATGTGAAGTCGCGCGCCAAGTCCGAGAAGTGCCTTGCCGAAGCGGTGTATTTCGAGGCGCGGGGCGAGGCGGTACGCGGCCAGATCGCGGTGGCGCAGGTCGTCGTCAACCGTGCGTTCTCAGGCTACTACCCGACCACGATCTGCGGCGTGGTCTATCAGAACTCGCACCGCCATCTGTCGTGCCAGTTCACTTTCGCCTGCGACGGCATCCGCGACGTGGTGCGCGAGCCCGACATGTGGGATCGCGCCCGGAAGATCGCCAAGGCCACGCTCGACGGCCAGCTCTGGCTGCCGGAAGTCGGCAAGTCGACGCACTATCACGCCTACTGGGTGCGGCCGTCCTGGGTGCATGAGATGAAGAAGATGTACAAGTTCGGCGTGCACACTTTCTACCGGCCGCGCGCCTGGGGCGACGGCAAGGACGCGCCGAGCTGGGGCACCGCGAGCCAGACCGCCGAGATTTCCAAAGAGCTTTCCGCCGAGAAGCCGTAAGCGAGTGGATGAGACTGGCACTGCCGGAAATTTCATTTCCGGTCGTCCCGGCGAATGCCGGGACCCATCATCACCGGTCTTTTCAAATAAACAGCCACAGGGTTATGGGTCCCGGCATTCGCCGGGACGACTCTGTCTTCTGGCATTCAACGTCCTACGCGTCGATATCGAGCGCGACGTCGAAATTCGGCGCCGAGTGGGTCAGGGCGCCGGAAGAGGCGTAATCGACGCCAGTGCGCGCGATGTCGGAGATCGACTCCCGCGTCACGCCGCCGGACACTTCCAGCACCACGCGGCCGGCGGCGAGCTTCACCGCCTCGCGCAGGCTCGGCAGATCCATGTTGTCGAGCATCACCACGTCGGCAAGGCCGGTGGCGAGCACCTCGCGAAGCTGATCGAGCGTATCGACCTCGATCTCCACCTTGACCAGATGCCCCACGCTGGCGCGCGCGCGCTTCAGCACCGCGGTGACGCCTCCGGCGACCGCGATGTGGTTGTCCTTGATCAGGATGGCGTCGTCGAGGCCGAAGCGGTGATTGAAGCCGCCACCGCAGCGCACGGCATATTTCTCCAGCGCGCGCAGGCCGGGCGTGGTCTTGCGCGTGCAGCAGATCCGCAATTTGGTGGTGCCGGCATGGCGTACATAGTCCGCCGTCAGCGTGGCGATGCCGGACAGGCGGCCGACGAAATTCAGCGCGGTGCGCTCGGCGGCCAGCACGGTGCGCGCCGGTCCCGAGATGGTCAGCACATCGACGCCCTTGGCGACGCTGCCGCCGTCATGGACATGCGCTTGGATGCGGATGTCGTGCGAGAGGCGATGAAACGCCGCGACTGCGAGCGGCAGCCCGGCGATCACGCCCGCCTGGCGCGCCACCAGCATCGCGCGGGCCGGGGTGTCGGCGGGAATGGTCGCGGCCGAGGTGATGTCGCCGGCGCGGCCGAGATCCTCTTCCAGCGCGCGCTCGACCGCCGTGTCGATCTCGAGCGGCGACAGGAAAGCGCTGGGATAGAGCAGCGTGGCGGGATCGAGAACGTCGCTCATGGCCGTTGTCCGTCTTGATGGTTTACGACTGCGCTTATGCCGGCACGGCCGTGCGCGGCGCTTCGTGGCCGGTGATGGTCGCCGCGACCGCATGCGCCGCGTTCAGCGTCGTCATGGTGCGGCGGGCCAGCGCCGGGTTTTCGTCCGGATAGTCGGAGCGGAAATGCGCGCCGCGGCTCTCCTGCCGCACCCACGCCGCGGTGGCGACGATCAGCGCGGTGGTCGCCATGTTGCGCAAGGCGGCGTTGGTAGCGCTGCGCTCCATCGCGGCGAGGCTGCGCACCGCGTTGGCGAGATCCTCGCCATTGCGGATGACGCCGACCTGCGTGCTCATGATGTTGCGCAGCCGGGTCTCGGCCTGCGTGTCGAACGCGCCGTTCGGCGTCTGCGTGGAGGCGACGATGCGCAGCGTATCCGGCAGAGCGTGACCGTTGATGTCCTCGGCGATCCGCGCCGCATAGACCACGGCCTCGAGCAGTGAGTTGGAGGCGAGGCGGTTGGCGCCATGCGCGCCGGTGGACGACACTTCGCCGCCGGCCCACAGTCCCTTGATCGAGGTGCGGCCGTGCTGATCCACCGCGATGCCGCCCATGTGATAATGCACGGCCGGCGCGATCGGGATCGGCTGTGTCGCCGGATCGATGCCGCCCGCCTTGCAACTCGCATAGACGGTCGGAAACTCCTTGGCGAAATGCGCGCCGAGCGCCTTGGTGGCGTCGAGGAACGCGCCGCGCCCCGCCGCGATCTCGGCGAACACGCCACGCGCGACGATGTCGCGCGGCGCAAGCTCGGCCAGCGGATCGATCGCCAGCATGAAACGCTCGCCCTTGCCGTTGATCAGCGTCGCGCCTTCGCCGCGGATCGCCTCGCTGGCGAGCGGCGCCGGATCGCGTCCGATCATGATGGCGGTCGGGTGGAACTGGACGAATTCGGGATCGGCGATCACAGCGCCGGCACGCGCGGCCAGCGCAAGGCCGCTGCCGCTGGCCTCCACCGGATTGGTGGTCACCGCATAGAGATGGCCGATGCCGCCGGTCGCCAGCACCACGGCGCGGGCGGGCACGGTGATGGTGTGCGCGCCGGCGTCATGCGCCTTGCGCAGTTGCAGGCCGGCGACGGCGTCCTCGCTGGTCAGCAGCGTCTCGGCGACATAGCCCTCGATCACCTTGATCGACGGCGTCTTCTGGACGGCGTCGATCAGCGCGGCGATGATCGCCTTGCCGGCGCGGTCGCCCTGCACATGGACGATGCGGCGCGCCGAATGCGCGGCCTCGCGGCCGACCGCAAGGCGGCCTTCCAGGTCGCGGTCGAAAGGCACGCCATATTGTAACAGGTCGTGGATGCGCGCGCCGGCCTCGCGCGCCAGCCCGAGCGCCACCGCCTCATCGACGATGCCGCCGCCGACCGCGATGGTGTCGGCGGCATGGGCCTCGGCGCTGTCGCCTTCGGCGACAGCCGCGGCGATGCCGCCCTGTGCCCAGGCGCTCGACGCGCCTTCGCCGAGCGGGGCGGCGGAAATCACGGTGACGGGGCGCGGCGCCAGCTTGAGCGCACAGAACAGGCCGGCGAGGCCGCCGCCGACGATGATGATATCGTCGGCCGCAATCGCGCTGCTGGGCTCAATCAGTCTCATAGGCGTCGTCCTCGGTTGAGAAACCTCATGCCGCCTTCAACATCGAAGTTGTCTTCGTCTGCCTTGCAGGCGTGACGGCTGGAGATCGTGGTCGCATCGAGCCCACGTAGATGCTCAATTCTTCAGATTGATCATCCGTTCCACCGAGCGCCGCGCCCGATCCGCGATCATCGGATCGATCACGATTTCCTCGCGCATGTAGACCAGGCTGTCGAGAATCTTCGGCAGCGTGATCCGCTTCATGTGCGGGCACAGGTTGCACGGCTTGATGAAGTTGACCTGCGGCAGTTCCGCCTGGACGTTGTCGGCCATCGAGCATTCGGTGACCATCACCACGCGCTGCGGCTTGTGGTTGCGCACCCAGTCGATCATGTGCGCGGTCGAGCCGGTGAAGTCCGCCTCCGCGATCACGTCGGGCGGGCATTCGGGATGCGCGATGATCTGCACGGTCGGATCGGCTTGCCGGTAGCTGCGCAGTTCGTCGCCGGTGAAGCGCTCGTGCACCTCGCACGCACCCTTCCAGGCGATGATCTTCACCTTGGTCTGCGAGGCGACGTACTTCGCCAGATACTGGTCCGGCACCATGATCACGGTGTCGGAGCCGAGGCTTTCCACCACGGCCACCGCGTTCGAGGAGGTGCAGCAGATATCGACTTCCGCCTTCACGTCGGCGGAGGTGTTGACATAGGCGACCACCGGCACGCCGGGGAAGCGCTCGCGCAGCAGCCGCACGTCCTCGCCGGTGATGGCGGAGGCGAGCGAGCAGCCGGCGCGCGAATCCGGGATCAGCACCGTCTTGGACGGGTTGAGGATCTTCGCGGTCTCGGCCATGAAGTGCACGCCGCACTGGACGATCACGTCGGCCTTCACCTTGGTGGCCTCGATCGCGAGCTTCAGCGAGTCGCCGACGATGTCGGAGACGCAGTTGAAGATTTCCGGCGTCTGGTAGTTGTGCGCCAGGATCACGGCGTTGCGCTCGCGCTTGAGCTCGTTGATCGCCTTGACGTAAGGCGCCATGAACGGCCACTCGATCGGCGGAATGACGGTTTTCACCCGCTCGTAAAGGTGCGCGGTCTCGCGCTCGACCTCCGGGGTCCAGTCCAGCGAAGGCATCGGCAAAGCGCGCGCGGGATTCTCGACAGCGATGCTGCCGGGGGTCTGCGGCGCGGCGTGCGGCGGTACGGCGTGGCCCAGATCGTCGGGACCGTAGATACCAGCGAGAGCCATATCCTTACTCTGCCTCCCTGACCATATACTCGTTATGAGCATATATCTGGTCTGAGAAATCCGGCACAAAGGCCGGCATTCCGATTGCGATGTCGCCGAAACGGCTGCTGCGGTTGGCTTGGCGTTTCGGTTGCCCGTTCGTTATTCTCAAAACGAGCAAAACAAATATAACAGGTCCAAGCCGCGCTCGCCAGAGCTATCTGAACAAAATTCCACGCCTTGAAAATATGTCGTCGACTGCCGTTAGCCACTGCAACATTGGTTCAATTTGACCCGTCAGGACAGGAGTTTAGTGTCGGCCCAAAGCAATTTTGGGAGCGGGCCGTGGCGATTTTCAAGGCAATTCGGATCGACAAGGCGGAGAAGGGCACCACCGCCGCGCTGACGCAGTTCGATGACGCCGATCTGATGGAGGGCGACGTCACCGTCGCCGTCGAATGGTCGACGGTGAACTACAAGGACGGTCTTGCCATCAGCGGCAAGGCGCCGGTGGTGCGGCGTTTTCCGATGATCGCGGGCATCGATTTCGCCGGCACGGTGATCCAGTCGACGCATCCGTCCTGGCGCGCCGGCGACAAGGTGATCGGCACCGGCTGGGGTATGGGCGAGACCCATCTCGGCGCCTATGCCGAGCGCGTCCGGGTCAAGGGCGACTGGCTGGTGGCGCTGCCCGCCGGCATGAGCGGCCGCGACGCCATGGCGATCGGCACCGCGGGCTTCACCGCGATGCTGGCGGTGCTGGCGCTGGAGAAGCACGGCCTGACGCCGAACGATGGCGCGATGATCGTCACCGGCGCGGCCGGCGGCGTCGGCTCGGTGGCGATCTCGTTGCTGGCCAGACTTGGCTTCCATGTGATCGCCTCCACCGGCCGCACAAGCGAGGCCGGCTATCTGCGCGACCTCGGCGCGGCGGAGGTCATCGACCGCAACGAGTTCTCGGCGGCGGCCAAGCCGCTCGCCAAGGAGCGCTGGGCGGGCGGCGTCGACAGTGTCGGCTCGACGACATTGGCCAATCTGCTGTCGATGACGAAATATCACGGCGCCATCGCCGCCTGCGGTCTTGCCGGAGGCATGGATCTGCCGTCCTCGGTCGCGCCTTTCATTTTGCGCGGGGTGTGCCTTTTGGGCATCGATTCCGTGATGTGCCCGATCGCGCGGCGAAAGGTCGCCTGGGAGCGCCTCGCCAAGGATCTGGACAGGGCAAAACTTGCTGAAATCACTCACGAAATCAGTCTCGACGAGGTCATGGAAACGGCGCCGAAGATTCTCGCCGGTCAGATCCGCGGCCGGCTGGTGGTGAAAATAGCCTGAGGACGTTCAGACTTTGCAAACCATGCTGCTCCAATGTTGCCACGGTTGGTATGGTAATCAGCGGGTTAAGCTCCGGGCGCGCCGCGCCGTTGCCTGAACCCGTCAGTTTCGTGAGTTGGAGTCGCAGCATGCTTGCGCGTTTTGCCTTTGGAATCCTGCTTGCAGGATCGTTCTGCGCATCGGCCTATGCCGAGACCCTGGGCCCGGACGAAGCGCGCAAATTCGTCATCGGCAAGCTGTTCTCCTTCAACTGCTTCGACGGCACCCGCGGCGCCGGACGGATCTATGACGACGGCTCGGTCGCTGGCTCGGTGCAGTTCAGCGGCAAGGGGCAGGTGCGCCATGTCCGGCTGCCGACCAACACGCTGCAGGTGCGCAGCGGCGCGGTCTGCGCCTCGCTCAGGGGCATGCCGTTCGAGCCGTGCTTCAACCTCAACAAGTCGGACGAGATCAGCTTCCGCGGTTCGGTCTCCGGGCTCGGCTTCGCCTATTGCGACTTCCGCCGTCAGGGCAATGTCCGCACGCTGCTGACCCGCGCCATCACGCGCTCGCGCAAGCCGCGCTCGCTGCATCCGCCGGAGATGCGATCGGCCGACGCCTCGCGGGTCGAGCAGATCCGCTCCGAGCCCGCGCTGGAACTGCGCAAGTCCAAGACGGACTGATCGTCCTTTTTGCTGACCGGATCTAGCGCCGTCCGCGCACCCGCAATCCGGGCGCGGGGCGCTCCTGCAACACCTCGCGCCGGAATCGAAACAGCGCTGCCGGCCGTCCGCCGGTCTGCGTGGAGACTTCGCCGGTCGGCTCCACCAGTGCCTCGGCCTCGACCAGGCGGCGGAAATTCTGCTTGTGCAGATGACGGCCCGAGATCGCCTCCACCGTGCGCTGCAGATCGGTGAGGGTGAATTCCGGCGGCAGCATCTCGAACACCACCGGACGATATTTCAGCTTGGCGCGTAGCCGCGCGATCGCGGTGGCGAGGATGCGGCGATGATCGAACTTCATCGGCGCGCCGAGGCTCGGCAGGCTCTTGCGCGTCAGCGCGGCGGGTCGGCCGTCGCGTTTGGCTTCCTCGATCAGCCCGGCCTCATAGAGCAGCTCATAGCGGTCGAGCACCCGCTCCTCGTCCCAGTGCGCGCCCTCGAGGCCGAAATACAGCCTGACCCGATCCTGCCGGCCGAGCGCATGGGTGGGGTTGGGCTTCTCGGAGCGTGCCGCCCATTCCGTCAGCGCCGGGATGATAACGTTGTCGAGCATCGCCGGCTTGTCGGCGCGCCAGTCTTCCCAAGGAAAATAGCGGTACCATGGATCGAACGTCGCGCCGGCCACCTGCGGCTTCGAGGTGTTGTCGGCGGCGCGGGTCAGCGCGAGATAACCGATCGACACCATGTGCGCGTTGGTGTCGTCGACCTGCGCGTGGCGGCCGCGATCGCCGAAAGTGTAGAGCTGTTCGACATAGCCGAGTTGCAGTCCGGTCTGTTCCTGCACCCAGGAGCGCAGTCCGATCTCGAAGGTGCGGTGCGCTACCGCGTTGAAGGGACCGAAGGGCAGTCCCGCCAGTTCGTCGCCCGCGCCGGGCGCGGTCAGGATCAGCGGCTCGTTGCCTTCGATGGAGACGATCGCCGCCGTCAGCCCGATCTCGATCGGCGGCAGGAGCTGTTCGCCCGCCGCCGGGTCGGCACCATGCGGCGACAATGACTTGTCATGCGGTTTTAATGTTGAGTTCATTCGATGTTGATGTGGAACGGCCGGCCCTCGATCGCCATGTTGCCAGGCCCGATGCTGTCGAGCGCGCGCAGCATGCGGCCTTCGCGGCCGAGCGCGCGATCCGCCAGCGTCACCAGAAGACGGTTCGGGCTCGCGCTGGCGGAAGCGGCGCGGATCTGATGGGCGATTTCAGCCTCGTCGCGATGCGGATTGAGCGCGCAGGCGGTCATGAACGCGCTCGCGGTCGAGCGGCTGATGCCGGCGAAGCAATGGATCACCAGCGGTGCCGTGCGATCCCATGTGCGCACGAAGTCCAGCGCCTGCTCGACATGATTGAGTGCAGGCACGGTGAAGCCCATCGCCGTCTCGGTGATGTCGTCCATCGAAATGCGCATGTGGTTTTCCGCCCGCACCGAAGCAGGGCGCGTGGCCTTTTCCACCTTGCCCATCACGGTGAGGATGTGCGTCGCACCGCAGGCTTCGACGGTGGCGTGAAGATCGGCAAGCGAGCAGACGTAAATCATGACCATCCCTGAAATCCGGCCTGTTATACGTCACCGCGCGTGACGGCGGAAGCTGGATCGGAGACGGCGCGAGGCGCGCCGGCTTCCGGAAACCGGAACTTCAGGCGAGCAATGCCTTGAAGCGGGCCATGAAGCGTTTCTCGGCCTTGGTCGCCGACCACGGCGCCAGATAGTCATGCTGGATGGCGGGCGGCAGTTTCGGGTCGCGTCCGAACAGCCGCCTCGCCTCGGTCACGCTGAAACCGGCAAGATGCGTCGCTTCCAGATAGGCCGCGCCCATGTCGGCGGTCTTGATCAGTTTTTCGATCTCGGCCGGCAGGATGGCGGGCAGGCCGAACCGGATATGGATCGCCGACAGCAGGCGTTTTTCCACTTGCTTGTAAGAGCCGCCGATTACCGCCTTGAACGGCGAGATCATGTCGCCGATCACGTATTCCGGCGCGTCGTGCAGCATTGCGGCGAGCCGGACGCGATGATCGATGCGCGGCGACTGCGCACGCATCACCGCTTCGACCAGCAGGGTGTGTTGCGCGACCGAAAAGATATGCGGACCGTGGGTCTGCCCGTTCCAGCGGGCGACGCGGGCAAGGCCGTGCGCGATGTCCGTCACTTCGATATCGAGCGGCGAGGGATCGAGCAGATCGAGCCGCCGCCCCGACAGCATGCGCTGCCAGGCGCGAGGCGCGGGCCCTGAGGTCTTCGCCGCGCTCATTTGGCCTTTCCGCGCGGTGTCGTCGCGCGCGCCGGTCGCTTCGCGGTGCTTAATCTGCTGTGACAGTGGCAGGCGACGAGATGATCGTTGACCATGCCGGTGGCCTGCATGAAGGCGTAGACGATGGTCGGACCGACGAATTTGAAGCCGCGCGATTGCAATTCCTTTGACATCGCGATCGACACCGGCGTTGCGGCGGGCACGCTCGTGGTGGTCTTGAAGGCGTTGACCTTCGGCTGGCCGTCGACAAAGCTCCACAGCAGCTTGGAGAAGCCGGGGCCTTCCTCCATGATTTTCAGATAGGCTTTGGCGCTGCCGACCGTGCCTTCGATCTTGGCGCGATTGCGCACGATGCCGGCATCGTTCATCAGCGCCGCGATCTTCCTGGCGTCGTAACGGGCGATCGCCTCCGGCTCGAAACCGTCGAAGGCTTTGCGGAAATTGTCGCGCTTGCGCAGGATGGTGATCCACGACAACCCGGCCTGAAAGCCGTCGAGAATGAGTTTCTCGAACAGCGCGCGGTCGTCATATTCCGGCACGCCCCATTCGAGGTCGTGATAAGCGACATAGAACGGGTCGTCACCGGGCCACGGACAACGATGCAACCCGTCCGCGTGCAAGCGAGCCTTGGTCATGCGTGAGCTTTCGTCTGAGGCCGGACGTCGTCCGGCGAGACGAGTGTGATCGGAATGCCGCCCGCGAGCAGCGGCTCGCCGGCATCGAGCGCATCGCTGGCGCGATCCATCCGCAACAGCGCGAGGCCGCGTCCTTCCGCGGACGATCCCATGGTGCCGATCGATTTCTCGCCAGCCGTGATCGCGGTGCCCGGCTCGGGCGCGCCATCGTTGACCGCGACGCGAATGACGCGGGTGCGCGCGGTGCCGCGATGCTGCATGCGGGAGACGACCTCCTGGCCGACATAGCAGCCCTTGCCGAAATCGACGCCGTGCAGGCGGTCCATGTTGGTCTCGTGCGGAAATGCGTCGCCGTAAGCGAAATCGAGGCCGCCGCGCGGGGTGCCGCAGGCAATGCGATGCGCCTCGAAAGCGGAGGCATCGAGCAGCGTGGCGTCGAGTGATGCGGCGGCCTGCAATGCGTCGTCCGGACGAAGGATGATCCGCGACCCAAGCCGCGCATCGCGCGGATCGGCGAATGTGAAATCCGGTTTTGCCGCGGGCTCGCCGCCCCAGATCGCCAGCACGCCGAGTTGCTCGGACAGGTTTTCGATCGTGACCTTGGCGCGCAGCCGGTAGAAGGTGAGGCGGTCGGCAAATGGTTTGGCCAACGCCTTCGGGCAGTCGAACAGCAGCGCGCCGTCGGCCGTCTCGGTCACCAGAAAGTCGGTGATGATTTTTCCTTGCGGCGTCAGCAGCGCACCGAAGCGCGCCGCGCCCGGCTGCAACTGTTCGATATCGGTGGTGACGAGGCCGTTGAGAAAGCCGCGGGCGTCGGGCCCGCTGACCTTCACCACGCCGCGATCGGGGAGCAGGGCTGCTTTCATGGCAAAAGGCTGTTCTGTCAGACTCTCGGACGGAAAGGGGTTGGAGTTTTCCGGGAGTTTTTCTGGGGGTTTCCGGGAAAATGCGCGGCGCGCATATCCCTCGCCAAGGTAAGACGGTAGAGTGGCCGCAACAAGACCCGTGTGGGTTTGTCCTCTCCGAAAAACGGCGTTTGCAAGCGATGGCTCAGACTTTTGATACGATTCTCAGATCAGGTACGATCGTCAATCAGGACGGTGAAGGCGTCGGCGACATCGGCATCGCGGGCGGCCGGATCGCCGCGATCGGTGGGCTCGCTCAGGCCAGCGCGCGCGAGGAGATCGACTGCCGGGGCCTGCACATCCTGCCCGGGGTGATCGACACGCAGGTGCATTTCCGCGAGCCGGGCCTGACCCACAAGGAGGATCTGGAAACCGGCTCGCGCAGCGCGGTGATGGGCGGCGTCACGGCGGTATTCGAGATGCCGAACACCAATCCGCTGACGGTGACCGCGGAGGCCTTCGCGGCGAAAATCCAGGCTGGCCATCACCGGATGCATTGCGATTTCGCCTTCTTCATCGGCGGCACGCGCGAGAACGTCCGCGATCTGCCGGAGCTCGAACGCGCGCACGGCTGCGCCGGCGTCAAGGTGTTCATCGGCTCCTCCACCGGCAGCCTGCTGGTCGAGGACGACGAGAGCCTGCGGAAGATCTTCCAGGTGATCCGCCGCCGCGCGGCGTTTCATGCCGAGGATGAGTATCGTCTCAACGATCGCAAGGGGCTGCGCGTCGAGAACGATCCGCGTTCACATCCGGTCTGGCGCGACGAGATGGCCGCGCTGAAGGCGACGCAGCGTCTGGTGGCGCTGGCGCGCGAGACCGGCAAGCGTATCCATGTGCTGCATATCTCGACCAAGGATGAGATCGAGTACCTGCGCGACCACAAGGACGTCGCCACCTGCGAGGCGACGCCGCATCATCTGACACTGGTCGCGCCGGAATGCTATGAGCGGCTCGGCACCCGTGCGCAGATGAATCCGCCGGTGCGCGGCGCCGACCACCGCGAAGGCATCTGGCAGGGCATCGCGCAGGGCATCGTCGATGTGCTTGGCTCCGACCACGCCCCGCATACGCTCGAGGAGAAGGCCAAGACCTATCCGAATGCGCCTTCGGGAATGACCGGCGTGCAGACGCTGGTGCCGACCATGCTCGATCACGTCAATGCGGGGCGCCTGTCGCTGGCGCGCTTTGTCGATCTGACGAGCGCGGGCCCGGCGCGGATTTTCAATATCGCTTGCAAGGGCCGCATCGCGGCGGGCTACGACGCCGATTTCACCGTGGTCGATATGAAGCGGCGAGAGACCATCACCAACGCGTGGACCGCGTCCAAGGCGGCGTGGACGCCTTATGACGGGATGGGTGTGACCGGCTGGCCGGTCGGCACCATCGTCCGTGGCCGCCGGGTGATGTGGCAGGGCGAGATCGTGACGCCCGCGACCGGCGAGCCGGTGCGCTTCCTGGAGACGCTGCAGCCGGTGATTTGATCCGGTCTATTGCTTGAACTGCACCACGGAAAATTCGCCGCTGCGAATTCGACCGGGCAGGCCCTCGACGAAGTTGGCGACCGCATCCTCGCCATAGGTGGTGACGAGCTCGTTGAAGGCGGCGAACAGGCTGGCCTGAGCCAGGCAGTCGCCGTCGATTCCGTCATGTAACGCCTCGGCCCAGGCCTCGGTCAGATAGGTCAGCGCGGCCTGTTTCTGTTCCTGATCGGGTATTTGAGTGCGCAACGGGGCAAGACGGGAACGGTAGGGCATGAACTCGGTCAATCTGCGACATGCGCGCGATGCGCTGTTGGATGATCGAGCTTTAGCATGCAAAGTGGGCACGCCTAGCCAGTTCTTTAGGAAAGGTTAACGCCGCCTCTCGACTTGATGAAATGTGGCGAGTGTGACCGGAATCGCCGGTCAGTTGGCGTAGCGAGCGGTCAGGTTGCGCGAGATTTTGGAGCCTTCCTCGAGATAGCGGCGAATCGCGACATTCGCCGCCGGCGTGCAGGTCCGGTAGGTCTGCTGGAAGCCGTTATACCCACGGTTGAAGGCGGCAATCATGCGGGTGCGACGCTCGCCGGACGGGGTTTCGGCATCGACCAGCGCCTGCATCTCGCTGCGCCATTTCTGGCCTTCATTGGTACCGCAGATGCCACGCAGATAGTGCAGGGTGCCGAGGATTTCGGCGAGGCGCTGCAGATCGGCGTCAAACGGCGCGGCGGCCTCCTCCTCGGCCCGGGCAATGCCGGAACCGAAGGCCACGCAGATCAGGGATACTGCCAGGAAACGTCGCACCATGGCGATGGTCATAGCCTTCCGAATGCGCCGCAGACAAGGCGGGCGATCAGCCGTTTATCAGCCGCGCGGCCACCGTGATGATTTCTTCCAGCCGGTCGGTGAGGGGTAGATCGCCGATGGCGCGGGGATCGAGCCACCGGGCGTCCTCAAGCTCGTCATTGAGGTTGATCTCGCCGCTGACCCAATGTGCGGCGAAGGGCAGGATCACGAAATGGCCGATGCCGCCGTTTTTGGCCGGCAGATATTCGCGCCAGCCCAGCATGTCCTTGATGTCGATGACGAGGCCGGTTTCCTCGGCGACTTCGCGGACCAATGCTTCCGCCAGTGTCTCGCCGTATTCCACCCGGCCGCCCGGGAAAGTCCAGTAGTGGTTGGCGGGTGGTCGGTTCCGGCGGACCAGCAGCAGTTTTCTGTCGCGGAAAATAGCCGCGCTGACCGCGATTTGCGGCCGGGGGCGAAGCTCGCTCACGGTGGGAATCCTATTTTTCCATGATGCGGTCGACATCGGCCTGATCGGGCGAGCCGTGGATCAGTCCTCCCGCCAGCGAGAGCAGGGGCTTGATCCAACCGGTCGTCTGTTCGGCCAATATCGCGCGGGTCTTGTCCCGTGTGGTTTCCCGCATTGCCGCGCTGACGGCAATCAAAATCTCGGTCATGGCGTCGACCACGCGGTCGAACTCGATCCGCAAGGCGGTCTCGGCCTCCTCATAGGCCTGAATGATCAGCCCCTGGGCTTTCAGATTGGAGGCCTCGAAATGCTCTCGATAGGTGCGCGGCTGCCAGTTCAGAAAGTCCTCGACGCATTCCGGCATATCCGGAATCATCTCGAGCAGCATGATGGCTTCGTTGAAGTGATTGAGGTAATCGGTTGCGAGGCCGGTGTGCGGATTGATGTTGGCCGCCAGCAGGGACTGCACGCGGGCATCCCCGGCGTCCGGGATACAGGCTGCGATGCTGTCGGATCGCGAGGTGGTGGGTGTGGGAGTCATCGTGTCGCAGTGTCACGGCTTTGCGTTAAGGCCGGCTAAATGGTCCATGGCGGCCGGGCGGATCGATCAATCGGGAGTTTCGGGGTGTCACGATGTGCGGTCGGTATGTGATCATCTCGGCGCCCGAGGCCATCCGCCGGCTGTTCGATTATGCCGAGCAGCCGAATTTCCCGCCGCGGTATAATATTGCGCCGACCCAGCCGGTGCCCGTGGTGGTACTGGAAAACGGCACGCGACATTTCCGGCTGATGCGCTGGGGGCTGATCCCCGCCTGGGTGAAGGACCCGCGGACATTTTCCCTCGTCATCAACGCTCGCAGCGAAACGGTGCTGGACAAGCCGGCGTTCCGAAATGCGATGCGGCGGCGGCGCTGCCTGCTGCCCGCTGACGGTTATTACGAATGGCAGGTGCGGTCCGGTGGCAAGCAGCCGTTTTTCATTCGCCCCGTCGATGGCCAGCCGATGGGTTTTGCCGGTCTTGCCGAGACATGGGTCGGGCCGAACGGCGAGGAGGTCGATACGGTCGCGATCATCACCACGGCGGCGCGGCCGGAGATGAGCCATCTGCATCACCGTGTGCCGGTGACGATCCGCCCCGAAGATTTCGGCCGCTGGCTCGGCGGCAACGATGTCGATGCGGAGGAGGCCGGTACGATGTTGACCGCGCCGCCGCCGGGCTTGCTAACCTGGCATGAGGTGACGAGCGCCGTGAACAAGGTCGGCAACGACGATCCGCGCCTGATCCAGTCGATGACCGAGGAAGAGCGGGCGGCGGACGCTGAAACCGCGGTCGCCTCGAAGAAGCAAGCACGCGCGGAGAAGTCGCGACGGCAAACCGATGTGGCGGGCGATAACGGGCAGGGTTCGCTGTTCTGATTTGCTGCGGTGTCCGGCATGGGCACCGCCGTCGCTCGCGCTACAGCATCTTGCCCGGATTGAGGATGTTCAGTGGATCGAGCGAACGCTTCAGCGTGCGCATCAGATCGAGCGCCACCGGGTCTTTGACATGAGCGAGTTCGTCGCGTTTGAGCACGCCGATGCCGTGCTCGGCGGAGATCGAGCCGTGATGCTTGAGAACGATCTTGTGGACGATGCTGTTGACCTCGTGCCAGCGGGCGAGGAAGGCCTGCTTGTCGGCGCCGGGCGGCTGGCTGATGTTGTAGTGGATGTTGCCGTCGCCGAGATGGCCGAAGGCGACCGGCCGTGCGCCGGGAATAAGCTCCGCGACAGCCGCATCGGCCTCCGCGATGAATTGCGGCACGGCGGCCACCGGCACCGAGATGTCGTGCTTGATCGAGCCGCCTTCCGGCTTCTGCGCCGGCGAGAGGATTTCGCGCAAGGTCCAGAACGCGTTGCGTTGCTCCAGGCTGGCGGCGATCACCGCATCGCTGACGATGTCCTGCTCCATCGCCTCGGTAAGAATGGCTTCGATGGTCTCGCGCGCATCCTCGCGCGGCGAGGAAACCTCCATCAGGATGTACCAGGGTGGCGCGCCCGGCAGCGGATCGCGGGTCGAAGCGCCGTGCTTGATGGAGAAGTCCACCGCGATCCGGGCGATCAGTTCGAAACTGGTCAGACTGGTCGCCGCCTTGCTCTGCGCCAGTGTCAGCAGTTTCACGGCGGCATCGGGCGAGGCGACGCCGGCATAGGCGGTCTCGACGCTGCGCGGCATCGGAAACAGCTTCAGCGTCGCGGCGGTGATGATGCCGAGCGTGCCTTCCGCGCCGATGAACAGGTCGCGCAGGTCGTAGCCGGTGTTGTCTTTCTTGAGTTTCGACAGGCCGTGCATGATCCGGCCATCCGCCAGCACCACTTCGAGCCCGAGCACGAGATCGCGCGCCACGCCATAGGACAGCGCGGCGATGCCGCCGGCATTGGTGGAGAGATTGCCGCCAATGGTGCAACTGCCCTCCGAGCCGAGCCAGAGCGGGAACAGCCGGTCCACTGTGCCGGCGTGGGTATGGGCGTTTGCGAGAGCGACGCCAGCTTCGCAGGTCATGGTGTTCGACTGCGGATCGAGATCGCGAATCCTGTCGAGCCGGCGCAGCGATACGACGATCTCGCCATGGTGCGATATTTGTCCGCCGACCAGCCCCGTATTGCCACCCTGCGGCACCAGCGCGGTTTTGGTCTCGGTGGCGAGCTTGCAGATCGCCGCGACCTCGGCGGTGGAGCCGGGCCGTAAGATGAGCGGCGAATGTCCGCGGTAGAGACCGCGCTCTTCCACCAGATACGGCGTCATCTCCTGCGCATCGGTGACAGCGTGTCTGTCGCCGACTATGGCGCGGAAACGGTCGAGCACCTCGGGAGAAGGACCGGACGATGCGGACGGAGGCTGGTTCATGTCGTCACTTCCCGTCGCATGCTTGCGAGTTCAGTCGCGCCCGACCGCCGCGCGCTGCAGGCGGTCGTTGATGGCCTCGCCGATGCCGTGATCCGGAATCGGCATGACCGCGATGGCGCGCACGTGCTTGCCGTCGAGCGCACGCAGATAGCCGAACAGATTGGCGGCGGCCTCGATCAGATCGCCGCATGGTGAGAGGTTCAGCATATGGGCGGGCCTCGCGTCCGGCAGCGGAGGACCGAATGCCAGCAATGCTTCGTCGGGTGCCACGCTGTCCGCATCGAGGCGCACCGGCGTATGCGGGGCATAATGCGAGGCCAGCATGCCGGGCGCCAGCGGATGCGGTCCGCTGGCCTCGGGCGCGGCGGGCCGCGGCGCAAGTTTGACGCCCAGCACGCGCTCGATGTCTTCGCGCGGCACGCCGCCCGGCCGCAGCAGCACCGGCCGGTCGAAACAGCCGACGATGGTGGATTCGACGCCGACGCTGACCGGGCCGCCATCGACGATCAGATCGATCCGTCCCGACAGATCCTCGCACACATGGGCTGCGCTGGTCGGGGAGACGTGACCGGAGATATTGGCAGAGGGCGCGACGACGGGCCGTCCCAGCGCGTGCAGAATCTCATGCGTCACCGGATGCGCCGGTATGCGCACCGCGATGGTGTCCATGCCGGCGGTCGCGAGATCCGACACGATGCAATCCGTGGTTTTGTGCAGTACCAGCGTCAGCGGTCCCGGCCAGAAGGCCTTTGCCAGCTTGAGAGCGTCCTCGTTGAAGACCGCGATACGCCGGGCGTCGGCCAGCGTCGCGACATGCGAGATCAGCGGGTTGAATGCCGGTCGCCCCTTGGCCTGATAAAGCCGCGCGATGGCCTGCGCGTTGGTGGCGTCCGCGCCGAGGCCGTAGACGGTTTCAGTCGGGAACGCGACCAGGCCGCCCTCCGTGAGGCAGCGCGCGGCCTCCCGAGGGGCGTTCTCGGAGGTTAAAATGGTTCGGGTGGTCAGTGTCAGGGGCATGCGGCGCGGCTTGAGAAGAATGATGATGAGTTCTTATACCGCTTCTTGCGGTGGGCGAGAGCCGCCGCTATAAGACGCGCCACAAGTCGGAGTATAGCGCAGCCCGGTAGCGCACCTGCTTCGGGAGCAGGGGGTCGCAGGTTCAAATCCTGCTACTCCGACCAGTATCCCTCTCAAAAAATTGAGCTTTTTTGATCAGCGGCCAACCTTGCTCCAGGTTTCGCCGCCGCAGATCACGCCCACGCACCCCTCAACCCGCAGGCGCAAGGGGCCTTCCATCGCAACCTTGCTGACATAGAATCGCCCGTCATCGGCATTGTAGATGCGGCCCGCCCATTGGCCGGGACCGGTCGGCCGCATGTTGTTGAACAGTTGCAGCCCGATCATCGGCCGGGTGGCGAGCGTCGGATTGGGGTTTTTATCGTCAGTGAACGGCTTACCGGTTTCCGGGTTGATCGGATCGCGCAAGCCGACCACCTTGCCGCAAATGCTCGCGCCGCAGGAACTGATCTTGATTCGGGCATCGCCTTTCTCGGTCAGCCATGTGCCGGCCGGCGAGGTCTCCTGCGCGTCCGCGAACGAGCCGGGGATCAGCGCCATCGCCATCGCGAGACCAAAACTGGCGCAGAAATGATGATCGAACCGTGAAGTCATGATTTGCCCTTTTGTGGAGATCAGAGCGCAAAGCGGGGAATGATGTCAGCCAGCGATAACTCGTCCGGCGCGGGAAGTTTCCCTTACCGAAAACAGGCTCCGGTTGCCATGTGGTAAAGAATACCTCCCCAATGCCGGACGGGATTGACAGGGGGTGTTGCGTCCTGTTGCTCGCCGGTGAGCGCGGTGCCCGGCCGGAATCGCGGTTGCGCCCCTGCGCCCGGTGCGTCATACGATCTGGCCGCTGTCATTCGTGAGTTCGCAATATGGCTGATCCGATACCCGAGGTTCTGAGGGCGTTTGCCGCCGGCGAGATCGTTGTCGTGACCGATGACGAGGATCGCGAGGGCGAGGGCGATCTGATCGTTGCCGCTTCGCTGTGTACGGCGGAGAAGATGGCGTTCATCATCCGCCACACCTCCGGCATCGTCTGCGCGCCGCTCACCACCGAGGATGCCCGCCGGCTGCGGCTCGATCCGATGGTGGCGTTTAACGACAGCAACCACACCACCGCCTTCACGGTCTCGATCGACTACAAGCCCGGCATGACCACCGGCATCTCGGCCGAGGAACGCACCGCCTGCTGCCGCGCGCTGGCCAATCCGAATGTCGGCGCCAGCGACTTCGCTCGCCCCGGCCATATCTTTCCGCTGATCGCCCGCGATGGCGGCGTGTTGCTGCGCTCCGGCCACACCGAGGCTGCGGTCGATCTGTGTAAACTGGCGGACCTGCCGCCGGTCGGCGTCATCAGCGAATTGATGAACGACAACGGCACGGTGATGAAGGGCGAGCAGGTCGTGCAGTTCGCGCGAGCGCATAACCTCAAGCACGTCACCATCGCCGACATGATCGCCTATCGCCAGGCGCGCGAGAAACTGATCGAGCGGGTGTCGAGCTTCAGCGTCGAGAGCCCGATCGGCGTGCTGCAGGGGTTTGCCTATCGCTCACCGTTCGATCCGATCCACCATGTCGCGTTCGTCTATGGCAGCATCGGCGAGGGGCGCAACGTGCTGACGCGGTTTCACAAGCCGAACATCGTCAGGGATATTTTCTTCGGTTCGGCCAAGGTCAACGCCGCGCTCGAGCGTTTCAAGGCGAATGGCAGCGGCGTCCTGATCTATCTGCGGGATGGCGCGGCCGGCGTTCCCGTCGCGCCGATTGCCGAAGAACATTCGGCGGAGGCCGACCGTAACCGGCAATGGCGCGAGGTCGGCGTCGGCGCGCAGATTTTGCGCGACCTTGGCGTCAGTTCGATCCGCCATCTCACCTCGTCGCTGCACGACTACAAGGGCCTGTCGGGTTTCGGCATCGAAATCGTCGCCAACGAGCCCTTCGACGGCTGAGTTGTGATAGTCTGGCCGCCCTGCGGCGGCCCCGGCGACAAAGGCGGCGGGATAAGGTCGGCCGCGGAAGACCTGAGAGGATCAAGATGAGTGTGCGTCTGCAAAGCAAGGACAAGCCGGTCCAGGCTTCGTTCCGGTGGGATGATCCGTTTCTGCTCGACGACCAGTTGACCGAAGACGAACGCATGATCCGCGATACCGCGCATGCCTACGCGCAGGAGAAGCTGCTGCCGCGCGTGATGGACGCCTATATGGACGAGACCGCCGACCGCTCGATCTTCCATGAGATGGGCGAGCTTGGCCTGATCGGCCTGACGCTGCCGGAACAATATGGCTGCGCCAATGCGAGCTACGTGGCTTACGGTCTTGTCGCGCGCGAGATCGAGCGCGTCGATTCCGGCTATCGCTCGATGAACAGCGTGCAGTCCTCGCTGGTGATGTATCCGATCTACGCCTATGGCGATGAGTCCCAGCGCAAGACGTACCTGCCCAAGCTCGCATCGGGCGAGTGGGTCGGCTGCTTCGGCCTCACCGAGCCGGATGCCGGCTCCGACGTGGAGAGCATGAAGACCCGTGCTGAGAAGGTTTCGGACGGCTATCGGCTCACCGGCTCGAAGATGTGGATTTCCAACGCGCCGATGGCGGATGTGTTCGTGATCTGGGCGAAGTCCGCGGCGCATGACAACAAGGTGCGCGGCTTCATTCTCGACAAAGGCATGAAAGGCCTGTCGGCCCCGAAGATCGGCGGCAAGCTGTCGCTGCGGGCTTCGATCACCGGCGAGGTGGTGATGGAAGGCGTGGTGGTGCCGGAAAGCGCGTTGCTGCCGAACGTGTCGGGTCTGGCCGGGCCGTTCGGATGCCTCAACCGCGCGCGTTACGGCATCTCCTGGGGCGTGATGGGCGCCGCGGAAGACTGTTTCCACCGCGCGCGGCAATACACCCTCGACCGCAAGCAGTTCGGCCGTCCTCTGGCGGCGACGCAACTGGTGCAGAAGAAGCTCGCCGACATGGAGACCGAGATCGCGATCGGCCTGCAGAGTTCGCTGCGGGTTGGTCGCCTGCTGGACGAGGGCAAGATGGCGCCGCAGATGATCTCGCTGGTGAAGCGCAATAATTGCGGCAAGGCGCTGGACATCGCGCGGGTGGCGCGTGACATGCATGGCGGCAATGGCATCTCCAGCGAATTCCATGTCATGCGGCATGCCCAGAATCTGGAGAGCGTAAACACCTATGAGGGAACGCACGATGTGCATGCGTTGATCCTCGGTCGTGCCATCACCGGCATCCAGGCATTTTCCTGAAGTCCGCAGTCGGGTTTGGGCGTGAGCGTTAACGACGACATTCCGTTCAACCGGAATTTTCCGCTGGTCCCCGGCGTGGTCGATGAGCCGGTGCCCGGCGTGCGCCGTCTGCTCTGCAACAATCCGGGACCGTTCACCTTCACCGGCACGCTGAGTTACATTGTCGGCAGGGGCAAGGTGGCGATTATCGATCCCGGTCCCGCCGACGATGCCCATCTCGACGCGCTGCTTCATGCCGTGCGCGGCGAGACCGTGACGCACATCCTGGTCACCCACACCCATCTCGATCATTCGCCCGGCGTTCCGCGCATCAAAGAGGCGACCGGCGCGACGGTCTATGCGGAGGGGCCGCATCGCGCGTCCCGTCCCGTGCATGCCGGCGAGACCCGCAAGACGGAATCCGGCGCGGACCGCGACTTCCGTCCCGATGTTCAGCTCAAGGACGGCGATGTGGTCACCGGCGACGGCTGGGCGCTCGAGGCGGTGACGACGCCGGGCCATACCGCCAATCACATGGCCTTCGCCTGGCCGGAGCGCGGCGTCACCTTCATCGGCGATCATGTGATGGGCTGGTCGACCTCGATCGTCTCGCCGCCGGACGGATCGATGGTCGATTACATGGCTTCGCTCGAAAAACTCACGCGGCGCGGCGAGCAGCTTTATTTCTCGGGCCACGGCCCCGAAATTCCCGATGCCGTGCGCTTCGTGCATTTTCTGATCCGCCATCGCAAGGCGCGCGAAGCGTCGATCCTGCATCGCTTGCGCAAGGGCGCGGCGGATATCCCCTCGATCGTGCGCGCGAGCTATATCGGCATCGATCCGCGCCTCATTCGCGCCGCCGGCTATTCGGTGCTGGCGCATCTGGAGGATCTGGTGGCGCGCGAGATCGTCGTCACCGACGGCGATCCCACCATCGACAGCGTCTATCGCTTGCGCGGCCCTTTGGGCTGAGGTTGCGCCGGCGCCAGCATCTTCTTTTCCGGCTTGGCATTGTCGACGATCTCGTTCAGATCGTCCGACAGCTTGATGACGCGCGCGGCATTGCTGCCGAAATCGTGTTCGAAATAGCGCGAGGAGGATCGGATATCGACCCGCGAGCCGTCCTCGTAAGGAGTGATACGGATCGAGACGTCCTCACGGAATCCCATCACCGGCGTGCGCGCCACGGCCTCGATCCGGCCGATGCGTTGCGGCGGTTGCGGTGGCCGCTCGTCGATGATCAGCCATTTGCGCCGCGTCACGAGTTGCAGGGTGATGTCGTAGGCGCGCTGCGGCGAGACGTCGAGCAGGACGGGTTCGATCTGCGGATAGGCGATACGCTGCTGTTCGGCCGAATAGAGGCCGGCATATCCGGCCGGATTGGCGCCGTCCGCGGTGCGCAGCCGCGCCAACGCGTCGAAGCGAGGCGGATCGATCGGGTCGGTGGTGATGTCGTGGATCGGCGGCAGCTTCTTGTACTGATAGGCGAGGTAGGCCGGATAAGCGAGGATCAGGATGTCGAGCAGCAGCGCCATCAGGATGCGGGTCATGCCGCGCGAGCCGTTCTGCCAGATCGCGGCGAAGGCGGCAAGCGACACCAGAATGGACAGGCCGGCGAAGGCCAGCGCGCCGAGGAAGGTCATCAGCGCGGGTTTGAAGTCGAGAAAGCCGAACCGGACGATCAGGGTCGAGACGACCGCCGCCACCAGCGCGAACACCGCGAGCCGCCGGGCCCAGGAGGCCAGCGCCGACATCGGTTCGCTCTGATAGGGGGCGTAAAATCTGCGGGCCATTCAGCATATCCGTTCGGCCCCGTCGCGAGGCAGGTGGCTGCGATGGAGGACGTAGCCCATTTTGCCGCCCGCTGTGAAGCGCCCGCGATTGAATTGCCCGTGTGGATCAGGAGGCGAAGGCCGCGTTCCAGAGCATGGTCAGGCCGCTCACCAGCATCAGGCCGTCCATGATGTGGCGGAACGCGTCCGGCGACAGCTTCAGCAGGAACGGCTTGGCAATGAAGGTGCCGACCATGATCGACGAGCCGGTCACCAGACCCTTGGCCAGATAGTCCCAGGGCAACGCGCCGGCGGCGCGGAAGGTCACGATCTTGCTGATATAGATCGCGAGCGAGCCGGCGGCCTCGGTGGCGAGGAACGCGCCTTTCACCAGCCCGTAGCTGACGAATACGGGCACCGAGATCGGCCCGGTCGACACCACGATGCCGGTGAGAAAACCGATGAAGGCACCGGCAAGCGCCATGTGCCAGAGATTGAGGCGCAGCATGTGCTTGGCCAGCCAGTGCCGCGTCGGAATCATCGACAGCAGGAAAATGCCGATCGCGACATCCACGGTGTGGGAGGGCAGGATCAGCAGCGTCCGCGCGCCGAGAAAGGCGGCAGGCGCGCCCGGCACGGCGTAGGCCGCGAAGGCGCGCCAGTCGACCTCGCGCCACCATGCCAGAATGCGCGAGAAATTCGCCATGACCGCCGCCACCGCCATGATCGGAACGGCGGCTTTCGGTCCGTAGATCGAGGCCAGCACCGGAACCAGCATGATGGAGGAGCCGGTTCCAACGATGCCGCTGAAAATACCGGCCGCCAGACCCACGACGAGGACGACGATCAGCCCCATCTTTCCGTTTTGCCTTCAGTTGTGCCGGCCAATGCCGTGAGGCGGGATGAATTTGCGGACAATGTGCACTATCAAGGATTCATCCCGCTGGCCATTCGCCGAATGCACGGTGGTCCGCTGTTTTGCATGACGCGCCGTCGAGAGGCGCACCGATCAGGGTTTGGAATGCCGGTCCGCAAATGTTTTCTTCGTGCGGTGACATGCGGGCAAAGCGGGACCGCCCGTCTTTTCATTTTCCGGAATGGTGTTCGCGCGCTCGCATGGGTCTGCACGCTGCTGTTCGGCAGTCTGCTTGCGACAGCGGGCCTCGCCGCCCAGGTGCCGCTCCCCAAGCCACGGCCGGCGCAGGCGCCTCGCACTGAGCCGGCAGTGCAAACCGATCAGCGGGAAGCGCCGGTGGATGCCGCGCCGCCATCGCAGGCCGCGCCTGCCGTCGCTCCGGCGCTCTCGGCATGTCGGCTGGCTTTGACGGACGCCATCGCCATCGCACCTTCGCTGCCGCCGATCCGGGGGCCGGGCGATTGCGGCGGTGAGGATATCGTCCGCCTCGAAGCCGTGGTGGTGTCGCCGACCCAGCGCGTGGCGCTGAAGCCGCCGGCCGTCCTTCGCTGCACCATGGCGACGGCGGTGGCGAACTGGGTTCGCGCCGACGCCGCGCCGCTTGCGGCAAGCCTCGGCAGTCTTCTCAGCGAGGTGGACAATTTCGATTCGTTCGAATGTCGCGGCCGCAACCGTGTGAAGGGCGCGAAACTTTCCGAGCATGGCCGCGCCAATGCGCTGGACGTCCGCGGCCTGAGGCTGGCGAACGGCACCGTGCTCTCGCTGACCGACCGCAACCTGTCGCGCGACATTCGCGAGAAGGTGCTGCATTCGGTCTGCACGCGGTTCACCACGGTGCTGGGTCCGGGATCGGACTGGTACCATGAGGACCATATCCATCTCGACATCGCCGAGCGTCGCAACAACTACAAACTTTGTCAGTGGAATGTGTACGATCCGATGCCGCAGATCGCGCCGCTGCTGCCGGCTGCGCGTCCGGACGAAGCGCCGGCCCACACGCCGGAAGAGGAAGCAGGCGAGACCGCAGGCGAGCCGGAAGGCCGGGCGGAGCCACCGGCGCAGGATTCAGACGCAGCCAAACGCAAACCGCCGCGGGCTGCCTCCGGGAGCAAGCCGGCTGCACGGCCGGAGCGCCGGCCCTGACGGCCGCGGCGTGCTTGAGGCCGACATGAAAATGGCCGGGCAAGCCCGGCCATATCCCCGCTTAGCTACAAGTCCGTGTGGCGATGGCCTCAGTAAGAGGTGCCGTAATTGCCGCCGCCCTGCAGCGCCATCTTCGGGTTGTAGGGCGAGTCGCCCTGCTTGGGATCGAGCACCACCACCACCGTGTTGAGCTTGGCGCGGCTGTAGAGGTCGATGACGTCCTCGTTGGTCATGCGGATGCAGCCCGAGGAGATCGAGGCGCCGATATATTCCGGCTGGTTGGTGCCGTGGATGCGGAACAGCGTGTCCTTGTTGCCCTGATAGAGATAGAGCGCGCGGGCGCCGAGCGGGTTGTCCGGGCCGCCCGGTACAGACTGCGGCAAGCCCTCGATGCGCTTGTGGATGTCCGCGGTCGGCGTCCACTTCGGCCATTCCTGCATGTTGCCGACGCGCGCGATGCCCGAGAATGCCAATGCCTCTTCACCGACGGTGATGCCGTAGCGGATCGCCTTGCCGCTTTCGAGCACGTAATAGAGATAGTGGTTGTCGGAATCGACCACGATCGAGCCGGGCAATTCCTTGCGGTGATAGTTGACGATGGCGCGGCGGTACGGCTCGGCCACGGCGACCTTCTCGTAGCGGGCCTTGGCGAGCAATTCCTTGTCGCGCGGCTTCAGATTGGCCTCGGGAGACTTCTCGTAAGTCGTTGTCTGCATGCACCCGGCCAGCAGCGCGCCGGCGAGCGCGGTGGCGATCAGGGAGGCAAGTTTCGATCCGAACAACGACATGGCTCAATTCCAAAGTCAGGGGCGCTGTTTCGCGCCGAGTTTAGGGCGAGAAGCTTCCGATTCGATAACGTACGGTTTCCGCAATGCGCCATTTTCTAGCATCGCGATCCTTGCTTGTCCGCCCAAACCTCCGCCTGTGGCGTTCTGACGCATGGACAACGCATTGTTTGACTGAGGCAATTTTGCACCGACGGGGGTGATCGCTCTCCCGGGGAGGGCGCGGAGCGGCAGTCTGACGATGGACGAAATCACCGCAATCGAGGGCTGCTACTGGTAGGTCGATCCGCCTCCCTGTAGCGCCATTCTTGAATTGTAGGGCGAGTCGCCCTGCTTGGGGTCGAGCACCACGACGATGGTGCCGTTCTTGACCCGGCTGTAGAGATCGATCACGTCCTCGTTGGTCATGCGGATGCAGCCCGAGGAGATCGAGGCCCCGATATATTCCGGCTGATTGGTGCCGTGGATCCGGAACAGGGTGTCCTTGCCGCCGGAGTAGAGGTAGATCGCGCGCGAGCCCATCGGGTTGTCGGGGCCGCCCTTGACGAAGGTCGGCACGCCGAGCCGCGAAATCTCGCTCTTGGTCGGGTGCCAGTCGGGCCATTCGGCCATCGCGCCGACCTTGGCGATGCCGGACCAGGCCATTGCCTCTTCGCCTACGGTGATGCCGTAACGAAGCGCCTTGCCGCCTTCGAGCACGTAATAGAGGTAGTGATTGTCGGAATCGACCACGATCGAGCCCGGTGTTTCCTTTCGGTGAAACGCGACGATGGCGCGGCGGAACGGTTCGGCGACCGGCGTTTTGGTGTAACTCACCTTGGCGAGATATTCCTTGTCGCGCGGCTTCATCGCCGCCTCGCTGGCCGGCTCGTAGGTGGTCTGCATGCAGCTTGCCAGCAGCAATCCGGCGAGCAGCACGGCGAGTTTCGAGGCGGAAGACGACATTGACCCCATTCCGATCAAACCAGGCGCGTCAGCAGGTCGCACCAGCAGCGGCAACACGTCACATGGCATTTATGCCAGGATTCTGATTGTCGCCCGGTTTATAAACCCCAGCCGCCGCCACTTTTCCAGTATTTCGAGGCCGGATTTGCCACGCGGGCCGCGGGCTGTGGCTTTGCTGCCGCACCCGGCCGGGGCGGCGGCGGCTTTCGCCATATCCGGGGTCGCCTGTTCCCGGCAGGCGGGTTAAGCCGGTCTCGCGGGGGCTTTCTCCGGAAACGATTTCCGCAGCAGGCCTTGGCGTCTGAGCAGTGGAAGGACCGGCCTAGGCGTCATCGCGCCATCGCTTCCGCTTGCCAGAATCGAGTGAATTTGCGTTGTGAGTGAGCCAGACACCGCCGTAGCCGGGAGTCGTTTATGTTGTCCGTGTTTGCCCCTTCGACGAGTTCGCTGAAAAGGCTCGAAGTCACCGACCTTGAGGCGTTGCCGGCGGATGCGGTCTGGCTCGATCTGAAATCTCCGGTGCAGGGCGAGGACAAGCTGGTCGAGAAGCTGATCGGCATCGAGATCCCGACCCGCGAGGACATGCAGGAGATCGAGATCTCCTCCCGTCTCTACATCGAGAACGGCGCCCGCTACATGACGGCGACATTGATGTGCGCGACCGACAGCAGCAGTCCGCGCACCACGCCGGTGACCTTCATTCTGACCGAGCATCGCCTGGTGACGGTGCGTTACGACGAGCCCAAGCCCTTCATGCTGGTGGCGGCCAAGCTCGCACGTTCATGCGCGCCTCACATCACCGGCGACATGGTATTGCTCGAACTGCTCGACGGCATCATCGATCGTTGTGCCGACATCCTCGAGCGCGTCGGTGGCGAGGTCGATAATGTCAGCAACGAGATTTTCGAGCCGTCCGCCGACCGGGGCCACGCGCGCAAATATTCCCAGATCCTGCTGACCATCGGCCGCAAGGGCGATCTCACCTCCAAGGTGCGCGAGAGTCTGGTGTCGATCGGCCGCGTGATCTCGTTCGTGACGGTCGAGACCGAGACGGCGAGCCGCTGGACCAAGGAACAGCGGGCGCAGTTCAAGACCCAGCAGCGCGACGTGCAATCGCTCACCGACCACGCCTCCTATCTGTCGAGCAAGATCACCTTCGTGCTTGACGCCATGCTCGGCGTGGTCAACCTCGAGCAGAACAACATCATCAAGCTGTTTTCGGTGATGGCGGTGGTGCTGATGCCGCCGACGCTGATCGCCTCGATCTACGGCATGAACTTCAGGGCAATGCCGGAGCTGGAATGGCCTCACGGCTATCCGGCGGCGCTGCTCGCGATGCTGATGGCGGCGGTGTTTCCCTACGTGTTCTTCAAGTGGAAGAAGTGGCTGTAAGGCCGCTTGAGCTCTTGGTGAAGCGGCATTGATGTTCGGGCCCGGAGCGGAATATGAGTGATGCCTGCGTCGTGATGACCACGGTCGCGAATGCGGAACAGGCGCGCATAATCATGACCGCAGTGATCGAGGCTCGGCTCGCCGCCTGCGCGCAGGTTCAGAGCATTTCGAGCTGCTATCGCTGGGAAGGCAAGGTGGTCAACGACGCCGAGCATCTCATTCTATTCAAGACGAGGTCCAGCGCCTATGAGGCGCTGGAGGCAAAACTGCTCGCGCTGCATCCTTACGACACGCCGGAGATCATTCGCCTGCCGGTCGACGGCGGTTCGGCAAGATATCTGGCGTGGATCGCCGGCGAAGTCGGCTGAGCTTTGAGGCTCTGCCGCGTCTTGCTCACATTTTGAGTTTTGCCATCGCCGCTTTCAGCGAACGCGCCGCGCGATCATAGTCCGCCCACGCTTTCGATTTTCTGAGCAGCGCCGGCGCCGTTCGTATCGTGTAGGTCTTCGGATCGAGCCCGCGGCGCACCTGCGCCCATGTGAGCGGCATCGACACCGTCGCGCCTTCGCGCGCGCGGGGCGAGAGCGGCGCCACCGCCGTCGACATCCGGTCGTTGCGCAGGTAGTCGAGGAAAATTTTGCCCTTGCGCTGCTTCTTCGACATGTTGAGCAGATAGCGCTCCGGGTTGTCGACCGCCATCTGCTGGCAGATCGCCTGCGCGAAAGCTTTCGCGCGTTTCCAGTCGATGCGATCCTTCTTTGCGTCCTTGAGCGGCGCGACGACATGAATGCCCTTGCCGCCGGTGGTCTTGCAGAAGCTTTCCAGCCCCACGGCGGCGAGCCGTTCACGCATCTCGCGCGCGGTATCGACTACTGCGTCGAAGTCCACGTCGGGAGCGGGATCGAGATCGAACACGAAGCGGCCGGGAACCTCGGGTTCGTCTTGCGCGCAATTCCATGGGTGCAGTTCGAGGCCGCCGATCTGCGCCGCCGCGATCAGGCCCTCGATCCGGTCGATCTGTACATAGGGCTTGCGGTCGCCCGAGACCGTGACCTGTTCGAACAGGTTCGACATTCCGGCGCTGACGTGGCGCTGGAAGAAGGTCTCGCCGTGAATGCCATCGGGCGCGCGCACGATCGAGCAGGGCCGACCCTTGATGTGATCGATCATCCATTCGCCGACGCTCTCGAAGTAATGCGCGAGGTCGAGCTTGGTAACGGGTTCGCCGTCGCCGCCATCTGGCCACAGCGCCTTGTCGGGCTTGGAGATGACCACGCCCATCACCGCTGCGCCGTTGCCCGATGTGCGGCTCGCGCGCGCGCGCGTGGTTCGCTTCGCGATTCCTTTCGCCGCCTTGCCGCGTGAGGCGGGCTCCGCCACCGGCGCGTTGCTCGGCTCGTCAACGACGACCTCGTCCGGCGTCTTGTCTTTGCGCAGACCCTTGAACGACGCCTGCCGCACCATGCTGTCGCCGGTCCATCCGGCGAATTCGATCTCGGCGACCAGCTCGGGCTTTAACCAATGCACGCCGGTGGTTTTCTTAGGCGCGTTTTTGCCGCCGAACGGATTCTGCTTCGCGGCCGCGGCTTTCAGCGCCGGCATGATCTGCTTCACCACGGCCTGGCCATAGCCGGTGCCGACGATGCCGACATAAGCCAGATGTCCGTTGCGCGGCACGCCGGCCATCAGCGAGCGGAACTTGCCGGCGGTGGTTTTCCAGCCGCCGATCACGACCTCATGGCCGGCGCGGCACTTCGCCTTGGTCCAGGCGTCGACGCGCCCGGAACGGTAGGGCGCGTCGCGCTTCTTGGAGATGATGCCTTCGAGCGACAATTGGCAGGCGGATTTCAGCACCGCGTCGCCGCCGGTTTCGAAATGCTCGACATAGCGGATCACGCCTTTGCCGTTCCTGCCGTCCAGCAGCGCTTTCAGCCGTTCCTTGCGTTCAAGAAGCGGCAGGCGGCGCAGATCCTCGTGTCCGGCGAACAGAAGATCGAAGACGAAGAAGACCAGATGATCGGTCTTGCCGTCCGACAGCGCGGCTTGCAATGCCGCGAAGCTCGGCGAGCCGTTGTGATCCAGCGCCACGATCTCGCCGTCGATAATGGCATCCGGCAGTTTGCTGCCGGCTTTGGCGATCGCCGCGAACTTGTCGGTCCAGTCGAGGCCTTTGCGCGTGCGCAGAACGGCTTTGCCATTCTCGATCCGCATCTGCATGCGATAGCCGTCGAACTTGATCTCGTGCACCCAGTCCGCGCCAGCGGGCGGCCGCGCCACCGACTTGCACAATTGCGGTGCGATGAAGTCCGGCAACTTCCTGGCCGTTCGCGTGCGGGCGTTGGCGGCGTCGCGCGGCGTCGTGGCCGCCTTGGTTTTCGGCTTGCCGGTTGTGCCGCGCGCCTCCGCCGCCAGTCCCTGATCCGAATTCCAGACGTTGTCCGCTCTGGCGCGCGCAGCGGCGCGGATCATGAACGGCTTGGGGCCGCGGCCCTTGCCCTGCGCGATCTGATCCATCGAGCGGCCCGAGGCGACCGATCTGTCCAGGTCGAGAATGTCGTTGTCGCTGCCTTCCCTAGCGTATTCGTCGCGATGCTTGATCAGCAGCCAGTTGGTGCGTTTGCCGCCGCTGCGGTCGTGACGCATCCGCACCAGCACCCAGCCGCCATGCAGCTTCTCGCCGTCGAGCGTGAATTTGAGATCGCCCTTCTTGAAGCCGCGCTCGGGATCGTCGCAGCTCCAGGTGCCGCGATCCCACAATTGCACGGTGCCGCCGCCATACTGGCCTTTTGGAATCGTGCCTTCGAAGTCGCCATAGTCGAGCGGATGGTCTTCGACCTCGACGGCGAGGCGCTTGTCTTTCGGATCGAGCGAGGGGCCGCGGGTCACCGCCCATGATTTAAAAACACCGTCGAGCTCCAGCCGCAGATCGTAATGCAGGCGCGTGGCGTCGTGCTTTTGGATGACAAAACGGCGCTGTTTAGCGGGCGCGATTTTCGCCGTGCCGCTCGGTTCGGAGGTTTTGTTGAAATCGCGCTTGGTGCGGTAAAGCGAAAGCTGATCGGCCACGGCAGTCCCTCGCGCGGATGCGGCCGGTCACGGCGCGCCGCAGGATCGAGAACGCGCCGCCTGCGCGGAGGTTCCCGTCACCCGTGGCGGTCTGCGCTAAACGTGCTGGCCGCCATTGATGTGGATCTCCGCGCCGTTCACATAGGACGAGGTCTCGGTGCACAGCACGTAGATGATCTTGGCCACTTCGTCCGGCGTGCCGAGACGCTGCAACGGAATCTGCTGCTCGACGATCTTGTCGGTGCCGGGCGAAAGGATCGAGGTGTTGATCTCGCCGGGTGCGATGGCGTTGACGCGCACGCCGAGGCGGCCGAAATCATGCGCCATCTCGCGCGTCAGCGCAGCGAGCGCCGCCTTCGAGGTGGCGTAAGCCGAGCCCGCAAAAGGATGGACGCGCGAGCCGGCGATCGAGGTGACGTTGACCACCGATCCCTTGGCCGCCTGCAGTTCGTTGATCAGGCCCTGCGCCATCATGATCGGCGCGAAGAAATTGACCTGGAAGATTTTCGCCCACGCCTCCATGTCGGTCTCGACGGCGTTCAGCCGCTTGCCGCCTTCGCCCTTGGGCGAGATCGCCGCGTTGTTGACCAGGGCGTGCAACTGGCCACCCTCGAGACGTTCGCGGATGTCGTCGATCGCGCGCGCGGTGTCGGCGACATCGGACAGATCGACCTGCACGTGATCTTCCGGTCCCGCGCCCCACGGGCATTGTTCGGGGAAGGGATGCCGCGAACAGGTCAGCACCCGCCATCCCGCGCTGGAGAAGCGGATCACCGTGGCATGGCCGATCCCCCGGCTCGCGCCGGTGAGGAGCAGCGTGCGGCGCGGCTGGTTGGTGGCTTCCGTCGTCGTCGGCATAGGGGCATCTCGTTCTGCGCGGACCGCGCGTCAAAAGGAAAAAGCGGAAAAGATCACGGGTAGAGGCGGGTCTTGTTCCATCCGTCGGCTTCGTGGCGGAACACGATGCGGTCGTGCAGCCGGAACGGCCGGTCGTGCCAGAACTCGATCGCCTGCGGGATGATGCGCCAGCCGCGCCAGCCCGGCGGGCGCGGCACCTCGCCGAGGGCATGCTTGGCGGCGTAAAGCGCGATGGCCTTCTCGAAGGCGAGCCGGCTTTCCAGCGGCTGGCTCTGCTTGCTGGCCCAGGCGCCGATCTGCGCCTGCTTGGGCCGGGAGGCGAAATAGTCGTCGGCTTCCTCGTCGGTCACCGGGACGACGTCGCCGCGGACGCGGACCTGCCGGCGCAGCGACTTCCAGTGAAACAGCAGGGCTGCCTTCGGATTGGCGGCGAGTTCCTGGCCCTTGGCGCTGGCGGTGTGGCTGTAGAACACGAAGCCGTCGCCATCGAATCCCTTCAGCAGCACCATGCGGACATCCGGCATGCCCTCGGCATCGACGGTAGCCAGTGCCATCGCATTGGGGTCGTTCGGCTCCGAGGCGCTCGCCTCCTTCAGCCACGCGGAAAAAAGCTCAAAAGGCTCAGTACTTTCGGTGAAATCACCGGAAATTAACGGAGTTGGGTGTTTGATCGAGTCAGGGTTTGTCATGTCTGGAGTCACCCGAATTGCGTGTCGTTACGCCCGCCGGAAGCGTGCTGCATCCCCATTATAGGGCATGCCGGCGCGCGGGCATAACTCCGATGCGCCGTCTGGCCATGGCGGCAGCCGTCATGGTGATGGCAGTGGCGATGGGCGGATGCAGTTTCCGGCTCGGGGGCATGTTCGGCGACAAGAAGGACGATCTGGCGGCCGCCGATGTGACCGGCTCGATCGCCCCCGTCCGGGTCAGCGACGACACCCGTCTCACCGACAGCGATCTCGCGCTGACCCGGAACGCCGCCTCCGAGGTGATGACCCGCGGCGGCAAGGACGCGAGCCAGCCCTGGGAGAATCCGCAGACCGGCGCGCGCGGCGCGGTGACGCCGCTGGCCTCGGCCTATCAGGGCGAGGGCGGCCAGACCTGCCGGGATTTCCTGGCGAGCTATGTCCGGGGCACCAGCGAGGGCTGGCTGCAGGGCGAGGCTTGCCAGACGCCGGGCAACACGGCATGGGAAATTCGCAGTATGAAGCCGTGGCGGCGGTCCTGAGGGCCGCCGGCGTTCGCGGGGCCGGTTGTGCCGTTGCGAAAGTGCCAGTTCCACCCCAAATGAAGAACGGGCCGCTCGGCCCGACTTCGAATTCCAAGGGAGACGAGACGAATGCGCGACCCCTATGAGGTCCTGGGGGTGCAGCGAAGCGCAAGCGCTGCGGAGATCAAAAGCGCATTTCGCAAGCTCGCCAAGAAACATCACCCCGACGCCAACAAGAACGACGCCAAAGCGGCGGCGCGCTTTGCCGAGATCAATTCGGCCAACGAAATCCTCGGTGACGAGGAGAAGCGCAAGCAGTTCGACCGTGGCGAGATCGACGCCGAGGGCAAGCCGCGCTTTCAGGGCTTCGAGGGCGGCGGCTCGCCGTTCGGCGCGCGCGGCGCCCGCAGCGGCCGGGCCGGCCCCGGCGGGTTCGAATACACCTTCACCCAAGGCGGCGCACCGGGGGGCGGCGGCAATTTTGGCGGCGGCGGCTTCGAGGACATTCTGAGCAGCATGTTCGGCGGACGGGCCGGCGCGGCGGGCATGGGCGGCGGCTCGCCGTTCGGCCAGCGCGGTTTCGAATACGAGTCTCCCGTCGCGGCCGATCTCGACATCAACGCCACCATGAGCGTGACGCTGGAGGAGGCGGCGCGGGGTGCTTCGAAGCGCGTGCGGCTGCCGACCGGCAAGGAACTCGACGTCAAGATTCCGGCCGGCGTCACCTCCGGGCAGCAGATCCGGCTGAAAGGGCAGGGCGAGACCGCGCCCGGCCATCGCCCCGGCGACGTGCTGATTACGGTGACGATCGCGCCGCATCCGTTCTTCAAGATCGACGGCAATGATCTGCGCATCGATCTGCCGATCACGCTGTACGAGGCAGTGATCGGCGGCAAGGTGCGGGTGCCGACGCTCGGCAACGCGGTGGAGCTGACGATCCCGAAGAACACCTCGAGCGGCCGCACCTTCCGCCTCAAGGGTAAGGGCCTCTCCGCCAAGGGCGCCAGCGGCGATCTGTTCGTCTCGGTGCGGATCGTGCTGCCGGACGGCAACGATGCCGAACTGGAAGCGCTGATGGAGAAGTGGCGCAGCGCGCACCCCTACAATCCGCGCCGCGATCTCGGCTGAGAGGGTTCTCGGCGTAATGAATGGAGTCTGGTCATCCCGGCGCAGGCCGGGACGACTCCGGGATTGTTTCTCTGACTTGAAGACATGACTTCGCACTCCCGCGGCGCGTGAGCGCCCGGGCGTTGCGATGCGTATGGCCGCCCTCGAAAATCGAGGGCGTGCGGAACGCCGGACGCGCGATGCGTCCGCGGTCTCGTGCGCATGATGAAAAAAGCACACGAGCAGTCTCACCACGAAAGCACCGGAAGCATCCGGCGTTCCGCACGCAATGGTTTTAACGGCTTGCTTCGCGCTCTCCCCGGTGACCGTACGTTGGTTGTCACCGTCGTTGCGACTGAGGATGTGTCCGTCTCCGGTTGGAGGCGGCTCTCCGGGGCAACTTGACGCCACGTCCGGGGCGTCAGGACCACGCGCTTTGGGCCGTCCGCGCAGCGCCGTCGTCAGCGCGCTCTCCACAGGTCACGCCGCCCACTTGAAAACAAGGCGACGCCCTCCCGCTTCAAACGCGCCTGACGCTGCCGCGTCCACCGCATCCCGCCTCGCGTTCGTGACGATCGCGAGCCGCCCCTCGGGTGAGGCGGGATAACAAGGAATATAATCCTATTTCATGAAATCGTCAAGGGCAATGTCCGCAGGCGAACATAGCGGTCCGTCCGCAATTGCTTTCGCACGCAGGCGTGCGCGTGACGCACCGGGAAAATTCGTCGCAGATGATTTGGCGCGCTCTTGCGGAACGAGAACTCACGCGAGCGGTTGCACCCGCATCAACACGGGAGAATACGAATGGCGACGGAAACACGCGAAACCCATAGTTTGATCGGCAGCGACAAGGTGGACGGCACCGCGGTGTATGGACCCGATGGCGAAAAGATCGGCTCGATCGAGCGGGTGATGATCGACAAGCTCAGCGGCAAGGTGTCTTACGCCGTGCTGTCGTTCGGCGGTTTTCTCGGCTTCGGCGACGAGCATTATCCGCTGCCGTGGGGTTCGCTGAAATACAACACCGCGCTCGGCGGCTATCAGACCATGGTTCCGGTCGACAAGTTCAAGAGCGCGCCGAACTACGAGAACGATGCGGAGTGGGACTGGGCGAGTCCCGACCGCAGCCGCAGCGTCAACGAGTATTATCGCGGCCTGATCGTGTAGGCATGATGAAGTGAGGCTCGGCTGCCTCTGTCGTTAGCGACGAAGCAATCCAGTCCTCATGGTGAAGAGAAGCGACTTCTTGACCATAGTGCGTGAACGCGCTTGTGAGGCCTCACCCTTCGAGACGCGGCTAAAGCCGCTCCTCAGGATGAGGATCAAGCTTCTGTCTGGATTGCTTTGCGGAGCTTGTCATCGATCCGGCGAAGCCGGAGCCGTTGGCTCGCAATGACAACTCAGGCATGACAAACAAAACCCGGCGCGATCATCGCGCCGGGTTTTGTGTTGAACCGCTTTCGTTTTTCAAAGCCCGGTTTTCTCGGTCTGGTCGTAGACCAGACGCGCCACCTGGGTCAGCCGCTCCTTGTCGGTCGGACCCGACACCACATAGCCGACGCCGCGATCGGCCCAGAACATGGCGCCGTCATTGTTCTGCGCGGCATAGCGCATCTGCGTCGCCTCGGTCTTGGCGCGCGAGGTGTAGACCGTGTAGCGCTCGCCATTGGCGGTCTCGTACATCAGGAACGCGGCCGGGCCGGCCGGGCCGGGTAGCAGCCGGCCGCCAATGAATTTCAGGCCGTTGGTGTCGAGTTCCGGCGCCTGGATCTTGTAGCCGACGCGGTTGCTGAGCCACTGCTGCAGATGCGCGCGCTCGTTGGCCGCGACCTCCACCGGATGGCGGACCTCGACCACGTAGAGCTTGTGGGCGTCGAGCGCGTCTCTGGTGAAATTGATGAATGCGGAGGATTGGGCGGTGCGGCCGCGCAGCTCATAGCCCGCGCCGCCGCCGATGACGAGCGCGGCAAGGGTTGCCGCGACCAGCGCGTAGGCCCATTGGCGCGGCGGCCGGCTCAACCGGTCGATGTTGAGATGCGGCGGCACGACCTCGTCGGCGACGCTGTCATACTTCGCATGCAGCATGTCGCTCTGCGTCCGCCACGACGACACCTGCGCGGCGACGTCGGGATGCGCTGCGAGCCATGCTTCCACGGCCGCGCGGCGCTCGGCGGGAAGCTCGCCGTCCACATAAGCGTGGAGTTCGTCCTCGGTGACGGGAATGTTCGGATCGGTCATCGGCGCAGTCTTTCAAGATTTGGATGGCAAGAGAATCCGCAATTGCGTCGCGCTTGTGATCCTCCTTGCGCGAAGGAGGGAAACGGATCGGCGTGTCCGGGTGGAAATGTCATGGCCGTCGTCCTCATTTCACCCGCCGCAGCAACGGGCGCTCGCCCTCCAGCGCCGACCTCACCTGGGCGCGGGCGCGGGCGAGGCGCGACATCACCGTGCCGATCGGCACGCCCTGGATGTCGGCGACGTCGCGATAGCTGAGGCCTTCCAGCACCACGAGCAACAGCACCGCGCGCTGGTCTTCCGGCAGGGTGGCGAGCGCGCGGGAGATGTCGCGGCCCTCGGCCTCGGTGCCGCTCGCGCCGGCGGCGGTGTCGGACAGTTCGGTCAGCACCGGCTGGCGCGCCAGCGAGCGGCGGCGGTTGCGGTTGAGGTTGGTGAGGATGGTGTAGAGCCAGGCGCGCAGGTCGCCGCCGAGAAACAGCTTCTCCGAGCGCAGCGCCCGCACCAGCGTATCCTGCACGAGGTCGTCGGCGATGTCGGTGTCCCGCGCCAGCGCCCGCGCGTAGCGGCGCAGGGCCGGGATCATGGTTTCGACGTTATGGCGGAAATCGGTCACAAATGATCTTTGATAAGGCCCGCGCCGGTTTTGGCCGCCCCGGGCGGTCGCGGCGGACATCTTTCGCTATTAACACCATGGATTCGTGACTATTCCGCTTCGCCGTCCGGTCCGTTATGCGCCGGTCGGGGGCCGCCCCGGCCCGCCGCGCCTTGAACGGGGAAATCGGCTGTGCCAAGACGGGCCATCTTTTGAGCAGCAGCGAACGGGATTTCGGCAATGGCGGACAAAATGGGCCTGATGCAGGGCAAGCGCGGGGTAATTCTCGGCGTCGCCAACAACCGCTCGATCGCCTACGGCATCGCCAAATCCTGCCGCGATCAGGGCGCCGAACTGGCGCTGACCTGGCAGGGCGATGCGCTGAAGAAACGGGTCGAACCGCTGGCCGAGGCCCTCGGCGCCATCACGCTCGGCCATTGCGACGTCACCGATCCGGCCACCATCGACGCGGTGTTCGCCGAGGCGAAAAAGCAGTGGGGCAAGATCGATTTCGTGGTCCACGCCATCGCGTTCTCCGACAAGGACGAACTCGACGGCCGCTATCTCGACACCACCGAGGCGAATTTCTCGCGTTCGATGCTGATCTCCTGCTACTCGCTCACCGCGATCGCGCAGCGCGCCGAGCATCTGATGACCGAGGGCGGCTCGATCCTGACGCTGTCTTATTACGGCGCCGAGAAGTGGATGCCGCACTACAACGTGATGGGCGTCGCCAAGGCCGCGCTGGAGGCCAGCGTGCGTTATCTCGCCGCCGATCTCGGCGAGAAGAACATCCGCGTCAACGCCATCTCGGCGGGGCCGATCAAGACGCTGGCCGCTTCGGGCATCGGCGATTTCCGCTACATCCTGAAATGGAATGAGTACAACGCGCCGCTGCGCCGGACCGTGACGCAGGAGGAGGTCGGCGACAGCGCGATGTATCTGCTCTCCGACCTCGCGCGCGGCGTTACCGGCGAGGTGCATCACGTCGATTCCGGCTATCATGTCGTCGGCATGAAACGGCCCGACGCGCCGGACATCTCGCTCGGCGGCAAGGACTGAGAACACATTTTATTGCCGTCATGCCCGGGCTTGTCCCGGCCATCCACGTCTTCTTTTGACGTGATGTAAAACGTGGATGGCCGGGACAAGCCCGGCCATAACGTGGTCAACGAACTCAAAGCGAAACTTCGCCCGATGCCGTCACCCACCGTCTATTTTATCCGCCATGGCCAGACTGAATGGAACGCCGCGGGCCGCTTCCAGGGCAGCCAGGACATTCCGCTCAACGAGCTCGGCCACGAGCAGGCGGTGCGCGCCGGCGAACTGCTCGCCGGCATCCTCAAGGGCGACACGCACGATCCGGCGCGGATTCCGTTCGTGTCCTCGCCGCTCGGCCGCGCCCGACACACCATGGAACTGGCGCGCGGCGTGCTCGGTGTCGCGCCGCACGGCTATCAGGTCGACGACCGGCTGCGCGAGATCGGTTTCGGCCATTGGGAAGGCTCCACGCTGATGCAGATGGAGCAGTCGCATCCGGAAGTGTTCGCCGAGCGCCAGCTCGACAAATGGGGCGTGCCGCCGCCGGGCGGGGAGAGCTACGCTTCGGCCACGCTGCGGCTGCGCGACTGGTACGATTCCCTGCTGCAGGACACCGTCGCGGTGTCGCATGGCGGTGCGATGCGCGCGCTGATGGTGGCGCTCGATGTCGAGACGCCGATGCGGGCGGTGGACACCTATGTCGAGCAGGGCGTGGTTTACGTGTTCGCGAACGGCAAGCTGACCAAGCATAGTTGAGGGTGGGGCGGGTGCCCGCCGCAATCACATTTCTTCGTCATGGCCGGGTCAAGCCCCGGGCATGACCATCTTCGGCTGATTTGACCCTTCAGGCCGCCACAGCTAATTGTGGATTGTCCACACTTAGCCGGACAGTCCGCGAGCCAGAGTCCAGAAATGTCCTTCAACACCTTCGGCCATATGTTCCGCGTCACCACCTTCGGCGAGAGCCACGGGGTGGCGCTGGGCTGCGTGGTCGATGGCTGCCCGCCGCGGATTCCGCTCGCCGCCGAGGAGATCCAGCTCGATCTCGACCGCCGCCGGCCGGGCCAGTCGCGCTTCACCACGCAGCGCCAGGAGCCCGATCAGGTCAAGATCCTGTCCGGCGTGATGGAGGATGCCGCGGGCCGTCAGGTGACGACCGGCACGCCGATCGCGCTGATGATCGAGAACACCGACCAGCGCTCGAAGGACTATTCCGACATCAAGGACAAGTATCGTCCGGGCCACGCCGACTTCACCTATGAGGCCAAATACGGCATCCGCGACTATCGCGGCGGCGGGCGCTCCAGCGCGCGCGAGACCGCGGCGCGCGTCGCGGCCGGCGCGGTGGCGCGCAAGGTCATTCCCGGCATCACCGTGCGCGCCGCTCTGGTGCAGATGGGGCCGCACAAGATCGACCACGCCAACTGGGACTGGACCGAAGTGGCGCGCAACCCGTTCTTCTGCCCGGACAAGGCCAAGGCCGAGTTCTATGCCGAGTATCTGGACGACATCCGCAAGAGCGGCTCATCGATCGGCGCGGTGGTCGAGGTGGTGGCGGAAGGCGTGCCGGCAGGTCTCGGCGCGCCGATCTACGGCAAGCTCGACAGCGATCTCGCCAGCGCGCTGATGAGCATCAATGCGGTGAAGGGCGTCGAGATCGGCGCCGGCTTTGGCGCGGCCGAGCTGCATGGCGAGGACAACGCCGACGAGATGCGCAGTTCTTCCTCCAATGTGGGAAATCACGGCCCGGTGTTCCTGTCCAACCATGCCGGCGGAATTCTTGGTGGCATCTCCACCGGGCAGGCGGTGGTGGCGCGCTTCGCGGTGAAGCCGACCTCGTCGATCCTCACCCCGCGTCGGACCATCGACCGCAGCGGTGCCGACACCGACATCCTGACCAAGGGCCGTCACGATCCCTGCGTCGGCATTCGCGCGGTTCCGGTGGGCGAGGCGATGGTGGCCTGCGTGCTGGCCGATCACCTGTTGCGCCATCGCGGCCAGAACGGCGGTTAGCCGTCATCGTTCTTCTGGCCGTCCCGGCCAATGGATCGGCGCCAAAAGCGCGTTCACGCGCGTCTGTCGACGCGCCATGGCGGCGTCCGATGACAGGCTCCGGCCGGGACCTATAGCCCCGGTCGATAGTTGTGAAATGGCAGCCACGCCTTTGTTGTGAGGCTGGGCTGCGCCGAGAGGACTCAATCGATCCGGCCGGCATTGACCCGCGCGCGGATCAGAATAAAACGCCGCATCGCTTCCCGCCCGTGAAACCCCGCCGATGGCCTCTTCCGGTTTCTATCTCGAAGCTCCGCAGCGCCTTCGCGCGTTCGTTCGCGCGCGCGAGTCGAGCCTGATCCTGATCGCGGTGGTGATCGGCGCGATGTCCGGCCTGTTCGTCGCCGCGATGAGCGCGTCGGTGGAACTGCTGCATGTCTGGTTCTTCGATATCGGGCTCGGCCAGCGGCTGTCGGCGCAGGACCGTATCGATCCGGTCCGCGCCATTCTGGTGCCGACGCTCGGCGGCCTCGCGCTCGGCTTCGCCTTTCTGCTGCTGGCGCGCTGGCGGCCGGGCCGCGAGGTCGATCCGATCGAGGCCAATGCGCTGCATGGCGGCAACATGTCGTTTCGCGGGAGCGTCATTGTTGCGTTGCAGACGATCTGGTCGAGCGGCGTCGGCGGCTCGGTCGGCCTCGAGGCCGGCTACACCCAGCTTGCCAGCGGCGTCGCTTCCTCGTTGGGGCGGGCGTTTCATCTGCGCCGCGCCGATCGCCGGGTGATGGTGGGCTGCGGCGCGGCGGCGGCGATTGCCGGTGCGTTCAGCGCGCCGCTGGCCGGCGCGTTCTATGCGTTCGAACTGGTGCTCGGCGGTTATACGCCCGCGAGCCTTGCGCCGATCGGCGTCGCGGCGGTGACCGGCTATGCCGTGACCCACGCTTTTTCGCCGCTCTCGCTCGGCGTACTGGTGCGGCCGGTCGGCATCGTCACCGGGCAGGACCTGGCGATCGCCGCCGCGCTCGGCCTTGCCGCCGCGCTGGCCGGCATCGCCATCATGCGCGGTGTGGCGCTGTTCGATGCCACGCTGGCGAAATTGCGGGTCTGGCCGCCGCTGCGGCCGGCGCTCGGCGGGCTTGGCGTCGGCCTCGCGGCGCTGGTGACGCCGCAGGTGCTTGCCTCCGGCCACGGCGCGCTGCAGCTCAACAGCGTGGAGATGCTGCCGCTCGGCGCGATGGCGATGGTGTTTCTGCTCAAGTCGCTCGCCTCGATCGTCTCGCTCGGCTCCGGATTTCGCGGCGGCCTGTTCTTCGCGTCGCTGTTGCTCGGCTCGCTCGGCGGCCATCTGTTCGCGACGGGACTTTCCACGATCCACCCGCTGCTCGGTCTCGATCCCGCCGTCTATGCCGTCATCGGCATGAGCGCGTTGTCGGCCTCGATCATCGGCGCGCCGCTGACCATGTCGTTTCTCGCGCTGGAGGCAACCGGCAATCTGTGGCTCACCACGGCGGTGCTGATCGCGGTGATCGTATCGATCCAGGTGACGCGCGAATTGTTCGGCTATTCCTTCGCGACATGGCGCTTCCATCTGCGCGGCGAGACCATCCGCAGCGCCGCCGATGTCGGCTGGATCCGCGATCTCACGGTCGGCCGGATGATGCGGGCCGACGTGGCGACCGTGGAGGAGGCGATGCCGATCGCGGCGTTCCGCGAGCGCTTCCCGCTCGGTTCCAAGACGCAGGTGATCGCGGTCGACGGCGACAGACGCTATGCCGGCGTGGTGTTCGTCGCCGAGGCGCACGGGCTGACCGATATCGACGCCAAGAGCCTGCATGATATCCTGCACTGTCGCGAGGTGACGTTGTTGCCGCAGATGGATGTGCAGCAGGCGATGGCGGTGTTCGACTCCGCCGAGGCGGAATCGCTGGCGGTGGTCCGCTCCGCCGACGACGGTACCGTGATCGGCCTGCTCACCGAGGCGCACGCCTTGCGGCGCTATGCGGAGGAATCCGAGCGCCGCCGCCGCGATATGCTGGGAACCGGATAGCGGCACCGATCACGATGCGCTGATCGAAAATTAAATTTCACCCGTTCTGGAAAGAATCCGCCGTTTGCGTTGTTGAACGCCAGAGGGGGTGCGTGGCGTGGTGGAGTGCAAGTCATGTTCAAACAAGCAGCGATCGGCGCGGCCGTGCTCATGGCGGCGGTGGCCCTTGCCCCTGACGGCGCGTTTGCGCGGGGCGGTGGCGGTCATGGCGGTGGCCATGGTGGTTTCGGCGGTGGAGGCTTCTCGCGCGGCGGCGGGTTTGGCGGTGGTGGCTTTGCCCGCGGCGGCGGCTTCGGCGGCGGCGGTTTCGCCCGCTCGGGCAATTTCGGTGGCGGCGGCTTCGCCCGCGGCGGGTTCGGTGGCGGCCGCGCGTTTGTCGGCGGCGGACCGGGTGTCCGCGGCAGCTTCGCCGCGATGCCACGCGCGAACTTCGCTCCCGGCTCGATGCGCCGCGCGGGTTTCAACAATGCGGTGATCGGCGGGCGGGCCATCAACGGACACTGGAACGGCCGCTGGCATGGCGGCTGGCGTCACCGCTACCGCGGGTTCGGGCCGGCCTTCGTGTTCGGTTTCGGCGCGCCGTATTACTATGATTACGGTTATCCCTATGACGCCGGCTACTACGATGATTATTACGGCTACGACGACGCCTATTATCCCGCCGCCTATGGCGGCTACTACAATGGCTATTATAACGGTTACGACAATGCCGGCTGCTATCGGCTGCGCCGGGTCGCAACGGCGTATGGCTGGCGGACGCTGCGGGTCAATGTCTGCGAATGAGCGGGCAATCTGACCGGGGTCGGCAGAGCAGATAACTCAGAGCAAATGAAATCGGCGGCCGTTGCGGCCGCCGATCGTTTTTGAAGCGCAGATGAAAGAGCGTTGCGGGGATCAGGCCGCGCGGATCTTGGCGATGAAGGCATGCACCTCGTTCTTGAGGTGGTTGCTTTCCTTCGACAGAGACTGCGCCGCGCCGAGCACCTGCGAGGAGGCGGCCCCGGTTTCGCTGTTGCCGCGATTGACGTCGTCGATGTTGACGGCGACCTGCGCGCTCAGTTCCGCGGCCTGACGGACGTTGCGGGCGATCTCCTGCGTCGCCGCGCCCTGTTCGTCCACCGCCGCGGCGATCGCCGAGGAGATTTCCGAGATCAGGTCGATGGTGGTGCTGATCTCCTTGATGGTCGTCACCGAGTCGTCGGTCGCCGATTGCATGCCGGCGATCTGCGCTCCGATCTCCTCCGTGGCCTTCGCGGTCTGCGAAGCCAGCGCCTTCACCTCGGAGGCCACCACGGCGAAGCCGCGCCCGGCCTCGCCCGCGCGCGCCGCCTCGATGGTGGCGTTGAGCGCGAGCAGGTTGGTCTGCTCGGCAATGGCGGTGATCAGTTTGACGACGTCGCCGATCCGCGCAGCGGCTGCCGACAGCTCGCTGATGCTGTTGTTGGTTCTCTCGGCCTGCTGCACGGCGCGCTGGGCGACCTTGCTCGATTCCGTCACCTGGCGGCCGATCTCGTCGACCGATGCCGTGATCTCCTCGGTCGCGGCGGCGGTGGACTGGATGCTTTCGGAGACGTTGCGCGAGTTCGCGGCGGCGGTGTCGGACAGCTGCTGGGTCACGTCGGCGGCGTTGGTCAGGGTTCCGGCAGCCGACTCCATCTCGGTCGAGGCCGATGCCAGCGAGTTGACGAGTTCGCCGATCATCTTCTCGAACTGGCCGGTGACGACATCGACTTCCTCGGCGCGTTTCATCTTGGTTGCGGCGTCCTTGGCGGCGGCGGCGTCCGCGGCCTGCTTGGCGAGCAGTGCCTTCTTGAAGATCTGCAGCGTGGCGGCGATCTGGCCGATCTCGGTTTTCTCGCCCTGATGCGGAATCTCCGCGGCGAGGTCGCCGCTGGCCAGCGCATGCATCGGCTTGACGATGGAATCGATGCACTTGGCGATGTCGCGCACCACGATGAAGGCGGAGATGAAGCCGAGCGCGATCATGCCGGCGAGCGCGCCGAGCACGATGGTGAAGGCAAGGTTGTATTCGTGCGCGGCGTTGTCGCCAGCCAGATCCGCGCCCTTGTCGTTCATGTCGACCATCTGCTTGAGCACGCCGTCCATGGCGCGGCCGGCCGGGGTGGCGCGCTCGGCGTTGATCTTGCGGGCAGTGGCGACTTCGCCCTTGCGCGCGGCCGTCACGACCTCGGCGGCGGCGGCGCGGAATTGCAGCCAGGTCGCGCGCAGTTTCTCGTAGAGCGCCTTCTCCTCGGCGTTCTGGATCAGCGGCTGATAGGCGTTGTCGGCGGTGTCGTAATCCTTGGCCCGGGCATCGAGGTTCTTCTGGATGTCGGCCATGAATTTCTCGTCAGGCTCTGTCAGGTAGTCGCGCAGCACCGCGCGGTAGCGCGCCGACTGGGTGCGCAATTCGCCAAGCAGGCGGACGCTGGGCAGCCAGTTGTTCTGGATCGCCTGGGTCGATGCGTTGATGGAGCGCATTTCCACCACGGCGAAAGCGCCCATGGACGCCACGGCCAACAACAGCAGCGACACGAGGGCGATGAGCTTGGTGCGGATAGAGAGTCTGGAGAGCATGAGGCAAATCCCTGGCGGCCATTCGGGCCGAAATGGAGACGTGATTCCGCCCCGCCCGGAGGGGAATCCGGACGCGTTCACACGACGGAGAGCTTGACGAAGTTCCAGTCGGATGCCGGACGCTCTAGCGCAGGGCAGCCGCGGTATAATCATAGGACCGTAAGGTGAAACGTTGGTTAAGCTTTGTCTTTTGTGCGTGGGCGGCGGCCTGACCGCGGATTGCCGGCCCGGCGGGCGGTTCTTTTTAAATATTCTTGATGCAATTGGACTTTTCGGCGCCCGACCGCCGTGACACGATGGAGGCGGAAAACAGGAACGCCACCGATGCTTCGCTGGCTTTTTCCCTGCCTGCTGCTGATCGCCGGGCTTGCCATGCGCGGCGACCGGCTTGTTGCAGCGCCATATGCCGCCCAGCCGGCCCAGGCCGATGAGACCCGGCGCGTCGATGTCGAGCTCGTGCTTGCGGTCGATATTTCCTACTCGATGGATGTCGATGAGCTGGCGGTGCAGCGCGAGGGCTATGCCGAGGCCATCACCTCGCCGGATTTCCTGCGGGCGCTGAAAAGCGGGCCGACCGGCAAGGTAGCGGTGACGTTCTTTGAATGGGCCTCGGCGGCGGACCAGAAGATCATCGTGGCCTGGCGGGTGATCGACGGTCCGGAATCGGCCGATGCGGTCGCCACCGAGATTCTGAAAGCGCCGCTGCGGCGCGCCTCGCGCACCTCGATTTCCGGCGCGATCAATTTCGCCATGCCGCTGTTCGAGCGCAATCCCTATCGCGGGCTGCGACGGGTGATCGACATTTCCGGCGATGGCCCCAACAACAACGGCGAGCCGGTGACGATCGCGCGCGACGCCGCGCTCGCCAAGGGCGTCGTGATCAACGGGCTGCCGATCATGGTGAAGGAGACCAACTTCGCCACCATGGATATCGAGAACCTCGATTACTACTATGAGGATTGCGTGATCGGCGGGCCGGGCGCGTTCGTGGTGCCGATCAAGAACCGCGAGAAATTCAAGGAGGCGATCCGCACCAAGCTGGTGCTGGAGGTGGCGGGACGCATGCCGGAAGAGCGCGTGGTGCCGGTGGCGGCGAGCGAGCCGCGCGTGCCCTGCGGCATCGGCGAGAAGATGTGGCGCGAGCGCTGGGGGCAGTGAGCTGATTCCAAAGGGGCGGAGAACTTCGGATCAGACTTCTTCGATTGTCATTGCGAGGAGGCGAAGCCGACGAAGCAATCCAGTCTCTTGCTTGGAATTGAGATGGGGTTTTCTGGATTGCTTCGCTGCGCTCGCAATGACGGCGTAGGAATCAACGCGTCACTCTCTAGCGCCGGAACCGCGCCACCAGTTCGACATGCGGGGTGTGGCGGAACTGATCGACCGGTGTGATGTGCTCGATCCTGAAGCCGCCGTCGATCAGGATGCGGGCGTCGCGTGCGAAGGTCGCCGGATTGCACGACACCGCGACGACCTGCGCGATCCTGCTGGCGGCAAGCTGCTGCGACTGCGCCTGCGCGCCCTGGCGCGGCGGATCGAACACCACGCAGTCGTAATCGCGCAATTCCTGCGGCACCAGCGGACGGCGGAACAGGTCGCGCGCCTCCGCGGTGATCGGCTTCAGCCCTTGCGTCGTATTGACCGCGTTGCGGAGCGCCGTGATTGCCGGTGCGTCGCTGTCGAACGCCGCGACCCTGAATTTTTCCGCAAGACGCAGCGCGAACGGCCCGATGCCGCAGAACAGATCGGCGACGCGCTTGGCGCCCTTGCAGCGCTCGATCGCGAGCGCGGCGAGGGTTTCCTCGCCTGCGGCAGTGGGCTGCATGAACGCGCCGGGCGGCAGCGTCACCCGAGCCTTGCCGATCCGCACCAGCGGCGGTGCGCGCATGATCACGAGTTCGCCGTGCCGGGTCAGCCGCGCGAGATTGTGATGCTCGGCAAGCCGCGACAGCCTGGAGAGCAGGGCGGTGTTCAGCGGTCCCGAGCCGCGCACGTCGATGTCGAGGCCGCGTTCGGTCGCGGTGATCTGGATGTCGAGCGGCTTGGCGGCCGGCACCAAGGCTTCGGCGATGTCGTTGGCGGCGGCGAATGCGCCGGAGAGCGCCGGATCGAGAATCGGGCAGTGGTCGATGGCGATGATCTCGTGCCGTCCGGCGGCGGCGAAGCCGACGCGTAGCACCTTCTGCGCGGAAAGCCGCGCATGCAGCACCATGCGCCGCCGTCCGTTGCCATGAGCGTCGACCAGCTCGTCGACCTCGCAATCGATGCCGGCCTGCGCCAGCGTGTCGATCACCAATTGCCGTTTCCACGCGCGATAGGCATCGGGCTGCCAGTGCTGGATGGCGCAGCCGCCGCAGGTGCCGAAATGCGGGCAGAACGGCTCGATGCGCTCCGGACTCGGCGTGACGATGTGCGCCAGCGTGCGGCGGTCGGGATGCTGGCCGGGCACCGGCAGCACGTCCACGGTCTCGCCGGGCAGGGTGTAGGGCACATAGATGTTGCCGCCGTGCTCCAGCGCGACGCCGTCGCCGAAATGGCCGACATGATCGATGACGAGGCGTTCGGTCATGTCGTCAGCCGCGCTGCGCGCCGAGGAAGAATTCGCGGTTGCCGTCGCCGCCGGGAATCGCCGAGGGAAATACCTCGATCTCGCTGCAGCCGAGCGAAGCGGCGAAGGCGGCGATATCGTCGCATACCGCGCGGTGCACGGCCTCGTCGCGGATGATGCCCTTCTTGGAATGTTTGCGGTCGGCTTCGAATTGCGGCTTGATCAGCGCCAGCAGATGCATCGGCGCGGCGGCCAGCGGCAGCACGGCGGGCAACACCAGCTTCAGCGAGATGAAGCTGACATCGATCACCACGATGTCGGGCCGGATTTCCAGCCGCTTGCCGGCCAGCGAGCGGATGTCGGTGTTCTCCATCGACACGATCTTCGGATTGCCGTGCAGACTCGGATGCAGTTGCCGGGTGCCGACATCGATGGCGTAGACCAGGCTCGCGCCGTTCGCCAGCAGCACCTCGGTGAAGCCGCCGGTGGAGGCACCGACATCGACGCAGACGTGATCCTCGATCTCGACGGGATAATGCTCCAGCGCCGCCGCTAGCTTGACGCCGCCGCGCGACACCCAGGGATGCGCGGGTTCGGCTTCGATCGTGGCATCGCGCGCCAGCATCGCGGAGGGCTTGGTGACCGGCTCGCCATCGGCGAACACGCCGCCGGCCTCGATCGCGGCCTGCGCGCGGGCGCGGCTCTCGAACAGGCCGCGTTCGACAAGAAGGGTATCTGCGCGCTGCTTTGTGGTCATGTGCTCCTCCTGCACTCTTGTTGGAGCGCCGCGATCAAAGCATCAAGTCGTCCCGGCCAACGGATCGGCGCGAAGCGTCGTCCGATGACAGGTTCCGGCCGGGACCCATAGCCACCGGATTCTCAAGACTGATGCCGAATTCCATCATTGAAGAAATATCGACGGGGAGTATGGGTCCCGGCCTGCGCCGGGACGACCTTGAAAATTCACGCAGGCGGCGTCATCACGCATCGCGCATCGCAGCGCCCGCCGCAAAACTCAGGCCGACTTCACCGTCGGGCTGGAGCCCAGCACCTCGAACACCTTGGCGGCGATGCCCTTGGCGTCGAGCCCGGCCTGTTCGTACATCTTCGCCGGCGTGTCCTGATCGATGAAGGTGTCGGGCAGCACCATGGCGCGCACCTTGAGGCCGCGATCGAGCATGCCGTGATCGGCCAGCGTCTGGATCACGTGGGTGCCGAAACCGCCGATCGAACCTTCCTCGATGGTGATGAGCACCTCGTGCTCGCGCGCCAGCTTGAGCACCATCTCGACATCGAGCGGTTTCATGAAGCGCGCATCGGCGATCGTCGGATTGATGCCCTGCGCGGCGAGATCGTCCGCCGCCTTGAGGCACTCGCCAAGACGGGTGCCGAACGACAGCAGCGCGACCTTGGCGCCTTCGCGCATGATGCGGCCCTTGCCGATCGGCAGCGGCACGCCGACCTCCGGCATATCGACGCCGCGGCCTTCGCCGCGCGGATAGCGCAGCGCGCTCGGCGCGTCGTTGATCGCGACCTGCGTCGCCACCATGTGCACGAGATCGGCTTCGTCGGCGGCGGCCATGATGATCATGCCGGGCAGGCAGCCGAGATAGGCATTGTCGAATGCGCCGGCATGAGTGGGGCCGTCGGCGCCGACAAGTCCGGCGCGGTCGATGGCGAAACGCACCGGCAGGCGCTGGATCGCGACATCGTGGATCACCTGATCGTAGCCGCGCTGCAGGAAGGTCGAGTACAGCGCGCAGAACGGCTTGAAGCCTTCGGTGGCGAGGCCGGCGGCGAAGGTCACCGCATGCTGCTCGGCGATGCCGACATCGAAGGTGCGCTCGGGAAACGCCTTGGCGAAGATGTCGATGCCGGTGCCGCCGGGCATCGCCGCGGTGATGGCGACGATCTTGTCGTCCTTTTGCGCTTCCTTGACCAGGCTCTGGCCGAACACCGCGGTGTAGGACGGTGCATTGGACTTTGCCTTCATCTGCTTGCCGGTGACGACGTCGAACTTCACCACGCCATGATACTTGTCGTCGGCTTCCTCGGCCGGGGCGTAACCCTTGCCCTTCTTGGTGACGACATGGATCAGCACCGGCCCGTTGCCGTTGTCGCGCACATTGGTCAGCACCGGCAGCAGGTGATCGAGGTTGTGACCGTCGATCGGTCCGACATAGAACAGGCCGAGTTCCTCGAACAATGCGCCGCCGGTCACCATACCCCGGGCGTATTCCTCGGCGCGCAGCGCGCGATCCTCGAAGAATTTCGGCATGCGGTGGGCGAGGTTTTTCAGGATCTCGCGGGCGGAGCCGTAGGTCTGGCTCGACAGCAGGCGCGCGAGATAGGCCGACATCGCGCCGACCGGCGGGGCGATCGACATGTCGTTGTCGTTGAGGATGACGATCAGGCGCGAATTCAGCGCGCCGGCATTATTCATCGCCTCATAGGCCATGCCGGCGGACATCGAGCCATCGCCGATCACCGCGATGACGTTGTTCTTCCGGCCGAGCAGGTCGCGGCCCACTGCCATGCCGAGGCCGGCGGAGATCGAGGTCGAGGAGTGCGCGGTGCCGAACGGGTCGTACTCGCTCTCGGCGCGCTTGGTGAAGCCGGACAGGCCGCCGCCCTGGCGCAGGGTGCGGATGCGGTCGCGCCGGCCGGTGAGAATCTTATGCGGATAGGCCTGATGGCCGACATCCCAGATGATGCGGTCGTCCGGCGTGTTGAAAACGTAATGCAGCGCCGTGGTCAGTTCGACCACGCCAAGGCCGGCACCGAGATGGCCGCCGGTGACCGAGACGGCCGAGATGGTCTCTTGGCGCAGCTCGTCGGCGACCTGGCGAAGCTGCTCGGGTTTCAGCCGGCGCAGCTTGTCGGGCGTGTCGAGTGTATCGAGCAAAGGCGTCGGGCTGGCTGAGGACACGTCGATGTCTCGCAAGAATTGTTTGGAGATTCAAAGGCTTGTTAATCCGGGAACAAACCCGGCCCAAGCGTGCTGAGGCTGACTTATACCAATTCTATAAATATGCCAACGCCGCGTACCCGCCGGAAAGCGGGGCGTCGGTCAAAATCAGGGGAGCAGGGGGCGTCGGCTGGCCTTACGGCACGTCCAGCGGTTCGGTGCCGACCGCGTTGCCGGCGGCGTCGGTGGTGATCTTGTCGACCCGCGCTTCGGCCTGACGCAGCAGTTCCTCGCAGCGTCGTTTCAGGCTCTCGCCGCGCTCGTAGATCGCCACCGATTCCTCCAGCGGCACCTTGCCGTCCTCGAGCCGCCGGACGATGGACTCCAGTTCCTCGATGGCGCGCTCGAAGCTGAGCGTTCCGGGATCGGCGAGGGTCTTTTCGGCCATAAGATCAAGTTCCTGAAATCGGTTGTGTGCAGCCAAGGCTAGCAAGGCTAGGCAGGCTTTACGGGTGCAATGTGGCGGTTCTGGCCTGTCACGGCCAGGGCTCGCGCCGGCAAGCCACCTTGAGGAAGTCTCCTTGAAGGATGGATGCGCGAGTTATCCCGCGCATCCCGAAGAGAGATTACTTCCCCATCAGCGCGGTGACGTGCTCGACCACCGAATCATGCAGGCCCTGCAGATCGTAGCCGCCTTCCAGCACCGAGACGATGCGCCCGCCCGCCGAGGCGTCGGCGACGTCCATCAACTGCCGGGTGACCCAGCCGAAATCCTTCTCGTCGAGCTTGATGTTGGCCAGCGGATCGCGCCAGTGCGCGTCGAAGCCGGCCGAGATGATGATCAGTTCGGGCGAGAACTTGCGCAGTTGCGGCAGGATCACGCCCTCGAAGGCCTGGCGGAATTTCGGGCCGCCGTCGCCGGGCGCGAGCGGGGCGTTGACGATGGTGTCGTGCTCACCGCGCTCCTGCGAGGCGCCGGTGCCGGGAAACAGCGGCATCTGGTGGGTCGAGCAATACATCACGGTCGGGTCGGCCCAGAAGATGTCCTGCGAGCCGTTGCCGTGATGCACGTCGAAATCGACCACCGCGACGCGGCCGATGCCGTGCTTCTTCTGCGCGTAGCGCGCGGCGACCGCCGCCTGATCGAAGAAGCAGAAGCCCATCGCGCGGGCGCGCTCGGCGTGATGGCCGCAGGGCCGCATGCCGACGAACACGTTCTGCGCCTTGCCGCTGACCACCGCATCGACGCCGGCATTGGCGCCGCCGACGCCGCGCATGATCGCCTCCCAGGAGCCGGGCGACATCGCGGTGTCGCCGTCGAGATGGACGATGCCCTCTTTCGGCGCCATCTCGCGGATTTCCTCGACATAGGCTTCGTCGTGGCACAGCTTGACGGTTTCCAGATCGCCGATCGGCGCTTCCTCGCGGATCAGATCGTTGAACACCTCGAGGCTGAGCGCCTTGTTCATGGCGCGAATACGGTCGGGTCGCTCGGGGTGACCTTCGGGCGTACGATGGTTGAGCGAGGCGGCGGTGTGAGTCAGCAACAGGGTCGACATGAGCTTTCCTTCAGGGGCTTTCCTTACAGACGGATCCGAGTGACCGGGATGTCACTTCTTTTTCTTGCGCGCAAGGAATGACTTGAACGCGGCGATGGCTTCCGGCGATTCCATGCGCTCGCCGAACATATGGCTTTCCTGCTCGATGCGGTGCACCAGTTCGTCCGGCGGCTGTTTCAAAAGCCTGCGCGACAAGGTCACGGCTTCCACCGGCAGCGCGCAGATATCGAGCGCGACCTTGCGCGCTTCGACCTCGGTGTGGCCCGGCGCGACCACGGCGTTGACGAAGCCGGCGATCTTGGCGTCCTCCGCGCTGATGGCGCGGCCCATCACCAGCATGGAAAAGGCGCGCTGATGGCCCATCGCCATCGGCACCAGCAGGCTGGACGCGCCTTCCGGCACGAGGCCGAGATGGATGAAGGGCGTCGAGAAAGTCGCGGTGGTGGAGGCAAGCACATAGTCGCAATGAAACACCATGGTGGCGCCGATGCCGACCGCGACGCCATCCACCGCCGCGATGATCGGCTTCTTATTATGCACCAGCGAGTAGAGGAACTTCACCGCGTTGAGCGGCCGCGAGCCGAGACCTTGGCTGGCGCGCAGCAGGTCGTCGACATCGTTGCCGGAGGTGAACACGCCGGAGCCGCCGGTGATGATCATGCAGCGGATCGCCGGATTGTTCTGCGCGCTATCGATGGCCTCGCTCATCGTCAGGTACATGTCCTGCGTCAGCGCGTTCTTTTTCTCCGGCCGCCGCAGGCGGATGATGCGGGTCGCATCCTCGTCGGTGACAATGACGTGCTCGGTCATGCGAAATGGCTCGTTCCCTGCTAGATTGTGGCCCCGGCGGCCGGGCTGGCAATCCGGTCCTGCGCATCTTACATGATCCGGCGCGGCGCCAAACTCATTCAGATCAACCGATCTGTGATTTGCAGGACATTATTATGTTGCAGCTCACCGGTATCCATCATCTGACGGCGATTTCGGCCCATGCGCGGGAAAATCTCGCATTTTACACCGGCGTGCTCGGCATGCGGCTGGTGAAGAAAACCGTCAATCAGGACGACGTCAGCGCCTATCATCTATTTTATGCAGATGGCAAAGCCAGCCCCGGCAGCGATTTGACGTTCTTCGACTGGCCGGCGCCGCGCGAACAGCGCGGCACGCGCGCGGTATCGCGCACCGGGCTGCGTGTTCATGGCGAGGCATCGCTGGTGTTCTGGCGCGACCGGCTGATCCGGCTCGGCGCGCACACCGGGAGCATCACCGAGGTTGACCGGCGCCTGACCCTGCCGTTCGAGGATCCCGAAGGCCAGCGCCTCGTGCTGGTGGACGATCATGATGCCGGCGAGGCGCATCCCTGGGAGAAAAGCCCGGTGCCGGTTGAGCAACAGATTCGCGGCCTCGGTCCGATCATTCTCAACGTGCCGGAGCTGGCGCGCACCGAGCGCGTGCTGCTCGATGTGATGAACATGCGGCGGGTGCGCGATTATGCCTCGCCCGACAGCGAACATCGCATCCATGTCTACGAAATGGGCGGGGGTGGACCGGCCGCCGAACTGCATGTGCTGGAGCAGCGTGATCTGCCGGTGGCGCGGCAGGGCGCGGGCGGCGTGCATCATGTCGCGTTTCGCACGCCCGACGATGCGCAGTATCACGCCTGGACCGCGCGGCTGGATGAGATGGGAATCAGATCGAGCGGGGAAATCGATCGCTTCTATTTCCGCAGTCTTTATTTCCGCGAGCCGAACGGCATCCTGTTCGAGATCGCGACCGACGGGCCGGGCTTCGCCACCGACGAGCCGGCCGACAGGCTCGGCGAGAAACTCGCGCTGCCGCCGTTTCTCGAATCGCGCCGCAGGGAGATCGAAGCGGGGTTGAAGCCGCTGGTGTGATGCGCGGCGTTTCGTGTGGGCCAACTAGCGTCGTTGCCGCGGTGCAGAGACGATCGTCGGGACCGGTCCTGCGTCAATCGTGACGACCGGGATGATGGATCCCGGCTTGCGCTTCGCTTGCCGGGATGACCGGTATCAATCTTAGGTCAACGCCGCATCCGCATTGTTGATGCTGTCCGCGCCGCCGGTGACGCTGCGCTCCAGGGCTTGCGCCTGCACCGCGAGGTTTTCGGCGAAGAACCGCGTCAGCAACACATGCCCCGCCGCCTGGTCGCGGAACGCATCGTCGTCGCGCGCCGCCAGCGCCTCGCGCGCCAGCAGACAGCCGCCGGTCGCGGTGGAGAGCAGCCGCAGATAGGGTGTCGCGCCGGCCAGCGCGTCGTTCGGCGCGCTGACGATTTTCTCCAGCAGCCATTCGCTGGCGCGCGTCACGGCACCCAGCGCTTCGCGCAGGACCGCGCCGGTCGCGCCGAAGGCCGGATCGTTGCTGGCTTCGACCTTCGCGACGATGCCGGAGAGTTCGTCGAGCAGATCGCGCAACGCCGCGCCTTTGTCGGCGCCGAGCTTGCGCATCACCAGATCGATCGACTGGATGCCGTTGGTGCCTTCATAGATGGTGAGAATGCGTGCATCGCGGACATATTGCGCCGCGCCGGTCTCTTCGATGAAGCCCATGCCGCCATGGACCTGCACGCCGAGCGCGGCGACCTCGTTGGCGATGTCGGTGGAAAACGCTTTGGCGAGCGGGGTCAGCAGCGCCGCGCGGGCATGCGCCGCCGCGCGGACCTTCTCGTCCACCGCGCCATGCGAGAGGTCGATCGCGACCGCGGTGGCGTAGCAGATGGTGCGCGCTGCCGCTGTCATGCTGCGCATCAAAAGAAGATTCCGCTTCACATCCGGATGCACGATGATCGGATCGGAGCCTTCGCCGCCCTTTCCGACGGCGCGGCCCTGTTTGCGCTCCTGCGCATAGGCGAGCGCCTGCTGAAAGGCACGGTCGGCGATGCCGACGCCCTCGATGCCGACATTGAGGCGCGCCTGATTCATCATCGTGAACATGCAGGCCATGCCCTTGTTCTCTTCGCCGATCAGATAGCCGACCGCGCCGCCATGATCGCCGAGGCTCATGGTGCAGGTCGGCGAGGCGTGCATGCCGAGCTTGTGCTCGATGCCGCTGGCGACGATGTCGTTGCGCGCGCCAAGCGAGCCGTCCTCGTTGACCAGGAATTTCGGCACGAGGAACAGCGTAATGCCGCGCGTGCCGGCAGGCGCGCCGGGCAGGCGGGCGAGCACGAGATGCACGATGTTCTCGGTCATGTCGTGGTCGCCGTAGGTGATGAAGATTTTGCTGCCGAACAGGCGATAGCTGCCGTCGGGCTGCTTCTCGGCGCGGGTGCGCAGCGCGCCGACATCGCTGCCGGCCTGCGGCTCGGTGAGCTGCATGGTGCCGGTCCATGTGCCGGCGACCAGATGCGGCAGGTAACGAGTCCGCAGTGCCTCGCTGCCATGCGCGGCGAGCGCCTCGATCGCGCCGGAGGTGAGCAGCGGGCAGAGGCCGAACGAGATGTTCGCCGCGCTCCAGATCTCGTTGCAGATCGCATGCACCGCGAGCGGCAGGCCTTGGCCGCCGAAGGACTCCGGACTCGAAATCCCGTTCCAGCCCGCTTCCGCCCAGGTGCGGTAGGCGTCGGCCCAGCCGGGCGGGGTGGTGACATGACCATCCGCGAGCGTGACGCCGGTCTGGTCGCCGACCCGGTTGAGTGGCGCCAGCCTGTCGGCGGCGAAGCGCCCGGCCTCCTCGATCACCGCCGCCGTCATGTCGGCGTCGTAGTCATTATAATGTCCGGCCTCCGCCGCCGCCAAAAGCCCGGCGCCGTGATGGAGCGACAGCAGCATGTCGATGAGGGGCGCGCGGTAGGTCATGACCGTGATCTCGCTGGGGACGGCACTGTGCCTTTCATTCCACGAAAACCGGCGGCCCTCAACGCGAGGCGGCTGTTTTCCCGGACATTTGCCAGCCGATTTGACGCGAAATCGTTGTTCTGGCTATTGAAATACGGTCGCTCCGCCTATAGACGGGCTGCCATGCCCATCGTGGATCCGGTGGCTCGCCTGTTTCGGGGAAGCATCAGATCGGCGCCGGGCATATTGGCAATGCGTGCAAGCGCGCATGACGCTGTTGGGGCGTAGCCAAGCGGTAAGGCAGGGGATTTTGATTCCCCCATTCGGAGGTTCGATCCCTCCCGCCCCAGCCAGTCAGTGCGGATTTCGGAGAATTTCCGTTTTAGGTTTGAAAAAGCGCCGCCAACAGCGGGCTTTTCCCGCGAGGTCGTTCTCTGCGGAGGCAGATTTCGCGGCAATGCGACCGAAATTGAGCAGTATTCTCCGGCGGCCTGATAAAATACTCCCGTTTTTAGAGAACTTAGGCCAGAGACGGGTTCGATAGCACTGGGTGCTGGCCAGAAGGGGCGATAAATTTCTGTCTCAACTGTTGTTTCGCTATCAACACTGTGATGTCAGCTTCTGACCCAAAGCGGGCATCTAGCACGCGGCCGTAAATGGCGCGAAGCGGACCTTTGCATTCTATAATTTCGGATCGGCGAAATGCTGCTATTGGCACAAAGCGAGCCTTCGTATTTTCATAAGATCGCTGATACGGTCCCAAAGGTTCGGTTCAGAAGCCAAGCATTTGGACTCCACTATGGTGTCTACCTGAACGCCGATACGCCGTTGACGTCGCACCTGCTTAAGCTGTCGTGCGAGCTAAGTTCTCCGATCCAGCAGTGAGCTTTTTTCATTTGCTTGATGACTTCAAGATGGTCTCAAACTCTTTCATAACAAACAGAAGGAGTGACGACGGTCGTTTTTCAATTCGGGTGGCGATAAAGAAATTCGAATAAATACGAGGGATCTTGGGCGACAAGGATCGCATCTCTCGGCGCTTAACCCAGGCATTTCCGAAGTGCTCAGGCAGATAGCTCAGATAAAGACCGCTTAACACAAGCATGGCCTGCGCCTCCATGCTCGAAACGGTCAGGCGCGCAAGTGCTTTTGGAAGGTGCTTGAGTTCAAGCATCATGGCGTAGGGACGAACGACAAAAGCGTGTTGCTCCACGGTCTTCACGTTGATCTCGGCGATCTTCTTCTTGAAGAGAGGATGTTCCGATCCGCAGTAGAGTGCGTGGGCTTCTTTTCTAAACGGTTCCCATCGAATGCCTGGGTACCGAGTGGTTTCAGGAAGAATGGCAAGATCAAGCGTTCCGTTTCCCAATCCTGAAATCAAAGATTCCGGAGAGGAAATTTCAACGCAAACCAAAACGTCCGGCGCTTTTCGATGGAGCGATGCAATCATCCGATGGATTGGTAAGTGAGAATCCGTCACCGTATTGTTCACAACACCCAACCGGATGGTTCCGGAAATTCTTTTTTTTAAAGATCCAATTTCATTTTCAAACGTTGAGAGCTCACCAAAGATTGCCCGTGATTTCTCGAAAACGACTGATCCGTTATCAGTGAGCTTAAATCCCCGCCGGCCCCGCTGACACAGACTAAAGCCAAATCGCTCCTCAAGCGCCTTGATGTGAAAGCTGACTGCAGACTGGCTAAGGCCGAGCGCGACCTGCGCGCCTAGAAACGATTGATGTTCGACGACCGAACAAAAAACCGCCAGTGACGTGAGGTCCGAATTCGTCATCCGCATGAATACACCAATAATACGAATGTTAAGATCGTATTATTGCTATTTATCAGGTTTTTGAAGAGGCGTCTATTTCGCCGATGCCGCGAGACTGCAAGACGCGGTCGGCGGCCATCGCAAGATTTCTAACGGATGTGCAATGGCGAATTTTCAAGAAAATGGCAAAAAGATCATCAGTCGCGAGACCGTACCGGCCAAGGGCAGATGGTCCGCAAGACTAGAGCAGGGACAGAAGCTCACCTTCATTGACCTGGAAGGTAAGCAAGCTGTCGACTTTCTCTGCTACAGCGATTCTCTTCCGCTCGACAGGATCAATCTTCCGAACACCGTCAAGTTGAATAAGTCCCTGTACGTCACTAAGGGATGCAAAATCTACTCCGACCATGCTCGCGTCATGATGTCGGTCATTGAAGATACATGCGGCTATCACGATACCCTGGCCGGTTGCTGTAGCTGTGAAATCGACAAAGTTCGCTATGGAGTCGAAAAGACCGAAAGCTGTCGGACGAATTTCATTGCTGAGCTTGCCAAGTGGGCGCTTGCTCCGTCCGAGATTGTGTCGAATATCAATTTTTTTATGAAAGTGCCGTTCGACGGTGACGGCAACATTGTCATTGCTGACAGCGTATCAAAGCCCGGCGACTACGTCACTCTCCAGGCCGAGATGCCTGTTGTAGTTGTTATTTCAAACTGTCCGCAAACAGATAACCCCGCCGCAGGATTCGCTCCGACGCCTATCGAGGCGATCATATGGGAGCAAACATGACCTTCCTTCAGTGCAACGTAAGCTAGATTCCATCTCAAGGGGGAAAACATGAAGGGCAAGTCAAGAAAACTAAGCAAACTGATTTTGTCACTATCTATCGGAATTGGCTTTGTCGCGAACGCATATGCGCAAACGATTAAAATCGGAGTAAATGAACCGCTCACTGGACCGTTTGCTGCATCTGGAACATACGTGGCAAACGGCGCAAAGATCGCGGCCGATGAGATAAATGCCCGTGGCGGTATTCTCGGCAAGCAGCTCGAACTGGTCGTGGAAGATAACAAGAGCAATCCAACCGAAGCTGCGGCTGTCACAGAACGACTTATCACAGGCAATAAAGTGGCGGCACTGATGGGAGCCTGGGGTTCTACGCTCACTCTGGCTGCAATGCCCAAGTTGCTCGAATACAAGGTCCCGATGTTGGTTGAGACCTCATCGTCGGGGAAGATCACGACGCTGGGGAATCCTTACGTTTTCAGGATTTCACCTCCGTCGTCGCTCGAGGCAAAGGGCTTTGCCCCGCTTGTGGCTAAACTGGGTATCAAAAAGGTCGATTATCTCGTTCTGAATAATGACTGGGGCCGCGGCGTCATCAGCGATTTCGGAGAGATGTTCAAGAAAGCCGGCGTTGCGACCGGACGTACCGAGACGATGGATCAGACGTCCGTCGAAATGGGAGCTCAACTTTCAAACATCAAATCTTCAGATGCCGATACACTTATCGTGACCACAGGTGTCGAACAGCTGACACTGGTGCTCAAGCAAGCCCAATCCTTGGGATTGAAAAAGAGAATCGTCACCACGGGCGGCTCGCAAAATCCTGATCAGTTGATCGAGCAGGCCGGAAAGGCCGCTGACGGTTCCTTTCATCTTGTGACCTTTCTTCCGTGGCTTCCCAACGACACGCCCAACCCGGAAATCACGAAGTACTTTTTGAGTGAGTGGAAAAAGCGCGGCTACGACTTTGCCGGGACAACGGAGAGTTTTCGCGGCTATGACGGCATACGGACTATTGCCGCCGCGGTTGAGAAGGCGGGTTCGACTGACCCTGCTGCGATCACCGCCGCCCTCTGGCAAGTCGAGGTCAAAGGTCTGAACGGCACAATCAAATTCAATAAATCAGGCCCCAAGGGAAAGGAAAGCGGTCAGAGCGAGCCGGGCATGTACCTGATCCAGATTGTGGACGGCAAGGTGACCTTACCCAAGTTTTGAGCCCGTATTGTTTCTCTAAATTCATCGTTCAAAATTTACGGGGGATACCACATGATAAGCCGACAGACGTTGCAGACCTTTGTTACTGTGGCTGGCGTATTCTTGTCCGTTTCGGCGATTGCTAATGCGGCGGATCTCGTGGTGAAAGCGCTGTGTCAAAGCCGACATGCCCGCGATGACTACAATCACAGAGCGAAGAGTTGCGCAATCTCCGCAAGATGGGCTGACATACGGGGGCTAATCGGAGAAGGCTCTATTGCAGGCTGCGGTCTATCAATGAGCCCTGCGGTCACGTGACGTTCGTGACGATTGTGACGTCCCTCGCCAAGCAACGAGTCATGATTTGGTTTTGTGTTCTCGTGAGAAGATTCTTACTTGACTAAGTAATAAGCATATTACTTACTTCGCAAGGCGGGGGGCCAATCGTGGAACACTTTGCGCATTTCCTATACGGCGGCGTCAAACCGAGCGTGATAAAGGACGCTTCGCTGAGCTACGACAAAGGCCTGATTACCAAGATTAGCGCAAGTACAGCGGCAGACAGACATGGCCGCCGACAATTTGTCCTCCCGGCTCTAATTAATGCGCATGACCATGCACGTCCTACAGCATCATCCTTTGGTATTTCAGACCGTCCTCTTGAGACGTGGCTTGCACGAACTGCATTAGGCGCACCACCGGACCCCTATCTGGCTGCAGCGGTCGCTCTCGCGCGCTCAGCAAGGTCGGGGTGTGCTGCGATGATGGTGCATTATACAACGCCGAGCCGCATGATGGGTCTGGTAGATGAGGCATTGGTGACCTGCACCCCTGATTGCCCTCGTTTATAAGTAGACTCTGTTCTGGTTTTCGTCCCTGTTTGAACGGTTGGCAAACTCGCTTGGTGTGAGCCCGTTGAGGCTCGTATGCGGTCGGTTGGTGTTGT
>Ga0209960_1000515_pt1 | contig 77912 bp, 56 predicted proteins | sample ThiBiot_500_plan_2_FD_183947 | JGI IMG/M metagenome (GOLD analysis project Ga0209960, IMG submission 183947) | Wastewater bioreactor microbial communities from Cape Town, South Africa - Thiocy_expt_500_plan (SPAdes) | ecosystem: Engineered > Bioreactor > Thiocyanate-remediating >... | reverse complement strand
ATTCAATGCTAAGATCAAGGCGTTCAGAAGACAATTTAGAGGGGTAAGGTCTGTCGAATTCTTCTTATTTAGACTTGCTAAACTTTATGCTTAATAATGCCAACTCCACAACTTTTTACATTGATCCACAACTTTTTACATTGATCCCAAATGAAAAAGGTAGCAAATCTATTTGCTACCTTTTTTAGTGAGCGCTGAGGCCCTGGTTTTATTGTTTTGTAACTTTCTGAACACCCACTTTTTTATGGTCTATTAAAGTAGTCAGTATATAGTTGCCGGGAGCCAATTGACCCAGTTGTTTGAAGTTTACCTGGTGGCTTCCTTTAGTCAGGGCTACATTAGTTTGTGCTGCGGTACGGCCGCTGATATCAGTCAGCAAAAGTTCTACAATGCTGTTTTCCTTGGTTTCGATGCTGATGTTTAACTGATCCCTGAATGGATTAGGGTAAGTGCCGATATTGATTGCACTTTCAGTTTCCTCAGGCAAGCCACGGAAAGCCGCATCACCCCAATCGTGGAAGGCATGGTGCAACTGGTAAAGCCCGGTTACCGGGTCTATATCGAAATAAGTGGCATAAGAGAACGGTGAACGTGTTTTGAGATCGGTTTTATTCAGCATGATGCCATTATACGTTGGATTGGGTGTGCTGGCGGTCTGTGCATTAGGCAGGTCCAGGTAATCGCCCAGGCTGCTTACAAAGGTTCCCGTAGGATCCATCTTCAGGCCGATATACTTGTTGAAGCCCATACCATCTGTGGCATACCAGGCTATCATGATGTCATTTTGATAAGGTACAGGGGTGGGTACATTAAGCTCGTAGTTCAATGCCGGGTTGTATAGTTTGTAGGAACCCGAGATCGGAACATTGCCCAGCATACCTGCCGTTACCACTGCGGTCTGAGGTGCACCGCCTGCAACTAATGGGTCTTTGAACCTTACGATGACATTCAACATATCAGTGTAGGTATAGGCCCACCTGCTGCTGTTCTGCGAAAAGCCGGGACAGTCCAGGCTCAGTTTAGAAATAGGTACAGCGCCTACATATGAGTTATCATTGATTGTAGGTGTTAGGGTCCCTGGCAGGGTAGCGAGAGTATTGAAATTGAGCGAAGTCTTGGTAATGAAACCATTGCCGGTATAGGCCAGGTGAAGTTCTTTCACAGAAGTACCACTGGGTATTTCAACTGCTTCAATAGCCAGGTCCACATCTGTTTTATTGGCCGTGCCGTTTATTGTACTGGTCGCGCTCCAGGCATTGTTTTCATATACCCTGGCTTGTACCCTGTTTACAGAAGGATCTCTATTGATCCAGGTGATGGCACCGGACCACAAAGAGTGGAAGTCCATGCGGATGCGGCCATAAGTAGGCGAGTTGGACAGTTGCGTTTGGTTGATAAGGCCTGTAGCGCCTCCGGGGCCAAGCTTATACTCGTCCAGGAAGTGGCCTACACCCGGCAGGTAATAGGCTGCAAGGATGCTGGTTTCATTAGACATAGGATTGCGTACACTACCTACTTCCAGGTCCTGTACTCCTGTGAACTTAATAGATCCCTGCCATAAAATAACGGTTGGATTGCCCGGCGGGGTAAGCATTACAGTAACCTCGCTGAACATTGCAGGGTCCGGGTCGTTCCAGCCTGCTACATACAGATCTGTAGATCCCAGGCCAAGAGAGGGGAAGTAAGCACCACCTGCGGGCATGGAATGGCAGGAGGTACTTTGAGGCAGTTTCATGTTGGGATCTCCATAGGTAAACTCATAGGCATTGGGTGTCTGGTAAACCTGGGCGGTGGCCGATGCCGCAGTAACTGCCAGTAAAAAAGCCGTTACGGCTTTTTTTGTAAACAAGTGTAACATAGTCTAATTGGTTTTTAATGTGAAAACTATAAATGAAAATAAAAAATATTTCTTGAAAATGCAAAGGATATTATGAATTGTTTTTTCTTGTATTTGATTAATATTTATAAAATCACTCAGGAGGTAATACAGACTTATGTTCATGCTTGAATCGTTTCTTTACCTTCTAGTAGTTTTCTGATTTTTTTCTTTAAATAAGTCCTCCGGTTATTAAGTGTACAATGCGATCCCATGAAATAAGCGGATGCTAAAAGACTTTCATTAATGATAAAGAGCAGGCAAAATGCCTGCTCTTTATGCTAAAACTGTTATTGTAAAAGAGCTTATTGTCCTTTTACGATCTTATAAGAAGCGGTATTCCCACCGGCATCCATGATGCGGATATAATACACGCCTTCACTTAAGCCACTTAAGGAAATATGGGTCAGGTGGAGATCAGCTTTTTGCTCCTGCAATAGCCTGCCGGAAACATCATAAAGGGATACCTGCTCTGATCCTTCCAGGCCGGAAATCGTCACCTTATCCTGGGCAGGATTAGGATAGACCAATACTGTTCCTGTAGCATCAAACCAGAGGCTGCGTACCTCGCTGTAGACATATTTTCCTTCCCGGTCTACCTGCTTTAAACGATAGTTGTTTTTACCGTTTACCGGGTTAAGGTCTGTGAAGCTATATGCAAGTAGTTGAAGGGAATTTCCATTCTCCGCCAGGCTGCCGACAAAGCCGATCTTGTTCCAGCTACGGCTGTCTGTACTGTGCTCGATCTCAAAGCCCATATTCTGCTGCTCACGTGTGGTCGCCCATTCCAGGATTGCGGTCCTGTCTTTTTTATTGGCCTCAAAACTGAGGAGCGTTACCGGTAAAGGACTCTGCGCATCGCTGGTTTTGCTTAGCCATGCTCCTGCTGCTGCGGCTGATGCCGGGATGTTGGCGGCAATCGAACCCGAGCTGTGCAGCCCGGCACTGTTTTGCTCCGGCGTACCGGAACTCCATTGCCCGCTGCCCAGGTAGCGCGAGATAAAGGCATCTGCATCTACAAATGCAGTGCCGTTTAAGCCCGCAGCATGTTGCAGGTAAAGCATAGAAGCCGGGCTTCCGTAAATATGCCAGGCCCTGTTCATGCCTTCTGAAGGATTAGTGACTGTAGCACCGCTGGCAGCATAATTGGTCACACTGACATGATAAGAGCCGGTACTCATACTTTCTATGGTTGCCGGGCTGTAATCAGCTTCTGCAATACCTATAGGAAATACCTTTACTTCTGTAGCTGCAGTAGTGCGTGTCCATACCAGGTGTCCTGCAATACTGTTGCCGGTGACCACCATGCGGTTAAGTCCGTAATTGTTCAGCGCGGCATTGTCCTGCAGTACCAGGTCATTCCCGTTCAGCAATATATCGCCACCGTTAATGTCCAGGTTGAGGTTGCCGGCCAGCTTCAATGAAGCTGCCAGTGCACCTGAAGGATTGACGGTACCGTAACCCGGATCTGCGATATCGCCTAATACGAGGTTATTGGGATTGCGGTGGCTGATGGTCACATTGATCGCATTGCCATTGTTTGCATCAATCGTGGTGGCAGAGGCCGGGGTTCCCGGGTAGAAGGGATTAGTGGCCGGGTTTTCAATAATGATCGTGCCCGTACCGTTCAATTGAGCCGTAGGAGCGATCCATATGTTTTTGCTGTAGATAATATGTGTGCCATTGATGGTCCATACAGCATCCGGGCCTATATAAAGGCTTTCGGTATACGAATAGGTCGTATCGCTGGTGGCCGTAGTACGGATGCTGTTCTCGGCAAGCATACTACCGGTCTGGGCCCGGACCAGAGGAGCTGCAAATAGTGTCAGCAGGCCGGGGAGCAGCCATTTTCTTTTTAGATTTATGTTCATGTGCTTAAGTCTTTTATAAGAAAACATTATTGTGCGGTGATCTCTTCAATAGTGAAAAAAGCCTTCGTTGTATTACAGGTGCCTCCGGGACAGGTTGTTGTATTGCCAGCGCTGGCAGGTGTGGAAGAGCCCATCATGTAATGTAATTTATAAAATACCTTCTCTGTGCCTACCGTAGAGCTCCAGGTGTATATCCTTTGTTCCGGCATACCACCTGCATAAGTTTCGGGATCGCCCCAGTAAGGATTGTTTGAGCCGGTTTGTATTCTTGGTCCTGTGGTTGCATCTATAAGTGACGCACTTGATGTAGCATTATCCCCGGCCCATGAGCCTGGTGGTAGTCTCAGCTGGTTTTGCTGGTATCCCCCGGCTCCGGCCCAGAGGTAGTGCCCGTTAGAAATGATGTCGACATTACTGGCTGTATTATTGCGGATTTGCAAATTCACTTGTGAAAATGCTGCGTCGGTCGGGATAAAAGTTCTCACAGAGAATTTACCATCTGGTGTATTGATCACCAATGCATAGCCTGTTCTGCCATTATCTGTTGTCGAAACGAGTGGGCCTATTACTGCAGTAGTTTTTATGGTAGCAGCCGATTGTTGCTGGACACCATTGCTCAATACAGCATTACAGCTTGCCGCACCCAGGCTTATTGCAAATGTTGTAGTAGTAGCGGCTCCCGGAGTTCCGCTTACGTTATAGGTAAGTACACCGGATCCATTGTTCAGGCGACCTGCAGATCTTGTGGCTGTAAGCCCGTTTGCCGTAACCGATGCAGCCGGGTAAGTACCGCCATTGCCTCCTGTGTAGGGTATGGTCAGGGTACCTGTATAGGCCAGGCCGTTTGTGCTGGCCGGAGACAGTACTGCACCGCTACATTGCAGCGCGGTTACCGTTGCGGCAGCCAGGCTAAAACCTTCCAGTGTACGCCATTCTGTGCCATTCCAGTACATATATCCCGCAGTAGTCAGCCCACCGGTCCCGGTATTATAGACCAGTAAACCCGTCGCGGGGGAGGCTATTGTTGTGGCATCGGTATTGGAACTTAAGGTTACTCTCGGGGCAAGGAAACCCTTATTGGTACTTTCCAGCTCCAGTATAGCGCTGGCTTGTGGCAAGGCAGCAGAGCTGACAGTGCCATCTTTGATTTTAGTTTGGGCATGAACAGCGCCTGAAGCGGCAATGCCTAGTGCGAAGAGGTAAAAACGTTTCATCATCTTGTCTTTTTGTTTGATCCGTTAAGGATTGTTTATCTATTTGATTAATAAAAAAATATTGTATAACGTAAGCTATTGTACTGCTTGGCGTTTGATTTTTATTTTTTACAATAAATTGTATTACAGTGTATTGTGTGTATATTTTCCGAAGATATAATATGGTTTTTTAAATTCAAAACGATTTATAATTATATTTAATTATTTTTTTGAAGATGCAGAAAGTTCTTTTTGCTGATACTTTGGAGCTTACATAATTTAAGCATTTTAAGGCTGTACAGGCAGCAGTATCTTTTGCCTTACTACACTATCCGCATCTCTGATTCGGTGCTCGAAAAATGAAGACACTATTAAGTTTTCACTGGTAAACCTATGATTTAACAATATTATTTTGACAATTTCATGACAAATGGATAATTTGGACTAAACAAACTTTAGGAATATGAAAAAGTTGAAAGTTATTATTATCACCGGCGCCAGTGTTGTATTGATGATGAGTTGTTTCCCTAAAGCCAGTAAAGTGATCCGCGCGCTTCCTGTAGAAAGCAAGGAGCAGATCAAAGCGCAGTATACCGCAGCCCAACTTGAGGAGGGACATACCATTTTCACCAATAGTTGCGGTAAATGTCATAAACTCAAAGAACCCGGATTAAAAACACCTGAACAGTGGAATAAGACGGTAAAACGAATGATCCCAAGGGCCAAACTGAATGATGACCAGGGTAAACTGGTACGTGCTTACCTGATTGCCCATTCAAAAGACAGTTAAGGTGCGCTGAATATTTTTTATAACTGTTTCCTGTTGCGACTCATTAGTCCTTGCAATAGGAAACAGTTTTGTTTTGGTGACTATACTCCTTTAGTTCCTTCCTTTAGTAATATCTGCAACATCTTCTACCTTCAGGGTTATCTGCTCCAGGTTCAGTAATGGTAAAGTATTGGCCTGGTCTACGCTTGAATAAAAGGTGACTGAAAAATTAAGTATTCCCTGCTTCAATGCCGGTTGATGCGTATCGAACCAATCCAGAATTACCTGGTTTAATGTTGTTACAGGTATTCCAGTACCGTCCACATCTGCCTGGTCAAATACGGTAGGGGGTACCAGAACAAGCGGTAATTGCACGGGGATCTCCTGCAGGCAATAGGTATAATTAACCAGGATCTTAAGCTGTACGGGGTTGGCCTTCCCGGAAGGTAATGCCAATAGCTCAGTCATTAAATATTTAAGGTAATCCATCAGTTGGCGCTGTTGCGGAGGGCCTGCAGGTATAGGGATCTCTGTACTTACTTTCTTAGATGGGGTTACCGGGTTGCTGAACCTGCGTACGGGTGTGGTGTAGATGAATTCCGGTGCCGTAGGAAATTGCTTTTGCCCACCACTCAGGTCTGCATTACGTTTTACATACAGGCCTGCCCAGCCGTTCTGTACCTGCAGCACACTGAGCCTGCTAAAGCTGATCGTCCTTTGTTTAATGTCTTTACCCATTTGGAAAGACAGGTATTCCTTTTGCCCGTTGACGATCTTGTAATACCTGAAGATGAATACCTCTTCGTTAAGTGCAGCAGTGGCTTCCTGTTTATTATTGTCCAATCGTTCTGTAGTATAACCATTGATCTGCGGCAGAGGGATTGTTATATAATCCACTGGCCTTGAACCCACCATTGCAGACCAGTTGCTCAATACGGTTTCAAATAGCCCGAAGTCTGCAGTAAGATCTGCATCCCTGTCTTTAATGTCAAATGTCGCTTTTACCACTTCAACAGATGGCAGCGCTGCTGCTAGCAACAGGTTGGGGCTATATAAATTCAACCATTTTTGTGCTACCTTATTGACCAGTTCGGTGTAAGCCCTTAAGGCCCGGCTAAGTTGCTGTAACTGTGTCTCGCTGATGTTTGCATCCACCTTAGGCAGTTCATGATTGAAAAATCCTGCAAGCTCTTCTCTTACGTACTCAAACTGGGCCAGTGTTTGAAACAGGAGCTCCTGCTTTTTACTCAGGTCTTTTGCCTGTTCCAGTATCTGCCAGTCTGCCTGTTTAGCATTAAAATATACCTCAAACTCGTAGGTGTCCTGCGCAGTATACGATTGTATATTATAGTCAAACAGGAAGTCTGCATATTTGGTATCCTTAATCGTGATAGGGCCTCCGGTCTCCGGTACAATAAAACTTTGGCTGCCAAAAGCAGGCAGGCTGGGGTATTGGCGGATGGGTACCGGGATATAGGTATTGGTTTTACTATCCTTGTTTTGCGCGTTTAAAGGAATAATAAAGGTCAGCCACTTTGATAATTCATAATTATTCAGGTCATCTGAATAGCCGGGCACCGGTGTCTTGCGCAGCTTACGGATATCAAATTCCAGGTGACTGATCTGGTAGTCGACCGGTAACATAAGGTTGGCTTCCAGCCCCGCGTTTTGGGTTGTAAGGGTATAAGTAAGGACAGAATTTGCTGCTGCTGCAAGATCCGGGTTCAGGTTGCGTAAAGGAATTTTAGCCGTTGAAAATCCATAGTTCTCTTTAGCAGCGGAACCATTAGCTGTAGCTGCATAAGGCTTGCCATACAGGTTCGGCGCAATAGGCTGCTCACTGTCCGGGTAAGGGGAAGCGATACCCGTATTGTATTGGACAATTGCATTGATGGCGTAGCCCTGTGATAAATTGATCAGTAATTGTTGTTTTATTTTCTCCCGGGCTATCTCCTTGCCTCCCGGTAATTTGTCCTCATACTGTAGTATAGGTATGGTCTGCAGGGCTATGGCACGTGCCAGTTGATCTTTGGCCTGCAGCAGTCCGGCTAATATACCGGCAGATTCTTTGCTTCCGTTAAGGTGGTCGATCATATTGATCGGGAGGCTCAATTCCGGGGACAGTATAGCCTCTAATGCAGCAAGGAAACGGGTAGCCCACACTTCTGTGTCTACATTATTGAAGCTCATTACCGCAGGGCTGTCCGCAACCGGGGCCAGGTAATGCTCAGCAGGATAAATGGGTATATTGGACAGGCTGACGAGGAAATTGGCCAGTGGTTGCGGTGCATAGCAAATGGCCTCATCAAACCTGATGTCAAAACCGAAGCCTTGCTCCTTGCCGGCTATATCTTTAAAGCGTACGATCCATAATTCTGTTTCTTTTGCTCCACTGATACTGCTCTCTGTTTCGCTCACATAAGCAGCAGTGACCTTTAACTGTGCTGCGCTGAAGGTTTGTTCAAAGTGACGGGCAAAGGCATGTAGCATCAGGAGGTCCTGTTGCTCTTGCTGTTCAGTGTTGCTGTCTCCTGTTGCCGTATAGCCTGCTGCTTTCGGGTCGTTTTCCAGAGCCGCGCGCTGCGCACAATGGCTACAGGCTCCCGTGATGTTTTTAAGTGCTGTAATTGCTGACCGGTCTCCTTTTAACAGGTCTGTACTGCTCCCGGAGGCCAGGTAATGACAGTCGGCATATAAATGATAAACCTTCCCTGATTTTGTCCGGTATACCTGTTCTGCAGTATCCCGGAGTCCTTTGTTTGTTGCAGCATTAGTTGTGCTAAATTTTAACCTTGGCTTTACCGCGCAGGAAACAGATTGCACTCCGGGAACAAATACCTTGGGCGATGTTGCCAGGATAAATTGCGGATCAATATAATCTGCTGAGCGGGCAAAGTTTACGGCTACCGACAAGGCAAAAATGTCCTTAGCCTGGCGAAGCTGTATAGCACCGCTATAGCAATACATATAGCGAAAGCGTTGCAGTGTAGCGCCGCTTTTTTCAAATTGATTGTGCTCGTCCGGTGCTGCAATGAAGCCGTAGATCCATTGTAAAGCGGCCTCCAGGTAGGCAATAAGCCCTGTTTTAACCTCAGCTTGTGCTGCCGGTGTTTCCGGGTAGACATGATCCGGGTCCAGGGAGCAATTGAAAGTGACCTGGAAATCGGCTTCGGCCACCTGGTAATAAATGGCGATATATTGCTCCAGGTCGGCATGGGCACGCAGCAATACCATTTCTTTAAGGGCTTTCCGGTCCGGGCTTTCGGGGTTCCAGCTGTATTGATCGCCCGGGTAAAATTCGAAATTTAAACTGAAGTTATTTCCCGGCTGTTCCTGCTGTTCAAAAGCATAATCAAGATTCAGTACAGGCCATCCCGACAGGGGAATGATCTGGTCAAAGTAAAGGATCCTGCAGGATAAGCCCGGTAAAGGCGTATCGAAAATGTTCCCGTAATTATCCTGCCAGTTAAAGGCCAGTTCCAGGCTTTGTGTCAATCCCAGGTAAGGGGACAGTTGTGGCGATGGCGGAAAGGCCGCTTTGCTTGTTGCCGCAGGCTGGTACAGGCGTGCTACCGGCAGGGCTTTTGTGTAGCGCCATATTCCAGGCTCCGTAGCTCCGGCACCTGTAGCAGATGCTGCATCATGATCCTGGGGACTGAGGGGGAGCAGGGAATGGATCGCTTTGAACTGTTGGCTGCCCACTGTGCTGAAGTTGAGCAAATTGTACTGCTGCTCCAGGGCATAGTTATAGTCTGTTGTAGCAGCAGCATGTCCTTCTTTCTGATAGACCTGTTCGGGGTTGATACGGCTTAATTCAAATCCTATATTACCCGGTTTTACGATGGCATTTCTTTCCAGCTTGCCTTCTTTTACGAGCTGGTTAGGGTCTGCATTGGCCAGGTCTGCCTTCCAGCTGCCAAACAATAATTCCTGGCTCGCGTTGATCGCCTGTTGCGTTACTACCGCATTCATATAAGGATGGAGTATGTTCCGCGCAGCATCCGTCGTATGAGTGTACGAGATCATCAGGTAAATTTCTGCTTCACCATTTGCAGCGAAAATATTGTCTGGTAAGGTATTGCCCTTATTCGTTTGCAGGTAGAGGTAATAGCCACCTGTTCTCACCAGCGATGATTTCCATACACGCTCGATAAATGTAGTTACCGGAGTATTGGATATCTTCTGTTGAGAAGCAGCCAGCATCATCCGTTTCGGGTTGGTCTCAGTAGACAGGTTGGTGTTGATCAGCAACAGCAGCAGGTCTTCCGGGGCAAAGGAATGTAAGGCTTTCACTTCGTTGTTGCCCGCATCAGGAGTGAAGAGGATCTGCACCGATTCCGGACGTAGTTCTTTTTGACTGTCCTGCAATAAAGCCGTGAGCAGTTCGATACCTGTAGCATCTGTACCAAAGACCTCGAAGGTACATTTATTGATGCCAGCATCTTCGTCGGCACTGCGCTTCCTGATGCTTAGTGGTATGAAAGTGCTGTAGGAATAATTCTCCTGCGGCAGGTCGGTAATCCTGCGTGCTCCGCCAGGAAGGTCCTGTACGGCCAGTTTCATATCGATTTCAGGATTTTGGGCTAATACCGCGTTCAGTGAACGTGAAAAATTCCATATCGCAGGTCCGGCAGCAAGGCCTTCCCGGTCCCATAGAATAGGATTGGCGAAGGCAAAGGTTTTCTCCTGGTCCCTGTAAAGTTGCATGGCTTTAGGGCCTGTTTTGATGGCCGGGTTAAGTGCCGTTTGCTGGAACTGCCGGGCCATTTCTTTTTCCTCTGGCAGTAAGGTATAGGAAAGGCTTTCCGTTGCCGTGCCATTAAACAGGATCCAGTCTAAAGCATCTTTCTCCGCTTCCGGCTTGGTTTTGCTGAGGGTAAAGGTGTATTCAAAGGTGCCTGGCTCTTCGATATGCGGCAGGGTAAATTGTTGTCCCGAAAGTGCATAAAGGCCTTCCAGCTTGTTGCCGGGATCGCCTTCATTGATGACCTCGGGCAGCCGGAGGCCATGCAGGCTGAAGCGGCTGGCATTGCCGCCGGCCCCGCTGAAAAAGTCTTTCTGATACACCGCATTTAACAGATCAATTACCTTCAGTGCAGCAACTTTTTCAATCGTAATAATTGCTCCGGCAACCAGTAACTCAGGCTTGCTTTCATTGCTGCGGGCGATATCTTCCAGTTCAATGCTATATTGCGTAGCAATAGATAAGAAGGTAGCGCCTTCCGGTATTTTGTCTGAAAATGCAGGAAGCTTTATGGCCGTAAGTGGCACTAATATGGCCTGCTCACGGTTGTCATAGATAAGTCTGGCCATCGCTTGCCGGCTCAGCTTATTCTTACGGGCAATCGTTTCCAGGGTATCTTCCGGAAGCACCCGGTATGGTGTTTCAATGCCCGGGATTTTAACCAGGCTCATGGGTAGGAAGAGGGGCACTCTTTCATTAAGTGTTACAAATTCTTCAGCCCATGCATCGCCTTTGTTCACATAATCCTGTAAGTCTCCCAGCTTGGTAAAGGTATCCTGCTCTGCAATAGAATAGGTGTTTCCAGAGATAATGATTGATTGGTCTTTTTGTAATAAGTCTTCTTTCGTTTTATTGCCGGTGATCAGGGTGAGCACATCGGTGCCAAAAGCATTTTTGAGGTCTGCCAGTGAACGATTCTGCTCCGGGATCTTGTATTCATAGACTTCCATGATGTCTGATGCCGTTTGCAGCAAAGACTTCCCGATCAGCAGGAAATAATCGCGGAACATATGTGTGGCAATGGACTCCAGGGTAGAAAGATCTTCCAGGTAGTCTTGCTCAGTACTTGTTTCCGGGCTAAACAGGCGCACCAGTTCTGCTACCTGCTTCAGGTAATCTTTATTGACACTGTTAAAACTGCTGAAGTCTACGATGGTCTCATCGGCAGAATTGGACAGGAAGAGTTGCGGGATCATGGGGAAGAGGGTAAGGGAAAGGTCTTTGCTATTGGCCTGCTCCATTGCAGCTGCATTTTTAAGCAGTGCTTCTTTGTGGTCTGTGTTCGGATCAATGATGTTCATGACGAACAGCTCACGGAGGAACCTCGCTATCTGTGCGTAGCTAAAGGGTATAGGATCGCTCTCACTGGTGTTGCTGCTGTTATTGATCGTATCCAGGATGCCGCTGATGGTGGCTGCCGTAACTGTTTGTTGCAGCAGTGTGTCAAATGAACCTGCCGCAGATTGTGCGGTATTTGCTGCATTGATCATCCAGCCCAATACCGCAATGCATAGTTTGTCAAAGGCCTCAAAAGAACTGCCTGCGTGCAATGCCTGAGCATTGATATAACGTGTTTTAAGTATGGTATCGCTGATGCCGCGGTTATTCTCCAGGAATAAAGTAACGATACCGTAAGCTGACTGTACCGTACCTGTTTTTCCTGCACTGAATAAGGGTACAAGGTGGACGGTTATTTGTGCTGCAGTTCCCTGGTTGAAGACCTGGTCCCAGTTCAATGGGAGCTGCTGTTGTTTTATCTTGCCAAAGCTTCGAAGCGCTTTGGCGGCCTTTTGGAGCTTCAACGGACTGTTCCATTGTGTAGGCGAGGAATGGCCGATGGTGAAGGACTCGCGGATGGTGGCTGAAAAAGAAAGTTCAATACTTACTTTGAACAATCCCAGGTTGATCTTTACGGTGAGTTTAAGGGATACACCTGCCTCGAAGGCCAGTAATATAGGTGCTCCGGCTGCTATCTCTACCGATATCTGGGCATAGACGACGATATCTAATGCTGCGGAAATGATGGCAAAATTGACGGCACCATAGATATGACCGATAATGCCGAAGGTACCTTTTACGCGGTAGAAAAAGTCGGTAAGTTGCTTATTGACGGGGGCATTTTCATAAGGTTTGAACCAGGCCAGTGTGCCTTCCAGTATGCCGTAGAAAGTAAGCGTGAGTCCTGCGCTAAGGATGCCTTTGTTAAAGGTTTTGCCGAGGCCGATATTAAGGCCGAGGCCAAATTCCAGCACGGGATCAAAAGTACCTAAGCTGGTTTGCGGAACGGTAACGGAGGTAGCTCCGTTCAGGTAGGCAAAATAGAAACCACCCTGCCCGGTAAATGGAAAACACTGTACGGCAAATGAACGGGAAAAGTCATTGTTATAAGGGAAGCCGAAATCAACTTTAAAGTTGCCATTTGTATAGATCCATACTGCAATAACCGGGAGTGTTACTGAGACAGCGCCGAACTCCAGGCTCCGGATGGCATCGGGTAGTTTTAATTCGATCTGGTAAACACCGATATCATCTGTTACTTTTTTATACAGGATCTCAAACTCAAGCCCGGCGAGCACTTTGGCCTTTTCGCCACTCAGCTTCAGGTAGATGCCATACAAAACGGGGTCGTTAAATACGGCTTGCAGGGCTACCGTTTTCATGATCTCCACATCGAGTCCGAAGAGCCAGTCGCTTTCATTACTAAACCGTAATGACTCGGAGAACTTAGGGATTACTGTGTCTGGCGGGGGCGGGTTGAACAGCTCCAGCATATCGTCGACTACCTCGTTTACATGCTTGTAAGAAGTGGCTTTTTTTAACTGAAGGTGCTGGCCGATCCCGATAAATTTAAGGTCAAAAAGTGAAGGCTTGGGGGCAGGTTGCGGTAAACCTTCCGCACCTAAAAGATTGACTCCTTGCGCTCCAAATAAGTTGGACAGGTCATAGCTCAGACCAAATATATCCAGGCTGCCTTCCATATTGATATTCACCTCGCGGACGGAGCGGGCAAATACTTCTATTTTACTGATTTTTAAACCAAAATCATTAATGCCTGGATCGAAAGAAATGCCGAATTCTATCTTGGAGGCCGGGTTTCTAGGGGCTTTGAGTAATAATTTGAACTTTGGGATCTCGAATCCCAGGATATAGCTCCAGGGTACGGGGATGCTGAGTTCATAGCCGGGCTTCACAATCTGTACAATACCGGTGATCAGGTCTTTTAAGGTGAATTTTTCTAATTCTACGGTAAATACCTGGTCGTCCTTGTCAATGGTCATGCTCATCACCAGGGGTTTGCCTACAAATTTCAGGTAGGCTGATACACCATAAGATTTTTGAAAGGTTGCTGACATAATGATCTGTGTATTTTAAGGTACTGAATGTGGCCGGCTCTTGCTTGGCGCTGGCACCTGAGTAAGGGTTAATAAGAAAAATTAAATAATTCCGGAAATGCCCTTTGCAGGGATTCCCGGAATGTTACTGTTTTGTTTCGCAAGGCCTGGGCATCTATCCCGGTCCGTTGATGCGGGTAGCTGCAATGCGGAAACCTATCCCGTCTATTTTTGTTACACCCAGGATATTATTGTCCGGCACCGGGATGCCGATGCTGAAGGTCACCTGGTCGATCGGATGTGTCTCTGTTATTTCGGTCAGGGCTACATTATCACATTGCTTGAGCCAGCTGAGCTGGGGGATGAGTGCCTCTACCTCAGGGTTGATCGCTTTTAGGGCTTCTTCCACATCGATACTGGCACCTGCATCTCCCAGTTGCTCTTTTACGGCCTTAATGGCATTAGACGGACCTCCCAGGAAAGCCGCATCTTGCCAGCTTTGCAGCCGGAAGTAGCAAAACAGCTCCAATGTATTCTTTGCCAGCAAGACGATCTTGTGGCCCAGGATATACAGAGTTTTGCAGATGATTTCCTTTAGGGACATAAGCGTTTTTTTATTTCTTATCCGGAGTTTGTGTAAGGGCTACGGAGAAAGAAACGCCGTCCAGGGTGATAGGTCCCAGTTTGTTGTCTTTTGTAAGGCGCAGCCCGAAGCCAAAGGCATAGCGGCCATTTTGTTTATCGGCTCCTTTGTCATCCTTATCGGAAGGCTGGATGGTAAACTCAGTGATGACCAGCTCGCTTGTGATGATCTGGCCTAGAACGGGAATGTTACTCAGGCTCGTGATTTTGGACTTGATGTCGGTAACATTGACTCCCGTGCTTTCATTGAATTTGTTGAGGATACTGCCTACTGCATCGTCAATCTGACCCAGGCTTGCGGCCGTATAGAAGGAGTCTGCCACGTAAGAAAAGCGTGGATTGGAAAGGTCTGCTGCAGTGAGCGTGACCAGTTCATCGTTAAAGGTCAGGTATACGGCCCCGCCGTATGTTTTTGAAAAGTTAGCCATAGCTTTGAATTTTTAAGCGTGAGTAAATAAATATGAACTAGGTAAGTATTTTACGTTTTTCCGGGCTTGGTGCTTCTTTCTTGTCTTGCTTGTATGCGCCGAACCAGGCCAGGTTGCTGCTTCCCGAGTCCCCGGCAGCAGGGCTGTCCGGGTTGCCAAACAGGTATAGTACGGTACTCCCGTTGGGGGGTAATTTTTTTCCCAGCAGTGATACGCCTACTTCTGTGAAGATCATGGCATATTCTTTTTTGTCAGGATTGTTAAAGAACAGCACGGAGCCTATGGAAAATTTCAAGACACCTTCAAGGCTGAATCCGCCGCTAAAGGGCATTTTTACATACATATGGGTCTGGTTATTCTTTTTGCCGGGTGTCCAGGCTACGATTAAGGAAGCATCAAATCCTACCTTGGCTGCGAGGGCTCCTACTGTACCCAGGTTGAGGTTGAACCGCAGGGCATACCAGTAATCATTTACGGGTGCTGTAGGCAGCGGTGCTTCTACGCGCATAAACCCCAGGGATTCCGGTGTTACCGTTTTGGCTTCTTCTTTACTTGCATCAGGATCATGGTACATGAGGCTTTGCAGTTCTATAGGGAAATGCAAAGCCAGGCTTCCGGGCCTGGGAACGCTGTTGCTTTTATCAAAGCTGATATTGCCCGGGATGAAGGTGAATTTTTTCCTGGGTGTCTGATCGGAGGGGTTAATGTCTTGCAGCCTGAACTGCATATCCAGCATCAGGTTGCTGAAAAGCAGGGTTTCATAGGAGAACAGGTCAAAGTCGCCGATCTTTTTGAATTTCATATGGCCCGACAGGTTAAAGCGAGTGGTCAACAAAGGGGCTTCGTTATTGACCTGGTCTTTGGGCAGCGTGGTATCTTCTACCGTGGATAGCTCAATGCCAGTTATCCTCACTTCATCAAGGGCAGTACTGTAAAGGAATAAGGTATTGGGTTGTATAACGGAGAAGGTATAGGAAATGTTACCGTTCTTTTTGTCATACTGGCCTTTCATGACAATGCTGTTGCTGTAAATTGCAGGGTCCTTCTTTGTGGGTGCCGTATATGCCGGGTCATCAAATATTGTATTCAGGCTTAGCTGTATGGTAGCATGAAAATCGGATACCAGTGAATTGGTAAATAATATTTGCAGGTCCAGCACCTGGAAGTCATAATTTCCGGTGACCGCCGGGAGCGGGGATGGCGGGCTGAGGGTGCCGTTCTGGTAAGCGAGGTACAAAGGATTGAAATAACTGATCATCCCGAATAATGAGCTTTTGAAGTTGCGCTCAAGTTGTTGCTCCCCGTTCGTTTTGATCTGGTTGGCCTCAATGCCGAAATGATGTGCTGCAAAGCCTGCAGGATTAATGCCGGCCATGATCGCTTTGATCTCTGCCGGGAGATTTTCAGGGTTTAGGCTAACCTGTAAGGCGAGTACTCCATGCCAGTCGGGATCGGAAACTATGTTGATGAACTGCCGGAAGCCCTTCTCCTGTGGGGATTCGGGGTTGCCTGTTGTTTTGTTTATAGTGATGGACTTCCGCGCTGTTGCAATATAATTTTCGATCCATGAGATCAGTTCAGGGATACGCTCTGGCTGGTTGAAGACGGCTGCATCAGTCCATAAAGCAGGGTCTTTAATGCGCTCTTCAATAGATCTGTTGCAAAACTTAAAGATCAGGATATTGGTAAAAGCAGCATTGGTATTGCTCTCTTTATGTTGATGGGCAATGTCCAGCAGGAAGGGCCAGTCTGCCACGCTGATCTGGTTCTGGAAGTTGTCGATATAGTATTGCAGTATCGCAGGATCATCTTTTTTAGCCGGATCGCTGATCACCAGGAATTGCTCATTGGTCTGGAATGCGTTTTGCAGGCCTGTACGCTCATTGAGCGTATCTATGTTTTTAAAGCGCAGGGGCACCTGGATTTCTTCAGGGCCTTTTGGTTCATTATTGGCCAGGGTCATGCATTTCCAGGCCGATTTGTCGGCATTCAGGTTGACCAGGAAGCCTTGCGGGGTAGTGGTCAGGTTAGCAACAGGACAGTCTTCCTCTGCCTTAAGGCGGACGGCAGCTTTTAATGCCCTTTTTTTCGGTTGCTGTCCGGCTTTCTGGTAGCCGGCGATCAATTGTTTTCTTGCAGGATTTAAGACTTCGGTTTCAAATCTTTTGATGCCCGGATGGGTGTTGTTGATTTTGCTTCGCTGTTTAGCCGTTTTCAGGACCGGTAGTACGGTGGCTGTAGGTGCTATAGGGAAACTATCTTCTTGTTGCGGGCGAAGGAAGGCCAGGTCTGCCGATGGCACTTCTGCATAATCAAGTGTACCGGAGTTTTTGCCCTGTTCAAATAAAGGGGCCTGTGCCGGTTGTGAATAGTAATGATTGGGCGCTGCAGCGGTATCGCTCGTCTTCTGTACCAGGGCCCATGCTGTCGTATATTTTCCGGTTAAAAGGATATCGTCTGTCTGTGCAGCAGTTTTGTTTTTGTTACGGTTAAATCCCGGGGCATAAGCGGGTTTTCCCGGGAAGAAGGTCATGCGGTCTCCCGGCTGATCTGCCTTGCCTTCCTGGTAGCTGATGGTCTCTGTTCCTGAAATGCCGCAGAGCAGCATCTGCCGCAGATCTGCTCCGGGTTGAGCTGCTTTGCTATTCAGCTCAAAATCTCCTTCCAATGTCCAGCAATATCTTTTTTGTGCCGTAGGGCTTAATATGCCCTGGGCAAAGACGAGCAGTGCACTGCCGGGTAGCGGGCTGCCCTCAGGATCGCTTGTGGTTACCGGTTTGAAGGCAAGCTGTTTGCCATAATTGGTAATGAAGCTTGTCTGGAGCATGGTCGCTTCCTGATTTTTTGTGGCATCTTTCCCGGTAAAGGCAAAGTAGGATCTCCTGGGATTGGAGGTGTTGAAAATGTCTGAAAAATCTATGCTGGCCTTAAACGCCGCAGGCACCTCCTGCCGGAATATTTCGTAGTATAACTCAAGGTCTTTGCCACTCTCATCAGGATGAAAATATTTGAACCCGGTATCAAGTATGGTATATTCCTCCTCTTTTTTCTTACTTGTTACATAAGGATAGTAGTCGTTGTCACATTCAAAATATGCAGGATCTTTAAAGGTGAATGGAAAGGATAGATCAAATTTCAGGCAACCCCGGTTTGGCCCTGTCATGGGTATGGTCACCGGTGCTTCTATGCCGATTCCACGGGTATCAATTTTTCCTAAGCGGATGGTTTCATTCTGCTTTTTGTTGTTTAAATAAAGCCCATATTGTGCGGTATTGAAAATAGAGATGGGGGTTCTCGATAGCACAAATCGGTTGTCCCTGATCTCAATGTTGCAGAAGGGTGGGATAGCCATGAAAATGGAAGCATTGATGTCTAGGTGTTGAGATCCGGAAGCCTGCTTGAGGTCTTTGGAGGTGCCCCAGGATTTAAATTTTTCGAACAGGATGGCTTGTCCGGGCGCTTCGTTTTTTTTACTGTATTCCGGGTTGATCCAGAAAAAGCAACGTTTTGCAGATTGTTGTGCTTTGTTGTTTTGGGCATTGAGGTAGGCCTGGAATGCTTCGATGAAGTGCTCCTCAAAAAAAGCAGGGCTGTCTGCTCCGAGCAGATAGCTGCCGGGATATTTTTCTAAACTGTCTTCGAGCGAGATTGTCTCGGGAAGATTATTGTCATCCGGGTTTATGAAGTAAGCTATACAGCCTGTAGCTCCTTCCAGTATATATAAACCTTTGCGTGCTGAAGCTTGAAATATATTGTCAGACATGTTTTGCGCTTTAATATCTGTTGAAAATATCAGGCCGGGAAATAGGGCCGGTCATCTGCAATGAGCAGGTATAGGGTTTTCATCCATGCTGCAATCCTGTTTTGAAATTCGATTGCTTTTTATTGCTTATTCTTTATTGCCTGGTACCTGGAATTCGGTAGCGGCAATAATATTGTAAGTACTGTTGCTGTCTGTTGATGCGTATCCCATGCCGTAAACTAAGGTGTAATATTGTTCCGGCATCAGTCCGCCTTCTATATTATTGATCGCTGCCATGCCTTCATTTATGTTGCCTGGAATGTTTTGCCTAATGATAAGGTTCCTGCCTTTAAAAGTATTTGCAGTGAAGGGGCCCTGAAACAATGCGATCCAGTTCTGGTTCATTGCCGGCAAGTTAAATGCCGGTGTTCGGTAGGCTGCAATGAGGCTATTGGTGCCGATTTTTACCAGGGTTACAGATGAAGAGAATGCATAGGTGTCACTGACCGGTATATAGAGTGGCTGGTCTTTGGGAATGATCACTGTGCTGCAAAATGAGGTGCTGTCTTTGTCGTCGATGCCCAGTCCTATGATGTAATCTTTATTATTGATGCCTTCGCTGAGTTCAAAAACGAAGCTGCCCTCCTGGCTATCAAGCTGGATCAGTTGCTGTGCCTGGCTCCTGTAGCGGTCTTCGATCTGTGTGCCCTGCCATAAGGCTACATAATACCCGGATGCTTTCGGGTTACTCCCCGGTAAGCCCTGCAACTCTATAGCGATCAGTGATGCACTGTACAAGGTAGCAGAAAAGGAAATCTCATACTTTTTCTGTCTGGGAAAAGCTGCTGCCGGCCCTTTGAAGGTAAAGCCTTCTTGCAGGAGTGCTTTGCTGTAGCCCAATTCCTGTTCCGGCGCACCAGAACTAAAGCCTGTAAGTAAAAACAGGATTAAAAAGGATATGTATGTTTTGCTTAAGAACATTGATGTGAGGACCATTATATTTTGTTGAAGCCGGGAGATACGGTATGCATCCCCCGGAAATCTTTCAACCAAGACCCTTATGCCTCAAAATTGACCACTACATTACTGCCCGCAACTGTTGCGCTATACCAGCCGGCACCACTGTTCATGATACGTTCTCCTTCGGCATCTTCAAACATTTGGTAAAAGCTGTTCTTAATATCTCCGGGCCAGTTGTCCAGGCAACCTACTACCCAACCGGTATCTAGCTGTGCATTATTGTCGGTTAAGATTTTTTGAATGTCCGGTACATCAGCTATGGTAAACTCATGATGATTGCCATCTACAAGTACCAGGTGGATGCCTATGACTTCATCTTTGCCGTTTACTTTACAGAAAAGTCCCAGGCAGGAGGTGAATTTTGTAAATTTAAGTTTAGCACCAATGGCATATTTGCATTCTGCTATAGCCAGCAGGTCGGTTGTCTGTGTGACGGGATAAGTGTTCATAGAATCTGTTTTAAACTTAGAGAGAGATGGTTGCATTTTTCTTGAAAGCCCCGGTTTCCTGGCCATAATCGGTCAGCTTATAAGTCTTGGCTGCAGTATGTTCGCCCATAGCGATGATGTAATGGTCGTCATCCTGGTCATAGAAAAACAGGGAGACACTTTTTACCTCTTCCACACCTGATGAGGCATGCAGTACAGCGTGCCCGTCAAATACATAGCTGCCTGTAGCCTTTCCTTTGTCTCCTGTTACATCGTTTAGTGATTGTTTCAGATTTGCGATCCTGTTATCATTGATAAGGTTACCCAGGTATTTTTCTGCCTGGGCCTGTTCCATTGGCCGGGTATGTGTTCCGTCAGATTGAATGATAATGATTTTATTAGCCATTGTGCTGTTGTTTTTAGATTATGAAATATAATATTGGATGAGGGATTGGTTGCTTAAGCAATGTCAAACTGGGTAGCAGAAACCAGGTTGGAAAAGTCGGGCTTGCCATCTTTATTCAGGCCCATGCCATAGATCAGTGTATATTTTTCAAAGCGGATCAGTCCGCCGGGAATATCGTTCATCGCTACGGCTCCCTTATTCGTGTTATTGCTGATCATGGTCGTTTTGACGACATTCTTACCTTTGTACATGTTTGCAGTAAGACCTCCTTTGAATAAAGCGATCCAGTTTTTGTTGTCTGCCGGTGTATTGTATTCCGGTGTTTTGAAGCCGGCGATAAGACTGTTAGAGCTTTGTGATTGTAAATTGATCGTGCTTAGGTCGCCTTCGAGCTGCTGACCTATTTCACTGCCCTGGGGCACTTCTATTGTAGCACAGATAGACACGCCGTTTTTGTTGTCTACACCAAAGCCAATGATGTAATCCAGGTTAGCTAATTCCAGGTTTTCAAAAGTGGCACTTCCCGACTGGGTTTCCGTAGTAATGTTTTGTGTTTGTAAAGCTTCGGACAGGTCCTGGATCTGGTTGCCCTGCCAGATGGCCACGAAATAGCCAAGAGCTTTAGGATTGGAACCTGGAAGTGCATTGAAATCGAGGGAAACCATTGTTCCGCTTTCTACCTGGCCTTTTAATTTGATGGAAAGTTGTGTTTGTGGAATAGCCATATTGTATGTTTTTTGATGAGTGAATAAACTATTTAAAATGCAGGCTGTATTTCTTGTGAAGTTTAGCGTGATGTCTTGCATCAGCTGTAACATTTACCCGGCTTGCTAAGACTCTTTTTTTCTCTCACAAAAATGGATCTATTCTATGGAATATTTAAGCTGGTAAATACCTGTTTTATTAAAAGGGGTATTTACCCTTATTGATTATTATTTGAACGTCACGCCTTAATAATGAATGGATTTTACTTATTTTAAATGAATGAAATAATAAATTAAAACGATACTGGTGGCTGCTTCCGTTTAAAATTCCTATTTTTGGAAGGTTCGAAATATTATTTACAACCTTAAATCAATTCATTAGAACTATGCAACTAGAATCTTTATCCGAAATCCTTACCTGTATTAAAAATTGGCAAACGATCAGGGGCAATGAGAAGGAATTGTCTATATGCCTGAACAAGGCAAGATTCTTTTCTTACAAGCTGAATAACAAAGAAAGTGATAACCTGCATATCTACCCCGGTATCTCTTGGGAAACAAAAACATTCTACATGTTCCTTATTGATCAGGCAGCAGACCGGGAGCAGGATGAGCAGGCATTATATGAGGCGATCAATCAATGTGTCGTAAAAAGGCATTTAGGCAATGCAGATAGTATTCCTGAAGATCTGGCCAAGCGAAGAATAGCCAATTGGGAAAAAAACTGCCCGGGCTGGATTGAAGCATCTTTGAGAAAGGATAAGCATCTTTTCCAGGCATTTAACCTGCCATCGGCCTATATGGAGGCAGGCCAGTCTTACTGTACTTACTTTGCCTTAAAAGATGATCCGGAGGCCTTGACTGCAGGCAGCTTTGTGGCAGACCTGGTAACTACGCCTATCTCTACCAGTATAACGGATGCGTATTATGATTTCGTAAGGCCTGTACCGCCCTTCGATCCTTTACATTTTTACTTATTGACGATTGCTAAGTAAGCTGGTATGAGCTTTTCTCAGCTTCTTAGTCTGTTCACCATGATCATACCCCTGGTCCTGGTGATAGGTATTGTTGCGGGTGTGTACTACTATCGTTTTTTGTCTTTAAAGTATGGCTATCTCCTGGCTTACCTGGGCATCTGCCTGCTGATTGATATTTTGAGCAGGCTGGTGGGTAAATGGTTGGAGAATAACCTGGTCCTGTTGATTGTTTTCAGTTTGCTGGAGCTCTTATTCTTTTACTTATTTTTCCGGGTTTGCTACTTTCGCCGAAAGGTGCTCAAGCACACGGTACTGGTGGTCGCAGCAGGCTTGTATATGATCACGGAGATATTTTTACTGAACAAGATAGCGGTAACGGCTTTTCAGTCTTATGCCAAAACGTTCAGCTCTTTCCTGATACTGGTTATGGTGATCGATTATCTATTTGATGCCTTACGCCGCAGGGGAAATGTTGCCGAAAGTATCTCGGAGCAGGCCGCGTTCATTATTTATTTTTCGATTAACCTGATCTTTTTTTTACCCATCAATTTTCTGATCAATGTTTCTTCGGAAATGAAGTTTTATTTCTGGTGTGTCAACCTCGTGGTGACGATTTTTTTCTACCTGTTTTTAGTTCGTGAGATATGGAAAAATGGCTTGAGGCAAAAACAATTGCGACATGGATCATTATAGCTTTTATAGTGGTCGTGATCCTTACGGTTTCTATAGTAAAACTCATCTACCTGAATATTCAAAGGCAGGTGGAGAACCGGCTTAGGGAATCCAAATTACAATTGGCCTACCAGCACCGGTTAATAGAAACAAGTATCACTGTCCAGGAACGGGAAAGGGAGCGGATAGCTGCCGATCTGCATGATGCCCTGATCGGCCGGCTGACCACATTGAGGCTTAATAACCAGTTGACCTATAAGATCGATGACATCGATAGTGCGCTGGAGGAGAGTATTGCAGAAGCCCGGCGCATCTCTCATGACCTGAGCCCGCCGATGCTCGAATTTATAAGCCTGGAGGAGATTGTAGCAGATGTGGTGAGGGAATGGCGTGTGCACTTGAACATCGTTTATGATCCAAGCATACTTGTTGCGCATGAAACGACGATTGAGTTCAAGCTACAATTGAAGCGAATACTACAGGAACTGATGACCAATATCCATAAATATGCCGCTACGGCATTGGTGCAAGTGCGTTTAAGGATCTCTCTTAAGGGTATTGTATTGCTGGTGTCAGATAAGGGTAAAGGTTTTAACCTGGAAGAAGGTCATAAGGGACTGGGGCTTAAGAATATTGAATTAAGGGTATTGTACCTGGACGCAAAGTTTAAAATAAAGTCAGGAAAGCAAGGGACTACTTCGGTTTTTGTTTTTAATGTATAAATTGAGATTTATGGACAAGATATCTGTGGCAATAACTGATGATGACCAGCTGGTTTCCGGCCTGCTCAGGAGCTTTATAGAGCAGTCGGGGAAATACCGGGTATTGTTTACTGCTTCAGATGGTCATGATCTGATTGCAAAGCTGGGGGAAGGACCGGCAGCGATTCCTGATGTTTTATTGCTTGACCTGAGGATGAAAGGGATGAATGGAGTGGAGGCTATTGCTCATCTGAAAATACATTTCCCGGAGATTAAGATCATCGTGGTCTCTTCTTATTACCAGCATTCCTTTATTGGTTTTCTTTTTAAGACCGGGGCAGCGGCTTTTGTTCCTAAAGGAGTTGCTCCTGACTACCTGGAGGATGTGATCGCAAAGGTGTATCGCCAGGGCATATTTTTCACAGAAGAGCAGCTTGAAAATATCAGGACACAAATCTCTTCCCGGTCTCCCCAGCCGGTACTGGATAAGGATGCGGAGCTATCCAGGCGCGAAGTGGAGGTGCTGCGGCTCATTTGTATGCAAAAGACGGCTAAAGAGATAGGAGAACTGCTGTTTATAAGTACTAAAACAGTAGAAGGTCATAAAAACAGTCTTTTCCTGAAGACTGATGTTAAGAATGTGGTTGGCCTGGTGATCTATGCCTTGCAGCATAACCTGATCACACTGGAAGAGCTTAATATCCTTTAATAGCAAGCGTTACGCTATGCCAGTCTATTTGCTGCCTTAAAGCTTAAACTGCATTTATGGGCCAGGTGTATGGTATGTCAAAAAGGGCTTTCCTCAACTGTTAGGGTAAGTGTATTCTTTGGAAAACTGGTGTTCAATCACAAGGAAAAACTATTTATTAACCTTGAAACTAAACAATTGATATAGTATGGAAAGCTCCAGGTTAAGCTGTTTTGATTGTGTATTTGTATTGGTTTGATACAACATTCCATTGGCAGCAATTTCGCTGGTGAAATTATATTCAGGCATATTGCCTAATGGCAGAAAAAGCAAGAGGCCAAATTTAAACACCCCGATCTTTTTAATTTTATTTTCGACTCTTGCTCCCAGCACAATGTTGAAATAGTTTGAGCCGGTAGTCCAATCTTCTTTTTCAGGATATGCTTTATACCTATATGCAAGGGATTGTGAGGTGATGATATGATATCCATCCTTATTTTCATACTTCTTAATCATCGAATAAGACATACCAATGGGGATTTCAAAATGCAGCTTTTCTGTATTGCCAAAACGTTGAGCATACATTAAGCCAACATTCAGATTCCAATAGCCCCAAGCATTGTAAAAATAAGAACCTTGCTCCATGGTATTGAACATCTCGGTTTGCTTTACCTTTTGCTTCTGTATGTAATACTTGGCAAAAGGAATTAAACTGAACTTTTTATTGAATCGTAGGTCAATTTCTGTACCGAGCCCGGCTGCAGCATTCAGCTTGTTCAATTGGGTTGTTCCGATCCCCTCATTTGATGAAGTGCTAAAGTTGAAGACTGGTATAGGTTGAACAAAAAAAATTGTTTCCATGCTTTGACCTGAGGCCAAAAAACTATGGAGTAAACAAGCTGTGACGAGCAATGAAAATCGTGGCATAGCAATTAAAAGATGAGGCAACTATATGAAGTAATATAGTTGCCTTAAATATAGGTTCAAAAAATTATTCTTTTATTATTTTTCTACTGAATCTTTCACCGGTATTAGTAGTTAAGACTAAATAATAGATTCCCTTAGGTAGAGCAGATAGGTCTATTGATTGCGTATTGCCATAAAGGGTATTAATATTTCCTTTGAATATTGCTTTATTCATAGTGCGGCCATCAACAGAAATAAGAGCGATACTTGCATCAGAATACTCCTTGTTGCCCGGTTTTATAAGGTATTTTAAGGTGTTGTTGGCAACTGGGTTTGAAAGCACATCAAAGGAAAGTTTACTATTTGTTGTAACAGATAACTTCATGGATGCAAGTTGAGCATTAGTAATGGTCATTTTGTAATCGGGGGCGATACCGTTGGCCAGGCTGCCGACATCGCTTCCAAATCTTATGGTGACATCGTCCAGGCTGATTTGTTGCGGAATACTAATAGTTGTAGTGAAATTTGATAGTTCATATCCATGATTGCCAATTGCAGTAAAGCTATTTGCATTAATATTCATGGTGTACAATACCCCATTAAGAATGATGGCCTGGCAGCTTGTTATTAATTGCCCGTAATTTCCTTGTTCTGCCTGCGCTTCTGTAATGTTTTTTGAATCATAAATAAATACTTTAATGGTTGCAAAGGCGTTTGCAAGGTCCGGATCAATGACTTGAAGCTTGGCATAATCGATAGGTATAGTAACGCTATGGTTGGTTTCATCGAAGGTTACTTCTCCTGATTTTACATAAGTATTTGATCCTGCACCAGATGGTAAATCAGGGTTGGCTGAACCAGCGCCATTGTCATACATAGGTGCAAATGCAAGATCTGAAGCTGCAAAATCATTACTGTGTCCGGCCTGGAACCTGTTAATATAACCAGACTCAATCCAGGTCCAATGATAATCAGCTATATTCGGACCTGCCTGGGCATACGCTTTAGCACGAGGGATGAAGCCTGCAATGCCGCCTCCACCATTAATAGATTCACTGTAGGAAGTGATGTCTTTATTACAGGTATTGCTATTGTAAGAATTCCAGGAATTGCCAATTTTTTTAGTTTTTGCCGAGGTCTTATACCGCCAGGAAATAAAGCCCCAACAGTTTTTTCTTACCGTGTGGTCTGCATCTGCAAATGTAGTGTAGTTGGTGGCAAGTAATAGTCCCACAAATACCAGGAAACTTTTTTTCATATTCTTATTTGCTTTAAATGATTATTCCTTACTCCTTTTTTGGGTTGTGTTTCAGGATTAAGCCAACCTTGTTTGAAATGGGTTTTCAATGAAACTAATAGTAGCAACTCGTAAAAATAAAATATGTGTCGGTGCCGGACAACGGGAAAATTCCCCGATTTTTTATTTGAACAATTATTGATGGCTTATCTGTTTTGTTATTAAAAATGTACACTTTAGAATATGTGGAGCAATATTCAGGCGGGTCAGGAAAGGTGCAGCTATAGCAAAATTTAATGGGTGCAGGATGGATGGGGCTACGATTCGTTGCCAGAAATAACAGACAGATTTTTTGTGTTTAACCCAACCTTCGGATATTGATTTGCATCTATGTGTTAAATATCAATAGTGATTATTATAAAATTTAATCTTTAGAGAATTGTATATGCTATTGATTTTTAGTAACCTATTGTTTTCCTTTGGATGTTTGAGTAACAAGGCAACATAAATTTTATACTATAAAACTTTAACTTTTCATTTAATGTCTATATCTTGCCGCCGCATTTGTGATCATCATTTAGCTGCATAGCTGGTTTCTACCGGCTTAGAATCTTAGAGGACGAAAGGTGTGTTTATGGATAAGATGCTTTTGATCGATGCCTGGTAAAACGTATGATCATTCCAGACAACACCTGAGTATTGAGAACCTTAACGTATTTGTTTTTATTGCTTTCCGGACTTTGTGCCGGTACCAGATCTTACGGGATAGATTCCCTGAGGCTCCTGGTCGATCTGCCTGCATTGCAGGACCAGCGCCAGCTTGCCCAGGATATCTACTATACCCTGGAGGAAGATAAAGCTGTCCGTTTTCAACTGGACTGGTATTACCGCTCCGATTCCGGAGATAGTCTGAAATTCCTCTCTGCGCAGAGTAAAGAGCTGAAACTGTCTGCTGCTCAACATAATTACCGCCTGTATTACACGCATAAAGACTGTACACAATTGGAGGTCAATACAGTGTTTGCGGCAGCTATACGGCAAACGGAAGGGCTGTTGCCGGTAGGGAAATATTCCTGCAAGCTTTTGATATTATCCGGTAATGATACGCTATCTGAGGCCCGCTTTACGAAACTGGTAGATACATTGATCTCATCCACTACCTTATTCAAAGAAAATATTTTAAACCTGTTGCAACAGTCTGCAACGGGCAAACAGGTGCTCAGTGAACGTTCCTTATCCGGGCTTAAAAACAGCTATAAAGACAAAACGGCTCCTTTACTGAATCGATCGGAGCGTAAGCTGGATAAGTACCTGCGCGGCAGGAATCTTTACTATAAGCGCTCTGCAGGGGCAGATAAGGAAGTGCTCCGGTTTTACAGTGATTCCTTCTTTATGGGCAGCATCACCTTGCCTAAAAATGCTTCCTTCTCTATGGCACATCAGCAGGAGCGTCAAAAACTCCGCACCTTTGCGACTGATCTCACCAATACCGGTCTTGAAAGTATGGAAAGCCTGAACAGCCAGTTCCGGAAAATCAGTGAGCGGCAAGAAAATGAAAAAGAAATTACCGGGAATATCTTCCTGTCCGGCAATACCAGTAATGGCCAGGAACCCAATGCGATGCAGGACAACCGCTACTATGAGTTGGGCGGGGATATCAACCTGCCGGTGCTGGGCATACCGGTACAGCTTACCGGGTTTTATACTTCCCAGGACCGTAACCGCCAGGCCAAAGCCAGCTATTTTAAGATAAGCTACGATGCTGCAAAGGCCAAAGAACAACTGACCGAACTTGTTCATGTATTCTCCGGCCAGTATGATCAAGTCAATGCCAAAAGCAAGTCCTATGGTATGGTGTACCAGCAGTATATCCAATCCCTGAAAACAGAACAGGGAGGCTTGTTGCGCCAGATGAAAGGCCAGTTCAATGAGCTGGGAGGAGCAGATATGAACTCTTTGTCAGAAGAAGGAATAAAGCAATTGCTGGAACAACGATTGCAGGAGATAGCAATAAAAGCTAAGGAGAAAGCAGACAGCAGCGGAAATGTTGCCGATGCAAAAGCCTATGCTGATAGTCTTAAAATTCAGGCTACTGCTAAGTATGAGCAAGCTATGAAGCAATACGAAAAGCTGAAAGATTATGAGCAGAAAATAGAACACTACAGCACGCTGCTGGAGCAATATAGCAAGATGGTACATTATGATTCATTAATGGCCTATAGTAAAGTAAAAGACCTGAAAAATATTGAATCCATGTCCACCAAAGATATGGCAAAGAAAGCCGGTGCTATACTCCCCGAAGGAAAAGCCAGATCTTTCCTGACCGGTCTGACCAACCTGGATATAGGAATGTTGAACCATTACGTTTCGGACTATACCCAGTCCGGGCAGATGATGAAGGGAATAGATCTGGGTTATGATGTAGGTGTAGCCCAACTGGGTGCCAGCTACGGCAATACCCAATACATAAGCCGCTCCGGTGATATAGAACAATATAAAGTACTTGGATTAAGAAGTATGTTTAAACCGGTGGCTAAACAAAATATCGGACTGGTTGTATTACAACTACTCACCGGCAAAAAATCTGTTTAAAGACACTAGCTTTTTTAAACCTGGATATTTCAGTGTTGCTTCATTCGATAAACCTACCCATATTCTTGCACTTACTTATAATGGAGCTATCGGTAAATCGATAAGAACGGTGGGGGAATATGCCTTTTCTAACCAGAAGTATCCACAACCTGAGGAACAAGGCGGAGCCGGTATCCTGCATCGCTCTGCGTATAACTTTGGTGTTGAGTCGACCGTTCCGAAAACCAATGTGAACATTAATGCAGCTTATGAATTTGTTGGCAAATCATTTGAGAATAATACCATGGCAGTGTTGATGGCCGGTACGCAAAGAGCGAAGATCGGCGGAGACGGGATCTTCTTTAATTCATTCTTAAAGCTGGCCCTTGAGTACAGTTATTTACTGCAAAGCAATTTTTCCAATACGGGAAGAAATAATAAATGGGGCTTTACCGTAGCCACCCAGTCTAAACGCTATCCTTCCGTATCCCTTTCTTATAAACCTTTTGCCACCTTCAGGACCTTTGATGATACGGCGCAGATCCAGCAAAAGCCGGTACTCGGTGAAGTATGGACTGCTAAGGTCAATTACCAGGTTAAACGCAAACACTATAGTTTAAGGTTTACATTGGTAGGCAATAAAAACAACAGCATCCTGGATACATTCAGGTATGGCAGCAGCATGCTCCAGTTCTCCACCATCTATACTACTGCAAAGACTAATATAAGTACCAATATCGCTTATTCCAATATCCGCTCAGGTATAGAAACTGCTGTATTGCCTGCCTTTAACAACAGTGTCAATATAGGTCTTTCGGGGGGCAGGACTTTGAAGAAAATCAGCCTCAACGGTGCAGTAGATATAGGATTCAACGAATCAGGCATCTGTAAATATGGAGCAGGACTAAATGCGATGTACCGCTTACAACAGATACCCCTGAGTGTAAGGGCCAACTGCAGACTGATGCAATATAAACTTAATCCTGGTGATCCCTGGAATAACCTGGTCTTTGCCGGGCTTACCATGAACTGGCAATTAAAAATGAAAGTATCTAATTAAAAAAAACTAAAAACATGAATAAAGTAGTGAACCTAAGATTCCTGTTATCTCTTATATTGCTGCAGCTGTTTACATTGGCGGCTTACAGCCAGTCGGCAGGCTTTTCATTAAGCCTGGCTACTGTAGATGCAGGTAACCTGAACAAGAAAAGTCTTTTTGACTTCCAGGTAAACTCTACAGCCGCTACCGTAAAAAATGTGTTATTAAAAGGGACCGTGAAATACAGGAATCAACCCTATAAGCTGTCTTATACCTTAAGACTGCCTGTACAGCCCGGTGTGAATAATATTTCGGAGTATGCCGGCCGTGCCCAGTTCGAATATTCTTCAGGCTCTGTGCGAGAATTATTTGAACTGTTTGACCGTTTACCGGAAGGCACTTTGCAATACTGTGTCACTTTAGGAGCTGCTGATGGAGAAAGCACGATTGACCAGGTGGAAGACTGCACTTTTGGCAAGAACGAAGACCTTTTCCTGATCAACCTGATCGACCCGGAAAACAAGGCAGAACTCTATGAGTTGAACCCCATGCTGAGCTGGGTGGCCAATTATCCCTTTGCAGCAACCTTGAGCTATAAGATAAAGGTGGTAGAGATGAAAAAAGACCAGAACCCCATCAATGCCATCAAGCGCAATAATGCGGTTTATGAAGAAAAAGGCCTCATGCAGATGAGTATCAATTACCCGATCTATGCCCGTCCGTTACAGGTGGGTAATACCTATGCCTGGACCGTGGATGCTTACTACAAAGACCTGTTACTCGGCGGTGCAGAACCCTGGCAGTTTACGATTGTAGAGGATAGTTTGCTAAAGATGGTACCAAAGGATATTTCTTTTTATGAGTTCGAAAAGCATCAGGCGGAAACAAAAATATTCGCAGTAGATAGCCTGAAAATCAAATATCTATCTTACAATGAGGAAGATTCATTACAAATGGAGTTTTTTACACAACATGAAAAATCTGTCCTGAAAATGATCTATCCCTGCAAACCCGGTACCAATATGATTGCCTTAGACCTGAGAACCTCCGATAAGTTCAGACATGGAAAAGTATACAAAGTAAATATTCGCAATGCCAGATCTAAGACATTTACTGTTCCCTTTATATTTATAAAATCAGAATACCTCAAGTGATGAAGAAATTAATAATGATCAATGCCGCAGGCCTTTTAGTGTTAGCAGGCTGTTTTATCTGGCAATTGCTTATGCGACATAAACAGGCAGTAGTATATGTTGACTCAATTAAATTGTTTAATGCCTACCAATTTAAAAAAGATATGTATAACCGTATAGAGCAATCTTACGGAAGTAAAATGGGATTCGTTGATAGCCTGGAGCAGCATGCTGTGGCAGGGCAATTAAATCCTGATCAACTCAGGAGTTTTGAAATAGACCGGGACGAGTTATCCCATGCAATTGCAACATCCAAAAATGAAACAGACCGGGCGATATGGGAACGGCTGAACCAGGTGATTAAGAAGTTTGGTGACCAGGATAAATATGAACTTATTATTGGTGCGAATGGTATGGGAACGGTATTGTATGGACAGGCTGACAAAGATATTACCGATGCAGTAATTAATTATGCCAATAAGGAATATGAAAATAAATAAACACCTGATCACGGGAATTGTAAGCCTGTGTATGTTAATGAATGGATGTAGTTCAAAAGAAAATAATGCCGGAAACAGGAAGCATACTCCTGAAATTGCTGAAGTATTCAGCCAGGCACCTAATGAGAGGATAGTGAGCAACAATGGTATACACTACACGATCAGGTTTATGAATGAAGTGGAGGAGGGTAGTGATGCCGATACTTTGCCAAGATATCTTTTTGTGATTGATCAAAAGACCGATCAGGGTAAAAATGTGTTGGAATATGAGGTCTCAGATCTCGAATTATATGCCCGGAGGCTGAATTACTACAATATAGAAATGAACCAGGACATTCTACTGATCGCCTGTGGTGATACATTGACACCCGTTCAAACCTTATATGAAAATAATCTAGGTGTCATCCCGGTAAACAGGATTGTCACTGTTTTTAAAAAAGTAAAAGAAAATTGTGCCCTGCAACTTGTTTTTAGTGACAGAGCATTTGAAAATTATTTGATCAAAGCAACCTTTAACGATAAATAACTGAACAGTGCTATGAGGTATTATCAAGGACTTATGAAAACAACAGCCAGAGTGGTTTTTATAACACTTTTCTTGGAGTTGGTCGTCCCCGCAACGCAATCTTTTGCCCTTACCGGAGGGCCTTCTCAGCCGGAAGTGCAATCTTTTGAACCGGTAGCCACCACAGATATGGTAGATCTTTTTTCCGGTGATTTTGTTTATAATATTCCCTTACTGGATATAGAGGGTTACCCGATCAACATATCCTATCACAGTGGTGTAGGTATAGAAGATGAGGCCAGTTGGGTTGGACTTGGATGGAACATCAACCCGGGTGTGATCAATCGTTCTGTCCGTGGTATACCAGATGATTTTTCCGGCGAGAAAATAGAAAAATACCTGAAAATAAAACCGGAGAACGAACTCTCTCTGGATGCGGGATTTGCAGCAGAACTATTCGGCTTAAAAATGATAAACGCCGGTATTGGGAACACCCTTACCTTTAATAACTACAGGGGCATGGGTGTAGGATTTAATGCCAGTCTGAACTTTACTTTCAAGTATATGCAGACGGGACTTGGTATCTCTGCCAACTCTTTTGACGGTGCAGATGTGAATGCTAATGTATCATTGAGCTATGCCACTTCCATAAGCGATGAAACTTCATTGGGAGGTAGTGTCTGGGGTGGAACAGGATTTAATACAAGGGCGGGTATGAAGGCTATTAGCTTTGGTACACAGAGTAATATAAATTCCAAATGGCCAGATCAAAAAGACAAGAAAGGGAAAATATATAAAGCCGGTCGTTTTAATAGTTCTCCGATCAGCTTCAGTTCCTATGTTCCTATCGGTCTTCAAAACTATGTGCCCTCCGTGGGTAATGCCAGTAAGGCTATAGCGCTTACCTTCAGCGCCGGAATAGGAACAGAGATAGGCGGTGCATTCCCGCATTTCAAAGTCGCTGCTTCCGGCAGCAGATTGGAGTATGATCCATATGGCGGTCGTGCCTCCTATGGATATCTGAACCTTGATCAGGCGGATGAAAATGGATTGATGGATTTTTCCAGGGAAAAAGACGGTGTCTATAACCGTACCTTACCCAATTTGCCTTTAAGTAGTATGACCTATGATATCTTTTCGATCTCCGGTCAGGGTACAGGAGGTATGTTCCGCCCTTTCCGTAATGACTTCGGATCAGTTTATGATCCCCGTACAGAAAGTAATTCTTCCAGAACTGACCTTCATGTTGAGGCAGGTATAGGAACCGGATTCGGAGGTTTGTTTGAGTTAGGAGTAAATACCACTTTTGCTACTACAGAAATGAAATCAGGCCCCTGGAATAAAAAACCTTTTAATGCGCAAAGGCCCAGGTCTTCTTATGAAGCTGCCTATTTTAAACAGGCCGGCGAAATGACTGCATCCAGAAATAAGCAAAATAACAGTACTAAAACCAAAGGGGCAGTACGTGTGAATGGTGCTTTCCGTGCTTATGATAAAAACAGGAATGACCTCGGTAATATGTCCAACTATGTGGGCACTTTTGCAGACCGGACTAGCCGGGCTAACCTCTTAACCTATTTTACGAACCGGGAAGCCGCTACAGTGGATAAGTTGGCGATGCATAGATATATACAAGACTACCATAAGAGCAATACATTTTTAAACAATACCCCGGCCAGTATCTCCCGTTTGAGCGAGGATGGTGGACTTGATCGCCGTAAGCCTCATCATATCGGGGAGTTCACCCAGGTACTTCCTGATGGCAGACGATATGTTTATGGCATACCTGCGATGAATAACCTCCAAAAAGAAGCCTCATTCAGTATTGATAGTAAAGAAGAAGGTAATCCTTCTTACAGCACCGGCCTTACCGCTTATTCAGATCAGCAAAATTCGAAAAACAATGCATCAGGAAGAGATAAGTTTTTCCAGATGAGCATTACCCCGGCTTATGCACACAGCTACCTGCTAACCGCAGTTTTGTCCAATGACTATGTAGATATCACAGGGGATGGCCCGACAGAAGATGACCTGGGGAATTATACCAAAATCAATTACAGGAGAACAAGTAAAGATTATCGCTGGCGCTCCCCGTTTTTACCAGACGGCACAAAAAGTGCGCAGTACAATCCGGGTTATTATTCCGATAAAGGAGATGATAAAGCCAGTTATATAGCAGGCTCAAAAGAACTCTGGTACATTCACTCCATTGAAAGTAAAAATTACATTGCAGAATTTTATATCAGCGAGCGTAGTGATGCTAAAGGGGTAACGGAAGAGGCATTGATATCGCTGAATGATGTAGCTGCACTGAGCAGTCTTGGCACTAAAACAGATCAGTCTCTGAGACAAAAATCTGCTTCAGGAGAAGAACGGACTTACAAATTAGATTATATTAAACTGTTTCATAAGAATGATCGCTTTGTGAACGGCAATAATGCAATTCCTGTTAAGACTGTCAATTTCAAATATGAAACCAATACAAATGCACAACTCTGTAAAGGCGTTCCTAATGTTACTACCCAGGGAACAGGGAAATTAACCCTGAAAAGCATTTCATTCCAGAATGGTAATTCAGACATCTCATTGATGAATCCTTATGAGTTTGAATATAGTGCACACAACCCGGATTATAGTTTTATCAGTAAAGATCGCTGGGGTAATTACCAACAGCCGGATCCCGGTATTGCTGCATTTGAATTTCCCTATGTACGGCAAAATAAGAGCGCTGCGGATCTTAATGCAACCGCCTGGCAACTGACCAAAATAAAGATGCCTTCTAAGGGGGTTATCAATATCTCCTATGAGTCTGACGACTATAGCTATGTTTTAGATAAACCGTCTATGGAAATGTTTCAGGTTGCCGGGGTAGGCAATAGTAAAAACTATATACCCGATCATGAACTTTACCTGGACCAAAATAATATCCGGAATTATGTTTATTTCAAAAGAGACCCGGCAAGGGAATTTAAGGGGCGTAGTCTAAAAGAGAATTACCTTCCTGATGATGACTTGCTCTATTTTAATTTCTTCCTGGATATCTCCGGTAAAAACAGGTTTGAACCGGTAAAAGGTTATGCAAAAGTGGAAGAAATAGGACTCTGTACAAATGATACACTTTATGGATACTTTAAACTGAAACCAGAGCCTGCAGGTAAAAATACCGTTAAAACCGTACATCCCGTTTCTCTAAGCGGTTTTAATATTGGCAGGATGTACCTGCCGCATGTGATCTACCCCGGATCGACAGATGAAGGCGATATCAATATTGCTGAGACGGTAAGGGGCATGCAGGGCGCGATGAATGAACTGTTCTCTATTGCTCAGAATCCCTATATGAGATTTATTGACAGAGGTTTGTCCAAGCGGTTTGACCGTAACCGCTCCTGGATAAGAGTGAACACTCCGGGTATGACCAAGCTCGGCGGCGGTTCCAGGGTGAAGCAGCTTACTTTTAGCGATAACTGGTCACAGATGTCCCCTAACGGGACAGATGCCGCTGTGGGCAAGGTCTATCATTATACAACAACAGATCCTGTAACAGGTCAGCAAATCAGCAGTGGTGTGGCCAACTATGAGCCACTTATAGGAGGAGATGAGAATCCGAACCGCAGGCCGGTGTCTTACACCGGTGATGGTGGCCGTTTACTGCCTCCGGTGCAGATGTACCAGGAAGAGCCTTTGGGTGAATCTTTTTTTCCTTCAGGGAGCGTAGGTTACAGTAAGGTTACCGTGAGCAGTATTCATAAAGATGAGGGCAAGTCTTCTAAAAACCTGGATGAATATGCGTTTTATACCACCAGGGATTTTCCTTATTATGTAGACAAGACCAGTATCAATGTTGACGATGAGTTCAGGAAGAACGGATTTCAGAATAGATCGGAAAGACTGGCCGTCAGCCAGGGATTCTCCGTTGTGCTCAATGATATGCATGGGAAAGCAAAATCCATTGCCAACTATGTGATGAAAGGAAGAGAGAAGGAATTGATCTCCTCTGTTACTTATAAATACAAAATTGATCATACGGGTAAGCTGGACAATAATGTATCAATAGTAGGAAGAACAAATAGTGCTTTCCAGGGGAAATTTAAAATGGAAAGTGGCACCATAGGAGAGGAAATAGATCTGTCGCTGGACAACAGGGAACGTATTAATCATACCCTCCAGGTACCGGTAAATTTCAATCTTAATGTTTTAAATTTCGGAGTTGTTCCTATTCCTGTTCCTACACTATTTGTACCGGTAAAAACAGAAGAGAGTATCTTCAGGACTGCAACTGCTACTAAAATTGTACAGCAATACGGTATCCTGATCGCTACTGAAGTAAATGATCATGGTGCGATTACGGTTAATGAAAATGTAGTGTTTGACGGAGAAACCGGGAATGTCATAGTATCGAAGACAAGCAACGAATTTAAAGACCCGATAACCAACATTAATTATCCTGCAATGTGGGCCTATCCGAATATGGGTGGAGCTTACGCAAACATAGGTTATGAGACTGATGCTGATTCACTTCATGTGAACAGCTTCGGTAATGCTTATATCCTGGGAGTAAAAGGCCAGAGCTTATTTACTGAGGGTGATGAACTGTTAATCAATGCTAACGGTCAGACCCATATTGTTTGGGTAGAAAAGATAGAGCCTTGTGTTAACTGGGGTAATTGCAGCGATACGAGCTCTCCTGCCGCAGCAGTTCCGCCATCCATAATCGGAGGGATTATTCCGGGCATGTTTGGCAACTTTGATTATGATCCCACAGTAGTCACTCAGGCACCAGGTGTACATACCGGAGAGATCAATACTACAGGAGGAAGCTGCTGTGTACTTAAGGTTGTGCCGAGAATGCGCTTTCCACAAGGAAACACTCTATGGTTGCCTAAATGTACTACACTCAAAAATATAACCATTAAAATTATTCGTTCCGGCAGGAAAAACCAACTCGGAGATCACTTTATGAATATGGCGGTGGCCGGCTCCTTCCTGCCTGCAGATTATAATCAGTTCTTTAACGGTTCTTTCAATAATAAAGTGCTGACAGCTGCTACCAGTAAATTTACAAACTCCAGGCGGGAAGATAATTTCGATCAATTGCCTTGGGGTAATGCCAGAGGTTTTAACCAGTTTGTACGTGGATTGACCGGATACTATAATGTTGCTGAATCCTATAATTACAAGACCGGGCGAAATTATGCCAATGCTCATAGCAGGGCAGATGGTTTGTTGCAGAATTTTATGCAGGTCTGGTATAATCCTAATGATTATGTATCCTCCTCTTGTACCGATTATGCTTTAAAGTACAATCAATTATGGAATAGTGCCAATAGTTTCAATTGGATCAGCATGATGGCGGTGAAAAAATATAATCCGATGGGAGTTCCGGTGGAAGAACAGGATGCTTCTGGTATGCGCTCGACGGCACTTTTCGGCTATGGCCAGACCTTACCTATAGCCGTAGCACAGAATGCAAACTTCTGGCAGATCCGTTATTTCTCCTTTGAAGACCAGGACAGGATCATGAATGGTACTGCCAATGACTTAGGCCGCTTCTTTGAAAGTGCTGCATTGCCCTATTTAAATCCGACAGCTGTTTCTACACAGTATGGAAGAACATTTTTTAAACCCGCTGCAGATGCTTATGGTGAGGGTACAATGGTAGTCAATGAGGGGCATACAGGGCAACGCTCCCTTAAGCTTACCCAGGCATCGGGTCTGTCATTAGGCCGGCCGGCACATTTTGGTATCGGAGAGCGATTCTATATCAGTCTCTGGGTGAAAGGGTTTGTTGCCGCCTCTAATAATATGGGCTTGAGATATGTTACTTCAACTGGCCTGACTACACAAAACCCATTCGTCCCGGTAGGTAAACCTATTGATGGCTGGCAGAAGGTAGAAGCTTATTTTGATATGCCAAGTGTAGAACAGATCGCTTTGTACATACCGGTCAATGGCCTGATGGATGATGTCAGGATTTGTCCTGCAAAATCCAATATGAAAAGCTTTGCATACAATCCACTCAACTTCAGGTTATATGCCAGTCTTGATGAAAACAACTATGCAACATTCTTTGAATATGATGCAGAAGGTAAATTAATCAGGACCAAAAAAGAAACCGAGAAAGGCATACTTACTGTGAATGAAAGCAGGATGTCCGTATCTAAATAAGACCTTCATTCCGGGTTTTCATGAAAAAATAAATATCGACTATAAAAATAATTTAATAATGAATAAATCACTAAAATATATACTTGCCCTCTGCTTTACCGGGGTATTGGTGCTGGGGGTAGTACTGGTGCAGTTTGCCGGTGCCGATAAAGCCTCTGAGACAGAACAGTATAAAGAAATACTGAAAACATTTTTCAGTGCACAAAATATCTCTTACGATTACCAGGCAAGATTTGACCTGGAAGATACTTCCGGTATAAGCTCTAAAGGGAAGATCATCAAAAAAGGAGCTGACTATGTAGACAGTAATGAACAATACTACCGCATATTGGCAGGGAATACTTTCCTGAATATTGATCTGGGTATGCAATCCGTATTTGTAGTAGACATTCAAAAAATGGAACAAAAAATGGGGTTCATCCGGGAAGATCTTAATAACGGCCTTTTTGATGTTACCGATTCAAACTATGCCGCACTGGGTACCTGGAGGATCCTGGAACGTAAGCCGGATGCTACTGTTCATGTTGAATTTAAAGTCAATGACAGTACGGCACAGATGATCAGAAAAGTAGAATTTGTGTTTAAAGACAGGTCGATTGAAAATATGGCAGTCCATTTTACACGTGCAGAAGCTATACAGCAAGATAATGGAGTGAAAAACCTGGTCGTTCGTATGAATAATTTCAGTACCGATAGCATTGATCTGAACCGGAAAATTGCCGAAGTAGTTCGACTGGACAAGAAAGCAAACCCGGTTCTGGTCAATAGATTCAGGAATTTTCAATTGAAACAGCTGTAGCAGCCATTTGTTTGATCAAGAAAAACGCTTAACGTATCTGCAGCATATGCCCTTCCTGCTATTATGCAAGCCTGGCACTGCATTTTAAAATAAAAGATATTATGAGAACCATTTTCAAAAATGCTGTTTTACTCTTATTAGCCCTTTTGTGGTTTACCAAAACAAAAGGACAGGATTTTCAGTTTTTACCGGATGGAAATGTACAGACATTTTATTCCAGGAATATTAAGACAAACGGAGGGAGCAATACAGCCTATAACGAAGTTCTGGGTACAGCCTCTGCTACAGAATGGGTATATATGACCACTAACAGCAGCACCTGGCAAAATAAATACCTGTTTAAAAGCGTGGTCAATATGATCCGTGTGGGGATAGATCACGAAACAATGGTTGATCAACCCGGCTATAAGTATAAAATAGTGATGCAGGTTACCGGCTACTCCAATCCTGCAAATCCTGCTTCAGGTACTACTTTGGCACCTTATGAATTTGAGCTCGAATACAATAAGGACGCATTAGCCGCTTACAAAGATCTTAATGTGCTGCGATTGCCGGGAAGTGGTTTTTACTCCTTCCAGGTAAAACTTATGGAAGTCTTTGATATAAGTGGCAGTGCTCCGGTACCTGTAAACAGGAACGATCTGGCAGCTAACTTCAAGATAGAAGCCCAGGTCATTACACAGCGTTATGATATCGATGATGGTACTATGAAAGATGTGTATATTAACTCCCGGTTTAATAATACGACTCAATCCTTAGATGTTCATTGGGGACAGCTGGCTGTTTCCGCCCATAAAAATACGCCGCCGGGATACCTTCCTGCATTTGACCTGTTCAAACCTGTAAAATATGAGTTAGAATGGCTGTATGTAGATGACTATGTCTTGAATAGTAACGGGACAAAGAGTTATAAATTCAACAGTACCAGCTATACGATTCCTTATGATTTTACCAATAACAGTACAAGAGTCCAGACCAATAATAACCATTACAGCATTCCTATGGTTTATGGCCATGGTGCAGTTGTGTTCCGGCTCAGAAAAGTAAGACCGAGTTCCACGAATTTCTCAGAAACCGTTTATTACCCCTGGAACCTTGAAGCATCAGGTACATTGACACCCGGACAGTTTCACAGCAATGGCAACAACTTTGTTCTCGGTTCGCCTATGGTTTATCCTTCTAACTGCTTGTTCATTAATGAAACCCCCTTTATAAATGATAGCCTTAACTGGCAGTATAATGTTTCTTTTGCTGAAGAAGGAAAATACAAACATGTGGTGAATTACTTTGATGGTATGGGAAAGAACCGCCAGACCCAGACCAAAATTAACTCAGATGAGCAATACGTAATAGGAGTAGATAACATTTATGATTATGAGGGCCGGCCGGCAATTACCACGCTACCCACACCCATTATCAGCCAGGATATTCGGTATAAGCCAGACCTGTCCCTGAATGCAGCAACCGGCCTGCCCTATGCCGCTACAGATTTCGACAGCGGTTGCGGAACAGACTCCATTGTGCCTTTTTCTGATCAGGCACTTGCTCGTATCTATTACTCCCCTTTAAACCCGGATAAGACCGGTATGCAAAAATTTGTACCCGATGCAGAAGGATATCCTTTGATTGAAACCCGTTATTCGCCCGACTATACCGATAAGGTGCAGTGGCAGGGAGGAGCAGGGCTGGCTTTTCAACGTTGGAAAGGAAGGGGTACCAAATATGTTTACTCCAGGGCCGGGCAGCGGGAACTCAACCGCTTGTTGGGCTCGGAAGGTGGTTTTGCACAATACTATCCCAAGCAGACCATTATCGATCCAAATGGCCAGGCCAGTTTTTCCATAACAGATGCCTCGGGTAAAGTGGTGGCTACAGGCCTTTCCGGTGCAGGCCCCGATGATAGAGATTATCCTATTGAAGCGCTGAATACATTGCCAACAGCTACTTACTACGAATATGATGTGCTGAAAGACTTGCCGCAGGATACGGGTATGACTTACAGGAATGCCCAGAGTTCCTACTTTAATGAGGCCCTTTCAGAGAATAGTTTGCAATATCGTTTAAAAATTCCTCCGTTCCAGAACTGTTTCGGTCAGTACATTCATATTGCTGCTGATTACAAAATTAAATTAATAGAAGAATGTAAAACAAATACTGCAGCCCCTTCAATTATTGAACTTAAAGGAAGTGCGGGTACTAATGCGATCAATGCCAGCAATGAGCCCATACATTTGGCTACAGCAACAGCTTCGGCACAGATTGTTCCTGATAAATATACCCTGGTTAAAGAACTTACTTTTTCCGACAGTGCAATCAACCGCCTCTCTGCAGATTTTGTAAAATACAACAGTGGTATTGGTATGTGTTATAAAGGCCGTGAGCCTTTTGTACGAGAAGAGATCGAAAGCAGTATCTTTCCCTGTCCACCCGAAGGTTCAGATAATAGTTGCGATGCCCTGAAGCGGCAGATGATGAAAGAATTGTACCCCGGAGCAAAATACGGTAAATATCTCAAAGGCCCGGAAGGGAAATTTGCAACGGGCCAGCCCAACTCTATTTTCACAAAAATAGAACCACCTTCAACCTTTGCCTGGCTTGAAAGAGGCGCTGCTCCCCCTCAAAATGGAGATCGTTGTGAGTACGTTATAGAAACCAGTAATGGTCAACGTATTCGTCCTGCAAATTTTGATCCTTATACCTTACAGGATATAACGACCTGGCCTTGCCAGACGACCTGGTCTGAACGAACGATTATAGAGAGCTATCCTTTTCAGTTGGATCCTCATATCAATGATAATGTAGATTGTGGAACAAAAGTTTTTTTAAAAAGTGGCCCCAGCCAATGTAAATACCTGGCCCCATCTACGGCTACATTAGAGTGCGAGTATGAAGTAGAATATTATGGTAGCGTAGATGGCATAGCCCATGACTGTCCCGGAGCCCGGCTCGGCGGTGGTAGCGGAATGGAAAAATATAAGCGTTGGATTACAGAGCCGGCAAGTATGAGTAATTTTCCGGCTACTATACCCATGACTATAGATTGGAAATGTGGCTATTGTAACGCTTCCGGTTTGGCAGAAACAACAGGCAGCCGTACTGCGCTTCAGCTACCGCAAGCTAAATCCTGCCGGTATTTAACGCCCCATTACCGCTACCAATCTGCCTGCTTAGGTACCAACACTACAGTCAACATCAAAAAAGTAAGTGCAACAGGTACGAAATATACCCAGGCTGTCGCATTGATCAATGTTAGCCCGGATATGTTGATTGAAAGCTTTGATGACGCAATCGCAGAAGCTTTATTACCCCTGCATCCGGAATATTGTAAGTTGCAGGCCTGTGATGACAGTGAATTTGATAAAAAACTGGGCCGACTGGAAACTTATGAGCAGGCGCAGGCCCTGGGTTTACATACCTTAACCGGTATCCTGGGCAATGATCCTATTTGTGAATATTATTCCGGTGATCCCAACGCTGTGCCGGCAGAGCAATTGTCGTTTTTCGAAATAGATGCTTCGCTAACCGGTAATAATGCACATCTCTTAAGAAGATTCGATACTATGGCCCTCATCAGGGCTTATTGTGGCAGCAACTCCACACAGGCTTCCCTGCATTGTGAAAAAGTGATTCATGCCGCTGATATTGCTACGATGACCTTGACAGCAGATAAAAAAGATTTATTCTTCAGGGCACTTCGTGACCTGTACCTGGCTAACCGTAGCCTAAGGATTCAGAAATCTATGGATGCCCTGGCCAATAGCTGTGGACCCTGTGCTGCAATGCCGGATGAGCGTATGACCCTCACCGGCGACCCGGTATTCCCGGTCGTATTTAACAGTTCCGGAGCTTTTGACCTCGATATTAATGATCCAGATCTGGTCAACCTGATCAATTCAAGGATCAATAATACCACTGATAACACTGTGCCCGCTTATGTGAGTAATCTGGTGAATGGTAGTAACAGTGCAAATGTAAGCGACTACTGCAAAGGACAGATTGATGTGATCATCAAAGACCTCTCTCATTGCGGGATGAGCACCGCAAGCCTGAACAATATCAGGAATGGGCTGAGCAGTATTTGCTCAACAAATGCAAATCTGTATAGGCTCATGCCTCAAATCGTTAGGTCTCTGATCCTCACACATCATGGTAGCCTGAGCGATCTTTGCCAACCTTTCATTACTCAATATCGTTTATTTGAACCTTCAGCCGAAAACCTGGGCGACTATGTTTCCGGTCCAGAAGCATTATATACAGGGCTTACTTCATTTTTAAACCGTCCTGCAGTAGTGAATGCAGTGAAAAATGCCCAATCTACTTCAGGCACGGCAGCAACGATTTTTCTGGATCAGTCAAACGCTTTTGAGGTTAAACTGGCTGCTAAACTCGGTGTTGCTACCAATGCTAACATTACAGTAAGTGCTATGACCAACAATGCTGTAGTAGGAGGTAATACACTCCCGGTCATCAGGATCACGCTCAGCAATGGCGGCCTGAGTGAGCAACTTTATCTTTCCAGCCGTGGAGGTGATGCCAGCATCCTGCCCAATGCCGGTGCTGCTGTAAGTTTTAGCCAGGCGATCAGTGTGATGCAGGACTTTCCTGCAGCTACAGTACTGGAAGGCGGTATAGCCGACAAGCTGGCTTTTATTAAGGTCGTAGCGGGTGCACAATCTTCCCGGTATGCCGTATGGAGCAGTAGTATACCTTTCCTGAAACTGAAAAATAAAAACGGTATTGAAGATTGTATCAACTGCGAATTGCTGCGCAGGGGTATGACCGCTTATAAAAGCGAGGCCGCTTATTATAATTTACCCTTGAATGCAGCCCATCCTTTGTTTGCATCTGCCTTGAAGAACTACCTCAATTATACCCTCAAAGCCAACCAAAGTGTAGCCGCTTATGCCGGACTTATGGAAGGCTGTGCTATTTCTGATAAAATAGATTTTAAAAACGCACCTGCAACTATTGAATTGACCCTGAGCAGCGGTACCGGTAATGATGTTTTCTCCCTGGCTAAAAGCAGGATGCAAACCATAAAAGCTCAGTTCCCGGACATCAGCATACCATACTATGCTTTCCGTCGTGCTAATGGAAACGTGATAGTACGCATTAACCTGGCCAGTGTGGACACGGCCAAACTTAAGTATGTAATACCCATTATTTTAGCTACCGGCAATGCGGTGTATTTACCGCAAGGTTATGATGCCGAATTATTCGGCAATGGCTTCGGTACCTTATCCATACCCAATGCGACAACAAGTTCGGAAACGGTTGATTTTATGAGCGAAGACCATACTGTTAGCAGCCTGACCTGGTTACAACTCAATGGGAGCGGTGGTACGGCTCCCCAGGTTAAGGCTGACCTCATGCAGGCTGTGACCAATTATATCCGTAGCAATAGCACAATAGCTTTATACCGCCTGCACCAGGGGTATAAACTATACCGTTCCGAAGATTATGGCAATACCAATAAAAGAGATTACCTGGATTTTGTGTACGCCCAGGATTACCTGGATGCTGCTGCACTGGCCGATAAACTGGCCGATCCGGCATCGCTGAATGCAGCACTGACCGGTTTAAGTGGTACAGAGAAAACGTATAATAATCCCTGGCGGCAGCATGCACAGACCGATCTCTTGTTTTGGAGTGCAGGGCAGGCACATACGGGGAAAGCACGTGTGCAGACTACCCTCGACCTGGTAAAAGGAGTATTGGGTGGCAATAAGCTGTTCCCCGCTACCCCACAGGTCAACGTATCCGGCTCGGCGGGCCTGGCCAACAGCAACATAAAAGCCTTCCTGATGAGCAATGGCAATGCCTGGTACCGAGTATTTGATGCTATGGACCGGGTTTACAATATTTACCTGGTGCCTTCAGAAAAAATGATCGCCCCGCCTCAGCAATACCAGTTGTCGGGCCTCAACCCCGGCATCCGTCTCGCAGGCGGAGATTCTGCTATCTACCGCTTTAGCCTGACCATGATCAATGGCGGGCATGAGGTAGAAGTGCAGGGTTTTACTGATTTTCCTATCGGTACAGGAGGACGTTTGCAGCAGGTAGTGTTGCAAAAAGATGCCTTCAGGAAAGGAGTTGTTATAGATACCACCACATGTGAGCAGGGGAAAATGTCCTTTGCTAAAGAACAGGGGATGCAGCGCTATCGCAGCTATATGGATTCCGTTCAGCGTTGGTTACAGTTTGCCATCCGGGACCATTTGCTGAAAAACACCATAGATACCCTTATTCATGGTACAAAAGAACAACAATACCATTATACCCTTTACTATTACGACCAGGTGGGTAATCTTACCAGGACCGTACCACCGCAGGGCGTAAACCCGGTGGCAGATATCTCTTTCTCTGCAGTTGAAGCCGCCAGGAATGCTACTGTTCCCGGAACATATATAACACAGAAAGCAGTACATAATAAGATGTCCAGCTACCGCTACAACAGTTATAACCTGCCGGTATGGCAGCAGACTCCCGATGGCGGCATTACTGAGTTCTTTTATGACCAGGCCGGCAGGCTGGCCTTCTCGCAGAATGCCAAACAATTGCAGGACGGCACCTTCAGCTATACCCTGTACGACAACCAGGGACGTATCGAAGAAACAGGCGTGCTGGCTGCCTCAAAAGCAAATATTGAAACAGTAGTCAACCAGATGATCGCTGACGGACAAAGCCCTTATGCCAACTGGATAAAATCAAAGGCCCGTACAGAGGTGGTCGCTACACGCTATGATGAGCCCGTGCTCCATCTGGGCGGCTACGATATGCTGACAGACCAGCAAAACCTGAGAAAGCGGGTGAGCGCAGTGCTCTATAGTCCTTCAGTAACCACAACACAAAGCATTAATCAATATTACCATTTTGCCACCCACTTCAGCTACGATGCGATGGGTAATGTAAACATGCTGGTACAGGACAATCCTTACCTGAGCTATATGCAGCAAAGGTTTAAGCGTATTGATTATGATTATGACCTGCTGAGTGGAAAGGTAAATATGCTCAGCTATAACCATGGTTATGCCGACCAATATTACCAGCGCTACAACTATGATGCCGATAACCGGATCACCAAAGCAGAGACCAGTAAAGACGGCCTGCATTGGGACAGAGATGCTGCCTATACTTATTACAGGCACGGGCCCCTGGCCGAAATGCAGTTGGGCGACCTCAATGTACAGGGCATACAATATGCCTACACCATACAGGGCTGGCTTAAAGCTATTAATGGAGATGTGCTCAATCCTGAGGAAGACATGGGCAAGAACGGTGTGGCCGGCTCGGTATATCCCGCCGACGTGATGGCCCATGCCCTGGATTATTACAATAAGGATTATAAAGCTATAGATGCAAGTGCATCCGTGACGCATACCCCTTCACTTACCCGCTCACTCTACAATGGCAATATAGCCCGGCAGACCACGGCCATCAGCGGTATGGACAACCTGGTGCGCGACTACAGTTATGACCAGTTGCACCGTATCAAATCGGCTACCTACTCAGCCTATGATAATATGAGCTATGCGATCAGCAGCCTGGCCAATGCCTATCAGAATAATTACAGCTACGATGCAGACGGTAACCTGCAGGCACTTAGCCGGTTTAACGGGCAGGCAGAAGAGATCGATAATTTTACCTATCACTATACCAATGCCGTGCAAAACAATAAGCTGGCTTATGTGCAGGATGCAGCGGCGGCTACGGGTGCCGGCGACCTGCAGCCGGGGCAGACCAATGATAACTATACCTACGATGCGATCGGCAACCTGAAAACGGACCGCCAGGAGGGCATTAAAGATATCAGTTGGAACAGCTATGGGAAGATGTCACGGCTGACCAAAGGGACCGCACTGGAAGATACGCTGACGATGATCTTCCACTATGACGGTATGGGCAACCGCATCCGTAAAGATGTATGGCACCAGGAGCCGGGAAGCGGCAGTGGACTGCAGGACCGTGTGAGCGATATTTATGTGCGCGATGCACAGGGCAATATCCTTGCTGTATATAAAGAACATGCCGGGGTGAATGGCAATGCAACGATAGATTGGCTGAACAATGAGATGACCAAGGTAGTAGCCGTTCCGGAACTGGCGGTATTCCTGGTGAACTCCTTTGGCAACATCGGGGCCTTCTCAACAGGTGTTATTGGGCAGAATTCCACTTGGGGAGAAGGGCAGCTTGTGGGCAAGACAGATGGCTTTTTCCTGGAACATTCCAGGGCGATGTATGGCCATGTGTTGGACCGTAAATTGCCCGAAGCCTGGACCTACCTGGCAGCAAATCTGGGCGGCAGCATTACAGACCTGCTGATGAATAATAATGATAATCATTACAATACAAGTCAACTCCTGAATGCAGCCATAAGTGATGAGCGCGTGGGTATGGCTACTTTGCGCAAGCTTGCAGAGGAGTCGGATGCGCTTATTCCCTTTTTGTTTGCCGCTCTTCCCGGCGACTATGCTATGGAGGAAGATAAGGTGGTGGATATGGACAATGAAGCCAAGAGCGCTCACCTGGCCAGGGTGCTGGCAGACTTGGGCCCGGAACCGATCGGGGAAGCTTACTATGCTGCTGCCCAACAGAGCTCACCCGAAGTATTCCTCCTGGCCTGGTTGGGAGATACGGAGATTTTCAATATAAATATATTGAAAAGTCAGGATGGTCTTCGTGAGTTTCTGAAAAACAGTGTGCTGAATGCACAGGATGCGGCCACTACAGGAGATGCCTTGCGGGATCATATGGCCCAATGGCTGAAAGTGAGCGACAGCGAATTTCTCCGGAATAATTATGCACAGGCCGACCTGCTGAATGTGGTGTATGAAAGCGATAAAGTCGTATTTTTGGAAAACTACCTGAACGATCTGGGTATATCAGGGGTGACTAAAAGCCTGGTAGAGATACCGGGGATGAACAGCCTGAGCTATGGCAATATTGTGAACAATGCGGTGAGTATAGGTTTACTGAACCCTGCGGTCTTGCAGTTTTTGAATACACCTTCCCCACAGAACATAGAGACCGATACCTTGTGGCTGGCCGAGCATCATTTGTATGGGAGCAGCCGTTTGGGGATTAAGCAGTATGAGCCGGGAGCCTACCGTAATGTGTACCACAATGGACAGCCCTTTGTGAAGGGGATTAATATTCGCCAGCCCTGGTATAGTCATGGCTTGCAGGAAGAGATCAAAGAGGCGATAAAGATACCTGCATCGACGGGGCACTACCTCTCAGATGCCTTCCGCTACCGCAGAGATCTGGGTATGAAGTATTACGAGCTGAGCGATCACTTGGGTAATGTGCTGGCTACGGTACTCGACCGCAAAACAGGCTATGGATCTTTGAATGGAGCGTACACAGGTTTTAAAGCAGATATTGCCAGTGCTACCGATTATTATCCTTTTGGTATGGAAATGCCGGGACGGACGATTAGTAGTGAAAAGAGTAGGTTTGGGTTTAACACCCAGGAGAAAACGGATGAGATTGCGGGTAAAGGGAATCATAATACAGCGCAATTTTGGGAGTATGATACAAGAACGGCAAGGAGGTGGAATGTTGACCCTGTAAAAGATCATACTCAAAGCTCATATGCTACATTTAATGGTAACCCAATTCTATATACAGATTATTTGGGAAATGTAGGAGAGCCAGTTGTAAAAGATGGACAATTAATTATTTACTCAGACTTTCTATTTTATGGTGGGGCAGCAAATGCAAAATTAGCAAACCAGACTGCCAAAAATATACAGACACAATGGACAAACGCGAATGGCACCGTTACATTTCAAGGTAAAGAGTATAAAAATGTACAGTTTGTAGTAACTGCTAAAGTTGTAGAAGAATCATATGCTACTTTAATGGCAGAACTTAATAAAGGGGATAATTATGATCCACGCCTAAATTTTGCGCGTATAGAAAGTAAAGCAAATTTGCCGCAGAATACTCCGAATAGGGTTGTTGGGCATTGGAATGGAGATAATTCGGTATTTTTACTCGCGGAGGATATTACAGAGACATCAACAAACCAATCACACGAGTATGGTCATATGTCAGGAATAGGTAAACATATCTCAAGTTTCGAAAGATTTTTAGGACCTCCTCGCATTATGACTACCATTCAGACTGCCGTCGATGAGAAGTATACTGTAAATGGACTTGAAGGTGTCCCACAAGGAAACGGAAAGCTACCTTTAAATATTTTGAAACAAGATTTTAGGCGAGTCACACAACAAGATATTGACGAAATAAAAATCTCCGAATTTAAAGGAGGGGCAAATCGGGCCAATCCAAGTGGGCGCGGACACAGAGTAGGAAATAGTTCAAATATTCTTTTTGATAGTAAAGGGGAACCAATTAGAAAGAAAGATAAATCTAAATAATATGAAAACACTTTTGATAAATATTTGCCTGTTTGTTTTGTCATATTCAGCATTTGCTTGTGATTGTAGTGTTGACGACTACATTAATTTTAAAAAGGCAGATTTAGTTTTTGTTGGAAAAGTGATAAAAATTGAGAATGTCAATGAATATGAAATAAACAGAATAACCTTACAGATTTGTGAAATGCAAAAAGGGAAAATTAGAAAGAAAAAGATTACAATAGTTATTCCTTGTATGAATGAAGTGTGTTGCGGAGTTGAGTTCATTCTAAATGAGAAGTACAAAGTTTTTTCAGTTAAAAGGGGAAAGGATTATTTTACCAATTTATGCTCAGAAACAGTAAAACTAGATTAGTTGGGTAGTGGGGGTAGTGTATCAAAGTTAGTGATGGATTGAATTAGTAGATTTAACAAACTGATTATTAATAGCAAATTATTTTAGATCACATACGAGGAATGGGTATTTACCTGTTCCTCGTATTTTTATGTGCTAAAACAACCTTCAAATGCACGATACAGTTTCCAAGTGTATCAGAGTTAGTGATAGCAAAATATGTCCACATTGCTATAGCCAAAAAATAGTCAAAAATGGCAAGACAGGTACGGGGAAACAACAATATGTTTGCCGTTGCTGCGGCAAAAGGGCATTGGACTATTATACCTATAAAGCTTATCGGTCATTAACTAATGAAGTCATTATTCGATTAACAAAAGAAGGCTGTGGCATTCGAAGTATATCCAGACTGTTGAAAATAGGCGTGAACACAGTTTTGCGCAGGATAAAAGCGATTGCTTTAAAAATTACAAAACCGAACATCTGTTTTGGCAAAGAATATGAGCTGGACGAGCTATGTACCTATGTGAAAAACAAGAGTAGAAAGTGTTGGATAGCTTATGCGATCAGGAAAGATACGAGGCAGGTTGTAGATTTTTCGATTGGTGGAAGAACTAACAATACATTGAGAAAAGTAACCGATAAATTAATATTATCTAATGCTACAAAAATATTTACAGATAAGCTACCTAATTACAGATCTTTACTTCCGGGCAATATACATTCTACAAAGTACAGAGGCACCAATCATATTGAACGGAAGAACCTTACATTAAGAACACACCTAAAGAGACTGAACCGGAAAACAATTTGCTTTAGCCGGAGTCTAGCTATGCTATCAGCCTGTTTGAAAATATATTTTTGGAGTTAATTCTTTTATATAATAATTGTATATTCGTTTAGCTCTTTTAGGTGTTAGCAAAGTTAAACGACAAATTACTACGAGCTGAGCGATCATTTGGGTAATGTGCTGGCTACGGTTTTGGACAGGAAGACGGGCTATGGATCTTTGAATGGAGAGTATACAGGATTTAAGGCAGATATTGCCAGTGCTACCGATTATTATCCTTTTGGTATGGAGATGCCGGGAAGGACGATTAGTAGTGAAAAGAGTAGGTTCGGGTTTAATGGGCAGGAGAAGGATAATGAGGTAGCGGGCGTAGGAGTAACTACAGAGTTTAGATATAGGAGCTATGATGCGAGAATCGGTAGATTCAAATCTATGGATCCGCTTTTTGCCAGTTATCCTTGGAATAGTACTTATGCTTTTGCTGAAAACCGGGTTATTGATGGAGTTGATTTGGAAGGGTTGGAATATGCCTGGGCAATGGATAAATTGGCAGATAAAATGTCAGGAAGTGCGCCAGTTGTTGCGGGAATGATTAGAGGGCTTGCTCCATTTACTGGAGCCCCGGGTGTTGATGATGCAATTAATGCAGTGACAAACTTGGTTTCGCCGCCTCCACCTGCGAGTTCAAAAGATATTGCCAATAAGGCTATTAACTCTATACCATTTGTTTATGGAGTTCGAAAAATAGCAGAAGGTGGGGATGCGAATGTGGCAGAAGGGATAACTAATATTGTTATGACTGGTGTCTTATTAAAGCAAGGAGCTAAAAGTAATAGTGTAAAGGGGCCTGATTTTAAGCTGAAATATAAACCATCTCCTGTTGAGAAAGTTGCCGCTAAGATGGGAGCTAACATTGGAACTAAGTTAGAGTATGTGTTCGGCAAGGCAACAGGGTCGGCCCATAACATAGAACGTTCAACAGGAATGTTGAGACAACTTGAAAGTGTAGGGATTTTTGATGATGCGGCGGGAAGGTCATTGTTGAATAGCCATTTGCAAGGAACTTATAATAGTAGTATAGGAATACTTCAGTCTAATGGTCGTTACCTGCGAGAATCTTTATTGTTGGGTCCTAGAGGAGCTCTTAAAGTAGAAAGTATATGGGAAGGGAATAAATTGATAACAGTTAAATTATTAGGGGGGAAATAATATGAAACAAGTCATTAAGAATAGTTACTTGAAAGGGTTCAGATTTTCAATTTTGGAAGAAGCATCAACTTTTTTTAAAAACCAAAAAGCTGAAAAAAGTTTGTCCATTGAAGATACGTTTGGCGACAGCCATTATTGTTATGTTTGCTATCATTCACTAACAAGAGAAAAGCAATTTGTTTTGTCTTTTAGTAGTGATGAGAATGAAGATAATTTGAACTTTTTATTTTGGGATAATATGTTTGTATTGGACACAGGAAATAACGTTTATTTATTAGATGAAAGCTTAAACATTAAAACATCACTCGAAACTACAACGCCATTAGTAGGGTTGTATTTAATAAGTAATGAAAAGTTGCTTGTTTTGGAAGAAGCCTACATGAGAATAATAAGTTGCAATGGCGATATTTTGAAAGCAGAACTGTTTGACCCCATAGAAGATTTTAGCATTAAAGATAATTTGTTGTCAATACAAACCAGTGAAGAAAATAAAATCATAGAATTGAGTTAGGCGGTAAGGGATAAGGTAGTGGGTAGTGTAGGTAGTGGGTAATGTCTCCAATGTGTTGTTTTGATATTTTATTGAGTTTAATTAATTGATTTTCAAAAAAATAAAATCAAAACTCAGTAAGCGAGTGGTCAGAATTGGCCACTCGCTTTATTTTTAGGTTTAGAATCGGCATTTTATGAAGCAAAATACAAGCTCATGTATCCAATGTGTGGGTGGGCAAAAAATATGCACTTATTGTCAAAGTGTTTTAATAAAACATGGTTATTCAAAATCAGGCAAACAGCGATATAAATGTAAAAATTGTATAAGAACACAAGTAGATACTTATACTTATCAAGCCTGCCAATTACCTATCTACAACCAAATTGTTGGCTTAACCAAAGAAGGTTGCGGCATCCGTAGTATTGCCAGACTTTTGAAAATAGGAACAAATACGGTTTTACGAAAAATAAGAGTTATCGCAAAACAATTACCCAAACCACTAATCTCATTTGGCAAAGAATACGAAATGGATGAGCTGTGCACTTATGTAAAGAGCAAAAGCAGAAAGTATTGGGTAGCTTATGCGATCAGCAAAGACACAAAGCAGGTCGTAGACTTTAGGATTGGTAACAGAACCAACAGGACATTAAGAAAAGTAACAGAAACATTGATATTATCCAATGCTACAAAAATATTTACAGATAAGCTACCTAATTACAGATCTTTACTTCCGAGCAATATACATTCTACAAAGTACAGAGGAACGAATCATATAGAACGTAAGAACCTGACACTAAGAACTCATTTAAAACGATTGAGTAGAAGAACGATTTGTTTTTCCAAGAGTGCTGCTATGCTGTCAGCCTGTTTGAAAATCTACTTTTGGGGATAGTGATATTATGGAAATAATTGTATATTCGAATTGCTCTTTGAGGTCATATAAAACTAAAAATAATTGAAGTAGTAGTTACGAGCTGAGCAATCATTTGGGTAATGTGCTGGCTACGGTATTAGATCGTAAGACAGGCTATGGATCTTTGAATGGAGAGTACACAGGTTTTAAAGCAGATATTGCCAGTGCTACGGATTATTATCCTTTTGGTATGGAAATGCCGGGACGGACATTTAGTAGTGAGAATAGTAGGTTTGGCTTTAATGGACAAGAGAAAGATAATGAGGTTAAAGGTAATGGAAGTTCTATTAACTATCAAGCAAGAATATATGACACGAGGCTTAGTCGTTTTTTGAGTGTAGACCCATTAACAGCCCACTTTCCCTGGTACACCCCTTATCAATTTGCTGGTAATACGCCAATACAGGCTATCGATTTAGATGGTGCGGAAGAATATCATTATACAAGAATTAAAAAAGGGGGAAAAACTACTAGCCTAAAATTAACGCATACTAAAGATCTTTATGAGTGGGTTTGGGCTCCTAACTGGGATAAGAAAACCCTTTGGACAAAAGTTAAAAATAAAAGCCAATCTTATGTGGTACATCAGATGCAAGAAAGGGTTATATCCTCTGATGGTGGTCTTAAATATTTTAATGAAGATGAATCTGTTGAGTTTAATAGTTATGATAAAGCTCTAAAAAGTACTGATGCTGATTTTGCAAACACATTTGAAGATTGGGTTAATAGATTTGTACAAGGATCTGTAAATGTGCGAGATGAGGCAAGGCAAGGAAGAATATATGGAGCTAAGCTTGTAGATCTTAGGGCCGCCATGAACAGAGTTGCTGGTAGAGTTTCCTCAATAAGAGACAGAAATTCTGGTTCTTTTAGAGCGTACTTCTTTGGAAGCAGGAATAACGGTACAAATAGGAGTAATTCCGATCTGGATTTATTAATAATTACTGATAATACTGATTTTTTTAAATCCGGAAATAGAGGTGGTAATATTATTAAATCTATCCAAGCGGATTATAAGAAATCAACTGGTCTTGATTTGGATGTAAATGTTATGACTACTCAACAGTATAATAGAACAGATGGAGGAAACTTTAGGCGAAGTGTTGATGCAAATAAAACTGAAATAAAAGTAAAATAAATTTATATGATAGATGTAATTGTAAATAATATAAAGATACCCTTGCAGAATATTTGGTATCATAAAAAAAATAATTTTAGAGGTGACCAGCATTATAAAATAATACTCAATAGGAATATTCCGGAAATTGAAGCTTTTTTCCAAGAATATACAAACCACAATATTGTAAATGAAGAAATCCTAAGTGTAATTAAAGATAAAGAAAAGCAATTAGGTTCAATGGGGCTTATTTGGCATCTAATTCAATATTTTAATAAATTTGAAATAGATGATGTTCAAGAAAATAAAGATAAGCCTTACTATATGTTCAACTCTTTAGACAGCATCAAAATTGAGGGGAATAGGCTAGTTTTGGAAGGGCGTTTTTGTAGTAATGGAGAAGGGTAGTGGGTAGTGCATCAAAAGTGGTGTTTAGCTATTTTTGTTTTGTAACTACCTAGTAATCAATTTATTTTTTGGGAACGTTTAAGTGAGTAGGATAATGAATATGTTTATCCTGCTTATTTTTATGCGCTTAAATGACCCGCTTATGGTAAAAATTGCGCCCTTGTGTATCATAAATGGTGCTACTCAAAACTGTAACTACTGTTATGCATCAACTATAATAAAAAATGGACTTACCTTGAACGGCTCTCAACGTTATAAGTGTAAAGTTTGTAAAAGGCGATTTGTCGGAAATTACAAGAATCGCGCTTATTTTCCCGGAACTAAAGAAAATGTAATTGCCTTAAATAAAGAAGGTTGTAGTGTTCGAAGTATCTCAAGATTACTACGAATATGTTGCAATACGGTACAAAAAAAGATCCTCTCTTTAGCAAAAGCAGCTTGCAAGCCATTTATCTCTTTTAATAAAAGTTATGAAGTAGATGAACTGTGCACTTTCGTTGGGACTAAAGCTAAGCGTGTCTGGATAGCCTATGCTTATTGCCGGGAAACAAAATCTGTTGTTGATTTTGTTATCGGAAACAGAAGTAAAATGACTTTACAGCCTATGATTGACAAGCTTTTAAGTGCTACTCCAAAGATTATTTATACAGACAAACATCAGACTTATGCCACGCTAATTCCTGCTGATACTCATTCGACAAAATACAGAGGTACGAACCATATTGAACGGAAGAACCTCACTTTACGAACCCATCTTAAGAGATTGAGTAGAAGAACAATTTGCTTTAGCCGGAGTACAGCTATGCTGCATGCCTGTTTAATGATCTATTTCTTTGGTTGAGAGATGTATTGCTGCTGGTTGCGCCCCGGATGGCAGCGGTAGCCCGCAGCAAGGTTATTTGGTAAAGCATATACTTATCATGCTACAGCAATTTTGTCAAGTGTACTCATGCGAGGACTACAAGCGAACAGCCGGGGATGGCACCCAAAATAAAATCACCTGAAGACGGACCGCCAGGAGGGCATTAAAGATATCAGTTGGAACAGCTATGGGAAGATGGCGCGGCTGACCAAAGGGACCGCCCTGGAAGATACGCTGACGATGATCTTCCACTATGACGGTATGGGCAACCGTATCCGTAAAGATGTATGGCACCAGGAGCCGGGAACCGGCAGTGGCATGCAGGACCGTGTGAGCGATATTTATGTGCGCGATGCACAGGGCAATATCCTTGCTGTATATAAAGAACATGCCGGGGTGAACGGGAATGCAACAATAGATTGGCTGAACAATGAGATGACCAATGTAGTAGCCGTTCCTGAACTGGCCGTATTCCTGGTGAACTCCTTTGGCAACATCGGGGCCTTCTCAACAGGTGTTATTGCACAGAATTCCACTTGGGGAGCAGGGCAGCTTGTGGGCAAGACAGATGGCTTTTTCCTGGAACATTCCAGGGCGATGTATGGCCATGTGCTGGACCGTAAATTGCCCGAAGCCTGGACCTACCTGGCAGCAAATCTGGGCGGCAGCATTACAGACCTGCTGATGAATAATAATGATAATCATTACAATACAAGTCAGCTCCTGAATGCAGCCATAAGTGATGAGCGCGTGGGCATGGCTACTTTGCGCAAGCTTGCAGAGGAGTCGGATGCGCTTATTCCCTTTTTGTTTGCCGCTCTTCCCGGCGAGTATGCTATGGGGGAAGATAAGATGGTGGATATGGACAATGAAGCCAGGAGCGCTCACCTGGCCAGGGTGCTGGCAGACCTGGGTCCGGAACCGATCGGGGAGGCATATTATACTGCCGCCCAACAGAGCTCACTCGAAGTATTCCTCCTGGCCTGGTTGGGAGATACGGAGCTTTTCAATATAAATATATTGAAAAGCCAGGATGATCTTCGTAAGTTTCTGAAAAACAGTGTGCTGAATGCACAGGATGCTGCCACTACAGGAGATGCGCTGCGGGATCATATGGCCCAATGGCTGAAAGTGAGCGACAGCGAATTTCTCCGGAATAATTATGCACAGGCCGACCTGCTGAATGTGGTGTATGAAAGCGATAAAGTCGTATTTTTGGAAAACTACCTGAACGATCTGGGTATATCAGGGGTGACTAAAAGCCTGGTAGAGATACCGGGGATGAACAGCCTGAGCTATGGCAATATTGTGAACAATGCGGTGAGTATAGGTTTACTGAACCCTGCGGTCTTGCAGTTTTTGAATACACCTTCCCCACAGAACATAGAGACCGATACCTTGTGGCTGGCTGAGCATCATTTGTATGGGAGCAGCCGTTTGGGGATCAAGCAGTATGAGCCGGGTGCCTACCGTAATTTGTACCACAATGGACAGCCCTTTGTGAAGGGGATTAATATTCGCCAGCCCTGGTATAGTCATGGCTTGCAGGAAGAGATCAAAGAGGCGATAAAGATACCTGCATCTACGGGGCACTACCTCTCAGATGCCTTCCGCTACCGCAGAGATCTGGGTATGAAGTATTACGAGCTGAGCGATCATTTGGGTAATGTGCTGGCTACGGTATTAGATCGTAAGACAGGCTATGGATCTTTGAATGGAGAGTACACAGGCTTTAAAGCAGATATTGCCAGTGCTACCGATTATTATCCTTTTGGTATGGAAATGCCGGGACGGACGGTTAGTAGTGAAAAGAGTAGGTTCGGGTTTAATGGGCAAGAGAAAGATAACGAAATGAAAGGAAATGGGAATAGTATAGATTTTACGGCAAGAATGTATGATACCCGAGTAGGGCGATTTTTAAGCCTTGATCCATTGTCTAAAAAATTCCCATCAGAAAGTAACTTTAGCTTTGCAGGTAATAATCCAATTTATTATGTAGATAGGGAAGGAAAGTATAAAATTTCTGCTGATAGAATTGCATCTTATAGAGAAAAGTTCCCTCATATTGTGGCATATTTCGAAAATCAAATTCATGATGATATTATGAAAAGTCAAACAATTATCGATGGTATCACTATGCATCAGAAATTTACAAAAAATTACTCCCCTGAATTATCTAAGAAGTATGTAGATTATATTACAACCTGGGGGCAAGGTCCTGAAATAATATTTGATGAAGATTTCGGTTGGCCTTTATTACCAGGAGGCGAGTTTATTCCAGAAAACAATGTTATAATGTTAAGGGAAAGTAATGCTTTAGAATTGGAAAGAATATTATCGTCTGATGTTAGCAGTAATAAAAAGATGATAGCTTTCTTTAGATTCTTTAAAACTGTTGTGCATGAATCTGGACATAGAGCAAACTATCCTGGATATAAAGTTGGATTTGATGACAATACTGTTTTTAGAGTTCAAGATAGATTCAATAAAAATAGTTTAGAAGCCGGATTTGATACTGAAAACTTTATTTGGGGAAATGACAAAATGAATCCTTTTTTCACTGACTTTTCAAGTGACGCAAACCTTCAAATGATAATTAACAATGCCAAACAAACTCCAGAGGGTTTAACTACTTTGCCAACTTTACCTAAGTTACCACCCGCGGCTAAGCCAAATAAAAATGAAAATGTGGATTAACCATATTGATTTCTATTCAATATTTAAAATTTATTTCAAATGATAAAGAAAATACTTGTTCTGATTTTTGTATCAATATTGTGCATTTCCAATAATATTAATGCTCAATGTAAAAATATTGAGTATTTAAAAGAGATGGTAAGTAACAGTACCTTGATGCGAGAATTGGATACAACATGGCACCCAAGGATAGATTCAAATACTTATGATGAAGTCGTTAATGAGAATGGCGAAATAACAAAATTTAAGACAGGAACTAAGAAAGTAAATATGCCAGATATGAGCCCTCTGCCGATCAAAAAGGTGTACTTGGTTGACACTTCAAATTTTTTTTCGCCCGGTACTAAATGTCTTATAGGAAAGTTAAATGTTCATATTGTCAAAACGCCACCAAAAAACAAAAGGATACTTTACAGTAATATTTTTATTGTGCATCATGGAATTAAAAATGACGATCACATATTTTTGATCCTGAACAAGCCAACTAATATGTATGAGCAATTCTATTTTCTTAAAAATGGCCCGGCTAAAATTCAAAAATTGAAGACCGGACAGTTTTAAGGGTAGTGTTCCATCGCACATAGAAGCCCCAATTCGTACCGAGCTTCCTGGAGTGCAGGTAATATATAAAATGGGATGGTTTGAAAAAAATATTCAGAATCCAATAAACCGATGGAATCGACGACAAGAGCAAAAAAAGGTAGAGAGGCAACAAAAAAAATATGAAGAGTAGGTGGTGTATCAAAAAAGTTGGTATGCTATTTTGGGTAATGTCTCCAATGTGTTGTTTTGATATTTTATTGAGTTTAATTAATTGATTTTCAAAAAAAATAAAATCAAAACTCAGTAAGCGAGTGGTCAGAATTGGCCACTCGCTTTATTTTTAGGTTTAGAATCGGCATTTTATGAAGCAAAATACAAGCTCATGTATCCAATGTGTGGGAGGGCAAAAAATATGCACTTATTGTCAAAGTGTTTTAATAAAACATGGTTATTCAAAATCAGGCAAACAGCGATATAAATGTAAAAATTGTATAAGAACACAAGTAGATACTTATACTTATCAAGCCTGCCAATTACCTATCTACAACCAAATTGTTGGCTTAACCAAAGAAGGTTGCGGCATCCGTAGTATTGCCAGACTTTTGAAAATAGGAACAAATACGGTTTTACGAAAAATAAGAGTTATCGCAAAACAATTACCCAAACCATTAATCTCATTTGGTAAAGAATACGAGTTGGATGAGCTGTGCACTTATGTAAAGAACAAGAGCAGAAAGTATTGGATAGCTTATGCGATCAGGAAAGATACCAGAGAAGTTGTGGACTTTGCGAGGACTGATTCTTTGAAAGCTTTTATTAATTGTAGATACTCTTCTATGTATGAGTACATCAGCTTCCATTTATTGAAAATACCAGCTGTATAAGTCCTTTCCTGGCCATCAATAAGGTTAGCACCTTACATTTTGGTCAATACACAATCAATAAAGGCAATTCTAAGGCTCATAAAGGCCTTAATAAGCCATTCCTGTGAAAGATATATACTGATGGTTGCCTAAGCCTCTCCTGGAGCTCAAAAAGCTATATCATATCGTTAAATTCAAACCGCTTCAAAAGCAAACTTAGGGGCACAAAAAAAGCCATACCAAATAAATGATATGACTGAATCTGTAGGGAAGACAGGGTTCGAACCTGCGACCCCCTGGTCCCAAACCAGGTGCGCTACCGGACTGCGCTACTTCCCTATAAATGTAAAATGCGGTGAGGGGGGGATTCGAACCCCCGGTACAGTTTGACCCGTACGTCAGTTTAGCAAACTGGTGATTTCAGCCACTCATCCACCTCACCTTTACATCTTTTTTCTTAAGAACTATCCCCCTGAAGGGGTGGCAAAGATAAAACAAATGTTTTGATTTCGCCAAATTTTATTTTATTATTTTTTCAAAATCCTGAAACTAAGGCCCAGCCTACATTGCAGCCAGCTGAACTTTATGCTGGATCTCTAAAAATGACTCACGGTAAGTCTCATCCGTTTTCAGGAAATCTTCCACTTTCTGCACCGAGTGAATCACCGTAGTATGATCTCTTTTTCCAAAATGATCACCAATAGTCTTTAAAGAACACTTCGTGAATTTCTTAGCCAGGTACATGGCAATCTGGCGTGCATTAACCACATCACCCGTCCTTGTCTTAGACTGTAGTTTGTCGTAATCTATTTTGAAATAAGTACACACCATTTTTTGGATCTCTGCAATACCCAGTTCTTTCTCCGGGGTCTTGATCAGGTTCTTCACCACACGCTTGGCAAGTTCCAGGTCTACTTCTTTTTTCAGTAAAGTAGACTGCGCCAGGATCGAGATCACGGCACCACGAAGATCCCTGATATTGTTCTGGATATTAAACGCAATATATTGCGCTACCTCTTCAGAGATCTCAGTGCCCTCATTGCGCATAATGATCTCCAGGATGGCCTTCCTGGTCTCAAAGTCAGGTTGCTGCATCTCTGCAGTCAATCCCCAGCGGAAGCGGCTTAAAAGGCGCTCCTGCATACCTTCCAGGTCCTTGGGAGGCGTATCGCTCGTCAGTACGATCTGCTTGCCACTTTGATGCAAGTGATTAAAGATCGCAAACAAGGCATCCTGCGCTTTAGGCGCATTCGTGAAAATATGAATATCATCCAGCAGCAGTACATCGATCAATTGGTAGAAATTGATAAAATCACCCACTTCACGGTTCCTGGAATGCTCAATGTATTGATTAATGAATTTTTCTGCACTTACATACAAAACCGTCTTGTTGGGGTGCTGCTTGCGCACCTCGTTACCGATGGCTTGCAATAAGTGAGTCTTTCCGCATCCGGTGCCACCAAAAAGCATCAATGGATTGAAAGAAGTCTCTCCCGGCTTCTGCGCAACACGGATCGCCGAGTTCCGGCACAAAGTATTACATTCTCCTTCAATAAAATGATTGAATGTAAGGCTGCTGTTCAGCTGCGGATCAATCTGCATACGCTTCATACCAGGGATCACAAACGGATTCTTGATACGGCTCGGATCTTCCACCGTAAGCGGCATATCGATATAATGCTCGCCTTTTGCAGTCTTGTTTTGCTGGTTGGAAGGAAGTTGCATCGTCGCAGGAGACTTCTGCGAATTATTTTCCATCTGTATGCGATAGGCCAGTTGACCCGTTCTGCCCAAAACTCTTTTTATGGTTTTGGCTAAAAGTTCAACATAGTGCTCTTCCAGCCATTCGTAGAAAAACTGGCTGGGTACCTGGATCGTTAAGATATTATTCGTTAAATCAACTGCTCTAATAGGTAGGAACCAGGTCTGGAAGGCCCTTCTGTTCACATTGTCTTCTATAATAGCCATGCAGCGTTCCCAAACAACGCCGGGGTCTATTACAAAGTCTTCATTATGTGTATTAGATGGTGATTGACTCATTTCTTTTCAGGCTATAAATTTTTAGACTATTGACTGTTTAATACTACTGTTCTTACTGCTCTTTTTCTGCGTTCCGTATCCTACAGAGGCGACGAATCCCCTCCAGTAGCTGCTTTTCTTTCAAAAAAAAGCGTTACCGGAATGCATTTACTTCCCTGATTGTTTAATTTGCTCACAAATGCCCGGGTAAATTTAGGCAATCTCTTCACGGGAGAATAATATTCTTTTCTATTAAGCAACGAAGTCAAAATTCTAAACAATTTGTGTAAAAAAAAAATTTTTTGCACTTGTTTATTTGCTTAAAATAACAGTGTGGGCTTTGCTGTTTTTTATTTCTTTTTTATGATTGAAATTAAAATCTATCTGGCCTAATCGTAAACCTGCCCAACCGACCTGGTTGATGAGGACCGGCTTGCCGATGCGGTTCATCACCAGCACCGGGGCATCCAGGAAAGTATGTGTATGACCGCCAATGATCAGGTCTATGCCCTGTGTCTGGGCCGCCAGCACCTTATCACTGACCTTGTTGCCCTCATAGCTGAAACCCAGGTGGGACAAGCAGATCACCATATCACATTTTTCCTGGTGCCTCAATTCATAGGCTACATCAATAGCCGTAGCTACAGGGTCATTATACCAGATTCCTTTATAATTTTCTTTAGGTACCAGGCCATATAATTGAATACCTAGACCAAAGATCCCGATCTTAAGCGGCCCTTTCTTCACAGTAATATATCTTTTGACCTTATGTTGCAGGGCCGTCTTCGTAAAATCATAGTTGGCCACCACAAAAGGGAAATTGGCATGAGGCAATTGCTTCAGGAAACCCTCAATCCCCAGGTCAAAATCATGATTGCCCATAGTGGCACAATCATAGCCCATCATACTCATCGCTTTCATTTCCGGCTCGCCCAGGTACTCGTTAAAATAAGGCGTACCCTGGAATATATCTCCGGCATCCAGCAGCAAAACATGCTGCTTCTCCTTCCTGATCGCAGCAATGGCAGCAGCACGGGCAGCAACACCGCCCTGCCCGGCAAATTTTTTGTCATCAGCAGGAAAAGGTTCCAGCCTCGAATGCGTATCGTTAGTATGTAAGATCGTTAAGGTGAAGTCCTGTGCTGCCAATGCTTCAAACGGGAAAGCATTCAAAGATAAGAGGCCGCCACCCAGGGCTATATTCTTTAAAAAGGCTCTTCTACTCTGCATAATATACTCTTTTTTCAAGTTTAGGTTCAATGCCTTTGTGTTGCTTGCTGTCATTCATTACTTTGTCCATAATAGCATCGCGCAGCAATACAGCAGAGGCCTGCTTCTTCAATCCCGTGAGAAATTCACATTCATCCCCACCATTGGCAATATAATCAGAAGTAGCCAGTTTATAGACCGCATTAGGCCTGATGGCTTCTCCCGCTACCCTGATATCTGTCGCTTTGCCATTTTTTATCGTATAGCTGAAACCACTTATAGGCCAGCCTTTTCGGGCTGCCATATGATCGCAGAAGGTCTGCAGGACCGTGCCGGGAACATCTACAACCGTAACGAGGTTGTCAAAAGGCATAATTTCATAGATTTTCCCTTTGGTAATAGACCCTGCCGGTAAAAACGGGATCCTTAGTCCGCCATAGTTGACCACAGAGATCACCACCATATTATCCAGCTTTTTACCCGCTTCCAGCTGTGCATCAGCCGCAAAATTGCCCATGGTACTTTCCGGTTGCGCTTTAGATAAAGGGACGAGTGCCGTGCCGATGACCTGGTTCATCACACTGTCCAGCCGGCCTTTATAAGTAGAGATAAACTGGCTCATGCGAGTGTCAGCCTGTATGGTGTCAGAGATCGTGCGTAGTTGGGCCTGGTAAGCTTTGACCGCATATTTTTTGTCCGCGCAGCCGCTCAAGACAAGTGTAAACAGGGCAAAAAGTAAAGAGATTTTTTTCATTTTATGTGTATGCATAAAGGATAAAGTTATAGAAAATTTAAAAGCCATAATGGGCTATTCAACTTATTAAAGGAAACGTAACTTTGCGGTATCATTTTCATTTCTAGATCAACCATAAATCCTATGCGGATTTCGACCATCACAAAATTACTTAAGGCGAACGACAATATTGAATTTTCTTACCCGGATACAGACATCCAGGAACTGATCATTGATACCCGTAAAATAGCCAATGCCGCCCACGCACTGTTTTTTGCCCTGAAAGGCGTGCTGCGCGACGGGCACCAGTTTATTGCAGCGGCCTACCTTAAAGGGATCAGGTTTTTCGTTGTTGCCGAGCCGGTAGATGAAGCCGCTTTTCCCGAAGCATTATTCCTCAAAGTGCCCGATGTGCTGCAGGCCCTGCAGGCCATAGGAGCGCAGCACAGGGCACAGTTTACTTATCCTGTGATCGGTATTACCGGCAGCAATGGCAAGACCATTGTGAAAGAGTGGTTGTATGAGCTACTGTCCCAGTGTAGCCCCTACAATGAGCAGGCCGGACCGGTAAGAAGTCCCAAAAGCTACAACTCTCAGATCGGTATTCCCCTGTCCACCTGGCTGATGCAGGCTAACAATACCATCGGTATCTTCGAAGCAGGTATTTCGAAGCCCGGTGAAATGGAGCAGGCAGAAGCCATCATCCGCCCGGATATAGGTATGTTTACCAATATAGGAGATGCCCATAACGAAGGCTTTGACAGCATTCAGTCTAAGATCGAAGAAAAATTAAAACTATTTGAACATACAAAGCAACTCATCTACTGTAAAGACCAGGAACAGGTACATAAAAGCATAGAAGCATGGTTACAGAAGCGTTCTGCGAGCGGTAAAGATCCGGTTCAATGCTTTACCTGGTCCGTTCATACCGGTGCTGACCTCACTATCAGTTCAATACATACAGAAGGGCCTTCCACGATGATCGGGGCAACATATGAGGGGGCAGCGATCAACATCGAGATTCCCTATGCAGATAAAGCCTATATTGAGAATGCTATCCATTGCTGGGCCTGCCTTTTATTGCTGGGTATGCCACAGGAAGACATCCGGCAACTGATGCAGCAACTACAGCCCGTAGCCATGAGGTTGCAGCTGGTAGAAGGCCTGAACAACTGTACCATCATCAATGATACCTATAATTCAGATTATACCTCTTTAAAGATCGCCCTGGACTTCCTCAACCAGCAGAAAGGACAGCAAAAGAAAGTGCTCATCCTTTCCGACATACTGGAGGTGCGCCAGGACAAAGAAAGCTTCTACGCCAAAGTGGCCCAATTGCTGGCCCAGAAAGGCATCGACGAATTGATTGCTATAGGGCCGATGTTAATGGCCCATCAACATTTGTTTGCTCATTACGGTAATTTTGAACAATCCTTTTACAGCGATACCGGAGCCTTCCTACGGAACTTCCAGGTAAAACAGTTCAATAATGTAACCATATTGCTGAAAGGTGCCCGGTCTTTTGAATTCGAAAAAATAGAACGCCTCTTAGAAGCCCAGACCCATAAGACCGTACTGGAAGTCGATCTGTCGGCCATCCAGAACAACCTGAGGGTCTATCAAAGCCTCTTGCAGCCGGGTGTGAAACTGATGGCTATGGTCAAGGCATTTGCCTACGGTACAGGAAGTGTAGAGATCGCCAATGTCTTGCAATATGAAGGGATCGATTACCTTACCGTGGCCTACCTGGATGAAGGTATAGCCTTAAGAAAAGCAGGCATCACATTGCCCATCATGGTGATGAGTCCTGAGTTCGGAGCCTTTGAGCAAATGATCAACTGGAAAATAGAGCCCGAGATATTCAGTATGCAGTCTTTGGAAACCTTTATCAAAGCCGCTGAGCTGATGGAAACAGAAGCCTATCCGATACATATAAAACTGGATACCGGTATGCACCGCCTGGGCTTCAATGAGCCCGATATCGCAGAACTGATCAGGGTGCTGAACCATTCAAAAGCGATAGAAGTAAAGAGCATATTCAGTCACCTGGCAGGTAGCGATGCCGCAGATTTTGACAGTTTTACCCAGCAGCAGGCAGCAGCTTACACCCGTATGAGCGATACCTTACTGGCCGCCTTGCCCGGTAAGCCGCTCCGGCACATTTGCAATACCTCCGCGATCTCCCGTTTCCCCGAACTACAATTTGATATGGTGCGTATGGGTATAGGAATGTATGGCGTAGACCCTAATCCTGAAGTACAGAAGCGCCTGCAGAACGTAGCCACATTAAAGACCACGATCGCCCAGGTGCGCCATATAAAAGCAGGAGAAACAGTAGGATACAGCAGGAGAGGCCAGTTGAGCGAAGATAGTAAGATCGCAACCGTCAGTATTGGCTATGCAGATGGCTATTTCAGGGACTTCGGCAATGGAGTAGGGCATATGCTGGTCAATGGGAAACCGGCCCCTACACTGGGTTCTGTGTGCATGGATATGTGTATGCTGAATGTGACAGACATCCCGGATGTAGCAGCAGGAGGCAAAGTGACCGTATTCGGTGCTGCACTCCCGATCACTACATTGGCCGGCTGGGCCCATACCATACCTTACGAGATCATTACCTCTGTTTCCCAGCGCGTGAAACGGGTGTATACCAACGAAACCTGATTGTAAGAAATGATCATAAACAATAATGGCTGTCCGGAAAGACAGCCATTATTGTTCTCTATAAATTACTTTGTTTAATTCTGATCTACAGCTCTCATCCTGAGCTCATAACCATTCCTGTATTCACCGGGCTGGTAGGTCCAGTAAATCCTTTCCCGGTACACCATACCGATACCTGCAGCATATACTTCCTGGTAATAGTTTCTATCCGCATACACAGAATCATCCGGTTGGTTGGTCGTTTCATTGATACCATTTACCGTTGCTGTTTTATAGAAAGGGTTATTACCCGGGTCAAATTCAGCACCAACCTTGTCGTAGCTGAAGCGCCAGTTATATTTGGACAGGTCATACTCCTCCATCTGGTCTGCTCTTGGCTCTATGTAAGCCATACCGTTCCAGCCTTCAATATTACCCGATACCGGGAACACCAGCTTCAGGATGCGCGCATTAGATTGCACCCATTCCACACCGGCAGTCGTTTTGGTCACGTGAATGACATCTCTCGGGCCGAAAGGCGTATTGGTATTAGGACGCTGCGATACATTGATGGTATAGCTCAGGCGGCCCTGGTTGTCCAGGAAGCTGTCTACCACATCATAACGCATCTGGTATTGATTGTGATAAGTTGTTTTATTAAAAGCATTATATCTGATAGAGTCTACATCATAAAGAATGTATTTACCCACCTGTAACGGAAAATAATCATCACTATCGCTGGGGCGCTCTGTTTCTTTTTTACAGGAAATAAGCGCTACTGCTCCGAATGATACACCTAAAAGGACCTTGAAAATATTATGCATCTTTAATTTAATATGTTAAAACCGGGGACTAAGATAAATCAAAAATATTTTATTCTCAATTATTTGCCCGAAATATTTCCGGCACGGATAATTCCGCCTGCAATTACATCATCTCCTTCATAAAATACGGCGGATTGTCCGGGGGCAATACCGCTGACGCTATCATAGAAGGAAACCCTTACCAGACCATTGTCTTCATTATACAAATTGCTTAAGCTCGGCGCTGTTTTATAACGGATCTTCGTATCCGCTTCCATACCTTCCGAAATGCTGTCATATTTGATATAATTAATACCCTGTACCAGCATCTCCTGTTGCAGCAGGTCATCTGCATCTCCAAGCACAACCGTATTGCTTTCCGGGATGATCTGCGTAACAAAAGCAGGTTTCCCTAAAGCAATTTCAAGGCCCTTGCGTTGACCGATGGTATAAAAAGGATACCCTTTATGCTGTCCCAGTATTTTACCGTTCTTATCTACAAAATGTCCGCCCGATACCCTTTCTTCCAGTCCGTTTACATTCCTTTTCAGGAAACCCCTGTAGTCATTGTCCGGTACAAAACAGATCTCATAGCTTTCTGCTTTTTTAGACAACTCTATATAGCCCATATCAGCAGCCAGCTGGCGTACTTCCGTTTTTAAATAATCCCCTAAAGGATAGATACTGCGGCTGAGGCAGTCCTGCTCCAGTCCCCAGAGCACATAACTCTGGTCTTTCGTAAGGTCTTTGGCCTTAGAAAGTATATAACGGCTATTCTCTTCACGCACCTTTACATAGTGCCCGGTAGCAATAAACTCACAATCCAGCGCATTGGCACGCTTCAGTAAAGCAGCCCATTTGATATGCGTATTACACAATACACAAGGATTAGGCGTGCGACCGGCAATATACTCATCCACAAAATTCTGGATCACCGCTCCTCCAAATTCCTCCCTGATATCTATAATGTAATGCGGGAAACCATGATGTACCGCTGCCTGCCGGGCATCATTAAAAGAATCTATATTACAACATCCTGTCTCTTTTTTACTGCCGCCCGAGCTGTCATAGTCCCATGTCTTCATCGTGACACCCACCACTTCGTATCCCTGGTGATGCAGCATCAGAGCGGATACAGTGCTATCGATCCCACCGCTCATGGCCACCAACACTCTGCCTTTCTTACTCATTATTTAATGTTTAGCCTGCAAAATTACGAAAATATGTTTTGGGGAGTATTGGTTTTCACTATTATCGTATTGATATAACAGTTCGCGTCCATTTCCTGCCCGGGCGGTAATGAAAAATTTTTACCTTTGGAATTCTAACCGTAATCATACAGAGTACACACATGTTTTTTAAAATTCAAAGAAATCCTAAAGGGAATATCACTTACCTGGTTGATCAGGCAGAGCAATTGAGCCAGGTCGGTTTAGAAAAGCCCGAGCTGGAATACCTGCTGCAGGAGTTTAAACAAGACAATACTATCGTCAGCATTAATAAATATACACATCAGTTGTATTTTGTGAAGATCGAGCGCAATGCCGATTGGAAAAATGATGAAAAGATCCGGAAACAAGGGGCAAAGTTGTGTAAACTCTTAAACGAGCACAAGCAGGAAAGCATCAATATAGATAACCTGTCCGGGCATAAAAAAGCCGCCTACCTCCTGGCTGAAGGCCTGGCTTTAGCCAATTACCAGTTCCTGAAATATAAATCGGATCTGAAAAAAGTAAAGCACAGCCTGGAAGATGTATTTTTCAATAACCACAGCCTTACGGTGAAGGAACTTAAAGAACTAGAGATCATCGTGCAGGCAGTTTACCAATCCCGGGACCTGATCAATGAACCTTTGCAATACCTCACCGCCGAGCAGTTATCAAAAGAGATCCAGCAAATAGGGAAAGAAGGTGGCTTCAGGGTGCAGGTGCTGGGCAAAGCCAAAATAGAACAAATGAAAATGGGTGGCATACTGGCTGTAAATGCGGGTAGCATATTGCCACCTACCTTTAATATCCTTGAGCATCGTCCCCAGAAATTCATCAATAAAGCACCAATCGTATTGGTAGGCAAAGGCATTGTCTACGATACCGGCGGTCTTAGCCTCAAGCCTACTCCTTCTTCTATGGACCGGATGAAAAGCGATATGAGCGGAGCAGCCGTCGTGATCGGTATTATGTATGCCGTGGCCATGCTGGACCTGCCCCTGCACGTGATCGGCCTGATCCCGGCAGCAGAAAACCGCCCTGGAGAGAATGCTTATGTACCGGGAGATGTGATCAGTATGTATGACGGCACTACCGTAGAAGTCTTGAATACCGATGCCGAAGGAAGACTGGTGCTGGCAGATGCCCTTCACTATGCCAAAAAATACAAACCGGAACTGGTCATGGATTTTGCCACCCTTACAGGCGCTGCGGCAAATGCCTTCGGAGATGTGGGCATCTGTGCCATGGGTACGGCAAAAGAGAGCATTAAAGAACAATTGAGCCAGAGTGGCTACCGGCAATTTGAAAAACTCGTAGAAATGCCCTTATGGGAAGAGTACGGGCAAATGATCAAATCGGATATTGCCGATCTGAAGAACATTGGCGGGCCTACAGGTGGCGCTATTACAGCCGGTAAGTTCCTGGAGCATTTCACCGATTATCCCTGGATGCATTTTGACATTGCAGGTGTCTCCCATCACGTTTCAGGCAAAGACTATCGCCCGGTAGGTGGCGTGGCCATGGGCGTAAGAATGGCAGTAGACTTTTTGATGCACTATGTGAAATAGTTATCGGTAGAAATTCATTTTTGCAACTGTATATTGAAAGCTGAGTGCTTGATTTTTTGTCTTTTCGATAACCCTTTTGATCGTAAAGTTGCGATTTTTGAGCAAGGACTATATGCTGATTAAGCTCAAAAATTGATCACGAGGCGAATCGAAAGGTTGATGTATAGCAATCGCCTTGATGAAAACAGGCATTTTTGTTTCTTTTGTTGCCTGACAAAAGAAGAAAATTTTAAGAAGTAAATATTCTGACTAGCCCTGAGGTAGTGATACAGTCTTCGGAGATTATAAATACGGGAATTCCTGTATTGTATACTTTTTTTGTAATAATTATCTTTGATTTTAGCATTTTTATTAATGTTAAAATCAAAGGTTATGAAGAAAATTATTTTGTCTGTAAGTGTTGCTCTACTGGCAATAACAATGATTGCTGCATGTAGCAAAAAGGGCGCTGAAGTAGATCTGTCAACTCCGAAGTTGAGTACAATAAATGGTTCAGCCGGGCTTCCCGATTATTATAATGTTGGTCTTGTCCATAACTTAGGTCTTCAGCACTTGATTGAAACAAATGATCTCAACAATACAAGCACGAATTCAGAGTTGTTATCCTCATTTATGCTTAGAACTTTTGAATTCCTGGATGGTACCGATTTGTATCATTCGTCTCCATGTGGAGGTGATGAATTGCAAACCTCTACACATTTATCTTATGCGTTGAATAATGGATTTTATGGAGATGCTAATGCAACATTCACTTGGGCGCTTAATTTATTAGGTAATCAGATTGGTTCTATTGATTTGGGATACATTAATAGTGCACGCCTGATGATGTCATCAGCCGAGCATCTTCCTGTTAAAGACCGTGCTAGCTTTGTATCAAAAGAGATAATCAATTTAATTAATAAATATAATGCCGAAACGAGTACACAGCTAGAGCCAACACTTACTTTAGGTTTTTTACATACTCTGTTACACTCAAACGCCTTTTGGGCTGCTCGTACTAATGTCAACGGTGGTTTAAATGACTTTGAGATTACTGATCCTAATAATCCTTCCGCACCACCGATTGTTTTAGTGCCAATGGTGGGGCCAATGACAATTGCACAAGTAGATGCAGCGGGCTATTTGTATGGTTGGACTCAGGCATGGGCGGTAGATCAATTGCCAAACCCTGAATGTAGAATTGCAGCAGGTAAAAGAATGGCAATGCAATGGTCTGCAGTAGCGATTGCGAGAGCAATTTTGGGATAGTCAATTTTGAATTCTTAATGGTCTTTTGGAAAAATAAAAGCTATAAATTCAGAAATGATGATAGTTTAGTTATTTTACAATGAAAATTATAAGTATGAATAATATCATTAAATATATTTGGTCGGTTTGTCTTACTTTCATTTTACTAATTATTGCAAAGATTATCTCTGACCTGATTGTGGGGGAAAAAATACAGTTCGTATTCCTTGACTTTTTAAGTTTTTTTGTTGGAGCGGTCATCATTTCTATTTTTTTGAAGAGAGATTTAATATTCAAAAAAAAATGAGATTTATTATCTTATGATCAACAAACATAGTTCATAAAATAAAAAAATGCTTTGCCCGGAGGCAAAGCATTTTTTTATGCATCGTTCTTGTATTATTCTACACTGCTTCCGCCACCGCCGGAGTAGGGGAAACTAAAGTAATATTGACCCCTGCGGTTGCCGGGATAAGTGCCGCTGAGCTGCACCATGCCCTCCGCATTGTTTAATGCGTTCCGGAGTTCTGCCATGCTTTTTACTGCCTGGTCGTTAACGCTCAGGATCACGAAGCCCGGTTTTACACCCGTGCTGGCCAGTTCCCCTTTGCCTACTTCCACAACTGCCAGTCCGCCATCAACGCCCAGCGTTCCGGCTTCCTGTTTCGTGAGCGGTTTCAATAAAGCACCCAGGGCTTTAGCGCCACCGCCTTGCACCGCGGTCAGTTGCTCCGTACTCTTTTGGTCTTTTAGTTCCACGTGAACTTTTCCTGCTTTGCCGGAGCGGCTGTAGTCCACCTGTACCTTATCCCCGGGATGGTACCTGGCGATCTGCTCGATCAACACCGCACTGCTGTTGGTTGCTACACCATTAATGGCCGTGATCATATCACCTTTCTTCAGGCCGGCAGATTCTGCACCACTACCTTTTACGATATCAGAAACATAAACGCCTAAACCATTATTATAATCTGCTTTACTTACACCCACTTCTTCCGCTTCTTTTTCCGTCATACGGTCCAGGTCGGCCAGGGAAGCACCGAGGTAACCCCTGCGCACATCACCGAATTTAATGATATCATCAGCCACCTTCCTGGCCAGGTTTGAAGGCACCGCATAGCCGTAGCCCGCATAGCTGCCCGTAGGGGAGGCTATCGCAGAGTTGATTCCTATAAGTTGCCCCTGTGTATTCACCAGCGCACCACCACTATTACCGGGGTTAATGGCTGCATCCGTTTGTATGAATGATTCTACCGCACGGTTAGATTGTCTTTGATTGATACCGATCGATCTGCCTTTGGCACTGACGATACCCGCAGTCACCGTAGCATCCAGGTTTAAAGGGAAACCTACCGCCAGCACCCATTGTCCCAGCCTTACCTCATCAGAATTGCCGAAGGTTACAGCCGAAAGATTTTTGGCTTCTACTTTGATCACGGCAAGGTCCGTCTGAGGATCAGTACCAATTACTTTTGCCGTTAAGGTAGTGCGGGTGTTGATGGTTACCAGCACTTCATCAGCGCCTGCCACAACATGGTTATTGGTTAAGATATAACCATCGTTTGAGATGATCACACCGGAACCTCCGCCCTCTACATCTGGCTGCTTATACTGCTGCATCCTCTGCTGGCCACCACCGCCACCGAAAAAGTCGGCAAAAGGGTCCCAGACCGGTGCAGTAATCGTCTTACCTGCTTTTTTGATCTTGATATGTACTACAGATTTTACCGTGTTTTCGGCAGCATCGGTAAAGTCTACCGGCTGCCCCATAGCCGCACCACTGTTGCTGGCAAAGTGCAGGCCCGATTTTGTAGTACCTGCATTCCAGGATTGAGGTTCAGTGTTGAAATTGTTGTCTTGAATTTTTTCGTATGCCCATACAGAACCGAGTGCGGTGAGGGCAGATGCCACAATGGGAATTGCTATTTTTTTCATCTTACTAATGCTATTATTTTTATTCTAAGGGTTATAAAACAAATTTAATTGATCGTGTAAAATGTCTGCTATAAGCTTTTGTTTTTTAGTTATACTTTAAGATAATTTTATTGTATTCTTTACAGATCGGCCAGGAACCGCATCGTGTCCACGCCATCTGCATAATCTGTCAGAGACGGTTGCTGGTTAGCGCCGAAGCGCAGCAGTTTCGCATTCTTTTCAACAGGCTCACGCATACTGATACACTGTACCTCATCCCTGTCTGCCAAGGTTGCGATAAGCTGCTCCTTATCTTCATACTGCTGGTAATGCACTACGCTGATGGGGGCATAGACCGTATCCGCTTCTACTAAAAGCAGGTGACCATTGCTCATGTAATATTGTTGATTCAACAAGTATAATGCCAGTTGGTAATCATAATTGTTTTTGAATTTATTATGGTCAATATGGCTTAGATATTTATTGAATGCTGCCAATAATGCTTCGAAAGCGTACTCTTTTGGCACATACAGCTGTGTCACGTTCCGGCAACCCAATCCGAAATACTGGCATACATCATCCGATAAATGCTCCAGGTCTGCTGCACTTTCTGTGCCATCCAGGATGGCTACAGAACTCCTGTTCTTGCGGATGATGTGCGGGTACTTCTGGAAGTAAAATTCAAAGTAACGGGCAGAATTGTTGCTGCCGGTAGCAATATAAGCATCACAGCCTTTCAGCATTTCTGAGACTTCAACACTTTGCTCAAAGGAGGTCTCCCATTCCTGCAATTTTGAAAAGATATGTTTCCATAAAACAGTGTCTTTGGAGGAAAGCTTAACCTTTAAATGATGCCCCGAAATGAAGGCGCATAAGAAGTCATGAAAGCCTACCAGGGGAATATTGCCTGCCATTACGATACCCACCTTTTTGGGCTGTACCTGTTCAGCAGCTATCCGGGGATACTGAGCGATCCAGTTGTTGAGCAGTTCCTCTTTTAAAAAGTACTGCGCAATATTATGTATAGAAAGTTGTACAAATTCAGGAATGAACCATCCGTTGGCCCTATGTGCATTATCTATAGCCTCTATCAAATTTTCATCATTTGATGACAAATATTCGCCTAACTTTGTCATTAATACTATCCTTCTTTGTAAATCAATCATAAGAGTTTGTGAATTATTGTCAGCTAAATGTAATTTAATCGTAATTTCGCACCCAAAATAAATAAATTAAAACTTAAAATGGCTATAAAAATAACTGACGAGTGTATCAATTGTGGCGCCTGCGAACCAGAATGCCCCAATAATGCGATCTACGAAGGCGGTATTGAGTGGAAAATGGCTGATGGTACCGGTGTCTCTGGTGAGTATACTTTAATGAGCGGAGCTGTTACCGGCGCTAATGATCCTCATGATCCTGTTGCAATTGATGTTTATTATATCACTCCCGATAAATGTACCGAGTGCCAGGGTTTTCATGAAGAACCTCAATGTGCCGCTGTTTGCCCGGTAGATTGCTGCGTGCCTGATGAGATGTACCAGGAAACCGTAGAGCAACTATTGGAGAAAAAAGAAAAAATGCACGTCTGATCATTCAGGCAACTGCTTTAATAATTACCGGCCGGAACTTCAGGGTTCCGGTTTTTTTGATTTAAATCATTTACAGGCCTTTTAATTAATTTTGCAACGACAAAAAAAGAATGCTCCTATATGAACAGATGGCACATTTATTATAAGCTTATTTTGGTATGGATCGGGATTATGGCCGGGTCTTTCAGCATGAATGCACAGGAGAAGTGGGAGGAAGTAAAGCTGAATTCCTTCTATGCCCTGGAAGCCGGGCAACATATCCTTTTGCATCCCAAATTCTTTATAGCAGATCAAAAATGGAAAACATCCATTGAAAGTAAAGAGGTGCATACTATGCTACATATTGCAAAGGAGGCCAAATCAATGGTGATGTTTACCTACCTGGCAGCCGATAACCCCATGAAATGGGTCTTTAAAATAGTGGATGATACCCATGCCGAATGGTACAATCTTTCCTGCGACTGTAACGTGGGCCTGGAAAGCAGCATTTTCAGCAACAACAGGAATCCTTATACTAAGCCCGTAGCTACCCTTAGCCTGAATAGTAAGGGCGAAGTAGCAGTGAGCTATACCGATAATTTCCGCAAAGACTTTTTAAGTAAAGCTGCCTTCTCCAACGAATTTTTCCTGGACACTTACCGGGTCTATAAGCAGGCAGCGCAATAAACTCTTTATAACTGAAAATAGTATAAGCAGCAGCCTTTGTTGCTGCTTTTTGTTTGAGCTCAATTCCAGCTTACGGTTCCTGCTCCCTTTCCTCTTCCGCTTGCGGGGGACTATGCTTTTGGCCGATGGCGATAATACCCGGGCTGAAAAAAGAAATGATCCCCACCAGGCTGATCGCTGATCCGAAAATGACAAAGGTGGTGGTGATGCCTATAATATCTGCTAAATAACCGATGCCCAGCAGCCCGATCAATGAAGGCAGGATAGACGAGCTCATAAAAATGGAAAATACCCTTCCTAAAACAGCCGGATCTATACGCTCCTGCAGGATGGTGGTAAAGCAGGCATTATAGATCGAAGACACCAGGCCGCCTATGAAGGTCAGGGACACAAAAATAACAAATGCATTTTGCGGCAGCAATCCCGATCCGGCCATGGCAGCACCCAGAGAAACATAGGTAAGGTTAATGACGACAGCTTTGTTATAAGTCATTTTGATCAGCCCGATCAGCGCGCCACCGATCAGCATACCCACACCCCAGGTGATCTCGATAATGCTCATCTGGAATTCGCTGCCCAGGAAATGCTTTACAGTCATTAAAGGGAAGAGTATGGCCAAAGGCATGATCAGGATCGTTACCGCTATAGAACCCAGGAATAGCTGGGGCATGCCCCGGAAACGGGTAATGGTCTTAATACCGACCTTAAAGTCTTCAAAAACGGAATGATGTTCGCTCTGCTCCGCCCGTTTGGGATCGGGTATGGTCACAAACAAGAGGGATACGATGGCACAAACAGCACCGGCCACATCCAGTAATAGCACCTGCTCTATAGGTAAGATCGTAATCAATAGCGCTCCCAGTGCCGGGCCTGCAATATTGGAAATGGAAAAGATCATTTGGTTAATACCCGAAATGCGCAAAAGCTGTTCCTGTGGTGCCAGTAAAGGGATGGAAGATTGCATCGCAGGCATATGAAAGGCCGAGCCTGTTGAGCGCAGCGCCAGGAGTATGTAGACCACGGTGTACTCCTTCCAGCCGGCCATAAAGATCAGGGCAATGACCAGGGTGCACAGCGCTATACTGCCATCTGCCAGCATCATGGTGAGCTTCCGGTTCCACTTATCTACATATACACCTGCAAACAGGCCGATAATGGCCTGTGGCAGCATAGAGCAGGTAGCGGCCAGGGCCAGCACTTCGGCAGAGCCGCTCTCCAGGCTCATCCAGATGATGAGCGCAAAATTGACCAGGGCCGTGCTGACTAGGGACAGGAACTGGCCTGCCCAGATAAAGCCGAAGGTGCGTTTCCAGTTTTTAGAAGTTGAAGTATGCATAAAGGATCAGGTAAGATAAGGAAAAACAGGCCAGGGTTACATTTTACCAGCGCCATTTCATAATGATCTGGCCTACGAAGGGAGGGTTCATGTTGAAGCCATATTCATTAAAACCGATACGGGTATAAAGCCTTTGAGCAATATGGTTTTGCCGGTTTACCCCCAGTACGATCTCGTTAGCTGCCAATTCCGGCATATGCTGCTCCAGGAATTCCGGCAAGCTGCTCATGACTTGTGCACCGATACCCTGGTTTTGAAAAGCCGGGTTGATGGATAGAGACCTTAAGAACACTGCATGGGTATTTGTCGTCCACAGGCCCCTGTCCGGGCCTGTATCCAGTACAAACATACCTATTACAGATGCACCCTTTAAGATCACCAGGGGAAAGGCGGTATAGTCGCCCTGTGCATTCCTGGCGGCAATGCGCTCCAGTACTTGCCCGGGCAATGCCGTAAAGGGTAATTGTTCCTCCGGTAGGGTATAAGACAGTAACTGGCTTTTGTCGCTGTCCTCGTAAGGTTTTATGTGAAGATGGCTTGCTGCTTCCATGATGTATACTTAAATGTTTCGCGGGCTAAAATTAAAGGAACGCTTTATCATTTGTTGGTAAAAGTTAGTTTATAGTTACTTAGGCAAAAAAAATAAAGGTATTTGCTTATTTTTAGTCCATCATTAATGCTGTGCCTGTATGCAAAATACCCAAGAGACCTCCCGGTTGATCCGTATGATAAAAACAAAACTTTTGAGCCTGTGGCTGGTTTTATTTTTGGAAATTTTGGGTGTTTTTATCATTAAGGTGAATCTCTTCTTTTCTTCCTGGCTGTTTTTTTATTGAGTGTCGATTTTAAGGCAATGTTCCTGGTCTTTAAGGAAAACCTGTCTGCAAAAGACCTCCTTAAAGTGCTGAAGCCAAACAGGAGTATCACCATAAAAGCAGTAGATATAAAAGAAGCGGTTGGCATAGTGTCTTCAAGCCTGGATGCTGAACCTGACAAGTATCTTATAGCTACATTTCCGGACTGTGTCGTCTTTTACCGGCATAAGCCATTCAGGCTTTTCCGGTCGAATGCTTACCAGTTCTATTATCTACGGCCGGCAGAAGATGGGGTAGCCCTGCATACCTGCTCCCGGGAAATACCGACACTCTTTAAAACATTAAAGCCGGCACTTGCGATGGATTGAGGAAAGTCCGATTTATTATGGATCAAATACAAAACTTGTGGATTAATAAAAAAATCTAGCTTTGCTGATAGATGAAAAAGGAGATCCAGGAAAGTTATTTTGCATTGGTTGAGTTGTTTCTACCAGAGTTTATATTACAGCATTTT
>Ga0209960_1000507_pt1 | contig 79131 bp, 68 predicted proteins | sample ThiBiot_500_plan_2_FD_183947 | JGI IMG/M metagenome (GOLD analysis project Ga0209960, IMG submission 183947) | Wastewater bioreactor microbial communities from Cape Town, South Africa - Thiocy_expt_500_plan (SPAdes) | ecosystem: Engineered > Bioreactor > Thiocyanate-remediating >... | reverse complement strand
CCAGAATTGGCATTCGGTTTAGACTGGAATCACCGTTCGATTCGAACCGGAATCACCGTTCGCTTTAAACCGGATTTACCATTCGGTTTGCGCCGGAATCACCGTTCGGTTCGAACCGGAATATGCAAGAAGGTTAGTAAAAAAAGTTTTCAAGAAGATTTTACTTCTAATATGGCTTCTAACCCTCAAGCAAGAATAAGACGTTGTGTTGATGCTCAGTTGCAGGGCCAAGGTAGCCCATCACCTTATACAGTTTTATTAATGCTGCCTCATCATGGAGCTAGAAATAATGCTTCTTTAATTATGATAGATTTGTTTATGCCTCATATTTTAGGGATTTCTGCAGGCGCAGGAACAATGTACAATCACCCTGATACAACACTCATTGCTAAATATGAAGCAGAGTATACACATAAACCCTATTTAGAACAAAAAAATATAGAGTTTTGGAAGAATTACTCTAAAGATATTATTGAACACTATTATATCACGTTCACAGATAAACTTAAAAAAAACTCTACAGATTCTGAAAAGGAAGTAAAAGTACAAACAGTACAATTGAATCACATAACAAAAGGGAAGCTTCCTATACTTGCTACTGGAGTAGCGGGAACAATTTATATTGATAAAGACAGCTATTATGGTCAGTACATCAGTTACTTTCAACATGAAGGACGATCATATAAAATAAAGTTTAAAAAGGCCGCTTTTGAGCATGATCGTAGTTTAGAAAAACTAATGGAAGGTGCAGAAATCCTAGGAAGCTCAAAAGTAAATTTGCCAGATAACATTCAAAAAATAAAATATAAAGAAATAGAATTTACTCGAAAGAAGAAAGACATATTTGATGCGCATGGTGTTTTTCTCTCTTCAGATAGCAAACAGCTATTGCTTCCCCTTGACATAGAGCATAAGGGTGAACATGATAAAAAAAAGGCTAAAAGTATACGTAAATTTTATATAGGGCATCAAGCAACTGAAGAAGGAGAGAGTACTCATGAAAAACTATAATTTAGTATTTATCTTTTTTGTTATGTTCTCTATCAAAGCATGGGGTGGAGTTTTGGAAATTAGCGACCTTGAGAAGATTGATAGGGACTTTAGTCGTATATTGCATAATTTAGAGAACTTTTATCGAGTAAATGCTGATCAAATTAAGATTCTTAATGAAGAAGGTTTTTACAAAAATGTTCTGACCCCTTCAGCAAGGTCGCGAGAAGCTCTTGAGCAGATCAAAGGAAATAATAAAGCAAATATTACGGAAAACTATGGCAAAAAACCTCGAAAACTAAAAAAGCATCTTCTTGAAGTTAAAGAATATTTTAAAGCAGTTGATGATCATAATGATCCTGACCTAAAACAGCAAGTTACGGATATCTTAAATTACACAAAAGGCCTACTTTTAATCCTTAAAGCAATATGGCGATAAGAAGCTAGAAAGGACTTCCTGACCTTCTCCCCTATAATGACTCCAGTTTTTAGTTAGTATAGCTAGACTGATTGAATGGAGGAGTTATATGAAGAAGAGTTATGGAGCGGAGCAAATTATAGGGTTATTACGTCAGAGTGAAGTTTTATTATCTTAAGGTAAGATTATTAGTGAGGTCTGTCGTCAATTAGGGATCTCGGATGCCACTTATTACAAATGGCGTAAAGTTTATGGGGGCTTGAGGGTTGATCAAGCAAGAAGGCTTAAGGAGCTTGAGCGTGAGAATGCTCGATTAAAAAGAGCTGTTGCTGACCTTACTTTGGATAAGTTGATTTTAAAGGAAGCAGCAGAGAGAAACTTTTAAGCACCGAACGACAACGGCAATGCGCTATTAAAACACAACAGAAGTTAGGGATCTCCTAAAGGCGTATTTGTGAGGTTTTAGGGATTCCTCGTTCGGTGCTGAGGATATTGCTTTCGACAAGAAGATGATAAGGAAGCGTTAAGAGCAGCTATTATTCGGTTAGTAAGTCAGTATGGGAGTGGAATTCTTCAAAATCAAGCAGAAGAGATAAAATACTCACAGCAATTACAATATCTACATTATCAGTAGCAGCATATTATAGAAAAGAGATTTAAAATATTTGTTTGAAGTAGATGGTATTGCACTTATTTCTTCTAATTAGAAAGATAACATAACTTCTGTTAAAAGTTTAGTAATAAAAAAGAGTTTCTAGAGTTCGAAAGAACTCTAGAAACTTTAAAATAAGTTAATAATATTGATGCGAATTGAGTCTTAAATTACCTACATTAGGCAAGGGGGCAGGAGCTGACTGATTAACCACGCAACTTTGTAAGGAATTTCGTTCTCCAGCAAGTTGCTTTATTAAAATAGTACTTACCAAATTGATACCATTATCTGCTAACCCTCCACAAAGAGGGATTTGTTGAACCACATGAGTGCCCATATCATATAAACTATTTACTGTTCTCACACTTACAACACTTTGGACTAAAAGTTTTTGGAAGTAGTTAACAACCCAATAAGCATTATCTGAAGTTTGTGGGTAGTGGGTAAAGACTTCTCTCATTGATTTAAGATAAAAGTTGGTAAATTTTCTTGAATTATCGTGTGATTCACAAGAAGCATTTACATCTATAGAGTTTCTTAAACAATGTCCTCTACCATCAAAGTTAAGAGCTAAACATAAACTAATATTTGAATTACTTAATAAATGCACCACTTCATCATCTTTCTCATGTATTTTGGCAAGCCTTAGAGAAGCAAAAAATGTTGAAAGATCAGCAAAAGATTCATGAAAAGCTGCAAGAGGTGAATTAGATCTATGACCATAAAAATACGCATTTAAAGCATCAAGAATGCTATGACCAGTTTCATGAGAAACAATATCAAAAAACCTTGCAGTAGGAAGTGGAGTTTGGTTATTAATAGCACCACATAATTCTATTCTACCAATACCAGGTCTATTAATTCTTTCATAATATGCATTTCCGATTCCTAATCGGCATGCTCTATCGTCAGGATTAAATATAACTTTTAATGTGTTAAAACTGGAAGTATTTACGCCACATTCTAAGAAAGAGTCTAGAGTTAACCGTGCGATACCATATGTGCTGATACGATGATTAATAACAGCACTAAGCTCGGGGCCAACTGGTTTATCTAACTTAGGATCGCCTCTACCCTCACTGTTATCAAAATTCCATTGAGTATCCTTTTTAAATACCAACAGACCCCTTGGAATATAGGTAGGTATATCTCTCCTTTCGTTATCAAGAGAAAAGTATTTATCTTGAGGACCGCTTTGAACATTTTCTAATGTTATATCTACTATAGAACCATTAAATCCAAATCTTCCATTTGGAGAATAAATACTTACCTCTTCTAAATCTTGTGAAGGCGTTGATAACGCTATTTGGGAACAAAATAATATAAAAAATAATAAACGATGAACTTTCATGGAGTATTCTCCTATTTAAATAATATTTAAAAACATAGATGCCTTTTGTAAAAGGCATCAGTTTATAGTGAGTCAAAAAACTTATTTTGAATATGCGTAAAATTTTCCTAGAAAGAAAAGTTGAATAATTTTTACTTAAACTAATCGCGATATTAAGACTATAATAATAAATTTTTTTTATTAGATTTCATATCTATGCAAATTTATCAATTGATATATGAACATAAATCATTTATGACTAAGAGGAAGTAGGGGAGACACTCAACTATCATAGTCCAAAGTAGTAAGAGAATATTATAAAAAAGTAAAATCATCTAAGTTCAATTTGTTTAATACTTCGTAGCAATATCATCCATAACATCAATAAATATGGAAACTAAAATTGCTAGGTTTTCTCACTTTCACATTAACATAGAGTTCATTATATAAAATCGCATATAAATAAAAGTTCATTAAGATTGGGGCAGGGGGGTGTTGTCAAACATTTGTTAATCGGTTATTCGGATTCTAGATCCAAATTTTTTTTAAAAACTATCATATTGATATCGAAACACAGTCTCATTTGAATGTACAAAAAAAATGTATCAATGTTTTTGTAAACGTATAATGGATAAACCTTGAAGAAATGAGGTTCACATTACGCTTTTATGCAGTGTAAGTAGTTATCTTTACCATAATCAAGGATCTTTTGATCTCTCGTAATAAGAGGTATACCCAGAACTCTCGCTGTGGCAACGATAATCCTATCAGCTGGATCACCATGAAAACCTCCAGGAAGAGAGGTGCTTTCAACAGTAACTTCAGGGGTAAGAGGATATAAAGTAATACCAGGTGCCTCAAGGCTTCTTTTAATCCAAGTCAAACAAGGCTGATTGAGAAGTATTCGTTCTCGTGCGTGAAGCATGCTGATTTCCCAAAGAGATATAGCACTTATAGCAACAGAGCCATCAATAAGGCTTTGCTCTAGAATTTCTTTTGCTTTTATTGAAAGCTCATTTTCTCCATTCATGAGCCACAAAAAAACATGAGTATCTAATAATAATTTAATATTAGGATAATTCTGCATCCCACTTTTCCTCAATTGGGTTAATGATGTCTCCTTTGACTTTTAGTGATTGCTTCATAAAGCCAAACAGAGAAGGGGAAGTCTCTGAATAAGGGACGAGCTTGGCAATAGGAATGCCACGTTTAGTAATAATGATAGTTTCATGTTTTTGCTCAGTTAGATCCATGAGCTTTAAACATTTTGCTTTAAATTCACCAGCACCGATTTGGATCATAATGCTCTCCATGGTTATATATCTATAGTCATATTAAATTGATTCACATTACAATGCAAGACATATTCGTAGTTCCGAAAAGTATACTTTGTGGAACATATCTCCTGCCTAGTTCCATAATATGTCCCATAAATAGATTTTCACAAACTCTTAGGGATTGTGGGTCATTATGACAGTATTTGTAGGATATGCTAGAGTCAGTTCAGTAGGTCAGTCATTAGAAGTGCAGCTTGAGAAGTTAAAACACTGTTCAAAAATATTTCGGGGTAAACAAAGTGAAACCACTATCAATCGATCTGCATTAATTGAATGTATGAATTATGCGAGAGAAGGGGGCACGTTAGTTATTACTCACCTTAATCGGCTAGCGCGTTTAACTGTTGACCTTTGTAATATTGCAGCTGAGCTTGATAAGAAAAAAGTAGCACTTCAGGTAATAGATCAGAACTGACACGAACGATGCTACAGGTCGGCTTCTTTTTAATATGTTAGGAGCGATATCGCAATTTGAAACAGAGATTAGAGCAGAAAGGCAGGTAGAAAGAATAAAAAAAGGTCTTATAGATTTATCGTCCTTTGACGGAACTATTCTTAAAAAAGTAACATTAGAAAATTGGATATTTAGAAATCATGCAGAGTACCAAGGTACCTTTGCAAGTTTATGTGTTTATAAGGCTAAACTCTCAAGTACATGGAATATACCGGATGAAATAAAGAAATCTATTTTTAATAAAGCTCAAGAAGGAGATGACGATGCCCAATTCAGTCTAGGAATAATGTACTCAAATGGATTAAGCGTTGATAAAGATGAAGTTGAAGCGGTGAAATGGTATACGCTCGCAGCAAAACAAAATAATACTAATGCGAGAGAAAAAAGAAGCTCAGTGAGGATGCCATAGCAGAGCTAAAGGAGAAGGTTTCTCAAGGACACAGCAAATCAGCCATTGCTAAGAAGCTTAATATAAGTCGAGAGACGCTTTATCAATACTTGAGGGAGGCGCAATTAAGTTGCTTAATATCGACATCCCAAATAGATTTAAAAATTAAAAATTTCTTTATATTCTAAGCATGAACCAACCAAATTTCAATTAACTTTCACCAGAGTAAGCTCAAAGAGCTCCAAAGAATAAGATGAATAGTACCAATCATAGCGCCAAGTTTCCACCACTCTTTGAAGGTGACAAAACCAGATTCAAAAAAGACTGGAGCTGATCCATTCCCATAATGCGTTAAACATCCAGATAACCCAGAAAAAATAGAAAATAGAAGGCAGGTCAACATTGGCGGAGCACCAGCTGATAAAGCTAATACCAACAAATTTAGGTGTAGCACTGGTAATGTGTTGCTCATCTTTTGTTATGATGGGAAGTCCACCTTCAAGATGAACAATGCCTGGAACACTGATGTAATGACTTATTTACGAGATCCTCGTTTCTTTTTTGGATTATTTTTTTTATACATCTTAGAACTTCTGCCTTAAGAACATCATTCTTGATAGGCTTAAACACATATCCATCCATTTCAGCTGCTAAAAATCTATCTCTGTTGGTTGATAAAGCATGTGCAGTTATCCCAAGATTATAAGCGCTTGAGAGCTATGAGAGAAAGGCTATTTTAGAAAAGGAGTTAAAAAAGGGCTAGAGCCACAGTTAATAAAATGCATGAGGCAGGAGCAAAGGGTGGCTCAAGAAATGATAATATAAGGATTCTTCCTGGTACCCTTATATAGATTGCGTAGGCATCAAGACTAGCCTCAACTGTTTCTGACATCATTAAAACTTGCCAACTTTCTCTTTTAAAATACTTAATGATGCTTAATTAAATCCTGTTCCCAAACTTTACGTGAAAGGTAATAGTTACCTCCATGTCCTGGATAGAAGACTGGTTTAAATGGTTTTAGTCCTTCATTCTTCAAATCAAGTTGAGGGTTCTCATCATCCATTTCAATAAACCCATTCTTCTTAAAGGCTTTCCAAGATCCAACACGATGATAAGAGATTGATGTAACCAAAAAATGGATGTCAGTTGTTTTAAAAAGAAGATCAACTACCAGTTTTATCATAAGTGTCGCATAACCTTTTTCTCTTGCCCACTCGTCTGTGTAAATATGGGTTATGCAGCCATATTTCAACTTTGTTTCATCTAAAAGGTAGTCTATAACATAATCTAATCCAGAAATATGCTCAGGGGCTCTTATAGCATCACTATAACCGTATCTAAAAAGATGCTGATCTAATTGTTCAGTAAGATTTCGATTTATAAAAAGGTTACAATATCCCATAGACCCATTGAAAACATCTAAAAAGGCAATATTTTGTTCTAATTGTTGTCCTGATGTTTTATTCTTTTCAATGTGCTTTAACTTATACAAAGAGGTAAGCGAAGGGTCCAAAGCGAAAAATTTTTCTTTTAAGTTAGATCCTCGTTTTAAAATTCTAAGTGCATTTGGGTTTTCTATAGAAAGGTGATAATTAGCCTCAGCTTTATTTAGCATTGCTTCTGTAAGAGAGCACTCTCTTAATAATTGTGATCTTTTAAAATGATAATCAAAATCTTCTTTTGAGACGTTATCATTATGATATCCTTTAATAAAAGGTGTATACTTCTCATTAAGCTCATGCCATAGTACTTTATGGCTTTCATATTGTTCCTCTATGATTTCGCTAGCCCGGGCTAATGTGGTCAAAAAGACTACTAAGCTTAAGAATGTAAAATATTTTTGGATATTCATGAGCTTCTCCTAAAGTAAAAATGGCTTATGATTTTGTCTAATTAGCATGATTGCTAAATTCGATAAAGTGGAAAATAGATATTATACTAGATTACTGACTAGAAACGCCACTTTTACTCTTTTTAATTACAAAATACCCCATTTTATCAACCTTAATGCCTCTTTCTTCCATCATTTCTTCGAGATCACAATAGCTGATCCTGTACTTACAATACCACCTCACGCATCCAAGAATAATAGCTTCTTGGAAATGTCGCCACTTAAAATCATTCATCCAATAATTCCCTATTTTTCTACAGACTTTGAATAAATTGATTAATTTTTGCAACAGAGCCGGCATTTGACCATAGTAAATCTCTTCTTATTCCATAGTTAAATTTTATATTCCGGATATAATTCTGGAAGCAAGACAAAATGTGAACTTGAATATGGAGGTTGGAATAATCCAATTATTAAACGTGAGCTCATCCAAAGAGCAAGAGATCAATTACGTCCAGATATTATTATTCAAACTGCTGAAGAAGTAGGCTGGAATAATAAGGTTATGGAGGCTCAAATATTTGCTTATCTTGCTGTACGAAGCCTTTTAGGAGAACCCATTAGTGTGCCTGAGACAACTAAGGTTCCTCAGCCACTTTCAGGAGGGCATGCTTATTTATCTTCCCAAAAGCTCTCAGAAAAAATGATAGCAGTTTTGAAAAATAATCCTCAAGTCTTAACAGGATACAAGCAATAAAGAAATTGGATACTTGTTAAGAGAAATATAGCGAAGCATAAATTTTATACCTGTCTTTAACAATATAGGTTCTTTTAAATGCTCTCGCTTGTTTACTTCTTAACCAAGTACCAGCAATGGTATTTGAGATTTACCCAATGGATGCGTGCTGCCAAAACATGCAATTATGTTAGCAATAGATTAAAAATGATAGAATTTATCAATTCTGAAATCCATTCTTGAGATTTTCATATGGGCAAAACTTCTTAGCGTGCATTTACGGCCAAATCTTTCTCATACCCTTAATAAGAGATTGACTCTTATTAAGTTTTAACGCCATCAGCTCGACTTTATATAATATTTGAAACAGCTTTTATTTCTTAAAATGAATTATAATCGTTGTGATATAGGCTTATAATGGTTCTGCATTAGGGATAATAATATCGCTTTGCCCCTTGAAATAGTTAAAAAGCATATTAATTATTTCATGCATGCTTGTTTTCCAATAAACAATAGCTCTACTTAGATTGAGATTAAAAACAGACCATTTTTTTTCTGAATGATAATCAACAGGAAAAGGAATTATTTTCCAGCCTAATTTTCTAAAGAGTCCTACTGCACGAGGCATATGCAATGCAGATGTAACAAGTACCCATTTTCCTTTAGGCTGTAACAAACGATAACTATAAAGAGCATTTTGATTAGTATTACGTGCTTCTCTCTCAAAGATTATTTGATGCGTATTTAAACCACAATCTTGAAAAAATTTCTCAGCCAATACGGATTCATTAACGCCATGTTCTAAGTACCATCCGCCACCTGTGAAAACGTGTTTTACATTAGGGTATTGTTTAATAAGTTGAGTAAAAGAAATTAAACGACCTATCGCAAAATTATAACAAGGACGCTTCAGTTTGCAAGACAATAAAAGGTCAAATCCACTCCCAAGAACAATAATTCCTTCAATATCTTTTGGAATTAATGGGTCTTCAGGAAAACGTCTTTCTAAAAAAGAAGTTAGCCATTGACCTAATGGAAATATGCATACAAACAATATCAAGATTAAATCAATTGAAAGCAGAATATAAGTAAGGCTTAAATATCTAAAAAATAAACTTATGGTAGCTAAAAAAGTCAAAAATAAGAATAGATGATCAACTTCTACAATAAGGTTTAAGAGACGACGTAAGACATTTTCTGCTAAAGAAAACTGATTTTTAAACATTTGCTTATTCATTTCTAAAAACCCTTACTTTATAAATTGATTAAGGCTTATATACATCCATACTCCCATCTTTGCTAACAATGATAAATAATAACTTAAAACGCTTGTGTGGCAAGATTAAGGTAAGATTACAATTAAACTAAATAAATACGAATCTTCTCAAATTTAAAATATACTTAAATTATAAAGATAGAAATATATTGTCTAATTCATCTTGTTTTTCTCTCTAATTTTCCTAAAATTTTTAAATAAAGAGTTATTTAGTTCTTGAAGATGGAGACATAAAAAATGACCATTATGATAAAGAAAATGTACCTAATAGCTTCTGTTCTTTTGATAAATGCAGCAAATGCTTCGCAATTTACCTCAGAAATTTTTTCTTATGATGATTATGCTAATGCCAAAGGACTCCACGTCACTTTAAAAGGGGACAACTGGCGTGCAGAAGATATAAAACCTGATCATCTTCAGTTTCATATAAATCTTTTTGGTAATTCTACTGTTATGGCTGGATTTGCAGATGGACAAGTAAGGTCTGCTGAAAGTGTCACTGCAAGAGTTAAAAACTCTATTGAAGAAAGATTTGGAAAAGGTAGTCCTCATGGTCTTTTAACTGTTCTTGATGAAGAAAAACAGCCCTTTATGCATGTAGTTGCTGGAAGCGGAGATCGACCAGGTACTTCTGAGTTAGCCTATGCAATGTTACCTGAGTACTGGGGAAAAAAGTATGGAGAGAAAGTAGTTACTAAGATCGTTCAGGAATGGGCCCCAGCAGTGTATAAAATAGGTCGAGGCATTGGCCTACAACCTAATGCTCATGCTAATATCATTAAAGCTTTTCAATGCTTTGATGGCAAACCTCTTGAGCAAATTGATGCTACGGCAAGCCCTTCTAATGTTGGCTCTTGGAAAATCCTTATAAAAACAGGCTTTAAAGCTGCCAAATGTAATTTAGAATCAACTGAAATAATTATTGATTATGATCATAAAGAATTTGAGTCACTAGCAACAATGGAAGCAGAATTGTTAAAGCTTTTCGATATAGCAAAAAGCAATACTGACCAGCCATTAATTCCAGGAAAGCGTTACCGCATGATTGATCCTAAGGGACAACTGAGAACAATCAGTAAACATACTAAATGGGAACGCATGAAATATCATTTTGAGAATACAATTAAGACTTATGATAAGAAATTCACTATCGATTTAAAAATCGATAATTAAATAAAGAGATATTATTACTGAGTTAATAATGTGTATGAAACTTAAATTTTTTTATAATTTGTGGGATTGATGATAGAAAGAAAATCATTGGCTACCGAGCCTACATTTAAGATTGATGAATTAACTCTTGAGGAGCAGTCTTCACTTAAAAGCTCACGGGTATGGGAGAGCGATTGTCCTATACCTATAAATCGCTTAAGAATCGTAAAATTAAGTTATTGGAATTTTGAAGGTAAAGAGCAGGCTGATGGCCAAATTATGGTAATGGATGCAGTTGGGGATTCTGTTGTACAAATCTTTAAAACACTGTACGAAAAAAAATTTCCTTTAGCAAAAGTTCGTTTGATGGATCATTATGAAGGAGATGATGCTAAATCCTTAAATGATAATAATACTTCATGTTTTAATTTTAGACCTATTATTGGTTCAACAAAGTTGTCATTGCATGGTTATGGACTCGCTATAGATATTAATCCTATACAGAATCCTTTTATTGAATTTCCTGAAAATGAAACAAAAAAATCCATAGCAATTTATAGCCCGCCTGAAGGAAGACAATATACGAATCGTTTACAAAGCCGTCCTGGAAAACCTTTTAGGCCTGGAATGGCTGAACAAGTTATAGATATTTTTAAAAAAAATGGTTTTACAGTTTGGGGAGGTGATTGGGATACTCCCATTGATTACCAGCATTTTCAGGTAACTCGTGACGTAGCTGAAAAACTCATAATACTACCTCCACAAGAAGCAAAAATTTATTTTCAATCTCTCTTATAATTTTTTTAATTTTTACAACAAGTCTTGCGACACTTTTAAGTGAGTAAAAAAGTGAAGCTTTGATCTGGTGCCTAAAAGGTTGGGCCTATGATCCTCCAAAATCTGGCTTGATTTTGAGTATGCCTAAAATTAACTTAATTGTATCAAGTTTAGAAAAATATGAAGATAAACATGATGACTAAAAGTAATTTTATAAAGGCGTTCTTTTAGTATTATTTTTTTGAATTTTAGTTCATGGTGTCAAGCTTCTTTAATCCGATCTGTAACTTTTTATCACATTAGAGAGGAGGGAGGTTTTGATTCTCAAACTCTTCTCACTGTCTCATGTATACAAGCTTCAGGTACTAAATTATCACTAGAAAAAAAGAAAGCTTTAATAAACTCTCAGTATCTTAAAAATGTTCACTCTCTTTATCTTTTAAATCAAGATTTAGACGATAATTTCATAGAAAGGATGTATAGGAATACAACTCTCAAAAGGTTAATTAATTTAGATATTTCAAGAAACCAAAATATAACTAATCGATCCCTTCAAGAAATTTTAAACAGTGATTTAGGGTCCATAAGAGATTTACCTCAAATTAGCGGAAGATATGGCATCCCTAGTTCTACGATGTATGTAACTGCTTGTGGAACTTCTATAGTATCTAAGGATAATCAGAAGCACATTAACTTAAATCGCTTTGGTTTTACAGTTGAATATAAGCATCCCCTTACAGGAAAAACGACAGACACAACTGCTGTAAATGCTGTCAAATTTGTGGAATGTAATTTCTAGATAAAGTTTTTACGGATAAAGCTTCAGGAAAAGATATCAAAAGACCGGGTTTAGAAGAATTACTTCACTATGCAAGAGACGGAGATACAATTGTTGTCCATAGTATGGATCGATTAGCTCGTAATCTTGATGATTTAAGAAAGCTAGTATTAGATTTAACAGAGAAGGGGATAGGCATTCGATTTGAAAAAGAGCAGTTGGTCTTTACAGGTGAGGACTCTCCAATGGCCAAGCTTCTTCTCTCAGTCATGGGAGCTTTTGGTGAGTTTGAGCGAGCCCTTATTAGAAAACGTCAGTTAGAAGGCATCTATCTAGCAAAGCAAAAAGGTCTCTATAAAGGAAGAAAAAAGAAGCTCAGTGAGGATGCCATAGAAGAGCTAAAGGAGAAGATTTCACAGGGACATAGTAAATCTGCAATTGCTAAAGATCTTAATATCAGTCGTGAGACACTGTATCAATATTTGAGGGGCTAACTAATTTAAGCATCATCTTTTTCACATGTTTAACCCATCTATGTCTAAAACTTAAAAAAGCTTTTATTTCATCAACTTAATTATATCTTTACCTCAAATTTGCAACACAACCATCCTATCAGCTGAATCATCATAAAGCTTTCTGGAAGCGTGGTGATTTCAACAGTAATTTCAGGCCTAAATGGATATAAATTATTACCTGGAACTTCCAAACTTCTTAGGATCCAAGCTAAGTAAGGCTGATTCAAGAGTATTCTCTCTTTAACATGAAGCATGCTTATTTCCCAAGGAAAAATAGCACTAATAGCAATTGAGCCATCACTAATGCTTGCCTCTATGATTTTATTTGCTCTTATCGAGTATTGCCGCCCTTTTGATAAGCGATCGAGTCCGTAAAATGTCGTCTTGAAGACTTACTCTCGTTTCAAGAAACATTAGAAATTAAGCTTATCTCCTAACATTCTGTTTTATATTGTTTCATTCGTTAACCTTTTAAATAATATAGGTTGACCATTTAAAGATCTTTGCTTATTCTCCTTAAAACATATGAATTAGGGGGAATCTTAATTAGCATGATTCAAAAGAAACTGAGCAAGATTTTATTTTTTACAGGCTTTGCAAAGGTTGCGGAGGCACTCATATGCTTCTCACATGCTACAGAAATTTTAGACGAAACAAACTCCAAAAATCCTATTCTAGCCCATAACACTCAAATCCCCATCAACTCACTAGAAGGAACCATTGACTATATTACAGCATTAGCTGGTACATCCATTACAGAGTTACCGCTCCAAATTTCGCAAGCCAGACAAAGTAAAGGACTATCTCCACATATCCCTTTGAATCAACGAGATGAGTTTTTGAACTATCTTTGGTACATAAATGACGACATGCTAGTAGAATCTCCCATGTCCGGCCAAATAATAAGTATAGCTTGTCAAAAAGGGCAAAAGGTTAGATACGGACAAGATCTTTGTATTATTGAAGCCATGAAAATGCAAAATGTCATTAGATCTCCTATTGATGGAGAAGTTGTTAATATTTTAGTTAAATTTGACGGTCAAACTGAAATACAACCAATTTTAAAATTGCGTCCTTTAGGATGGAAATCAGTGATTTTCCAAAACATCTTAGATAATCAAAATATTTTAAGTACCTTATTTCCTTGGGAACCATCTACTGCAAACGTTTTGCTAACAGAAGATTTGATAACTGTTTCACCTGAAGAAATAGAAAAGCAAACTAAGCCCTCACAACCCGTTTCAATTGCACACATGACAATCACTGAATCTACCATTGTCACGATTGATCAATCAGATAAGTCATCTTTACCTCTTCATTCAGTCGAAGAAAGCTTAACACCGATCTTACCTGGTATTACGGCCAAAGAAATTTTAGCAACAATTTTACTTAAAAATAATAATGATATATTTTCTCACAACCGAAATGTTCATGTGCAACCCATTTTATTGCCCTTGAAAACTCAATCGCAAAAGAAACTAAATTTCGACTTTTTGGTAAAAGAAATTACTTCTTTTTCAGTAACTGGAAAACAAATAGTTCTCTTAATGCCTGTTTATGTTTTACAAAATATAAGTACAAAATCTACTACTGTAACAATTGACCAACCATTCAAAACATCCTCACTTATTAATAAAGCCAAAGGCCATCTTTTTCAAAGCATGAACATTACTGCCAAAAACCTCTATAACGATGCACCCATAACGTTCTTGTCTCGAGAGCAAAATAAGGTAAACTTTAAGTCATTCACGAATGTTCATAAAAAACTCTATTTATTGATAGTTTTATATTTCTTTGCTTTTGCTTGTGAAAGATTTAAAGCACAATTTAGAAGGAAAACGGTCACTCTAAAAACTATACATCCCACAAAATTCATCCCCATATTTCATAAACAACCTTATAATCAGAATTTCCCTTATTCTAAACACATTAAGCTTGCTTAGTCTTTGAATAGAGAGGCATCTCCATAAGAAAACTTTTGAATGCTTCCTGTTGAGTCTTCCACAAGAAGAAGCCCTTGAGAGTCTACTCCGCGGGCAATTCCAAATACTTTACCAGCTCCTGTATTAAGAGAAACTTTTTGATTTCTGAGCAAATCATATTTTTCCCACTCCGGGAGGAAAGCTTCCAGCCCTTTATGTTGAAATACATCTAGACCTTCAAAAATAGTGCGCAATATATACCCTACAATAAAATTGCGATCTAGTTTTTCTTGAGTAATATGTTCTAAAGAAATCCATGGTTGGTCAAGACCCGCAAGTTTTATATCTTTCATATTCACATTTAGGCCAATACCTATAATAGCTTGACAATTTCCATAGGCTTCGCCCATCAACTCGATGAGAATGCCCCCTAACTTTTGATTATTCATATAAAGATCATTTGGCCACTTTAAACCCACTTTAAGTCGAGGATTAAAAGATTCAAGGGCATTTGCTGTTAATACAGCAACAACTAAACTCAGCCCTGACATTTCCACTATATCTTTTTTAAAAATACTTGAAAGACTACAGTAAATATTGTGCCCAAAAGGTGATAGCCATCTTCTTCCTAAACGCCCTCTCCCCATAGACTGATATTCACTAAGACAGACTGTTTGATTTTCAAGAGGCATTATACTTTTTAAATAATGGCTTGTTGATTCAAGTGTTTCAAAGATTTCTAAAGAAATTCTTTTGTCTGCAAGAAAAGGCTCTATTTTCCTTTGATCTAGCAAGATTAGTGGCTCTTTTAAGTAGTATCCTTTATGTTGGGATTGAATATCGATGTTGTACTTTTGGAGCCGTTTAATAACTTTCCAAACAGCCGTACGTGAAATTCCTAAATCGTTCCCAATATCAATACCTGTGTGAATTCTTCCATCATTGAGAATATTGAGAATTTGAGGGATCGTTGAAGAAAGTTTATGAGGAATCATCGTTTAAGAGCTTTTCATAAAGGTTGCATATTTTAATTCGCAGTAAAGTGTAGAGCGTCCTATGTAAAATTGATTTGCCACATTAATTGAAGATAGTTCTGATTAAATTAATTTCATTGCAGAATCCAAAGTATCTTTATTTAGCCCAGGTCGTCCAGGTTTTTCTACCTTTTAGCCGAGCAGGGTGAATACCATCTTTTGTACGCTCAACAATGAGTCAGTGCTCAAAATGTGCAATTGCTCCAAATACTTGAAATATTAATTCTCCAGCAGGGGAAGAAGTATTAATCTTTTCTTCAAGTGACATAAGACCAATCTTGTTAGCCTTTAGATGTTCAACTGTTTCAAGTAATTCCTTTAAACTTCTGCTTAATCGATCAAGTCGGACAATACAAAAAACATCATTGGGACGAGCGTAAGAAATAAGCTCATCTAATCTTGAACTTTTAAAAACTTTACCACTAATTACATCTTCAAATATTTAAAGCGCGCCTGCTTCTTTTAGACTTTGCCTTTGTAAGTCTAACTCTTGTTTATGTGTTGAAACACGAGCATATCCTAAAATATCTGCCACATATTTTTTCTTCTCGTAATTTTCACTAATTTTAGAAACCATAATGTTTCTATAAAACGAGCGGTTTCAAGAAGCAATCTTTTTTAAAAAAGATGGGTGTTTTGTAAACGGTTTTGTTGCAAGTAAAATCTATATGTTATTTTTTAAGAACATAACCCTATATTTTGAAATATTATAATGTATTTTAACTCTCAATCTCATAAGGAACAATCAAGTTACTTAACTTTCGGAATATCATTCCACTGTGTGGTGTAGTGGGGTGAAAGAAACTGTCGTTGAGTAATTGAGACGGCACTTTGATCAACAGCGCCATAGTTGACAGTTCTTTTGTCATATCGCTGATTTAGTTTATCAAGCGTTAGCATTAATTGCTCTTTTTTTAGCGAAGCTTGACAAAGAAATGATCCTTGAAATTCTTTATGTGAGCATAAATCTAAAAGGCATATTCCTGCTTTTTTATAAAAGAGATTAGGTTTATAGATAGCCTTTAAAGCCTTTTTACCTGCCGTAATAAAAGTGGGAGTGTAGTGGCTTGCAACATCAAGCGGGGCAAGTTGGAAATTGCTATAATAGCTGTCTTCACCAAAACGATTAGTCTTAATAAAAACCCCTATTTTTTGGGCAAGCATTTTTTCGTCTCGAAGCTTCTCAGCAGCTCTTTCAATAAAAGAACAAATGGCACATTCTAATTCTTCATAAGAAGTAACATCTTTTGGAAAAGAACGTGAAACCGTAATCATTTTTTTGGAATCTGATTCTTCTTCCAATTCATAAGAGATTTTTCCATTAAGCTCAGTGACAATTCGCTCTCCTACAACGCTCATTTTTTGACGTATCCATTTGGGAGGTGCTTCCTTAAGCTTAAAGGCTGTATCAATCCCTTGAGCAAAGAGGTACTTTGTATGATTGCGTCCAATCCCCCAAATCTCATTAACGGGGAGACGACTCAAAAAAGTATCAATCTCTTTTTCATTAAGAAGAATAAAGACGCCTTCAGATTTTTTAGCAAAATGGTTAGTAACTTTAGCCAGCGTTTTAGTTGAAGAAACTCCTATTGAAATTGGAATGCCTAAATATTGCCTTACTTGATCTTTTAAATTCTGACAAAAGGAAATAAGCGTGTCTTCAGAAACATGTGTTAGATCAAGAAAAGCTTCATCAATTGAGTAGACTTCTATCATAGGAACTTGCGATTTTAGTAAAGCCATAATTCGATTAGAGAAGTCTTGATAAAGCGTATAGTTTGAAGAAAAGATAGCTATATCAAACTTTTGAGCAATTTCTTTGAATTTAAAATAGGGCTCACCCATCTTAATTCCTAAGTTCTTTGCTTCGTTGGACCTTGCAATGGCACAACCATCATTATTACTTAAGACAATAACAGGTTTATTCTGTAAATCAGGTCTAAACACACGTTCGCAAGAGACATAAAAGTTATTGATATCTACAAGAGCTATCTTTCGCATTATAAAGAATGAATTGCTGTTGTAACAACACCCCATATCTGGATTTCATTATCAGCAGTTAAGAAAAAAGGCTCATTAAAATCCTCATCTGTTTTAAGGATTATTTTTTGGCCATGTTTCTCAAAGCGTCTGGCACAAAGCTCACCTGCTATAACAGAAATAACAATATCTCCTGATTGAGGTTTAAGACTTCGGTCAACGATCAAAAGATCGTCTGCTAAAATACCTGATTCTTTTAAAGCATCATTTGTGGCATGCATAAAAAAGGTTGAGATAGGATTTAGGATTAAATGCTCGTTCAAATCTAGGGATTTTTCAGTATAATCCAGGGCAGGAGAGGGAAAACCTGCTGTAACTTGCATAAGATAAAATGGTAAAGGGTGGTAAGAAGGAAGTGAATTACATGCTAAGGGTTGAGGGTTCATTTTAATTTGCTCGGTTAGTTTTACTCCCCCTTCCTTATAGGCATAAATGATAAAAGTTCTAATATCAAGAAGTATTATTACATGCGTGGCATGCAATTTTTGTATAAGTTAAAAATTGTAGGATGTAGAAAGGTTTAACAGATGAGCTACTCTCCAGTGCTATGATGTCATTCTCCTCGTAAAAAGGAATTGACGTTAATAGAGCTGGACTAATGGATAAGCTCAGAGACTTGTTCTTGAGATAAACCCGTTACTTCCATAATGATTTGTGTATCGAAACCTTTCAAAATCATAGAACGAGCAATTTCTAAACGACCTTTTTCTAAGCCTTCTTGTTTCCATTGTTCTGCAAGTGTCATGATCTTATCCTCATTGATTTCAGTAAGACCCTTACGGATGGTCTCTATAAATGCCTCTTTATCTTTAATCTCCGCTGCTTCTACAACATAAGACAAAGTGACGTAAATATATTCTTCAATATACTGCTTTTCACCAAGATTTTCAATCTTTCTAAAAAGGTCAATTGCAACCTTTAAAGTTGGCAGGATATCAGGATCTTTAATATGCTTTGCAATAAGAGCAGCAGCACCAAACCAAAAGTACTTCTTCAACTCTTCATCTGAGGCTTGCGTGAGATCAACAATTTTATATGGCCTTCCCATAATCTCACGCGCTAAATCTTGATTCGCTCCATAAAGTTCAAAAAGATCGGTTGAATAAGGAAAAGGCTTCTGGCCTGTATAGAGCACAAGCGGATAGATGATTGGAAGCTTATTACTCTCTGATTTCTTGAGATGCTGATCAATAATCGCTGACATGTATTTAACAAGTCTTAGGGGAAGCATTTTGTCAGGAGTTGAGGCATGCTCGAGAAGACAGTAAATGTAACCCTCTTCATTATTAAACTTGGTGGCAAACAGAATGTCTGATATTTGCTGTTTAAGCTTGTCATCTATAAAAGAATCTTTTTGCGGCTCAATGGTATTTAAATCTATTGCTTCTTTTACCTTTTCTGGAAGATGAGCTTCAAAGAATTCTCTAGCAATTTTTGGAATAGTAAATATAGATCTTATATAGCGATCATGAGGGCTTAACCTGTTTTTAGACATTCTATATAGCTCGTAAATAATTAATAATTATTAAATTTATCTTACTAAATTTACAAAGAATTGTCTGCTTTTTATTGGCTGAGAGTCTTATTTTTTGTGTGATTTCTTACCTTTTATAGCTTGAAGAATTTTCTCAAGTTTCTCTTGAGCAAAATCTATCTGATCTTGGGTAATTTCTTGCATTTGTTGACCTTCAAGGTCGTACCTGTGTTTGCCATTAATAACAGTTTTAAGATAGTCAATGTTACGCGTGTAATAGGCGAGTGCGTCTCTCAATTGAGATTTTGATGGCGCGCCTTCTTGCTTAAGCAAAAGATACAGATCTTTATCAATTTTAAGTTTTAGGGGTTTTAAGTCTTTTGGGTTAAAGCAAGCAGGGAACTTTTCATAAAGCCATCCTAAAGCTGTTTTGATTCCTTCTCTCTTTTTCTTTTGTGCATCCTGCATGAGGTGTTCTTGTTCTTTAGCAGAAAGTTTTTTTGGTACATTTAACGTTCGATATTGAAGCCCCTGAGAGAGCTGAAATTGCTTTTCTGGACTTAAGGGCTTCTTAATCGTAAGTTTAGGTCTGTCATTCATAAAAATGTCCTTTAGGATGAAGAAACGTTCTTGTAACACTTATTCCCTTATCTGTTAAACAAAAATTATCCCCATTTTTAGAGGAAAACATTGTGGATAAAACCTTTTAATCCTTTATTGTTCCTTGCTGGAGAAGAATTGCTTCATAAATAAGCATCCTTTAATAATATTTAACAGGGAGGGGACAAAGTTATTGGGAGGTAAGGGATGACTTGTCTCTTAAATTCATCATCATAAGAATGATCAATAAGGTGATAATTACATCCTAAGCTTTAAGCCTCTTGTTAAGGATTTGCTTAATTTTCTTAATCGGGAGGTTAAGATCGGTAAATAGTAAAGACTTTTGCCTTGCTTTTTGTCCTATCCTGCCATTGGCAATGAGAAGAGACCAATCCTTAAAAAGAGTGGGCATCACAACAATATGATAATACCTAAAGATACCTACATCTTCATTCTGAGCTTTAAGAAAAAACTCTGCGTGCATTATCCTGCTTTCTGCATCTTTAAATCTTTAAGTTGCTGTAAAGATTGACCAGGGTTTTGAGGATTAAGGGGATAAAGTTTATTCTTAAAAAAGATGACATTGCCTTGTTTAAAAGCGCCAGATACACATGCAATTTTTACGTCTTCTTTCTCTTACTTTGCTGTTAGTTGCTCAAGACATAATACAAAACCCTTGCTTAGCTTCAGGTAGCGAGGATGAAGATAAAGCTCTTTCCTCTGAACCTGCTAAGAAACGTCAAAGAACTCACTCGACTTTACTTGGAAAGCCTTTATTAGAAGATAATGAAAGTAATACATTGTCTGATGAAGTCTGGATGCATATTTTTGATCTGCTAAGCTTCCGTGATCTTGGTAGAGCACAACAAGTATGCCGCCCATGGGTCTACTCTTGGGCAGGATGAATGGCTTTCTCTCTCTAAGCAGATTGAGATTAAACCTTTATCCATTTTATGGGAAAAGCTAAAGGGTAGTCCTAATAAACACTATCAACAGTTTTTTTCATCTTCTCTAGCTCTTGAAAAAATCTGTTCAGACCTAACAGTCCTTAAAAAATACTCAAAACCCCTTTCCTCCTTCCTTTATTCTTCGAAATTAAAATTACAGCTTTAAGAATCTATAAGGCTTTAAATGAGATAGCAGCTAAGCAAAAATAAGCATTAGTAGCTTATATTAAAAATATACCTGTCTATCCCAATAAGCAGAGTATATTCTCACAAGAGTTTATTGAATTTACAAAAGCACATGCCTCTCATTACAAAGTTTTGTACTTACTTAATATTTTTAATCTTCCGTCCGCACAGCCTATGGTTGATCTGTTTAATAGAGTAAAGGAAGAAACTAGCTTAGAAGATGTTTATGACGCTCTAACTGAAGACCAAGACATTTTAGTTCCTAGAGCAATAGCATATTTTTCTAATATAGATTGGGAAACTGCCTCATGTGTAGGAGATTATTGTTACAAAAGGAATGGACTTAGTTCCAATGAATCTTTAAAAAAATGAATGGTTAGAGTTAGCTGAAAAATTCTACCGTGAGTCAGCTAGGCAAGGTGATATCGATGGGAAAGATGGGCTTATTAAAGTTTTTGATAAGCAGGGTAGATTAGAGGAAGCTAAGGTTTATAGTCAGTAAATATATAAAGAAAGTTTAGCATTAATGTTTAATAGAGATTATAGGGAATAGGGGTATTGTCATTTATAGATTAGATCTTTATCTGTCTTAATGGTGCTTGGTATTTCTCATTCTTTAAACCTTTGAGAGAAAGCGTTTAGAAGCACTGAATTTTCTTGTAGATGAAAGATAAAGTTAATACATGCATTAAAGTATCATTAGAAAATTAAAAAGATTTTAAGCTTTAACAAATTAAATAATCAAATATTATTAAAAAATATTTAAGAGGAAAAAATGAAAAAATCTATTAAGTTTGCATTAATTCTAAGCTTATTATTAAATTTTGATTTGTTTAGCTCCTTTATTAAAGAAGAACAGCAGGTAGAGAGCCAAAACGAATATTCTAATAATAAGTTACTTAACCAGATCCCTTCCCGTAAAGGAACAGTGGGGGTTATCTTAGTCTATAAAAAAGATGATCGTCTTTATGCGCTTTTAGGAAAAGAAAATAATGAGGGAAGCTCAGAGAAATCAGGAAGATATAGTGATTTTGGAGGAAGCGTTAGTCATGATGGAGCAACATTTTTAGAGAATATGCTGCGAGAATTAGAAGAGGAAAGTATGCAGACATATAAAATTAGCCAAGAGGATTTTCTAAAAAATGCTTTTGTGTTTCACACTGAGAAAAAAGACAGAGATATTTTTTATGCCGTTTATTCAATTAAGGATTCTCAATATATACCTGCGAACATTCTCAATCATAAAAGAAGTTCTTTAGGGGATAAGTTTCCTAAAGAATATAAGGAAAAAGAAGAATTTCTTTGGGTAGATATTAATATGCTTTTACTTGCTGTTATAAAAAATCCACAAAGAGAAGTTTTTGCAATAAACGATATTGAAGGACAACCACGTCTTATAAAGTTGAGAAAATATTTTATTGATGATTGCCTTTTGCACTCAATTTTTGAAAAGATTATCATTTCTCTCAACCATTAACATAAAGATTTGGCCGTTAGATTTAAAATGAAAAGTTTTATTCTTCGCTCCTTAGGCCATGTACGATAACAAATGATTGAAATATTTATTCTAAGATATCCTTTTTCATAATTTTTATATAACTTTGGAAAATGTTAGTGGCATATTGTAACGTCGTATTTTATCTATTTATAAATGTCTTTCTCATAATCTAAGATTATAAGTCTTGTACCATTAGAGGCAAACGTATAGGAAGCTTATTACTATTTCTTTTACCATGAAGCTGAAGAATCTTCCTTCAAATTATTGCTGCTTCTCCAATTAATTTACTTAATAACCCCTTTCATTACGTAAAAGATCATCTTCATAAAAGTTTTTTATTATTTTATCAGCTAATAAATTGCCTAACTAATTGGCCGATATTACGGAAGCCTGGATCTTAATCTTGCTCGATAAGTAGACGAGGTGCTTGTTTATCCTCAGCTGTAATTAATTTTTTATATTTAGAGCTTGGTTTTTGTGTAAAGCTCCCAAACTTAGTACCAGGGTATCGTGTAATTTCCCGGGTTTTTTATGAATAAACTATACTCAACAGGCGTCATATTTTTTAATGATTGATGAGGTCTTTCTTTGTTGTATTGACTGATCCATTGTTCAGTAATCTCCCGCACTTCATTAAGGTTTTTAAAGATATAAAAATCCAATACTTCTTATCGATAAGTACGATTAAACCGCTAGATGTAAGAAGTTTGAGTGGGCTTTCCTGGTTGAATAAATTCTAAAGTAACCTCATGCTTTTCAGCCCAATCAGCCAAAGCTAATGAGACCAGTTCTGGCCCATTATCCAGACGTAGTCTTGAAGGATATCCTCGCATCATTCTCATGTTATTGAGGATTTGAATAACCCTTCCTGCAGGTAAGCTTAAGTCAATTTCTATCCCTAAGACTTCTCTGTTAAAATCATCAATAATATTAAATGTTCTAAAACGGCGTCCACACACTAAAGCATCACTCATAAAATCAGCAGACCAAGTTTGATTGAGGAAAAAGGACACAGTTAGGGAATGTTGTTCCCTGGAAGGAATACGCCTTTTTCCTTTTCTGAGAATGTTAAGACCCAACATACAATATACTCGGTAAACCTTCTTGTGATTCCATCCATGCCCCATTTGCCGAACTTTTATGAATAATTTTTTAAAACCATACCGAGGATACCTTTCCGTAAGTTTTAATAAAGTCTCTATAACATCCTCATCTTTTTTATCTACCGGCTGATAACGATAAACTGAACGACTCAACTTAAGAGCATGGCAACTCCGTCGATAACTAAGTCCATGTGTTGATACCAAATAATCAACCATCGCTCTCTTCTCAGCCGGCTTTAGAGCTTTTTTTCAATCAAATCCTTTAAAGCTCTTGCCTCAAGTGAAAGATCCGCAAACATCCGTTTCAAGCGATTGTTTTCTTCTTCTAAGAATTTTAAGCGCTTCCATCCCCCCATATTTTGAGCGCCATTTAAAGTACACGGATTCAGCAATTCCATGTTCCCGACAAACATCTTTTACTAATCGGCCTGATTCAACAGATCTCAAAATCCCTATAATTTGATACTAACTAAAGCGTTCTTTCTTCATTCAGTCCCTCCTTTTCTTTAATCTTAACTTCTCAGAGAAACTACACAACCTTATGGGATGAACTTGCAAAAGTAAAATAACCCAGGCAGGCTTAATACAAATTAAATAGGCTCAATCCCCATCAGTGACACTCGATTGAGAGCTTTCATCGCCAAAATCTTCTGCATACTTTTTAAATTCTTCAGCTTTAGTATAAAATGTTGCTGCTTTTTCTTTATTGTATAATTCTAAACACAAGCCAGCTTCTTTATAGGCATCAGAAATTTCTTCAGCATCTTCAGGGGTAAGATCAATTATGTCTGTTCCCTCATCCTTTATAATTGTCGTCAAAGTTAATTGTTGGTCGTCGGCTTTCTCAAAAAGGATACTTGCTTTAGCAGGTTCTGTTTCTTTTATAAATTCACCAGCAATAATATAAGAAAGGGCAGCTTCGACACAATCAATATATCTGTCTCCTCTTTTTATGAAGTTAGCTGTTTCCTCACAGAACTTAGCTGCTCTTGCTTTATCAGAAGGAATAATCAAAGAAGCAACCTCTTTAAAAATTGAGTAAATGTCAGGATAGTCTGTTTCGCTAAGTTTCATTAAATATTTTAAGCTATTTAAAGCTGTTTGACTTGCCTTTTTGACGAACTCGTTAGCTTTCAAAGAATCACTCTCTTGCAGTAAGTGACCAGCCTTTGCATAACGTTGCGCACTTTTAATAAAACCTTCTGCTTTGCTAGGAAGATCCGAATAATAAGATTGTTGTTCCAAAAAATAGGCTTCTTGTTCATACCTAGTAAGAGCTTCTTCTTGTTGGGTAAGATCTGCTAAATCATGGGCCTCTTGAGCCGCCTTAGCATAAGCATACGGTAGCTCTTCTCTTAATTTATTAAGCTTAATTAAAACTTTATAGAAAGACGCAAATGGATAAACTTCATCTCTAGTATTTAAGTAACTTTCAATTATTTTCACTGTTCTGCCCACATACGCAAGAAATTGATCAAAATGTTTAATACGGTTTCGTGCTGTTCCTTGTGGTTTGAACGTTAACTTTTTCTGCAAATTGTCAAGCCATGATTCTACCGTGTCAAATAAGTATAGTTCTTCGTCTGAAACAAACAGTGGTGGTAAAGAATCAAACAGTTTACTAAATTTACTAAAGCTCACTAATTGTGGATTGGGAATAGACTGAAGTTCTTGCCTTATTTCAAGTCGATCAATTTCATTTCGTGTGTCCTTATACATATTTTGAAGTTCGAAATAGCGATAAAGAGTATTAATGTATTCTAATCTCGCTAAATTCCTGAGCTGAGAAGCCTTAACAATTTCTTGATTGGCAATCTGATCTCTTAAGATTAATAGCGCTTGCTGAAGCTTGGGCAATTGCTCTAAACCAAGATCACTACCATAAAAGCCTACTATATAAGGATTTGATAAATAAGGTTGAAGTGTTGAACATTTTTGAGCAATTTTTCCAATACTATCCCATATAGAATTAACATCCTGAGCAAATAATCTTTGAGCAAGATCATGGGCAATAGCGTAAGGCTGCCATACAAGCAGCATTTCTTTTAATTGTTGGCGCTTTTCTTGTATGACATTGGAAGCCTGGCCTTCGTGGTCTTTTTCCAGAGATTCAATTTCTTCAAGCAGTCTCGCGCATACTGGACTTAACCTATCTTCTGTACTGCTTACATGACCATAAAATAAGCCTTTAAAACGAAAAAGGCTGTTATGATTTCCATAAAGATTCGCGGCATTGAAAAGACGGTTGAGGCTATCTTTCGTATGACGGTTACGCATTAAAAAATCTGCAATAAATGAGTCATAATCAAATAAATGTGAGTTCTTATCTTTAAAAGATAAAATCCAATTAATAGCGTTTTTGCCTTCTGGAATTTGGTATTCTTCTCGTTCTGTTTCTTTCTTTATTTCTTTTGAAACTAACTTAAAACAATAGAAACTTTGAAGATCAGTAAATTTAAGGATTCTATTTAGAACCTCTAAAGGCAAATAAAAATCAACTTTTTCTGCTTGGGTTAGGTTTTGAGGAGAAATACGCATTTTTTTAGTGTTTCGATCTTCTTTATCAAATCCACCCTCAGGAGTGGTTCGCTTACTTGGAAAAGAGGAAGATTCAGGATTGAATTCAGAAGCATTTATTATGCAGTAGTTGAAAGATAAAGAAACACTTAAAGCACAGATAAAGAATTTAACTGAAGTCAGCATGTAACATTACCTTACTATTATATGTTATGTCATCAAATGGAAGGAAAAAATTGATAACTATTTTGTCACAGTGTCTATTTATGTTAACTTTACTCATTAATCAACATGAAAATTATATACACTATAAAGACCTTTCAGACATTTTAAAGTTGATCTAAACAGCCTCAATACAATTCGGATCATTATTCTTAGGTGCGTTCACATACGGGCTTACGGCATGGCATGTTAAATTTTCATAGTCTTAAGGATAAAGTATCGCCAACAACTCTTCAGTATTTTTGTTTTCGGGATCAAGCCAATGGTTGTAATTATGCGGTTCGATAATAACAGGCATCCTGGAGTGATATGGCTTTAATAAGGAATTAGCGTCAGTTGTAATAATAGCTGTACTTACAATCTCCACAGATTCTTTATCCCCTGGCCAGTAATCATAGATACCAGCAAGGGCAAAAGGTTTATACCCTTTCATGTAGAAGAAATAAGGTTGCTTCACTCCATGAGTAGAGGCCCATTCATAAAAGCCAGAGGTAGGTATCAAGCATCTTTGTTTTTGAAAAGCTTTTTTATAATAAGGTTTTTCTGTCAATGTTTCAAAGCGGGCATTAATCGGTTTAGGTGCTTTATGAGGATTTTTAGTCCATGAAGGAATAAGTCCCCAGTGAGCTAAGTGAAGGTGTTTGTCACACATTTCTGCATCTTGGGAGATAATGAAGATATTTTGAGAAGGGGCAATATTGTAAGAAGAGGGAAGAGAACTTACATCATTTAACTTAAATTCAGCCTTAAGTTCTTCTAACTTAGCAAAGAGAGTGAATCTTCCGCACAAAAAGTTTTGTTCCTTCAATAACCTTTTATAGAGTAAGAGAAGAGAGATATTAACTCAACAGAATTAGCTTTGTGGTAATTGATTTATAAAATATGATTCTTAATTCAAAAGTTATTAATTTTTACTCTAATAAATCAATTAAATTACGATATCCACCAAGGACTCTGACGATTTCTAAAGGGTTTGTATCTTACTTATAAATAATCAAATAATTGTATACTGGCCAGAATAAGACAGAGTGATTCGTTAAATCTTTGCGTTGATGGTCAAGGTGAGGGAACTCGCTCAACATTATGGCACTTCTCTTCGATTTTAGAAAGAACCTTGATAGCGATCTCAATTTTTTCTTCTGCAATATATTGCCATATTTCAATGAGGTCCTGTCTTGCGGCAGGGGAGAAGATAAATGAAGGCATGTTATTTCTTTAAAGCTTTAATCTCATCAAAAACCCTTTTACCTTCAATGCCTTTACCTTCTGCAAGTTGAGTGAGACCTAATGCTATATCTTGATTAAGTTTATCGACTTGTTGCTTAAAGAGGCTTTCTTTCTCAATTAAAAGCCTTAAAGCATCCCGAACAACTTCGCTTGCTGAGTTGTAATAACCTTCTTCAATAATTTGATGGATAAACTTCTTAAAAGTTGGATTGAGAGAAATATTCGTAATTAAGACCTCTTCTTATACATATTAAAAATATTCTACTAAAAATAACAAAAAATAGCAAATATTGTTATGAAGTATTGACGGATGATCCTTAGGAATACCTTTAATAGGTAATAAGCACTCTTAAGCAATCATTATATTAATCTCTTCTTCAGATAAGAGCTTATGGCCTTCAAAAACGGTAAGAATGATAATACTGCTGTCAAGCAAACGATAAACAATACGATAGTTTCCTTCAATAAGCTCTCTTAATTCTATTCGACTCAAATCAGGTACCATTCGCCCTATAGAGGGAAATTCTTTTAATGTTTCAGCTCGCTCGATAAGAGAACTTATGAAACTTGTGGCAATTAAGGGGGAAGATCTTTGTGCTATAAAATCTTGAATCTCTTCAAGCCTTTCAAGAGCTTGCCGTGTCCATATAAGATTCATTTTTTCAAAGCTTTTTCTAGTTTTTCTTTAATTTCTTCTGTTGTATAGGTTAAGCCTTCTTCAGCATCCTTAAGACCTTTTTCAATTGAATGAAAAAAGCGCTCTCTATATTGAAGTGCGTCATAATCGTGTGCCGATAACAAGACACCTACCGATTTTCCATTTTGCGTTAAAACGACAGGATGTCCAGTATCTTTAATATGATTAAGCCAGCGTGATACTTGGCTTCTAAATTCAGAAACGGGAACAATATCCTGAGAGAGGTCTATATGTTTCATTTACAATCTCCTTATAAAATCAGTATATACAATATTAGGTACATTTCAAAGTACAAAAATATATACAATATTTAGTATAAAGAATTTAATTAACTCTTATATAGGTTTTAAGTTTTTAACTTTTTTACTTTCCATAAATCGAAGGATTTGATCTAACTTATTTTGAGCAAAAGCTTTGTGTTCTTGTGTGATTTCTTCAACCTTTTGGCCTTTTAAATCATATCGATGAGTTCCATTGATAAGAGTTTTGAGATAATGAAGGTTGTTTGTGTAATAGGTAAGAGCTTTACGTAATATAGCTTTTGAGGGAGATCCAGGTTTTTCAAGAAATGGGTAAAGGTCTTTATCAATATTAAGCTTGAGTGGTTTTAAGTTTCTGAGATTAAAGCAAGCAGGAAATTGTTCATTAAGCCATGAGATCGTCTCTTTAATTACTTTTCTCTTCTTCTGTTTAATGTCGTTTTCTTTTTGTCTTTGCTCTTGTAGAGGCTTTAAGGCTTGAAAGAGTTGAGATTGCTTATTCAAGCTTAAAGGTTTTTTAATGCTTAGCTTAGGTCTTTCAGTCATTAAGTTACTTTCTTAAAAAGATATCCCCACATGATGGGGATAGGGTTGTGGATAAAGAATAAAGGTTGGTTATCTTCTAAGCTCTTCATAAAGATGATTAAAAATTGTGCATTACCCATTACTGAATACCTTTTACTTTAAGAAAGTATTTTACTCCTAATAGTTTGTAAACGTCTCTCTTTTGCTCTTTGATACCGCATTTTCCATTTTCTTTCATAAATCTTAGCCATTGGTCTATTCTTAATAAGCAGAAGATTCTCAGCATTTCTAGTCTCTGCTGCATTGGTCCAGTTATAGGAGCCTGTAAGCACAATATCCTTATCAATAATCATTATTTTGTTATGAGCAATTCCAGGCACTGGATCAACAAGACAATCAATGCCTGCTTCTCTAAGTTTATTAATTTGTGAGTACCTTGCGGTTAATTGGCTACGATCAAACAGAATCTTTACATTAACACCCCGTTGATGAGCTTTTATAAGAACATATGCGATATTTTTAGAAGTAAAACTGTAACTTTGAACGAGGATTTCAATTTTAGCGTTATTGATCAAATTTAATATTATTGGCAAGCAATTACCTTCAGGGCTAAAGCACACATCAATGCTGGGTTTATCTTCAATAAAAGGAGTCGGTGTAATGAGTGATGGGTGTTCATGAGTAACAACGCAGCTGTTAAGAAGTGCACCATGTAAACACACTATTATTAATGAGAAGGAAGACTTCTTTTTGAAGGAACTTATATATTTAAAAACCATACATTTATCTTTCTCTAACTTTAAATAACAAGCCACTCTTTTAATTTGGTATATCTTTTTTTGGTATTCTTGTCCTTAACTGCCATCGCAAGCGCTTTCTTTTGGCCGACAAGAATGACGAGCTTTTTACCCCGTGTTATGCCTGTATAAAGAAGGTTTCTTTTTAACATCGGGTAATGTTGCATCATAAGCGGGATGACAATAACTGGGTATTCCGATCCTTGTGATTTATGAATGCTAATGGCATAAGCTAAGACGATTTCATCAAGCTCATTAAAATCATAAGGAATAAGCCTTCCTTCAAAATCAATAAGGAGTTCTTGCTCTTCTTGTCGTACTTCTTTGATATAGCCAATATCACCATTATAAACATCTTTGTCATAATTATTAGTAATTTGCATAGCTTTATCACCAACACTATAACTAGAGCCAAAGCGCTCGACTTTATTTGGCGTTAAAGGACTTAGAACTTTTTGCAATTCAATATTGAGTGATCTTGCGCCAACCCCGCCTCTATTCATGGGGCATAACACTTGTATTTCTGTTAGGGGATCCACTTTAAACGCTTTAGGGATTCTATTTTTAACAAGCTCAAGGATCTTACCTTTACAATCTTCTGGCGTTTCACTTTCAATAAAGTAAAAATCTGACGTTTCTTCTCTTGAAGAAATAATAGGCATTTGACCTTGATTGATTCGATGAGCGTTCAAGACAATTTGACTTTGGGCTGCTTGCCTGAAAATCTCCGTTAACCTTGCAACAGGAAAAACATTTGAGTCAATAATCGATTCTAAAACAGATCCAGGGCCAACTGAAGGAAGCTGGTCTATATCTCCCACTAATATAAGAGCAGCATCCCGTGGTAGTGCTTTCAAAAGAGAGTTCATTAAAGGAACGTCTAACATGGAGGTTTCATCAACAACAAGGAGATGACACTCAAGAGGATTATCAGCATTTCTTTTAAAATCATGCTTCTCTGGATCAAATTCAAGAAGACGATGAATTGTTTTAGCATTCATCCCTGTTGTCTCTAACATTCTTTTTGCTGCTCGTCCTGTTGGCGCGGTTAATAAGATCTCCATATGCTTAGTAGCAAGTATTGTCAGGAAACTTTTTATGAGCGTTGTCTTACCAACCCCAGGGCCGCCTGTGACAATTGAAACTTTAGATTGAAGAATAAGATTAAGAGCTTCTTTTTGGCTGTCTGCAAGCTTGAGGGAGAATTGTTCTTCCACCCAAGGTATTGCTTTATCAGTTTCTAATATTCCCCATGGCAGATTTCCTTTCAAAAGCTTCTTTAAGGATTTAGCGATTAATGTTTCCGCTAGATAAAGCCCTTTAAAAAAAACGCATGGCTCACCATTAAGATTATCGCCTACCAACTCGCCAGTCGTCAGTTCATTCTCAAGAGCAGCTTTAATGATCTCTTTTTCAACCTCTAAAGCTTGAGAGGTTGATAATATTAGGGTTTCTATAGGAAGGCCACAATGTCCTTCATCGGTTGCCTCTAAAAGAATATGACTAATCCCTGCGCGTGCTCTTAAAGGAGAGTCTTTAGCAATCCCAACTTTTTGTGCAATTTGATCGGCTGATTTAAAACCAATCCCTCTAATTTCTCTAGCGAGACAATAGGGGTCTTTTTGAATAACACCAATGGCATCAGCGCCAAAGGTTTTATAAATTCTCACAGCTCTTGCTGTGCTAATACCATGTTGATAAAGAAAAACCATAATCTCACGGATGACTTTTTGATCACTCCACGCGCGGATAATCATTGACATCCTATGTTGGCCGATCCCTTCAACTTTTCTCAATAAATTAGGCGTGGATTCAATAACATTAAAGACTTCTGCGCCGAAAGCTTTCACAAGCTTTTTGGCATAGATGGGACCAATCCCTTTAATCATGCCTGAGCCTAAGTATTTCTCGATGCCTTCTTCTGTTGTAGGTGCTACTGTATTAAGATGATTAGCTTTAAATTGAGGGCCATAGTTTTTATCATTAATCCAAATGCCTGAGGCTTGAATAAACTCACCTGCTGAAATCATACTTGCATGACCTACAACAGTTATAAGATCTTTATGTTTTTCTGCTTTAACCCTTAAAACACAATAACCATTCTCAGTATTATAGTAAGTAACCCGTTCAACAAGGCCTGAGAGAAGATCAGAATTTGATGAAGCATGCATTTAACATTTTCTATCGTTCTCTCTTTTTAATTCTTTAAGCTTTAGAAGAGAAAGTTGAGGATTATTTGGATTAATAGCATAAAGTTGTTTATGGACAAATATCACATTGCTTTGTTTAAATGCGCCAGATATTCTTGCAATTGTGAGAGCTTTTGTAATTAGATCATTTGAAGAATTAAGAGCCGTTTGAATCAATTGATTTAATTTTTCAAACTTATTTTGCTGAAGATTCATCGTTATTCCTTTCTTTGAAAAGAATCCGTTTGAAAAGATCTTTTATGATCTTTAGATCTTAAAAACTGTTGAACCATAGCTTTCATTCCCAAATGAGAACATTCTTGTTTAAGAATACCCTCATGATCGTTTTTTAGTTGTTCTGTAATATGCAACAGTACGCCTAAAAGTGTTATTGCCTTTTCACGGGCGACAGGATCAAGTTGTAAATCATCCCCAGGCTCAATTTCCAAATGTGATGCAAGACCTGCCTTTAATATAAGGCCACCCAATTGTATTTTTGTTCGGTTTTCTGCTTTACGATCAGCAGTTTCAATACGCAATGATTGACGTTTTAAATGTCCTGATGACCATGAGATTTTATTCAGTTGTTGACTCATTTTATGCACTCTTTTGTTAAGATGATTGAGGCTTTTGAGAGCTAGCTCTATGCAATGATTTTCCACAAAATTTCTGAGCAGCAGATCGCCACTTCTCCTTAAGTTCTGGTTTCTTGTTGGCTTCGTCTATAATATGAAGAAGGCCCCCAATAAGTATCATTGGCTCAAGGTTAAGAGAGGGGATCTTATTTAAGAGAGATAAGAATTCTTCATTCTTCTTCTTCTGTAATGCTAAAATTTCTTTATCTAATTTTGCTCTTTGTTCTTCAAGTTTTGCGATTTTGTTTTGTGTTGCTTGCATGGGAATCCTCATTTCCAAAAGTTATTATAAATATATCTTTGGAAAGCTCCCCACAGCTTTACTTTGATAAAAAATATATAAGCAGAAAAACGACAGTCCTGCAAGAGTTTTGGCACAAAACTCTAAAGGCGCACTTAACGACGATTAAAATTCGTCTTGTGCGGCCTTGCCGGCGGCTCTATATTGTCGTATGGCTATTTATCATGCACACATGAGTTATACATCAAGAAGTGGAGGGGGCTCTGCTTGTTCTCATGCTGCCTATATATCAGGTTCAATTGTGAAAGATGAAAGTACAGGAATGACATGGGATTATTCTAAAAAAGCCCATGATGTTTTACATTCAGAAATACTCGCGCCCGAGAATTCACCAACTTGGGTTTATGAGTCTAACTCACTCTGGAATGAAGTTGAAAGATTCGAAGACTACATTGCTGAGAAACGTTTTAAAGGACATAAAGATCCTATAAAGAATGAAAAAAGTTTAAAAGGTAAAGAGAAATTTTTATCCTCTTGTAAGACAAGTTTTAAAGCAGATTTTGCATTGCCACTTGAGATTACAGACAGGACTCATTTAAAAGAACTTGCATATAAAATCGTCAAGGAGTGTTATGTAGATCATGGTTTAGTGGCTCAGTATGCCATCCATGATATGAAAGGCAATCCTCATCTTCATATTATTGCCACCACTCGTCCCTTAGTTGAGGGATCTTTCTCAGAAAAAAGATTTGTGATTGATAAGATCAAGCTTGTTGAAATGCGTCAACAGATGGCAGACATCACCAATCAATTTGGACAAGAGAAAGGTTATGATTATCATATTGATCATCGTTCTTATAAAGACCTAGGCATTAAGCTTATTGCTACCAAACATTTAGGCCCGAATGCTCGCCATCGTCTTCAAGAGTTGAGCCAAAATGTGCAAGACAATGAAGAAGTCCGACAAAAAAATATAGAAATTTTACTTGAGCATCCTGAAGAGATCATTAAAGTTGTGGCCTCTCAAAAAGCTGTTTTTACGCAAGTAGACTTATGCCGTGAGATCTTTAAGCGTGTTGGGGGCGATGAAAAACTTTATGCTGTTTTGAAAGCTAAAGTGGATGGAATCCCTATCCCATCCATTGCCATTATTGGTAAAACACTCAATGACAATCATATATACGAAAGCAAGAGTATTCATTTTGATAAGGGTGATTATTCTAATATTATTGAAAGTTTTACGGCAAAACTTTTGTCCCAAAACTACGCCATTTATTTAGGGGAGAATGTCAAAGGGCAGGTATTTTATACCTCCCGTGAGATGAAAGAACTTGAGATCTCAATTATTGAGAAAGCTGAGGTTTTAAAGTCAAGAACAGTCTCTTTGGTCAATGAAAAATATATATTTAATTCTATAGATAAAATCCAAAAGCAAGAACAAATCCAATTCTCTGAAGAGCAGTTAGGAGCCATTAATCATCTTCTTGTTCCCAAAGCCATTAGTGTTCTGACAGGTAAAGCAGGTACAGGCAAGAGCACCGTTCTCAAGCCTGTGGTTGAGTCGTATAAGAAATCAGGATTTAAAGTTATTGGCACGGCCTTTCAAGGAAAGGTGGCTGATCAACTCGCCAATGAACTCAATATTGAAGGCTTTACGCTTGATCAGTTAAAGAAGAGATGGTCAAAACATGATAGTTTAAAAAAGCTGATTGAGAATAAGGAGCTTAAAGGTCAATCCCTTGTTAAAGCCAAAGCTGAGATTGAGCGCCTTCAAAAATGGAGATTGACCAACAAACACGTGGTGATCCTTGATGAAGGCAGTATGGTTCATGGCTCTTTATGGAAGAGCCTTTTATCTGAAGTTGAAAGATCAGGGGCACAGCTTCGCATTGTTCAAGATAACAAACAGATTAAAGCGCTTGAAGGACTTGATGCCGCACGTCTTATTGAAGATAAAATCGGCGCTTATGAAATTAAAAGTGTTGTTCGCCAGAAAGAGGAATGGATGCGAGAAGCTTCAGCTCTGTTAAACGAGCACCTTATTGAAGAAGGATTAAAGCCTTATTATGACCAAGGTCATTTTGATTTTAGAGAGCGAGATTTTGAGGCTAAAATATCTCTTGTGGCCGATTACTTAGAAAGAATTAGAAAAACTCCTCATGAAACGCATATGGTTTTAGCACAAAAAAATAAAGATGTCGTTGAGCTGAATGAGCTTATAAGAGGTGCTCTCTTATCTCAAGGGAAACTTGGTAATGAATTTATCTTTGGGCGAGAAGGAGAGGGGATTCTTAATACTCATCAGCCCATTCAAGGTCCCAAAAATCAACACTTCAGAAAATCAGCTTATGGCCGGCGTTTTGCAGTAGGGGATCGTGTCATGTTTCTTGAGAATGACCATAAAGAAAGACATGTAACAACGCTTGAAAAGGGAAGGGGTGAGAGGCAAGGGGTTAAAAATGGTACTTTAGGAATCATTGAGGGTTTTAACCTAAAACGTCAAACTGTTGAAGTCCGGCTTCATGATGGAAGATTAGTTGGGTTTGATTCAAAAGCTTATGGTTCCTTGACGCACAGCTATGCGGTGACCATCAATAAGTCTCAAGGGGCCACCTTTGATCATTCTTATGGCTTTTTTAGCTCTTTTAATAGTAACCAACTCCTGATCTGGCTCACTCGCCACAAGCAAACCTTTAAAGGGTATTTATCAAAAGGAATAGCTTCTGACTTGAAGAGCATGGTAAGTCATGTAGCAAGAGCTGACTATAAAGGATTGAGTACTGATTATGACATCTCTGAAAGCCAAAAACCTTACTTTAACCTTGTAAGGCACTATTGGGAAATCGCGCAAGAAGCAGGAAATTTAAAAACAAAGATTGATGCTCTCACATTAAAAGCAGAACAAGAAGGCAAAACCTTCTCTTTAACAAAAGAATGGGCTCATTATAACGAGCTGGTCCAAACAAGGAACCAAGATGCCAAAGATATTTTAAAGAATTGGGTTCATTGTTCACCCTTTATCTACCAAACAGGGGTAAGACGGGATACCTTAGAAGTTCAAGCTGGACTAAAACAGAGGCTTTTAAGTCTTCCAGAACAAGCAGCCTTGGATTTGGTTGAGACTTATTTTGAAATCTCCTATAAAACGCGCCAACAGTGGAAAGAGATTTCTCAAACACATCCAGGAGTATTGTCTTATTACCATCCTGATTATGAGTCCTATGCTAAGATTAAAGCAGAACGGAATGAACTCGCCTACTTAATTGCGAGTGATCCTGATATTCATAGACCCTTCTTTAGAGTTAAAGAACAAGAAGGATCTTACATAACTTATCATGGAACAATTTATGAGCAACGTCCTCAAGGATTTAAAACAGTTCAAGAACAAGCTAAACAATATATTACTCAAAAACGAGCTGAGAGGTATGAATCACAATTAACCTTTGATGAGCGCATTATTTATAAACAAGTTCAAGACTATAAATATTTGCATTATCAATGTGTGGCTGCTTTTAAGCATCTTAAAGAGCTTGAAAAAACAACCGCCAAGTCATCTCTCGTTGAAACCCACCAACAGAAAGCTAAAGACCTCGTAAAGCACAGGGATATACTTGCGTATAATATTATTGATGCCTATAGCAATGCACAGCCTTTCCTTGGAAGACTCGGGCTTAAAGACGAAACACTTTTAAAACATGCTGTGTTTGGTGAGGTCAGAGGGATAATATCTTCTTATAAAGAAGCTAAGAGGATAGAAGAGAGAACTCACCTTGCAGATAAGCTTGTCTCCTTTACATTAGGCGAGCAGGGCAGTGTTAATAAAGGGCTTTACAGTCTTTTAAAAGAACAAAGCTTACATCTTCAGAAGCTTAAGTTTGAACAAGGGTGGCTGAAAGCCCATTTAGAAGGTAAAGACTTATCCATTAAACATATTGAAGACCTTGATAAAGCCTACTTAGATCTTTCAGCCTATCGAAAAAATCGAAAAACTACGCCTCAATGGGATATTCTTAAGTCAGTGAAAACTAAGGGTATAAATCTTAATAAATCTGATTTCAGTAATAAAATAGAACGTCAAAAACAAACGCATTTTGAAACTAAGCAACCTATTAATACTTATGATCGTGAAGAAGTGCTTGCGTGTTTAAGCAGATCTCACATTCAAAATATTTTTGCACGCCATATTGATGGGTGGGTTGTAACACCTAAAAGCTATTATAGACCAAATGAAATTAGATATGGTCAGTACAAGGAGTTTGGGATTAACCGCAATAATGGGGTTTGGTATAATTTTGCGGCTGGAGAAGGCGGTGATATATTTAAATATATCAGTAAGTCTCAAAACATATCTTATGGAGAAGCCATAAAATTAGTTGGTCAAGAGATTAATGCTCCTCAACATGTAAGAATAAGTGAAGAGGATAGAATCAAAAGGCAAGATGCATTTAAAAGACAGGTTGAATTTGAAGAAAAATTAAAGATAGAAAATTCTCAACAAAAAACACAAAAGCTTTATGAAATTTCACAGCCGATAGAAGGAACAATTGCAGAACGTTACGTGAGAAAGCATCGAAAGATTGAGTCAACAAAATTACCAGGCAGTCTGAGGTTTATATCCAACTTTAAAGATTATGATACCGATAAAATGTATCCAGCACTAGCAGCTTTTGCGCAAGATGCTGAAGGAAAAATTACATCCGCTCAAGTCATATGCTTAGATCCACATACCGCTAATAAAGCAGATATTGAGGTTAAAAAGCGTTCTCTAGGAGCTATAAAAGGCACAACTGTTGAGATTCAAAAAGGAGAGGGAGCTACTTATGTTGCTGAAGGTATCGAAACAGCTTTATCCTTGAAAGAAGTACAAATAAAGGGTAGAATACTTGTAACTTTAGGTCTTTCTAACATGAGCAATATAAGTGCTCATTTAAATAAGGAAGATTCTATTGTTCTTTGTGCAGATGCCGATGACCCAAATTCAGCAGCCTGGGAAACATCTGAGCGAGCATTTGATAAACTACAACAAGAAGGATTCAAGGTCTCCATCATAAGACCTCAAGGAGAAAAAGGCCGTGACTTTAATGATGTTCTTAAAGAAGAGGGTGTTAAGGCTGTTCAAGAAGCGTTCAAAAATGTGGTTGTTTTCCAAGAAGGCTCCTCTAAGAAAGCCGTTGAAGTGCAATCAATTAAAGAACAAATTGTTTCTTATAGGCATGGCTGCACAACAGAAACCCACATTCAAAACAAAGAAATAGAAAAGCAAACTATTAATGCTTTAGACCTTTATCTTGCTTGCGAAGAAAAACTTAAAAAGTTGCCTTCATTTATTGCAGCTAAAGGAAAAGAAAAAGTTCAAGTTAAAACATTACTTACAGAATCACGCACATATGCTTATGCCATTTATCAAGATCCAGAGCTGAAAGCTAAAGCTCTGGAGTTAGGAATTGACAAAATTGTAAAACAAAGAGCGGAGTTTCATAAACAAGAAATAAATCAAACAATTAGCCATAAAAGTTCAATGAAGCTTAATAGTTGAGAGTTGAATGTTAGTAAGCTGAATTCTAAGAAAGATTTTTTTTATTTCAGCCAGCTGAAATCACCAATTTATGGTTTGTTTTTGCAAAGTAATTAACAAGCAACCTTAATTATTCTGGTTTTTCATTGAAAACAGCCTCTAGAGATATATAAATTAATGAAGTATCTGTAAAATTTCTTCACATTTTAAGTTATCCTAATATTTTGTAAAGTATACTTAAAGTCATTTATTAATTAATAATATTTAGTTCATAATTATTTTTGATATAATCTCTTAATTTATGTGTTAAGGTCTTATTAATTAAAAAATATGGTGTATAGTTTTTTCATTTAATGTGGAGGAAAAGGGGTATGCGATATCTTTTATACGTTATTTTTTTGTCTACTTCTTTTACTGCAAAAGCATCTATAATAAAATCAGTAGTGCCAGATTCAGATGATTCTCGTGCTCCTTATTCAATCTTATTGGTAGAAGAAGGAGCCCATAGTTTAGGTTTTTATAATTCTAAAGACGGTAAAGAATATGCCCGAGTAGCTTTAACCTCTTTACCTCATGAAATAGCAGTTTCAACCGATCCAAACAAACCTCTAGCTTATATCCCTAATTTTGGTTTAAGAGATTATGATTTAACTATTGGAAATGCAGGCAATAGTATTTCCGTGATTGATTTAGTAAACCAATGCGAAATCTATCGTTTATACACGACATTTAATGGAGAAAATTATTGGGCGCCTCATGGCGTAAAGATTAAAGGGCAAAAATTGTATGTTAATGTTGAATGTATTAATGGTCGTTTACCAGACACTGCTGCTACCCTTGGCCAACAAACCCGAATATTAGTATTTGATCTTAAGCAGGATAAATCTATTGGTCTACAACCTTCTCTAGGTCCTCCTATGGTTTCAAAGGAAATGAATCTTCCGCATGTAACGATTGATAATACTTATGAAATGGCTAATCTCAATATTGAAGCTAAAACTTCTTATTCTGTTTTAGCAGGAACACATAATTTTGTATTTTCTCCTTTGGAAAATAAAGATGATCTTTGGTATTATGCTGGGTTTAATGGAGTTTGTCTTATTGATAGTAAGGATGGTAGAATCAAACTACATCTTCCAACAAATAGAATTGCTCCAGATAATCCAATTAGCTTTAATGGTGCTGTACGAGGTATCTCATTTAGTAACGATGGACAGTCCTTAGTCGTTGCTGCTTATAATCAAGTCACAATAATTGATACTGCTGTATCTGAAGAGTTAAGTGAAGAGTTACAAAAATTAAAACCAGATGCGGAAAAAGTAAAGAACTTAAATAAAAAAATTATTAAATTAAGAATTAATGATTTAGATGTATCACAACTTTTTTATCCAAAATTTACCCCTGACACAAAGTATATTTTGGTTCCTGCACCTCTCGATAATCAAGTTTTAGTTATTGATGTTGAAGGAACAGGGATCATCGAAAAATTGGAAACTAAAAAACGCGTTAAAAAAAGAATTGTAGCAGGTGTTGATCCTTTACAAGTAATTATTTCTCCCGATAATAAGATAGCTTATGTGACCAATGCTGATAGTCCTTGGGTTTCTAGAATTGATTTGGGAAAATTTGAGTTATTACAACCAGATATTATTATTCACCAAACTATGACAGCTCAAGGTGGGCCTAATGGCATGGCTCTTTCAGGATATTTTCCACCTGCTTCTATAGGAACATTGAAACTAGGAACTTGCCTGCCTTTGACAGGTAAGTATGCAAGCGAAGCAAGAGAATGTCGTCTAGGTCTTCAATTTTGGGAACAGATGGTTAATGCAGCAGGGGGCGTTATGTGGCAGGGGAAACGTCATCATATAAAAATTATTTACGAAGATACAGAATCAAGTATAGATGATGAGGTCCTTAAGAAGAAAGCTGAAGCTTTACTAAAAAACAATGAAGCAACTCCGGAAAGTAAAGATAATGGGATTGTGGCAGTATTAGGGACTTTTCCTCCTATAGCAAACAAGTCTATTGCTAAAGCTCTAAAATCGAATGAAATCTCTTTTATTACGTCAACAGGAAGAGAACCAAAATTATTTGAGGAAAATCCTCGTCATGTATTTGGAATTTCTCCAGTTAAGCATGAAGCTGATCTTATCAGCACTTTGAGAGCCCTGTTTCATGGTAATAACTTGACATCAAAACCGCATAAAATTCTTATTTTGGCGTGTAATGATCTAGATTCTATAAGCGAGGCTGAAGGATTAGTTAATTATGCACAAGATAACGAAATTAAAATTTTATCACCTTTAAATGATAAAGATTCGTGGATAAAATACCGGCCTGACACAGCTGAAATAGATAAACTTTTGCAGAAGCTTTCTGAAAAAGCTCATGAACAAGTAAAGTATTGCCCAGATGTTACATTTGTTATAGGCCATAGGCAAGAATCTTTAGATATTTTCAAAGCATGTAGAAAATATAACTTTTCTCCTAGTGCGATAGCGCTAAACACAGGTATTATTAATCCTGCATTTATGACCCAATTAGGTTCTTTAGCCGATAATTTATTAGGAAGCGTATGTTGGTGGGATTCGTGTAGTAATTTTGCTTATGATCGTTTCGTAAGTTCAACAGACTTCCAAAGAAATTTTTATAGTATCTATGGTCAAAATCCATCAGATCTCGTTGCTGGTTTTGCAGCTTCTGGAATTGTATTCGAAGAAGCACTTAGACAAGGGGAAATTCTAAGAACCCAAGGGTGCCATAAAAAGTTAAATGATTTAGTAGCAAATCTTGATTTCACAACTTTCTATGGACCTATAAAGTTTAATACGTCCGGCCAAAATGAAAAAAAGAAAATAACAACAGTTCGGCTTGAACGTATAGGTTCTACTTTAAAAGCGACATCTTTATGACCAAAATAATTCATTTTTTAAAAGTATATACTATAAGGAGCTGTTCATGAGTTTTATTTATAAAAAGACTCTTGCTGTAGCCTTTTACTTTTTTACATTCAATTTAGTTAATGGCTGTGAACTTGAACCAAATAAAGAAAGAACAATTCCAAGATCATCTGTTATAAAGCATATTGAGAGAATCAGAATATTAGATCATCAACATAAAAATAAGAAACATGTTGTTATCTTAGGTGCTGGGATAGCAGGACTTACGGCTGCCTATGAATTAAGTAAGCTCGATTATACTGTAGAAATAATAGAAGCCTCAGACCGCTGTGGAGGAAGAATTTGGACGCATTATTTCAAAAATTCTGATCAATATGGTGAGCTAGGAGCTATGAGAATTCCTGCAAGCCACAACTATACTCGACATTATATTGAAATTACAGGATTAACAGGTAAGTTACGTCCTTTCATTACAGCTCATCAAAATCAAAATTGTTTTTATCATTTGAGAGGACAACCTCCTGTCCGAATGCGAGAGTCAATGCAACTCTTAGAAAAAGAATATCATGTGTCTTCTCACGAACAAGCCATCTTATCTTCAGATTTTCCACCAGAGATTTTACGATTGCATCTAGTTAATGCTATTAATTTATTACGTACTAAAGGAGAGATAGCCTCTAATAGCTCAAAGACAGAAGACTGGGAGGGACTATTTGGAACAACATTTTTAAATGATCACGCTCGAGAATTAGAAAATATTTCTTTAGGGGATTTTTTAGAAAAAAGATTAGGTAGTCAAGATGCAAAAGAGTTAATTGGCGCAACCACGGGATTAGAATTATGGTGGGATAAAGCTTTAACAATGTTTTTACGGGAAGGGATTACCGACACAGGAACAGGTCTTGAAGAACTTGCAGGAGGTTTAAGTACACTTCCAAATGCACTTTTCGAATTATTAATGAAAAATAATGTCAAATTTACCTTTAATACTGAAATTACATCAATAGAGGTGTCCTCTAAGCCTAACCAAGGAATTAACTTTCAACTAAGATCAACAGATAAATCAAAATGGGGTTCTCCTCCAACAAAAGAACCAACTATAGTAAAAAAAGCAGATTTTGTTCTTTGTACAATCCCCTTTGGAGTTCTTAGAACAATGGATCTTAAAGGTTTTAGTGCTTCAAAAATGGAAGCCATCAGAAATCTTACCTATGCTTCTTCAACAAAAGTCTTACTTCATTTTAAGGATAGATTTTGGGAAAGAGGTTCATCAGAAGAGCAAATTTTGGGAGGAGCTTCTATGAGTGATCAAATTACTCGATGTACGTATTATCCTTCAGATCATGCAACCTCTAAATCTTTAGTTCCACCAGAAGAAGAAAAAGAATTTAATGGTGTATTTACAGTGTCAACTCCTCTTAAAATAGAAAGAAGTACTAAATTTCCTCTTCGACCTGAACCCATTCCTGGCGTTTTGTTAGGAAGTTATAATTGGGGTCAAGACGCTGTACGATTAGGCACTTATTCTTCCGAGGAGAGAGCTGAAATTGTATTAAATGAACTTGAGAAATTTCATCCAGAAATTAGACATTATTTAGATGATAAAGAGCCCAGCCAATCTATATTTTGGGACTCATATCCTTGGAGTCGAGGTGCTTTTTGCGGGATGCGTCCTAACGATATGAAAAAATACTATTATGCTTCTAAGAAAAATGAGGGGAATTTGTATTTTGCTGGTGAGCATTGTTCTCTAGATCCAGGGTGGATTCAAGGAGCAATTAAATCTGCTTTAGAAGTCGTTGAAGAGATAGTTAAGGCAAAGCCTGTATAAAATTTATGTTATATTAGCGAAATGTTTTAATCTGTTATTTATTCTTAGGATATGAGGTGAGCTGGAGGGGAGATGATTTTGTACAATTTTTTTGGCTTGAATAAAATAATCTTTACCTCGTTTTTCAAGATTTTTAGACAATTCTATATTTCCTTCTTTTAAAGCTTTTTGCGATTTCATGTAAAATAGCTCTCCCAATTTTTCAAAACATCTATACAGTTCTAAATGCTTTTTTTTCTGAAGTATATTTAAAGCAATATTTAAGCTTTTTTCAGCAGCGTCTAATTCTTCTTTTTGAAGATAAAGTTGTGCAAGACTGATTAATGTATAAGCAATATCGAGATGATCCTGAGAATGATACTTTTTACAAATATCTAAATTTTTCTCATAAAGATCTTCAGCTGCTTCATAATTATTTTGGTCTCTATAAATATCTCCTAAAAATCGTAATGCACGCATGACTTCTATATGGTATTCAGAGAAATACTTTTTGTAAATTTTCAGACTCTTTTTTATTAGCTCTTCAGCCTTTTGATAGTTTCCTAATTCTCTGTAAACAGCTCCTAGATGAGCCATAATAACGTAAATACGTACTTGATTATTAGGAAAAGCTTTTAAATATTGTTCTAGGCTTTCTTCCAAAAAATCTTTAGATTTTTCATAATTTCCTAGTTCTCGATGAACTATACCAAGCAGAGATAATGCCCACCTTATTCTATTGTGATCTGAAGGAAGATGTTTTTTATAAAGATTTAGACTTTGTTCTAATAGATTTTTAGATTCTTCATAATTCCCCATTTCTCTATTAACAAGGGCTAAATGTGCTAAAATCCAAGCTAACTTAGTGTGAGATTGAGGAGCATATTTTTGATAAACTTTAAGGCTATTTTCAAGTAGTTCTTTGGTTTTTTCAAAATTCCCTAAATCTCTATATACATTGGCTAAATAACCATTAGTTTTTGCAAGAGAAATAGGATTTCTATTTATAGTTTTATTGAGTTCAATAATGTTATTTTCAAGTAATTTTTTAGCTCTACTATAATACCCTAAATAGAAATACATTCCTCCTAATTCTCCACTTAGAGAATATATTATGTTATTGGGTAGTAGATTTTTATGACTTAAAAATTTTTCATAATGTGGAATTAGAATCTTCATTTTAGAAAAGTCATCTTCATCGATTGTTCTATTAATATAATTTTCCAAAATATAAGAAATTTGATTTAAATATTGCTTATACGTTGTAAGAGAAAATGTTTTGGTCAGATATGCTAAAATTACATCTTGCGTATAACGATGTATTGAAAAAGTTTGCCGAGAATCAATGATTGATTCATTAGTAATCAGAGAAAATTTTTTGAGATAATATAAAAATGCATCAACAACGGTTCTATTTTTATGATTAGTTAAAATATCTATTGGAATGTTTTGAGAATCTAATAAACTTATCAATAGTAAAGGTTCGTTAAAATTCTTAGATGTTGTTATCAAATAATTTAATGATAAAATAATTATAGCACAGCGGGTTTTCTTATAACTCGTTTTCTCGTTTAATAAATTAGTTTGCAAATTTTCGAAATCGTCTTGTAATGAATTTACGTTTTGTAAATAATCTTCATAAGAACTATTTGTCCCTTTAATATAATAAGCTGCTATTGAGATATCTAAAGGAAATGGAGGGATATTTTCTAAGAAATTTTTAATCTTCTCTTGCTGATCAACGATTAAAGGCTTAGAAATTATTTTAGTAAAAAGTTCTAATTTTTCATTAGGACTTAATTCTTTAACATCCATTACAGAAGATATAAAATTATTATCCCTGAAATTGCTATCGGTAGTTGTTATTATAACCTTACCATTTTTCCAAAAATCAGATTTATAGGGGAAACATTTATGGATATCATTGAATTTGCTTACATTATCATAAATTAGAAGCCAAGAAGAAAAGGTTTTTAATTTTTCTTTGATAAATGAAAATAATGCATTTTGCTTTTCCTCTAAATCTTTAATATCTAAAACTTCTTTAAGTTTTTGTTTCTCAATTTCAGACGTTGTAATAGCATGTGCTAATTTTTCAAAAGAGACTAAAAGAGTGCTCTTGGTTTCAGCATTGATTTCCCAAACTACTGGTATATTTTGTGAGTAGGCATATTGACGAGCAAGAATTGTTTTACCCGCGCCTCCAGGTCCTATAAGAGCAATTGTCTGAAGACCATCATTTGCGATTAACTGCTTGTTCATTTTTTCTATTAATTCTGGACGCTTAAGAAGTATTTTATCGACCGGAATTGGAAGTTCAGATCGAATAGAATGTATTTCATGAATCTTTTTTTTTGCTCGTAAAGTGTTTGCTTGATAAATATGCGTCAACGATGAACTAACAATTACACTTAAAAAGATGAAGCCACCTCCTAAAATCCATTTTTTCTGTCTTTGAAATTTATTCGAGCTGTAAACAAGAGGAGTTTTCTTTGTTAAGCTGGAAACAGAATCAATCTTAAAATCTTTTAAAATAGAATTGTTTTTTGAGTTATTTAGTGAAACTAGTTTCTCTAAGTCGCTATCTAAATAAACTTTTTTCAAGACTTCGATACAAGATGAGAAGTAATTTTTAGCCTCTGTGAAATCTATATAATTGAAATTTTCTTTAAAATCATTTGGATTGATTTCTTTGTCTAAAAGAAGAAAGATTTTTTGTTCTAAGTTTTTGGGTACCGTATCTTTAGATAAAATAACAAGTGTATAGTAATTTTTCTTTCCTATTTCTATATATTTATCATCACTTACTACCTTTATTCCAGCCAATTTAAGATGATCTATAAGGAAATTATGAAGGGATAATTTATGAGGAATTTGCTGAAGCTCTATCTTAAAAAGTGGAAAATTTTCACCAACCTTTATAGCAAGCTCTTTTAGTTGTTTCTCAAACTTGTCTTTGTAATATAACGTTAAATAGTGTTGTTTAATGAGTTCATATGTTGTATCTGATTTTTGAACAAATGCAATTATATCTTCTTGAATTCCCCCACCAATTTTTTCTCCAATACTTTTTTTATGAGCCTCTATAGTTTTAACTTCAATATTTAAAAGTGAAGATATTGTTTTTCCTGTACCACCGCTAATAAGACAAGCCATAATATCTATTTGACGTGGTGTAAATTTTACACCCTTTATAATTAATAATTCGTCAGTGTAAAATTCTGGCGGAAGCGGGGGAGATTTTAACTTTTCAGTTTGCATAAGTCACTTTCTGTCTCAGAGGACTATTGTCTTTATCTTGTTTATTAAAGACTAGATTAAAATGCCCAATAATTAATGATTGATCAAGCATTATATCTCACCCCTTAAGGGTACTCCCTTAGGACTATTTCCCTAATATTTTTGATTTGAATTATCTCACATGATCAAGGTGTTACTGCAAGAAATCATAAGTTTTGAGCAGTGACAAAATAAGAAGGCTTCGAGGTTTTCTTATTAAGACCTAAGAGAGGCGGCTACCTCTCTTAGGTTTGTCAATAAACACCTATGACAATGGAGATTATAAATGACCCCTTTAAATATGATCAAGTCCAAAAGGCAAAAGACTGTCTTAATGTCACTTGCCGCTTTAATGCTTACTTCCTCTTTAGGGCTAGCTTCTAGAAACTTAAGCGAAGAAGATCAAATAATGCTTATTAATGCTCAACACCTTCATGCTTCTGTAGAAGGTAAAAATATCAAAGCAGGCATTATTGATGGTTTCTTTGATCCTCACAGTGATACACAAGCTGTTCTTTCACATGTAACTAAGGATGCCTATCAAGGACAAAATCCAAGACAGGTTGTCTATAATGCTCAAAATTATGGTCATGATCATGCGAACCATGTTGCCAGTAGTATTCATAATATGGCTCCCCGGACAGAACTGCGAGTTATTGATGTCAATAATGATCCTAGTGTATTGCATGCAGGGCAGGGGAATGCTCGTCTTATTGCAGCTTTAGATGAAGCAATAAGAGCAAAGTTAGACTTTGTAAATATTTCACTTAGGATTGCCCCAGATCGTGATTGGAATGGTGCTATTTCTCAAGATGTAAAAGCAGCTTTCTTAAGAGCAAGAGATGCTGGAGTTGGAATTATTAAGAGTGCTGGAAATGATCAAGAGTTTACAGGAACTTCAGCTTACACGCTTAGTTTAGTTGAACTGCTTGAAGAAATGAGAGGATCTATGATCCTAGCAGCAGCTACAGAGTATAATTCTGATGGGCAGCATGAGAAGCTTGCAAGTTTTTCAAAGGGCAAGATGAACTTTCAAACTGGTAAAACAAAATTAGACCGGCATGGTAATCTTATTCTTACAAGAGGAAGTAACCTCGCAGGCCTTGCTCATGATTATACAATAACAACGCCTGGCAAGAAAAACTATGCCTATGGAGCTGGCAATGTCAGAATGATCATGAGTGGTACATCTATGGCAGCGCCAATTGCAACAGGAGCTGCCTGCTTGATCAAGAGCGCCCATCCTAGATTATCCTCAAAAGACGTGCTAGATTATATTTTGAGATCAGCTCGCACAAAGAGTTTTCAAGGTAACCTTGACCTTCCTGTAGGAAAGTATGGCAGAGGGATCTTGGATGTTAACCAAGCTCTTACAATGATAAAAAAAGATAGCTAGTCTAAAATTCAACTATAAAGGCCAATTGACTATGAATTGGCCTTTTCATTTATTAGTTAAAAGCTTGAAATTTCCAAAAATAAATACTTATTAAACTTTTCCTCTTTTGCAATCTAATCCCGACTTCATCTTATTAACATACTAAGTTCGCTGTAATTATTAAAAATTTAACTTTTAACTTTAAAGAAACCTTTTAATGAGCCATCTTTATAATCTATTTAATAATTATTGATTAACTACTCATAAGCAAATTCGGAGACATCAGTCAATATTTGTGCATCATTTGGAGGTTTATTGGAAGGTAGGTTTACCGAAGGGACCATTTCCTAAGTAATATTTTTATTATCAGTTGTGGCTGCTGACTATACTGTGGGAACTAATATATGGGGTGGAGCTTTTGCATTTTCAATATGGTACTTTAATCTCAGCAGTAAAATAAAAGATATAGGTGGGACCATATTAGGCTATAATTTAAATTATTTTTTGGAAGAGCAAAGGGTTTTATTAAATAAACCAAATTAAAAATTATTAATTTTGTAAAATCAATTAGTTGTTATATATCCAAAGAACCTCCACCTATGGTGGAGGTCTATGATTTAAAAAGTACAATTAACTATAATATTGAGTAAAGACTATGAATTTCTATGCCAAACTCAAGAAACTATGATGAGGCTTGCTATGATCAAAACCATGCTAAAAAGGACAGAAAAGCTCACAAATCCTATTTGAAGACACCCTCTATATTCTTAGATTGTAAAATAAACCTTTAGAGTAACCTTAAGGATTACTTCTAACTAATTTCTTAAATTTTCATCTTTCTTTAAAAAATTAATTAATTTTCTTAGATTTTAGAATATAATTGAGATTATTTTTTGTGAAATGATTTTGCAAATTAGATATAAAAGTCGCTATATTTTTCTGAACTGTAAGGTTTATTGACTCTAATCCACGCTTATATCCAAAAAAAGAATAATTCCATGGCACATTTGCTTCTGTTTTAACAGTATCATCATAGAGAATAGTTTTAGTTAGATTATCGATTAATTTATAGTTAGACGATACTTTGGTCGTAACATCAGCTGCAAAAACAGGTAAGTCAATTTCTAAGATAGTTACCAATAGATTTACCTTTTTTGTTGCTGATTTAGTAAATAATTCTGATTTTTTTAATGCATCTTTAAGAGCTACCCCCCAGGAGAGTATAACATTAGAAGAAATTTCTTCTTTTGAACAATCCTCGATTCTAATAATTTTAGACGGTTCTTCCGACGGAGTTGTTACAGTTATTTCTGTTAAATCAAGATTAATTATTTGTTTAGAAGGAGTGATATCTTGAGTTGAAAAAGTGAATGAAGGACTACATCCAGAAAGAAAAAACATAAGAGATATAGTAGTCAAAAAATTCTTAATCATTAACTGAACCTCTTCTTATAAAATTTTAAGAATAATATGGTATCAATCATTAAATAATTTTTCTACAGTTTTAATATTATAAATATTTGTGAACTAAAGTTCAAAATGTGAAGTATCCATAAATCCTATCTTACCTTTCAATGCCAAATAATTGTGAAAATAATTATCTGTTTCTTGAAGCAAAGATTTTTTTAGATAATATATGGAGATGCAATAAGAACGATTTCTTGTTTAAATCACTTAGGAAGACAGCATGAGATAGCCACTGAAAAAAAGCTATCTCATAGTTTAAATTATGGATTGTATAATTTTTATGAACTAAAAATTATAGCTCAAACGCGCACGAACATCATGGGCGGAAGGCTTTATGCTTATTGCGTTATCAAAAATAGATAGTGTCTGCTTACCGTAAATAGCATATTTATATTCTACTCCAGCTGTCCAGTGAGAATTAATCTTAAATTGACCACCCACGCCCGGTGCTATACCCAATTTGAAATCAGACTTTTTAAACGTATTGGTTCTTCTATTTATAAAAGAAGCTTTTTGCTTCCATGTCGTTCCAATGACCTCGAGTAAAGCATAAGGAATAAATCTACCAAATGAATATCCAACTTTCATAGCTAAATCGATAGAATTACCTTTTTTGACTTTATAACTAAAAGTGTCGCCATTCTCAAAAGTATAGGTTACTTTTTCCCAAGCTTCTGCAAAATCCATGCCAACTTCAGCAGCAGTATATACTCCATTTTGAAAAATTTTTTCCAAACCAAAATGAAATCCTGCAGGTATACTATCAAAATCATTCATTTTCTTGCTAATAGCGTTACTCTCGCCATTAATTTTCGGCTTTACACTATTTCTAGCATACCCAAGATTAATACCTATATAACCATTACTATATACAAATTTTTCAGAAAAAAAGAATGTAACAACACCGATTAAAAAAATATTCAATTTTAATTTACGCATATAGATCTCCAATTTTGTAATAATAATTATCATATTAAAATTCATGAAATAAAAGCATTTCTTGAAACTATTACGATCATAATTAAATTATGAAAACATTATATATGAGTCAATAAGTAATTTTTACGGTAGTTCTTCTATACTCAGTCTGAATAGATTATTGAAAGTTGTTGTTGTCAATTTGATATGAATGAAGGAAATTTTACGACAGATAACCTCTTTTAGATTCTTTTTCTGAAGAAAATTCAACTCCTCCTTTATATTTCCAATCTTCAATCTGAAGTTGATCACGTTCTTTTTCTTTGATGGAGAGAAGGGCTCCAAAAAGTGTATTTGAATCCCAATCTTGGAGTTGAGCTGTTTGAGACGAAGCCTCCGAGTTCAATGAGACGGCGCTAATTGAGCTCCTTACAAACCTCATATTTCCCGTTAGCTTAATTCCTAACTGTCTTATTTGCATTTCTTACAATGAATAAAATGAATTGTTGTTGAAGAGTATCTCATCCAACCCTTGTCGAACATTTATGGGATTTGCGAGAGTCAATATTCTGTTCATGTATTTTTTGTGCAAACGGCTTATTCACCCAAAAATTCTTTCGTTCATGCTTTGGACAACTTTAGCTGTATGAACTTCACTCAGGTGAGCTTAGCGTTTCACCATTTGAAGGGTTTTGTGCCCCAATACCTCCGCAATTTCAGCAAGAGAGGCACCATTCATTGCTAGATAACTGGCGCAACTATGACGAAGATCGTGAAACCGAAAATCCTGGATATTTGCTTTTTTTAATGCTGACAACCATGAAGAACGAGAATCCCAAGGTTTTATTGGATCAGAGGAAGAAGGAAAAACTAAATCTGAGGCTATGTTCCTTATCTTGCTTTGAGCTTCCATGAGTTGCAGTGCATAATGAGCGAGCGGCAATAAGCGTCTTTCCTTGTTCTTTGTATCATGTAAGGTAATAACACGGCGGTGCCAATCAACTTCACTCCAGCGTAGATTGATGAGTTCCCCATGCCTTGCCCCTGTACTGATGAGGGCCAGAACAACAAGTGTGTGGAGTTGGGGATTTGTTGAGACTTTGCAGGCTTCTAGAAGTTGCTCACGCTCTTCATCGTCAAGAAAACGTACATGTCCTCTAGGTTCTGATAATTTGGAGATAAGTTTATTATAGCAAGTAGATTTCATCATATGGGTATTTTAGTTTGTTTAAATGGATTATTGATAATTATAGCTAGTATGAGCAATAATTTGATACGTTTTCTAGCATGTGGGGGCATTGGAATAGTATATTCTTATTCATTATCAGCAATTCATAAAATTTTAACTAATAAATTGCAAGTATCAGGGTTTGTAGAATATGTTGGATGGGTGCAAACAATAAGCCGTTTAACATCTCTTTTAATTACAATAAATTTAGGCTGGGCTCTTGGTTTTGGATTTTCATCCTCAATGTTATTAATGATATGTGGTATTTTAGGCATTTTTGTAGCTATTATTTTGATGTTAACGAATCCAGATTTTATAAATAACAATAAGGTAATAACTTTTTAAAAGGGTTCATACTTGCATGTAGAAGTGTAAAGCAGTTAAATTTGGTATTAGGTAGAGTTGCGTCTTTATAAACTAGGAATTATAATTTTAATGATACAATCATAAATCGCATAATTTAGATTATGAAAAAGAAGGCTAATACTTAGCTTGAATTTAATGATTTAAGCTTTTCTTGGATTCTTATTTTATGGGGAACATTTTCAGGGAAATGAGTTACTACTATTTTTAAAGCTTGTTGCAAATAATCTCTGACTCGTTTTTTATATTGTTGAATTTCTCCTTTAGTAGCATGCGTAGATTTTTTTAAATATACTTCTGCTAAACATTCTAGAGTTTGATAAGCCTCAGGATGTTTATTATTCTTAAAAATTGCGAGAGCGTTATTTAAAAGTCTCTCGCTGTTCTCAAATTGACCAGCTAAAAAATATATCCTACCAAGTTCTCTTATAGCTCGAGTAGTCTCTATATGCTTTTTACCGTAATTTTTTTCATAAATTTCAATAATTCTTTTAAGTTGAATTTGCGCCTGTTCATAGTCGCCTAAATTTATATTGGCCTGTGCTAAATGTGATTGAGCCCAAATAACATATAAATGACTTTCAGAAAAATACATCCTATATATTTTCAAGCTTTGTTCAATTAGGTCTTTAGCCTTTTTATAATCTTTCATCTCTTTATAAACTATACCTAAATGACCAAGCACCCAAGCTACCCCAACGTAATCTTCTGATTTTTTTTTGTAAATTATAAGGCTTTCCTCTAGAAGAATTTTAGCTTTTGAGTAATATCCTATTTCTCTATATGTTATAGCTAAATGTGTTGACACCCATGCAATAGGGATAGAGTTTTCAAGTGAGCGTCTTTTATAAATTGAAAGACTTTGATTAAGTAAACGCTCCGCTGCTTTATAGTTTCCTATTTCTCTATAATAATATCCTAAAAATCCTAGAGCTCTAGGGAACCCCCTATGTTTTTGATCATAATGTTTAAAAATTTCAACAGTTTGTTCAAGAAATTTATTAGCTTTTTCATAGTCTCCTAAGCTTCTATATACATTTCCCAAGTATATTAATATGTAAGCGAACTTAGGATAGTTCATCTCTTTATTTAAAAGTGTAAGACTTTTTTCAATCACCTCTTTTGCTTTAATTAAAAGGCCTTGATAATAATAGATGCTACCTAATTTACCACCTATACAACCTTCAACAAAATTTGGAAGTATATGAGAATGAGTTAAAAATCTTTCACAATGAGTAACTAAGTATTTCATTTTAAAGAAATCTTCGCTTTCGATAATATCCATTATATAAGCTTCAAGAGAATTTGTAATTAATTGTAAAGACTTCTGTGTCTTCTTCATATTTAATGTTCTTATAAGTAAAGCAGACATTATGCTTTGAGTACTGCGATGAAGAGAAAAATATGTGCCTAATGTAGGGGTATTACCTTCATTTGTTATGAGTGAGAATTTTTTTAAATTATAGATAAAATTATCAACGACATTACTGTTTTTAAAATTTACTAATAGTTCTTTCGATATGTTTTGAGAATCAAGAAGGCTTATATACAATAAAAGGTCTGCAAAATCTTTATGCATTTTTATAAGTTTTTGTAGAGAGAGTGCAATAATCTTATGACGAGTTTTAATGTAGCTTCCTGCTTCTTTTAATAAACTCTCTTGCATATTTGCAAAATCTTCGTTATTTTGATTAATGTACTCTAAATAAGTTATGTACGAAACACGTGTTGATTTTAAATAATAAGCCGCTAGGGATATATCTAATGGGAAAGGGGGTAATTTCTCTAAAAATTCTTTTAGATCATTAACTTGAATTGTACTCAAGGAAGAAGTATCTTCTTGATACATAATTTTTGTAAAAAGATTATATTTTTGATCACGATCAAGGGTTTCAACATGAATAACATCATTAATAATTTTATTGCATTGAATATTAATATCTTGAGTTGTTAAAATTACTCTACCTTGACCCCATAATTTAGAATCTTGAGGAAAATATTTTTTGATATCTGAAAACTTTTCTACATTATCATATATAAGAACCCAACTACCTTTAGCTTTAAGCCGATCTTTTATAAATTGAATCGTTCTCTCGTCTCTTTGTAAAGGGTTTTTAATTCCTTGTAGTTCTTTAAGCAACTTTTTATCTTCTTCTGTTTTTGAAATTGCTAAAGCTAGATTTTCAAAAGCATGGCTCAACGTTTCTGAAGTTTCAGCGTTAATTTCCCAAACTACAGATGCTTGTTGAGTTCCAGCATATTGATGAGCGAGGGTAGTTTTACCACTTCCTCCTACGCCTACAAGGGCAACTGTCTGAATACCTTTTTGTTTTTCTAATTTTTTGCTTATTTGAACCATAAGTTCAGGACGTTTGAGAAGAAAATTGTCAACAGGAAGGAAAAACTCAGATCGAATAGATTCATCTACTTGTATTAACTTTTCTTGAAAAGAAGAGGGATTTTTTTGACTATTGAATATAAATGATAAAATACCTACTCCACTAAAAACAATAAGACCCCCACCAAGAACCCAATTTTTATACGACTGTAAGTTCTTGAAAAAATCATACTTATTATTTTTGGAAATATCATAGTTATTCTCGCGAAAGATAAATGGTTTTTTAATTTCTTCTTTAAATTCTGAGATTAATTGATCAACATTTACATTAGGGTATAATTCTTTCAATATTGAAAATATCGCAAAATAATATTTTTCATTTTCTAGGGATAAAGTAAGTTGAGCTTTAGATGAAAGCTTAGAAGCATCAATAGGACTTGTATCATACTGTTGAATAAAAATTATTACCCCAATGCCTGCTTTTGATTCCAAGTTTATTGAATGCACAACTCTAATGGAATTGTTAATGAAGTCCTGAGCAGTGAGATACAATGTGTAGCTTTTGTCCGCGTTTGAATGTGGAAAGTTTTCATGTAGAGGCTTACGGTCTTGTACTGTTTTCTGCTTTGCAGAAACCCTAGCATGTTTTAAATGACTTTTAAGTTGTTTAACAAGAGGACTTACATTCTTCTGATCTTGTTGATTAAACTCAAAACAGAATGGTTTTTCGTCTTTTATAATACGAGAAAATTTCTTTAGTTGTGATTCAAATTTTACACGGATAAATAGGCTTTGAAGATACTTATTTTGAATCAGTTCAAATTTATCTGAGTTACGAACAAGATCTTTAATTTGCTTTGTGGATGTTAAATTAAACGACTTTTTAATATTTTTGATATGAGTGCTAACAGTTCTTTTATCAATGTCTAAAAACTGGGCTATTTCGCCTGGGGTTTTAGAAGCTACCAAGCATGCAATAACATCTATTTCTCTGTAGGAAACTTCCACACCATTAATTTCTGTTAAGTATTCTGTATAGATTTCATGCGTAAGAGCAATCTCATTTTCCTGCATGTTTTAGGGGTATCCTTTTATAAAAAATATCCACCCTTAGGCTTATGAGAGGTTTTATTTATTAGATTTTCTTATCTCACAACCAAGTTAGCATTAAAGAAGATAGACTAAAATAACTTATCAGACAACTTCTCAGACTTCGTCTTACGTCTACAGTCCTATAGATCGCCATAAAATCTCCAAACATCATCAAAGCGTTACTGCGAGTGTTCTATGTGAATGGAATGAGCAGGAAACAAAAAAAGAGAAGACTAAGGTGGCCTTCTCTTGAAACGTCAGAAAGGCTGCAACCTTTCTAAATTGATCGTTAACAAGGAGATTGTAATATGCATAATTTTAAATATCAACCCTTCCTAAAAGCTGTTGTTTGTATAAGTTTTCTTCTTAACACAAGTGCATTAACAGCAAGTCCTATTAGTTCTGAAGAACATAGCATTAGCGAAGTTACTAAAAGTAAGCAAAGCAAATCAGAATGGCTGGCTATAATAGATTATTCTTATAATTATATTAAACAACAACAGGATGCACTCATCGTTGAGAAAAATGAATCAGGCTTTTATCGCATCTATTTACCAGCTCCTGGTTCTCTTAAATCTGTTGAGAAGTTACGACTACATTATTGGCCAATAGACAGCTCAACTCAAATACTAGAGGAGAGCATCCATGACCATCCAAAGTTATTTGAAAGCTACATTGTTAATGGAGGTTATCGACATGTTCTTTATAATAAAAGTGATACTTTAGCAGCTTCAGCTCTCGATAATAGTAAATATACAATCTTTAAAGTAAATAAGCTTCAAAAAGGTTTTGATGTTGTTGGCCAAACTTATTTGCATGAAACTCAGATTGAAAAAGCTAGAGAGAAGGCTATCGTTGTAATGCCAACAGATGTCATTCACCGTGTTCTCACTTATGTTCCAGGAACTTTATCAATGAATATTGTTTATGAAGATAGAACTAATAAGGATTATTATAATGTCTTTATTTCAGAGAATGGAAGTGAGAAAGATGTAAAAACAGAACGAGCCAGCCTAGTAGGAACAGAGAAAGCTAGCATTATTAAAGAAGTTCTTGCTCGTTTATTTAACAGTATCTTTCAAAGAGAAGAGTAGTCTCTAAAATCATAAATTATGAGATAGCTGTCTTTTTATTAAGAATCAGCTATCTCATACGTCTTACTGGTCAAATTTCAAATTAGCTAAAGTCCAATATTAATATTTATCGCTAACATTTATTGTCAACGCTAAGTTGAGATGTCGCCTTTTGTGCTAAATACAGATGTCGTGTTGCTAAACCCATTATGAAGACAATCAAAGTTGTATTCTCGCTACCTTAATAATTTATACTCTTTAGACTTGTAAAATTTTAAAATGCTGTGGCATGCTCATCGAGGTTATTGAAACTTACATTTAAGGCACGGAGGTTCGTAAAACCTGAGATATCCTGCTCTTCGAGATTATTCCACGCCAGATCTAAGGTATGGAGGTTGGTAAGACCTGTAAGCCCTGTAATATGCTGTCTAAGGTTATTCATACGCGCGTTTAAGGTATGGAGATTGGTAAGAGCCGTAAGTGTAGTCACATGCTTACCGAGCTTATTGCACATTACATTTAAAGTATGAAGGTTGGTAAGAGTTGTAAGTGCTGTGATATGCTCTTCGATGTTATTGTGTGCCAGATCTAAGGTATGGAGATTGGTAAGGCCTGCAAGTGCAGTCACATGCTTACTGAGGTCATTGTCCCCTACATATAAGGTATGAAGATTCGTAAGGCATGTAAGCACTGTGATATGCTCTTTGACGTAATTGTACGTCAGATCTAAGCTATGGAGGTTGATAAGACCTGCAAGTCCTGTAATATGCTGTCTAAGTTTATTGCTACCCGCGTTTAAGGTATAAAGATGGGTAAGAGTTGTAAGTGTTGTAATACGCTTTCCAAGATCATTACCCTTAAGATTTAAGGTATTGAGGTTGCTCAGAGAGCTTAAGAAGCTTATATCCTTATTTAAAAGGACTTTGTTTTCCATAACAAGATAATGTAAAGCTGTGTTTGCTTCTTCTGGTAAGCCTTTATCTTCATAAAATATAAAACTGAGCTGCGGCAAGGTTGCTAACAAACAACTATTTCGATACGCCTCTATTCCTTCCTGTGAAAAAATCTGTTTAGTAAAGCGTCTTCTTCCTGTTTTTAGGTAGTCTCTTCCTAGCTCGAAGCTTGATAGACTTGTAACAAGGAAGGTTCCAAAAACTTGAGGCTTCATTTTATCCATTATCAAGAACATAATTTCCTTAGGAATATAAATCTTGGCTTCAGGATTATCTTTATCGCGGCTTATAGTTGGATATTGATCTACCTTTTGAGCAAAAAGCTGAGCTTTCCGGTCTTCCTTGCTTAAAAGAATCTGGGGGGTGTTTGACTACAAGATGCAGGAACTCGTTCATCTTCAAGAATAGAGTTACTAGCCCAGAGGGAGGGTGTTACCATTAATAGTGATAAGCTTACCTTTGTAAGTAGGCGAGAGAGTGAGTGCTTCATTATATGTTTCCTAATTTAGGGGGTGTATGCTCATAAGTTATGTAAGTAGCAGTTATTTCATTTTTAAGAGATATGAATTGAAAGTTATGACTATCATTAATGTTACTAAGAGTCAATTATTATGAGAGCCTCTGAATGAATCCTTATCTTCATGCAACTAAACCATAAATTGTTTATTTGAGGGAAGTACCGCCTTTTGTGCTAAATACAGATGTCGTGTTAAGTTTAGTTTGTTGTTCTTGTGAGGAGGGGAGTATATCAAGATGCATTTTACGCAGAGCTCTTGTACTTCTTCTCTTTTTCTCTCTCTGGTCTTGAGTCGCTTTAATAAATTCCAGGACAGAAGCTATCCTTTCATTTGGAACTATTGTGCCTTGCTCGATAGGCTGATGAACTCTATCATACAGCTTTTTAAAGCGTAGCAGACGCCCTTTATAGTAAAGATTTAGATGACCATCAGGATATTCATGGAGCATAATCTTCTTGCGACGTAATGATCTATTAGCAACAGTGTCTTCTATAAGGTAGAGGATTCTGTCATGCTGAATGGTAAGACTGTTTGAGACTGTTCTTTCTTGCTTGAAGCAAAGGATCTCATCAAGTACTTCATACTTTTGTAGTGGCCTATGAGAATCTCCACTTTGTAAAGGTACTTTTGCAAAACGCTTGTTATAGTCCTTCATGAACTCAGGCATATAAGCATTAGCTTCTGCAATGGTTGATATACTCCTGAGTCTTAGCTCTTTCACTAACCTGTCTTGGAGTGTCTTGTTTGCTCTCTCAACTCTTCCTTTAGCTTGGCAAGAGTTAGCACAGAGTAAATCAATATTGAGTTCATAGAGAGCTCTGCCAAACTGCGTCATGATCTTCTCTTGAGTGCTTTTAGAATGAACCTTAAATACACTAAGACGATCACTATAAAAGGCAATGGGCTTACCATGATTCTCTATGTGCTGCTTTGTTGCTAGAAAGTAAGTATGTGTTGATTCAGACGAAGTAAAATAGAGGCTTGTTAATTGGCTTGTCGCATCATCAACATAGACTAAAAGCGTACACTTAGGTCCTCTATCTTCGAACCAATGATGGGTCGAGCCATCAATTTGGATAAGTTCCCCAAACTTCTCTCTTCGATAGCGCGGCTGATAAGCGCGCTTTAGTCTTTTATTGTGGGGTATCCAAAGATCAGCCTTGATCATTAATCCTCTTACTGTCTCAACAGCAAGCTTTAGATCATGCTTCTCATAAAGCTTCTCACGAGCAAGAGTAGGGCCAAAATCTGCATAATGACTCCTTATAAGCTCAAGAGCATATTCTTTTACTGTTTGTGGAAGAGCACGATTGCTGGGTTTACCTCTCCTTGTTGAGATAAGGCCAGGGATGCCTTGAAGTCGATAAGCTCTCAACAGCCTTTGTACTTGCCGTGTACTCAAATGAAGAAGCTCAGCAGCTTGAAGCTGGTTCATCTTTCTATCAAGTAACTTTTGTAGTATCTCTAATCGACTGATCTCTTGATGGCTCATCGTAAATAGCGTCTCCATGATCGGTATCCTTATGGTGAGATTCTTGGAATCTCTTAACCATGAGGGAATACGACATTACTAAATGGCGCTAACATTTATAAATCGCATAACAAACATTATGGAAAGAGATCCGTAGAAAAGGAGAGATAAATGCAATAAATATCAATCAATTAAGCTATGTGTGAGATGAAGGATTTAGGCCCTTCGAGTTCAGCTTTTAAGAGCGGATTTCAAACCACCTTCAAGTTATTAATGTTAAGAGCATTGGTGGCGAGCATTGAAGGAAAAGTAATAAATAATAGATCACTATAAAAATAATGTAATTATAAGATATTCTAGTTGACAACTATAACCCTAAAACTCAGCCTTAACATTAATCAAATATTTTTTCTGCTAAAGCTTGTTGATATCGTGCATTAAATGCTTGTGATAAATCATTCCAAAGACTTTCATGATTATAAGTTTTTTGGAAATTAGGATAAGTTTCAAAATTAGAAAGCTTACTTAATTCAGAGGCTGTTAGAGACCATTTAGAATTCACTCTCTGCAGCTCAGCATTTATTTCTGTACAATAATTTCGTTTACAACCTTCTTTAATAAAAGTTAAAAATTTTGCTAAGTTTTGTCGATTATATTTTGTTTCTTTCACTACTCTTTTTTTTGCTTCTAATTCTTCTTGTTGAGCAGCTGCTGGTATTCTGATATTTACGGCTTCTCCAGTGGGAACATTAATTTGTGTAGCAGCATTAGTGGGTTGTGTTACCCGATCATTATTTATTTCTTGTTTTAACGTCGTATTAGCAAAATTTAAGTTTACAGCTTCTTTAGTCGGATCAGGGGATAATAAATCAAAAATAGGGTGTCTAGCCTTCTTGGTTTCTCCTATTTCTTCTTTGACTGTTAGAACTAACTGATCAAAGTTTTCTGTTGAATGATTTAATGCTTTGAGAAAAATAGCTAGCTTTTTATTATCATTATCTGCTTTGTAATAAGCAAAGATCACCCTTAACATTTCTTCTGGAGATTTAAAATTTGTAGCTATTGATTCGATAAATGCTTCCTTATCTTTCTCAGGAGAAGCAATCCCCATACTTAATGTTCGGAATCCATTTAAATTTAATGGCTTTACAAGCCATTCAGAGCAACCATCAATTAATATTCTATGCGCTGCTTTAAAAACTAATGTCGGAGAAGAACTAATAAATCCAAGAATAAAATCTTTATGAGGAGTGGCAAGCCGACCAATATTGTCGTACAAACTTTTTTCATCAAGTTGCGATTCCATGATCTTTTGAGGAGAAAGTGACTCATCCATGCATTTAGATTCAGTTAAGAATAAAGCAACAACCCCATTGTTATTATTTCTTTGGATATAAGCCCCATCCATGTTCTGACCGCTGTTATCTTGAGTTGGGATCTTTTCTCGGAATCCATACCCGAACAAAGACATTCTTGTTGCTAACTCTCCAATAATCTTTCGTTGTTGGTTATTTTCCTGAGCATCTTGAGAAAGTTGGCCAAAGTTTACTTCTTCAGATGACCAACTAGGGAAATTATAAAAAGTAACCTTAAAAGATGTTTTTCCGTATTTACCCTTTTTAAATTGACCTAGAGTTTTCTTAAGATCAGAAGCAGACAACAGTGTTACAGATTTAAAAGCTATATTTTTCGCTTGTTCATCTGTATATATATGTAGTCCATTTGTGGTTGCATTAATTTTACCAGTTGTCCGTACAATCACATCAGATAAGGAAGATCCAATTTTTACATCCCCGCTATAATTTATACTAAACTCATTTAATTTAAGGGGTAATTCTCCCTGAGGCCTACGATTGGCTGTAGTGGGAAAGTTATAATAGTTGATGCTAGTATATTTTTGTTCCTTAATATCAAAAACACACACTCTTAATCCACTTTTTACTCCTGCTTTTGCGAAGGAAAAATCATCTATATCTATAAAGGTTGTACTTTGGCCTTTATTTGAACATGTAAAAATAAAGCAAAAAAATAATGTGATAGAAAGCTTAAGTATTTTAACTCTAATTGATTTTATGCTTAAACTCATTAAATCCCCCAAAAATTTATAATGATTAATAAATATCTAAGCTTGGTAATAGATGTTCACAAGCAACCTTAAACTTATGAAATAAATAATACTTTATATATAGGTAATCTCTACCTAGGTACAAACAATGTAATTAGTCTTTAAAATGTTTTAATAAAATTACTATGATACAAGCAAGGAACTCTTGATTTAGAGCTCCTTGTTAAAATATTTAATAATTACCAATTATAAGTATAAGTGTTCTCAGTATCACTTAGCGACAAACGTTGAAGAGCACTATTTATTTTTTTATTAACATTTTTCTTGTGTCTAGTACTACTCTGGCAGCCCCACTTATATCTTAATGAATTAGAGTGTACGATTCTTGTTGGTATACAAATTCTTGCCCAATTTTTATTCTGAAGATCAATCCCTTGTATTGCAAAGTTACTGTATATAAAACCCGTGAAGAAAGAAAAACTTGGATTTTCATAAGCAAGAGTTGCCATTTCACGTCCAAACTCAGCAAAGTTTGGATCCTTAAATGAGAAAGAAACAACTGACTGTAAGAACAGTTTTCTCAAAGTCTTTGATGTTTCTATAAGTAAGCTGACTTCTTCACCTTTTTTTAGTAAATTTTTTCGCTCCTTAAGAGTTTTTCTTGCTAAAAAACTATCCGCAAGGATACCATAAACTGCTTTTGTCAAAGGGACAGAGTAATCATGGACTTCACAAGAGGGGCTTCTTGAAAGATCTGTTAAGGAGGCAGCATCTCGTTCAGCAATCGCTTCACCAAGAATAGAGAAAAATGAAGTTGCTTTTAAATTTCCATTCTTTGTAACTTCAATAACTCTTTTTGCTATATCTTGTATAGATGAAAGAGCAAAAAAAGTTGTTAAATCCCCAAAGGCTTCATGGAATGCTCCTTCTTCACTGTCTTCTTTAATCAGCTGCTCGAGCTCTGGCTTCAAGATACTTAAAACGTTATGTCCTGCTTCATGCGCAACAATATCAAAAGATTGTGATGTAAATTTATGAGGCATGTCAGAACGGGGAAAGAAACATAATAAATGATAATTATCGTGTGATGTATGGAAAGCATTTGAAAAATTATCTTTGTATCTTCCATCAGGAAATATTGAATAATATTGCGTTTCAGTCATATGAGGATAAATTCTTGTTGTTTTACGATTCTGCCATTTCATTCTTATAGTACTATCCATATACTGAATATCTTCTTCATACATTTTAAAGACATGCCAAACAGTGCCAAAAACAGAAACAGCGTCAAAAAATGGCATTTGATCAACACTTACTACCTTAAGTGGCCGTCCATCTCTATCCAATGGCATCATTTCTTTATATGGCTTACTATAGTAATAATTACTGGGAACTATCCCTTGAGGAATATCAAAAGTAACATGCTGATTATAACCTATATAATCTATACCATCTTTATCTGTTTTAACCTCAAATTGTTCAATTTTTCCTTCCTGTGAAGTAGATACATGGGCTTTTCTTTGATGATAAGCTCTTAGAAATAAGTGAGGAGCAATATTATTTTTTTCATCGAGATCATAATTTATGAAATTACCATTTGCATCCTTTAAGGCTTTTTTTGATGGATCAGTAATAACTTCTAACTTATCGCAATAAGGGCCTTCTGAGACTGGTTGTTGAATAACTAATTTTACTTTTAAATCTTTTTCTATCTCATCATCTTGTGCTCGAATTATAAGTTCAGTTGTTGAAGCATTAATAAAACTTAAAAAGTAAATACATATTATCGCTTTAAGTTTTAGTATCCTTTTATGCATTGTTTCCTCCTCCTAACAGGTAGATTACCTTTTGATTTGCTAACACCCCACAACCTATGAAGTAACCATCCTTTTATCCATGAGTAAAATGTACTTAGGTACAGGAATATTTAGTAAGCGATTGACATGTTTAGAAAAGCCTTGTATATTGTGTTATACGCAACGCACTTTAGGTTATAAACATATGAGCCAATCTATTCCAGAAGTTCCAGGAAAATACTTAGAACGCAAATATATGATTCCTAATGGTTTGAGTCAGAATAAACTTGCTCGGGATCTTGATGTTGATCCTGCTAGAATATGCCAAATTCTTCAAAATAGACGTTCAATAACTGCGGACACAGCCCTTAGACTTGCAAAATATTTTAAAACCCCTGCCCGTTTCTGGCTTGAGTTACAACTTGAGTATGATCTTCATCAAGCAAGAATGAAAAGTGAGGCTGTCATTAATATGAGTATAAGAAAAAATCCTCTGATTTAGCAAACTCTATATAAGTTTGAATGGTTGTTTCATAGCGTTAATTTTAACCAAAAGCTGTTGACCTCGTAAGTATTTGGATAATCTTAAGTTGTCCGATTTTTTAGGACAACTAATCTATTAAACTTAAAACAGAAATGGTATTAGAAATAATTAATAATTGTTAAAAAATTTTCCAAAATTAATTATTTCTGTAAAGTATCCTGCTTCCTCCAGACTTTCGTTAACCCCATTGACATGAATGAGCACGGGCCAGCATGAAAATCTTCTTGGCAATACTAAACGATTAATCTTGTCCTTTGTTTCTTGGATAATATTTGTTTTTAATTCAGATTGTGAAAATTTAACTTCAATGGCAAATAAAGTATTAAAACGTGTTTGAATGAGATAATCTATTTGACATCCTGGTGTTTTAACAGTTTTGCGCTGAAAAAAAGGATTATCTGCTACAATATCTTCTGCTTTTATCCCAAGACATTTCCATATATGAGAGCGGTTTTTAAGCACTAAATTTTCAAATTGTAAACCAAGTATAGAACGCCAGCCAGGAAGAATATCTGTACCAGTAGCTTTAAACCGATCTTGAAGAATTTTAGGTTTATTGGGTTTTATAAACTTTAGATAAAACCTTATATAATTATCACTTAGACGAAAGTGACTCAAGCGTGAAGGCTTTCCTGATTTAAGATCCCAAGTGAAATCACGTGTAACAAAGCCAGATTGAATAAGGTCGTCTAAGTATCCACTGATAGAACCACTCTTTTGATATTTTAGAGAAGCACAAATCTCGTTAAATTCTAATACGCCATCGGCTAATATTTCAATAATCGGTCTATAAGTTTCACTCCGTTTCTCAAATAAATCATAAAATATAAGATCAAACTCATTAAAGAGAACCCCTTCTTTACGGAAACATAAATTTTTTATATTATCATCAGCACTCAGTTTTGGCTGAACCTGGCTAATATACCAAGGTATGCCCCCTGATACAGACAACAGCTTAAAAGTCTCATAGGTAGAACCTTTAAATCCTTGTGCTTTTAAAAGCTTGTCACAATCATAGAGGGGAAGTTCTTTTAAAGTTATATAAAGTGATATTCTACCAAAAAAAGCAGTGCTGCTAATTATATTTTTCTCAATCCAAGTTGATACAGATCCACATAGTATAAGAATCAGTTTAGGATTTTTCTGAAATTCTAAATCCCACGCATTTTTGAGTTTTCCTAAAAAATCTGGGTCTTTTGATCCCATCCAAGAGATTTCATCAAACAAGATAACAACCTGCTTTTGTTGTGCATGACGGGCTAATAACGTAAAAAGGTCACTCCAATCTTGCGCTTGTATACCTGGAAGACCTATCTGGTTCCCTAGCTGCTTTGCAAATATATCGCGTTGTGCTTGTTCAGTTGTTCCTTCAACAGGAGGAATCCCAGAGAAAGTAAGAAAATTCTTACCTTTTGCAAACTCTTCAACAAGACGACTTTTTCCTATACGACGACGTCCTCTTATAACAACTAAGCTTGCAGTTTTCTTATTAAATAAGGCCTCAAGGTTTTCAAGTTCTTCTTTTCTACCAACAAACAAAGACATGTTCACATCTTCCATTCACTCACATTATAAATAATAATACATAATGTGAGAATATTTTTCTAACTTTTTTTTATCATAAAATAACATTTTTTCTATTTTGTGAGATTATATTTTAAAATATTTTTGAATACAATAGACAGTAAGAAGCTTATTATTAAATATAGAGACTGATTTGATAGCCAAATTCTTAATACTTCAATTTACCAAGTTATGTTTTTCAAGCGGGTTGTTACCAAACTTTCTCTGCCATAATTCATGTATATAGTACTTAATCTTTTTAAGGAGTATAGGCCTTAAATCCTTATAAAAGGCTATAACCGTATCATCGCCTAAGAAACGCACCTCATCAGAAGTTAACATTGGCCTTCCTTGAAAAGATTGAGATTCTCCTTGATTCTCTGAAGTTAATGATGTTCTCAGTTGACCTTTTTGTTGACTCTCCCCTTTATTTTTTGAAACAGCTTCAATCGTTGATTGACCTAAAAGCTTTGAAACATATTCGGAACTTTTAAGCCCAGTTGGACCTATAAACACTAACAAATTGCTGGCTAAAAATGTCTCCCATGTGTCTGGTGAAAATTTTTGTACAAGTTCTAAGTTTTGAGCAACGGCTAGTATCTTAACCCCATACCCTCTTCCAGAAACTAGCGCTTCTTCAACAGCAGGAATAGAGCCTAGGAGCGCCATTTCATCCAAAACCATGAGGAGTGGTTTTTTCAAACATGTTTGATTTTTTTGAGCTATTATAAAAACCATAGATACAATAAGCCTTATAACGCGACTATATGCTTTAAGCTTTTCAATAGGGATACACAAGAATAAATCTGCTTGATTTAGTATGAGTTTATTAAGATCAATCGTTGTTGACGATGTCACCTCTTGCATTAAGGGACTATCAAATATTCCTAATTCGTTTCTCGCTGTATTTAAAATACCTGATATTTCTTCAGGCGCAGTTGACAATAAAGACGCTGCAACACGTGCAGGTTGTCCATAGGCTATTTCTTCATCCTCTGCAATTTGGGATAACATTTCTCTAAAATCTTCTCCTGACAAACAAAGCAATTTATAGACAGTTAAGAGAGTTTTATCATGTGGCTCTAAAGCTTCAGAGCAAACGACATAAAGTATTAGCGATTGAATAGTTGCTCTGGCTCTATCATAAAAATGTTTAGAATTCCCACTCACGTTAGTGGGAACAGGAACAAAAAGAGCAGCAATCATCGCAGCATCATCAATAATTTCTTTAGAATTCTTATCCAAAAAATTCAAGATATTAATTGAATCTGAAGGATTTCCCGTTTTATTAAAAGGATCAAAAGCAAAAACTTCACGCCCCATTTCTCGGCGCCTACGCGAAGTAACATGATAATTTTCAGCAGCTTTAACATCAGTAACAAGAACAGGGCCATCATAATCAAGAAGAGTCGGTATAATAACCCCCACTCCCTTCCCTGCTCCACTCGGAGCCACCAAGACCATATGATGAGGATTCAACCTGACGATCTCTTGGCTAGCTTTTGTATTGATCTCTTTCTTTAAAACGTCAATATCAGTTGAAAGCTTCCCTTTTATAAGACACCCCACAGGGAGACCAGAATCATTATGAAGGGCTTTAATTTCTTGTTCTGTTGCAAATCTTGCAGATCCTTGAGCGTGCTCTTGCTTTACTTTTTTGCTTGACTCCATTCCAAACTTTATTAAATGAAATATAATTAGAAGAGCCACCAAAGGACTACTTATAGCAATAAATATCCATTTAAATTCAGTGTTTTCTAAAAATGGGAGTACCTCATGAAGAGTGTGCGGCAAAATTGGAATTAAAGTTTGCATGGCAACAGAATAAGTAAAAATACTTCCGAAACCGAGTGAGCATAAAATACTCATAATTGTTGGCAATATTGAGATTTTATCATGCTTATAAAGACCAAAAGCAATTAATGACAATATTCCTGGGAGAAAACATACCAAAGCATAAGCTTCGTAAAAACCAATGATATGGTTCAAAATTGGCTTTGAATAAAGAATTATAGGCACGCAAGTGAGAGGCCATCCTTCTTTCAAAACCCGTTTAAGATTTGAAGACCAACTTTGCATAGTTTTTCCCTTGTTGCGGATTTGATGAATGATAGTTAGACACTGCTTTCATCCAGCTAGCATGTCGTGTTTTAAGGTCAATTAAAAACTGAGCTGCAATAAGAGTATTATTTAAAGGATTTAAAAGTTCTTGAGGGGTTCTTATTTTATCTTTATGCCAGCGCCAATTGATTTGAAAACAACCCACATCAAAGTTCTCAATCCCTAAAGAAAGAAGGTGCTTGATATACAAATTTGCAGCCGACTGAGTTTTAAAGTAATAACTCTTACCTTGGACTTGAATGGCCCAAGGCCAAGGTATTTTATGAGCACCATAACCACTCTCAACCTTTGCCACTTGCAAAAGCAAATTAAGAGGCACGATTGTTTTATCTGCCATAAGATTTATGGCTTTCAGGCATTGATTAGCATATCCTTGATTCACAAAAAAAAATGAGAATATAATTGCTATAATTCTTATATTTTTCATCTTGAAACCTTTATTGTTTTATTCTTTTTTGGGAATAAAATTTTATTTACTTGACGTTGGCCAAAATCATTGCGATGAAGCTGAATGACAAGATCAACAGCCTCATACAAGAATTCTTTAACACCCTTCGCTTCATGCCCTGAGAAGGCAATGTTTTGCGGAATGGCCCAAGATAATGCTGCATCGCAACTATTGGCATGAAGGGTACACATAAAACCGGCATGTCCTGAATTTAAAAGCCTTGAGATAGGATACGCGTTTGCAATTGAAAGCTCGCCCATGAGAATGATGTCAGGACGACTTCTCATCAAATGATCAATCATTTGAGGATAATCTAATGTTGGGTTCTTTTCATTACGACTCACCATATAGTGCACATGATTTTCATGAGGGATGTTTAACTCTCGCGTGTCTTCTAAAACGAGTATCCTTTTATCTTGTGGAATAGCTTGAATGAGCACGTTCATAAACGTTGTTTTTCCTGAGCTTGTTCCTCCTGAAATCAGTATATTTGCGCCTTCCTTTATAAGAGAGGCGATCATTTGTTCTTGCTCACGATTAAGACCATAATCTTTAAGTGAAAGCTTTAAATGCCTTCTCATACGGATAGAGATAGAAAGTTTTGACTCAACATTTGAGCCCAACATAGCTTCAAAACGGTGGCCTGCCGGAAGCATTACGGATAATCTTGGTTGGGTTATACGATCGAAATTCAATCCCCAATGATTAGCTAAAACATGACAGAGAGTTTCCCAATAGTTTAAATCAAGGTCAGGGGTTGCAATACTTGAGAATCCTCCTTCAGATTTTTCTAATCTTAATTCTCCTGGCTTAATGACAGAACATTCAATGAGATCTCGTTCATTTAAGTAAGGTTCTAAAGGTAAAAGCCACGCATTTATTGAGGGAGAAGATGAGTGCATATTGGTTACTCATCTTTCTCAAAATAAAAGTTAGGGGCTGAGTGATAATCATTTATATATTGACCTGAATCAGGTACTACCCGAATAAACGGTCTCCCAAAATCAACAGATCCATCTGAATACCTGGTAACCTTTCTTACTTTATACCTACGGCCACCGACATATGGGCCAGGAAGGATAACTTGTTCTGTGATTGAGATGACGGTTTTTCCGCTCCCATCATTTGGCACAATCGAAATAGAGGATAAAGTCCCGCCACCAATAACTTTTTCAAACAATGTTCCATCTGGTCTCATCCAAACTTCTATTTTGTCATTTTCAAAAACAAGATTATTTTCTTGAGATTGAGGTCCTTTTTTCTGCGAAGGTCTTTCAACTGTTTCTTTAAGGCTGTAAGGAATCCATTTATTTCTATTACTTTCTGTAACTTCTTGAAGAATTAGCTTCCTTTTTTGATCTTCAATTGAAACTTGATAGCGAGGCTTTGATTTAAGCTCTAAATCTATATGCTCATAACCAACAATGGATAAAAGATGAGGTATCGGTTCATTAGAGCGTTTGCAAACCTTATCAATAAATCTCTTTTTTCCATTCCATTGATAATAATGTCGTATTAATGGATAAGAACGACCTGATGTATAATCATGTTCATATTGTCCTTCACATCCTTCTTTTGTAGAAAGTAAATCTGTAAGATCTTGAGGTTCACATTGTTCGGAAATTAACTTCGTTTTATCTTTATAATAGATATGACGCTTTGCCATGGGAATGACAGTTGTCCGATTAACAACAGGTTTGCATCCAGCTTTAATAAACTGATGAGCAATGCTTTCATTTGTTTCATGACAGGGGGTGACTTCATGAGTAACCCCATTTTCAATAAAAATATTTCTTTTTTGAACAATCGATTTATTTTGCTCAAAGAAATGCTTCAGAGAGCATCCTTGCTCCGTTAAAACAATAGTTGAAGGAGACTCATTTGTGCGGTGGCAAACCTTCACAAGTTTGCGGGCATTGCTTCTATCATAATAAACTGTCTCTGCTTGAGGATACGCCAGACGTGATTGAAGATTGATCTCATGAGAACATAAACCCTTTTCTTCAATGAAAGGATGGGGTTGAGATTCATCTTTAAGGCAATGATCATCTAAATATACTTTATTGTTGCCTTCATCAATCCAATATCTCTTAAAAGTTGTATAAGAAACTTGAGCTTGCTGATCTACGATATCAGAACAACAGCTATAATCTTTCTTTATGTCAAATATAAGATGTGAGTCAGTACACTGTGTCTCATGGGTAATCGCTCCATTAGTTCTAGAAATCGACCTTGTTTGAATAATAACTTTACCTCTCTCCAGATCAATTCTTGGCGTACATCCTTCCTTTGTGACTTCAACCTCAATAACCGGCATTTTAAATTCATCTACACCTAAAGCATCTCCTTGTTTAGTTGTTAGGGGACCAAAAGCATCCTTAGAGCCTTCAATAAAGTTTTTGTTGTAATGTTGATTGGGTGAAGAGCTTAAAGCATGTTTATTATCATGAGGCGATGCAGTTTGAGATATCGCAGATAGTTGAGGAGCAGAAGGTGATCCTTTCAATTGAGAGGTTTGTCGATTAAAATTTCTTAAAGAGCCTGCTCTTCTCCTTGTAGATAAATGATCTTGAGAATTTGAAGGTTTCCGAATTAAGGAATCTGCATTTTTACCTTCCCCATAAGAGGAAGAATTTATACCTCTATAACTTTCTGTGGATAAAGACATTAAATTATTATCAGATAGAGTACTTACTCCACTGTCAGCACTTAAAGCATTGTTATTTCTTGATGATTGACGGTTTTTAAGCTTAGCATCAATATCTTCTAATCGCCGTTCAATTGATGAAGGATTATTTGCTTGGAGCTCTTCACTCTCCAAATCATCTTCACCTTTTTCAAGGCGCCCAATAGCATCAACCAGTTGATCTTTATCTCCATGAAGAGAGATCTTTAAACCTTTAGAGAGGATACCTTTTTCACTCTTAAATGTTGAGATCAATGGCTTTTTAAATGAGGCTTTTTTCTTATCTTTTCTTTTAACACTTGTCCAAACAACTTGGATAATTTTAGCATCTTGTTTAGAAGGAGGTGAGACTGCCCTCACTTGTCCTAGCAAAGTAATATCTTTAGTCTTTTCTTTTTTCTTATTCTGCTCAAATAATTGGGCTTTTATCAAACCTTCAGTTTCTTGAAGAATGATATCTTCCATTAAAACAGCGTTAAATTCTTCCTTGAAGTTTGTTTGACCACAAAAGGAAATACAAAAATATAAGAAAACTGAGAAGTAAATAGATTTCATGGTTATTTTATCTCTATATTTTTATTTTTTTCATGAGCTGTTTTTGAACTTTCTTGTGAAATTGATTCTTTTGGATGTCTTAAAACAATGTCAGAAGACGGAATAATTTGAATGTGGCTTCCTGGAGGAATGGTTAAAATAGGCGCTAGATTAATATTTTGCTCAATGACTTGAGATGTGGCTTCACTTAAATTATGAGAAAACTCATCACTAGCCCCCGTTAAAAGCTGAGAAAGCGTACTATTTGATCTGGCTTGGTTTGCATAAGATCCTGCTTGTGCTAAAGACGCTGTGGCTGAAATTAAAAAAGCGGCCCCATATCGCTCCCAAACCCGTTGATCAAGATCTCCAATAAGACCTGTTCTGCCACTTTGATCTGCTGCTATAGACTCTTTCAAGGCAACACTCACCCCATCAGGACGTATCAAACGCTTGCATTGAACAGGAAGACGGGTTTGACCGATTTCGCTTAAAGATTCATAATGACAAATAATACGGCTATAAGCAGGAATTAAAATGTATTTCCCATTGGGGCTTATAATATCTCGCTCGACAATTGCAATCATGCGTCCTCCCACTTGAGAATTGACAGAATCTTCTAAAATAGCAGGGATGCGCATATCAGCCGTAATATACGAGAGCGATCTACAGGAAGGGTTGAACGTGATTCTTCAAAGCTTGCATCCTCCCATTGGTGGTAATCTGGATCTTGAAGACGAGGTTTTGGCTCTTCTTCTTTTTTAGGTAGGATCGTTTTTAAAGTTTTATTTGTCTGGTATTGCCGTAACCCTCTCAGCTTACGCGCGCTATCTTCCCGCATCAATGGTTTAGGATCTGGAAATTGCACCGAGATAGGTTCTGGATCAGGTTCTTCCTCTTTTTGAATAGGCTCTGGTTCAGGAGGTTTTTTAAAAACATGAAATGAGGCTGCAATTTGCTGATGCTTTTGAGGAGAACCTTTTTCTTTTTTATCTTCCTCAAGACATCCACTTAATAGGGACGCCCCTAATAAATAAAGAGGAAACTTTTTCATTCTGAGACCTCTTGAAGTGTTGGAAAGATACAGACGACTTTCTGGCCGTTACGCAAAGTAAACGAGCCTGAATGCTGAGCAACGATTTTTGTCCCTTCCCGACCTACATTAATTGGCGTGTCTACCCCATCAATGACCGCGTAAACAGCAGGAAGGCCTTTTTTCTTAATCTCTTCCCCATAATCAAACCATGTCCGAATGCCATCACTATAAACTCGATGAGGGGCAAGCTCTTTATCTCCTGCCATGGTGAAATTAAAATTAAGATTTGAAGGGTCAAAAGGGACTTCTTCTAGATAGTCATCTTTTTGTTTATAATCGATGCTTTTTGTATTGGATATTGAAGAAGATAGATTTGCAGGCTTTGCAACACGAATATAAACAGCCAAATCAGGAACATGATTGGTATTATATCCTTCTGACCTTAGGTAAAAAGAGTAAACCTTACCACTTGCTCCAATCACTATAAGGTTACTATCAAGGCCTGTAAACTCTTGAGGCTGGATAGTAATAATGTTTGATTTAGGATTTTCGATCTTAAAAGAAGAAGGATCACCCAAGTTAAATTTCTCGACTCTCTCCCAAGACGGCAAAATGATACAGGTCGTCATCATTTCTCGGCATCTAAGCTTAATAATTTCTGCCCCTGTGTATGTGACATTATAAACTCCAGCACCAATTTTCGCATGATCCCATGCATGCTGAATGGCGCCCAATGGCAATGATTCTTTACGCTCTAAATCTGGATATTGGCCTTTCACTTGACTCTCGACATCAGGATGTTCTGTTAAAGAAGATGTCATACTCTGAGACATTAAGTCCTGAGATGGAGGTATTGGGGCCATAACGGGTGGTTGTGGTAATGTTTGAGGGTTCGTATTACCAACAGAAGATAAAATAAGGAACGAACTCATACTTAAACCCATAATATATTTTGATTTGTTATTGAGCATTCGCGCTTCCTTTCTGAGCAAGTGTGTAATGAGTAACGGTAAAGCCAATAGGAGATTAATATATTGATCCTCAAGAGAAACTTCATGAGGCTCTAAAAAGACCGTTAAAGTGGAAACCCAATGACCTTGACCAATAATTTGACCCTTATGACGGTCACGTGAGATCCATTCGACTTGGAAGATGTTAGGTGCACTGGGCGCAAGAGAAGTACTTGAGAGGATTTGGATTTCTCGTGTGACTTGTTCATCAAGCCTTTTTTTAAAGGGTGAGTCTTGATTATCTGGTTTCATCAAAGACATAAATTCTTCATTCAATTGAGACCCTGTCATTAGACTTAAATGCTTCCACCTCACCTCTTCTGTTTGGAGATCAATGGTCTCTCTTAAAGTTACATATTGACGAGATAATGTTTCCATCAACAAGGTTGTTGCTTTCTCATTGCGCTCAAAAGGCTCAATGTGAACAACCTGCTCGCCTTTATCTTTGAGTGTGACAAGCATTGGACGCACTTCTTTTAAAGGAAGAAGCACTATCATAACGCAAATAAGGGCAATGACCGTGAGCCCTAAAACAACAGCACAAATTGTTGAAAGACGTGCCATGGTTTGCGCTGCACGATAAGACTCAAAATTCTCAAGAGGTCTTTCTAAAGCCATTGTCCATTCCGATAAATAATTTGCTTTTTACAAGGAGAGCATTCACTTTTAGGCAGTTCATCCGTGCCACTGCCCCTATAAGGATCTATGTTGTGAGAACAGCCACTTATTAAGAGAGCCATTAAGAGAAGAGGAAAATTCAAAAATATTTTCATTATTTTGTCCTTGGTTAATTATCGATAATATTTTTAAGAGCTTGATTGTCGGAACTTGAGCTTCCGCGACCTACAAGACTTTTGATTTTAGGGCCTGCCCATTCACTGGTAGTTGACCATGCTTTTTGACCGCCTGTTTTAGTATAGGCTCCAACAATACCCATGGTTGTGGCAGAAACACCTGCTACAAAGCCTGCAGCCCCAGGCCCATCAGAAACGCCTGCAATATTGGCAATGGTTGGCACTTTGAGTTGAAGATAAATAGAAAGGCAGGCAATAATAAAACAGGTCCAATACGCATCACTGAAAGCAAATGAGCCTGCATCCGCTTTAAGTGATCCATTCCCATCCAAAGGAATTAAATGAAGTGATTCTTTAAGAACATATAAACTCAGTCCCATAGCAATGACCGAGATAAGAATGGTAAAAATACCATGCAAAACCATCTTTAACCCAGAAGTTGAAATACTTCTGGTTGATGAAAAGCCTGCAAAGATAATGAGAAGTGGCGAGAGTGCTGTAACAGCCATGAGCTTAAACATATAATCTAAACAGTAACAAAGCATGATGATGTAAAGAAAAAGAAAGGGAATTCTCATGATCATGGAAGCAAGCGTATTAAATCCAGGGATAATTCCAGTGTCTTGCATCATGAGATTCATGGATTCAAAAACTTGGTTGAGTGTTTCGTATTGAATCTTGAGAACACCAAAAAGAGAGGCCTTAGCCCCTGAATATGAAACCCCAACAACCGAGATCATCGTCTCCACTAACTTCGCCACAGTTTGATTAATGGGGATGTAAAACCACTCAACAAATGTGCTAGCTGTTAGAAGAAGGGAAATTGTTGTGCTGATTAAAAAAGGTTTGAGAAAATCAGATAACTGAAACTCCCCTTTAATGGCCCCTTTCCATATAAGCTGCCAAACAAACCACACCCCAAAGGCGGCCATAAATAGTGAAAGGCATCCAACGCTTAAAGCTTGGAAAATCTTGCTTCCAAAAACTTCCATTTTTCGCTCAAGCGTTTCTATAATGTAGATGGGCTTATCCATGATTTATTTCCCTGCCTTAAATTGAGGAGAAGACATTTTCTTAAAAACTGTTGGTTGAGCTTGCGCCATGTAAGTGGCCATCAGCTCTAACTGTTGAGATTGTATCAGGATAATCTTATCCAATTGGTGCGCAATATGCTCAAGTAGTCGTGTTTGCATGGTCGTTTGATATTGCAAAGTTGTATTTTGCTGAGCTTGAGTTTTTAAATTTTGTAATTGTTGATGATCATCCCTTAAAGTTTTCTTTTGCTGTGAAGCTATAGCTAAAGAGTCAACAGTTGAGACTTGAACAGCCTCGAGTTTAGACTCTCTAATTTGAGATAATTGCACTGGCGTTGATATCGCACTCTCTGGAAAAAACTTTTGCTGAAAATAGTTTTTAGCATAAAGGTAGTTTGAAAAATCTTGCCTACCTCCATGTTGAGAGTTTATATAATTTAACTGCATCAAGGGATCTCCTCCTTCACCAGAGACGCTGCTTAGAAGTGAGCTGAGATCACCCCCCATTCCTCCAACTTGCATAATTTTTTGCATCCATCCTGCATCAAGTTTTGACCCCAGCACACTGTTCATTTGCGTAAGTTCACTTGATAAAGATTGAAGCTGCTGAAGAGATTGACCCGCTGTACTTAAAACACTTTTGAGGGTCGTAAATGTATTTACATCGAAAGTTGCTAAAGCCCCAGCCTGAGATTCTTTACTTTGATTTATAAAAAGGAAGCTTAGAACTAAGCAGCGTTTAAATAATGAGTGACCCATTGATGGCTCCATTGGTGTTGTAAATGTTTTGCAAGTTTGACAGATTCTGATCCTGAGCGATAAAGCTTGAGATAAGGATCCAAAGATGAAAGGTCACAGTCTAGAATGACCGACTCATTGAAACGTTTCACAAGTACTGAATGTTTGAGTGATCTCGAGAGTTTACTTTCTCCTTTGATATAAGCCCATTCTGAGTCTGTAAGGTCAAAGTCAGCATAATCCTCTCGTTTTGCAGAAGGGTTTGGAAATAAAAATCTTGTAGGGCACTGATCTAAAACAACGGATGAGATGCCTGATTCCTTAAGGTCTTTAATGTTTTGAAAGCATACATTGATGCTTCCTCTCAACTTACGATGCTCTTTAAAAAACACGCCAACAGAAGATTTAAAGTAATTATCCTGAATAAGAGGTGCTGTTTCATCAATAAAGATGAAATGAGGCAACGCTTCTTCGCGTATGACCCGCCTTATCCGATGAGTGATGTATTGCGTTACAGTGTTGGCAACTTGAGGGTTTGCTTGAACATCTGTCATCTCAAAGGAAACTAAGCGATGAGATGTTAAGTCTAGTGCATCATAAGCCTCCAACTTACCATTAATTTCTCTTGAGCCATTAAACCATTGCCCTAAGGCGCCTCCTTCAACCCAAGGAAGCAATCGCCTTTTTAGAAGACTTTGAGCAGGCAAAAGATCATCCAAGAGATATTTTAATAACCTTTGCTCTTTAGGAACCTTGAAAAGAATTTGAATGGCTCTTTGAGCCACCTCAAGGTTCTCTTCATCTTGCGTCCCTGCCATCATGCAAAGAAGTTGAGGAAGAAAGACGCGTTCTTGAGGGTTATCATCACAATAAAAGGGATTAAAAAGTGAGGTTTGTTGATTGGTAAAATCAATGTAATTTCCCCCCATACTTTGGGTGAATATACGTGTGCCATTAAAACGATCAAAGATATACGCTCTTAAATTTTTATGCCTTAAAGCCCCACCTATTAAATGCTGAAAGAAAGTCGTCTTTCCAGAGCCTGCAGGCGCAATAACAATTGAATTTGCGAGCGCTTCTTTTTCATCGCACGAGTGAAGTTGAAGAGCATAAGAGGACCCTGATGAAGTTTTAAAAAGTCTTATGGGCCCTTCTCCCCAATCACAACGCGCAAGTCCTTTAGGCTCATAATCAAAGGTAAGTAAATGACTTACATTATGAGAGAGAGGATGTGTTTGTCTTACAAAACTCTCACTCCCTGGAAACTGAGATCGCCAGACATATTCAAGGGCTATTGTTTCTTGGATGGGAAGAACCCCATAAGATTTAAAGATGCGCCTTGCTTCTTCAATCAAAGAGGTTAGCTCTTCTTGATTATTTGATATCAAAATGATGGAGCATTGATATGCATAGAGAGAGGCTTGATCTGAAGTCACAAGTTCTATTGCTGCATCGAACTCTTGCATCACTTGATCATTCGGAAATAGATCTTCAAGCAGATTCCGCTGCTTTTTTTGATCCATGAGATACAAAAGAGATTTAGCTTTAGAAGACCCTTTCAAAAGCTGGCAGATGATAAATTGCCCTTTGAGAGAACTTAACTCTTTCATCAATTGAGGACTTGAGTCTTTATCCCATTTATTGAGACTAATTATTGCTCCAAATCTTTTACCAAATTCATCTTCCCATTCAATATGTCCCTTTTGAGTGTCAAACCCAACCTGACAGGAAACCATTTGATCAGAAAGATGCGATGACAAAGGTTTTATAGGAGCTGATCTGCCATGAATTAGTGACGTCCAGAAGCTTAAAAGAGAGCTTAAACTCTCATCATTTTTGATCATTTGGGGCTCTAAATCATGAAGGGCTTCAAGCGTAAGAGCTGTTGCTTCTCTTAAAATATGCTCATGAAAAGAAGTAACTTCTGTTTTTTTTCCATAAATCTTGTCTCTTATTTTGTCTAATGAAGAAGGCAATTGAGGAGCAACACATAAGACAATATAATGATAATTAAGAAAAGTACGGTCAAACTGATTCATCCATTGATTATGTACTGATTGCAGGACATCTGTGTCATAAGTCCCTTTTAATGTGCGGGTGATCTCTTCACGCGTTGTAAAAACCTTGACCAAAACATTCATTTGAGCTAATTCATCAAGCCATTTTTTACGCTTTAAAAAAAGATGATGGATTTCATCAGAGGTTAGATTATCCGTGTTTGAGCCTCTGACTTTAATAAGGCGAGAAAGCACCCCATTCTTGCTTTGAAGTGTAATCTTGTCATCCCACACTGAATCAAAAGGAAGTGTATCTTTAAGATAAGCTTCCTCAAAAGATGGCGTCAGTTTTCTTTGTAAACGGTTTGATAAAGCAACACCTGCCCCTAAAGCGAAAGCAGAGCTCCCAGCAGCAAGCGATGCAAAACTGACCCACTCATGCGCCATAGAGATTCCCTCCTTGTGGCAGTTGGCGTTTTGTGCGTTTGTACTTAAAGCGAGCACGCATCACTTCCACAAAATAGGGGTCATAAGAGCTCAAAGCAATAATTGCACCTTGAGTTAAGATATAAGCAATAATAGCCATAACCTCGTTCATCAAGAACCAAAATATTCCTGCAATAATCATGGGTAAAGGAAGGGCTGATTGTGATGCCAGCAGCCTTTGAGGAGGTTGAGTGACGGATGAAAGAACGTATGCTCTCATCAGCTTCCTCCCATAAATTGGATCAACACATTAATTCCTAAAAGGGCACATCCAACAGCACAAATGGACCCTATCCATTTCCAGTTGCCCCCTTGATTGGTTAAGAATTTCAAGAGAGCGGCTACAAGCGCAACACCCACACAGGCCTTACCAATTAAGATAAGACCATTTCTTAGCTCTCCCAATTTACCTGTAAAAACTTGCGCAAAAGCAAATGCTGGATGGCTCTCCGCCATTAAATAAGTAATAATAGATAAATGAAGGCCATATTTTTTAATTTTCTTGAAAAAAAATTCTTTGCTATCGTTTTGAATTAACTTTTTAAATATTCCAAGGTTGCTCATTTAAATCTCCTTAATGTTAATTGCTTGGTTGAACTTGATTAAAATTTATTTGGTAAGAATGATTACGAACTGAGAGCTCAAACTGCATAAGGCTTAATAGAAGATGCTCAAGATCTTTAAAACCTTTTTCATACAAAGCTGTTTCTTCCTCTGATCCATAAGTTTTAATAAAAAATTGGTATATGATATGGCCTAAAGAACTAATTAATTCTTGAGGAGAATTGTTGAGGAGCCTCTCCGTCCATACCTTAAAGTGATGAATATAAGTCTCTTCACTTTTGAGAAGGTGGTAAACGCCTTCTCTTATCCATAATGGGAAAATAAGAGTCAAAAGTTTGTGAGGGTATGAAGATCCATTCCAGACCTTCTCAAGATCCTCACAATAGCTTCTTGTCAGGCAAGAAAGAGGATATTCGTCATCTAAAGGTCTCAAATTTTCTGAAGATTCAGAATAAAGAAATATTCCAATCCTCATAAGTTCATCATAATCATCAAGTGAATTATTAATTGCGAAATTTAAAACTTTTCTTGCAAGTAAATCATAAATGTGAGCTTCTTGAGTAATAAAAGACTCGAACTGTTCTAAACTTAGCTTAGAATTAAGCAGATCAATCATCCACTCATGGTGGATAATAAGATCAAAAGATTCTTTAAATTGATCTC
>Ga0209960_1000499_pt1 | contig 80757 bp, 73 predicted proteins | sample ThiBiot_500_plan_2_FD_183947 | JGI IMG/M metagenome (GOLD analysis project Ga0209960, IMG submission 183947) | Wastewater bioreactor microbial communities from Cape Town, South Africa - Thiocy_expt_500_plan (SPAdes) | ecosystem: Engineered > Bioreactor > Thiocyanate-remediating >... | reverse complement strand
GCCAAATCCCGATCGGTCAGGGTGAAGGAGACGGGCCCGGCGCCTGCCATGAAGGCGCGGACTTGTTCCAGGGTTTGCAGGGCATGGGTTTGAAGCGTCACGATCATGTCTCCATGATCCCGATTCATCCACCTTCAGGCTCAACTCACTTTGGATTTACACCACTACCTTCAGGCTCATGTGTCATTGGACAAGGCTGTCGCAGTGTCGACGGATGCGATGGGGGCAGTGTCCGGCAGCGTGAAGGACGCCCCGCACGCAGTGGATGCCATGTAGACGACAGGATTGGTCAGCAGGCTGACCACGACTTCCCCGGTATCGCGCACGCCGGGGCGAGGTTCGTACCGATGTCATGGTCGAAGGCCACGCCCGGCCCTCGGCCAAGCGCCTCTTGCCTTGGCCAGCTAGCCTTGCGCAGCGCTTTGTTCTGGCGGGTTGAGGTGCGACCAGGTCGAAAAACCACCGGAGAGCAGACTGGCCCGGTAGCCGTGCTGGCGCAACATGCGGATGGCGTTGTACGCGCGCAAGCCGACGCCGCACACCACGTGGATGGGCTTGTCGGCGGGAAGCTCGTGCAGGCGGGCGCGCAATTCATCAATGGGGATATGCATCTCGCACGGCAGACGGTCCTTTTCCACTTCTTCCTTGGTACGCACGTCCAGGATGGAGGCGGCGGCGTCGTCGACGTCGCTCCAGTGCGTGATGGGCAGGTCGCCACGCATGGCATTGGCGGCGATCATGCCGACCAGGTTCACGGGATCCTTGGCGGCCCCATACTGGGGGGCGTAGCAGAGCTCGGCTTCTTCCAGGTCGAAGACGCTGGCTTTCATCTGGATAGCCATGGCGATGACGTCGATACGCCGCTCGACGCCGTCCTGACCCACGGCCTGAGCCCCCAGGACACGCCCGTCGGTCGTGTCGTAGAGCAGTTTCATGTTGATGGTCGTGGCACCCGGGTAATAGCCGACATGGTTGAGCGGGTGGGCATAGACCACCTCATACGGGATGCGCAAATTGCGCAGGGTGCGCTCGTTCAAACCGGTGCTGGCCAGGGTCAGGCCGAAGGCCCCGCATACAGCGGTACCCTGCACGCCGCGGAAGCCGCGCCGCTTGCCCGCGATGACATCGGCGACCAGGCGGCCCTGGCGGTTGGCGGGGCCGGCAAGCGGCACGGCAACACGCTGGCCGGTGAGCGCGCATCGCACCTCGACCGCATCGCCGACGGCGTAGATATGCGGATCCGAAGTCTGCATGCGGGCATCCACCGAAATATGGCCACGCGCGCCCAGGGCAAGCCCCGCGGCCTGGGCCAGACTGTTTTCCGGGCTCACGCCGACCGCCAGGATGACCATGTCGGTATCGAGCTGGCTGCCATCCGCAAAACCGACCTTGAGGCCCCGGCCTCTGGCACCGGGCTCGAAGCCGCTCACCTTGGTGCGCAGACGGAGGTCGACGCCGGCCGCACGGATGGCTTGGGTCATGGGCTGAACCATTTCCCGATCGATCATCGACATGACCTGTTCGCCCAGTTCGATCAAGGCAACCTGGATGCCCAGATGGTGCAGGTTCTCGACGACCTCCAGGCCGATGAAACCGCCCCCGATCACCACGGCGCGCCTGACCTTGTGCCGGGTGATCCACTGCTTGATGAGGTTGCTGTCCGGCACGGTGCGCAACGAGAAGATGCCGGGCAGGTCGATGCCGGGCAGCGGCGGACGGATGGGTTGCGCGCCGGGCGACAGGACCAGGGCGTCGTAGGCCAGTTCGTAGTCGGGGCCGTCGTCCGGCTGAACGCGTATCGTGCGCGCGGCGCGGTCGATGGCGACAACGTCGTGGCCGGTGCGCACGTCGATATCGAAGCGGCGCTTGAAGAACGCCGGACTGGAGAGCAGCAACGCCTCTTCCTTTTCGATGACCCCGCCCAGGTAGTAGGGCAGACCGCAATTGGCGAACGAAACGTAGGGGCCGCGTTCCAGGACGATGATATGGGCGTGTTCGTCGTTGCGGCGCAGACGCGCGGCGCACGATGCGCCGCCGGCGACGCCGCCGACAATGACCGTGGTCTTGTGCGCCTTCGCGTGCTCAGGTGACGGGTTTGCGTGATCGTGTGCGGGGTTGGAATGCAGGGCCATCGAGTCTCCTGGAATCGTCAATATTCATGCGGCGTCTGTCCTGCCCGCAGCCTGCGGCGGATTGTCCGCTTCCCCCTGCCGGGGCTGGAAATTGTGAATGCACATGCCATTCATTTGGATATTCAATCATGCCGCTCCCGGGCTATTGATGCTGCACGAAGGCCAACCACGTCACCGGCGATCACACTTCGCAGGGTTTCGGTAATGGCGTCTCGGCCTGTTTCAACCGGGGCTTCTTGCCGCGGGGCTTCAGGGACGCAGCCGTCGCCTGCAAATGCTCGATGAATTCCGAAACATGGGGGACGGACGTGAGCTTGCGCGACCAGGTCGCGGTGACAGGCATATCGACATCCAGACCGGACTTGTCGGTGATCGGGAAGGCCCGATTCATCTGCCTCAACTTGGAACCCGGCAGGATGGCCGCGCCGATGCCCAGCATCGCCCACTCTTCCAGTACCTGACAGCTTAGCGTCTCTCCGGCGTACTCATTCAGCTTGCAGCGATGTCTGCGAAACAATTCGCGCGTGGCGCGCGCAAGTCCGCACGCGTCGTTGGGCGCCATCACGAAGGTCTCCTCCACGATATCCGCCAGACGCACGCCGTGACCGGTGACTTTTTCCTTCGGCATGCCGCCGCGCGGCACGAACACCAGCGGTTCGCGATACAGGACGATGCTCTGGCATGAGCGTTTCGTGACGTTTTCGACTTCGACCAGGAAATCAATACGTCCTTCGGCGAATTCGCGATCCAGATTCGTCAGGTTCATTTCGCACAGCACGATTTCGATTTCGGGGCACTTGTGGCGAAACGGGGCGATCACCCGGGCCACCTGGCGTGCATCGATCAAGGGCGACAACCCTATATGAATGGCGCGCGTTTCCGGCGCGCCAAACGTCCGCACCTGCCGCTTGAGCGTCTCCTGGGCGTGCACGATTTCGCTCAGATAGGGGAGGATGTGCTCGCCGAACGGCGTGAGCGTCACCTTGCGCGTCGTGCGGATGAAGATGCGCTCGCCAAACTCATGTTCAAGCCGGGCAATGCCATTCGACAATGTCGGCTGGGTGACAAAGCACGCATCCGCGGCAGCGGTGAACGACCCGCTGCTGGCAACGGCACAGGCAAAACGATATTCACTGATACTCATGATGAACAACCTCCTGCACGACATCGTGATCTTCACGGTGCCTTCCAATTTAAGCAAGTTTCCGTCAACTCATGGTCAAATCAGGCCAGCGCATTGATTGAATATTCAAATAAGTGACATGTACATTAATAATTTCAATGTTCGGCAAGGGATCAAGATAATGCGCTTCAAGTTGCGGGTTGTCTTCCCGCGAGCAGGAAGACAGCCCGCAGCGAGACGAGGCGGCATACCGCCGTGAATTGACCGATTCCGGGTAGATCCGATGGCCTGTACGTGTGATGCCGCTTCGCACCGCCTCTACTGCCGGACAGGCCTCGTTTGATCGATTCGCCCTTCGGAGACCGCCCGTGCGTCTGTCCGTCCCTCTGCGATCCCCCTCCACTAGCGTGTCCCGACTGGTTCTGGCTGAACCCCCTGCCCGCGGCGCGGCCCAAGCCCGAACCTCTCACGCGCATACGCGCTGAGGCTTCCCGATGATTCCGCATTTCACCACGGCGCTCACCGGACCGGTGCTGGATCTGGAAAAGCATTTCCTGGACAACGCCGCCACGGTCAAACACTGGCTGCACGACCAATGGCAGGGGCATGTTCCACCTTTCTATGCGTCCGTCGATCTTCGCCATAGCGGTTTCAAGCTGGCACCGGTCGACACCAACCTGTTTCCCGGCGGCTGGAACAATCTCCATACGCTGTTCCATCCACTATGCACGCCGGCCGTCATGTCGGCCATCGAGCAGCACTGCCCGGGTGCCCGCAAGCTGCTCCTGATTCCGGAGAGCCACACCCGCAACCCGTTCTATCTGCAGAACGTGCTGCAACTGACCATGATTCTGCGACGGGCGGGCCTCAACGTGCGCATCGGCAGCCTGCTGCCCGAAATCACGGTCCCGACGCCGATTCCCCTTGCCGATGGCCAGAGCCTGGTGCTGGAGCCCTTGTTGCGCCCCGGCCCCGAGCGGCGTCGCCTGGTACTCAGGGATTTCGACCCTGACGCCATCCTGCTCAACAACGATTTGTCGGCCGGCATTCCGGACATCCTGGAAAATCTGCACGAACAGGCGATCATTCCGCCGCTCCATGCCGGCTGGACGACGCGGCGCAAATCCGATCACTTCGCGGCCTTCAGGGAAGTTGCCAGCCGTTTCGCCGCAGCCATCGGTATCGATCCCTGGCTGATCGATCCGGATTTCGCCGTCTGCGATGGGATCAATTTCCGGGAACGGACCGGGGAGGACTGTCTGGCCGCCAAGGTGGATGCCGTACTGTCCCGCACGCGCGCCAGGTACCGCGAATACGGCATCAAGGCGCAGCCCTTCGTCATCGTCAAGGCCAATGCCGGCACTTACGGCATGGGCATCATGACCATTTACGATGCCGCCGAAGTGAAAGATCTCAATCGCAAACAGCGAAACAAGATGGCCGTCGTGAAAGAAGGACTGCCCGTCACCGAAGTGATCATCCAGGAAGGCGTGCATACCATCGAAACCGTCAACGGCGGCGCCGCCGAGCCGGCGATTTACATGATCGACCGCTACATCGTGGGGGGCTTCTACCGCGCGCATGCCGATCGCCGGCGTGACGAGAATCTCAACGCACCCGGCATGCATTTCCAGCCCTTGTCCTTCGAGGGACCCTGTGCCATGCCGGATCCGTGCGGCGGACCGGATACCCCGCCCAACCGCTTCTTCGCTTATGGCGTCGTCGCCCAACTGGCCCTGCTGGCCGCCAGCCTGGAACTCCGTCAGCGTGCGCCGCGTGCGGAACGCGCAGGCGGCCCGCTTACCCTGATGGAGTATATGTCGGCATGACATGCATCCAGTATTGCGTTCCCGATCCGGCATGGGCAACGCTGCACGACAGCGGAGACCGTTGGTCTGATGCCGCACACGTCGCTATGTGGCAGCTTCCTTGAGCAGCCAATCCCGAAATGCGACCAGGCGCGGCAAGCTGGAACACTCGGCGCGGTAGACCACGTAGTAGGCCAGTGCCGACGTGCAGGCGATCCCGGGAAACAGCCGCACCAAGCGGCCTGCGGCCAGATCGTCGCGCGCCATCACGCTGCGGGCGAGCGCGATGCCGTGACCTTCGATCGCCGCCTGCAAGACCGCTGCGGAATTGTTGATCTTCATGCCACGCAGGGCGCCTGCGCCGGTCACGCCGGCTTTCTGGAACCAGGCGTCCCACGAAGGAAAACCTGTGTAGCCGTCCATCGACAGATCATGAATCAGGGTTTCCCGTATCAGATCGCCCGGCTTGCGCAGTCGTCGATGCCGACGCGGCAATGCCGGCGAACACACTGGATAGATTTCCTCGTCCATCAGCTTCTCCGCAACCAGCCCCGGCCAGTCCCCCATGCCGTAGCGCACGCCGATATCCACCCGCTGCGCCACGAAATCCACGGGCTTGTGGTTCGTGTCCAGACGGATGTCGGTATCGGGCCATGCGGCCTGGAAGCGTTCGATGCGCGGCAGCAGCCACTTGGCGGCGAAGGCCGGGCTGACCGTTACGGTCAGCACGCCGCCGGTCGCCCCTTCCTTGAGCCGTTCCAGCCCCAGACTCAAGCTGTCGAAGCCTGCCCGAATGTCGGGCAAGGCGCGTTGCGCCGCGTCGGTGGCAACGAGCCTGGCCCGTCCGCTGTTGCCACGGTGGAACAACGGCGTGCCCAACCATTCTTCCAGCGCACGCACGAGCTGGCCGACGGCTGCCGGCGTCACGTTCAGTTCGGCCGCCGCCGCGGAAAAGCTCCGATGACGGGCGCTGGCTTCGAATGCCCGCAAGGCGTTCAGGTGGACAGGGGTTTTCATCATGAGAAAGATTTTCTTTCAATGGAGAAAACTATATCTCATTTGCTTATCACTTGTCAGAAAGTAAAAATCCGATTCAGTCAATGGGATTTAAACAAGAAATTGTTTTCAATTTTTCCTCTTGACCCGATGCGTTGTTCACCCTCAACCATAGGAGTTCGTCATGGCCGCTTATCTGCAAATCACCCTCAACACCTCTGCTGCCAATCGGCCCGCCGCTGCTTGCATCTACCATGAATTCAAGACGCTGTTCCTCAACACCATCGTCGGCGCGAAATCGAAGGAACTGCTGGTGCGGGACGAGGACGTGCAGGTCCTGCATGGTTTCGACAGCAAGGAGAACGCTCAGGCTTACTTGCAGAGTGAGCTGTTCACCGCCAATGTGGTCGCTCGCCTGCAGCCCTTGCTGGGCACGGATCCGGAAGTACGGATCTATGCGGCCGCGTGAATATTCGATGCCCGGCATCAGCCGGGTAGTTGAACGATGCTCGTCATGCCGGACCGCAGCAGCCGCCCGGCCTGTGTCACAGCCGAAGGCGGCGCAATCCTGCATCTCAGGATTGATCATCATGGCGACATGATGGCGGAAGAGGGATAGCACGATGCCGGATGCACGCATTGCCATCGTCGGCGGTGGCCTGAGCGGTCTGTATGCCGCCCTTCTGCTCGAACAGCGCGGCATCAAGGACTATCTGCTCCTTGAAGCCCGCGAGACATTTGGCGGCCGCATCGCGTCCGTTGCCTCCACCGGGCAGATGGCTCAGGAAACGGGGCTCCCCTCTGACGGCATCGACCGTTTCGATCTCGGACCCACGTGGTTCTGGCCTGTGTACCAGCCTCAGATGGACAAGCTTGTCCGCGACCTGGATCTCGCATACTTCGAACAGCATGAAACGGGTGACATGGTCGTGGAACTCTCGCCGCAGGAACCGCCCGCGCGGACGCGCGGCTACCTCAGCGCGCCGTCTTCCATGCGCCTGGTCGGGGGCATGGGCGCACTGATCGACGCGATACGCAGCAAACTGGAACCGACCCGGCTCATCGCCGCCCAGCCCGTCAAGTGGCTGCACCACAGCGGACCGCACATCGAGATCGGCACCGAAACTGCCCATGGGCAGCCCACAACGTATCGCGCCGCGCATGTCCTGCTGGCCTTGCCGCCGCGCCTGGCCGCAGTCACCCTCCGCTTCTCGCCGGCCTTGCCCGATACGCTGATGCACGACTGGCGCAACACGGCGACGTGGATGGCCACGCACGCCAAATACGTCGCCCTCTACGACACGCCGTTCTGGCGCGAACAAGGGCTTTCCGGCGAAGCCCGTAGCGCACGCGGGCCATTGGGCGAAATCCACGACGCGTCGATGCCGGGCGGTCACGCCGCCCTGTTCGGATTCTTCGCGATACCGGCCCGTGTCCGCCGGAACGTTTCCGATGACGTGATGCGCGCCCATTGCCGCACGCAGTTCGCGCGGCTGTTCGGGCCGCAGGCGGCGATGCCGGTAGCCGACGTCATCAAGGATTGGGCGAGCGACCCTTACACGGCGACTGTCGCCGATCAGGACGGTACGGCCCAGCACGGCGCCGCGCCTGCGGCCGTTGCAGCGTCAGGTGTCTGGCATGGCCGGATTACCGGCATCGCCAGCGAGTGGTCGCCGCAGTTTCCCGGTTACGTCGCGGGTGCCATCGAGGCCGCAGCCATCGGTGTGCAGACCCTGGCGGAACACATCGCATTCCGGACAACACCCTAAACGAGATGGAGCCCTCCATGAAGACCACCTATCGCGCCATGCAAGTGACGCATCCCGGAACGCTCGAACTGGTGGAACGCCAGACGCCGGTGCCGGACGCCGGTGAAGTGCTGATCGAAGTCGAAGCCTGCGGCGTCTGCGGCGCGGATGCCGCCGACATCGAGGGCGCCGATCCGGCATTGCAGCCGCCGCGCGTGCCCGGCCATGAGGTCGTCGGCCGTATCGCTGTCCTCGGCGCGGGCGTGCCTTCGATCTGGAAGACCGGCCAGCGTGTAGGGGTGGGGCGTCTGGGCGGCCATTGCAACGAATGTGCCCAATGCCGTCAGGGGCGATTCCAGCTTTGTCAGAACCAGCCTTTCGTCGGCTCCACGCGCGACGGGGGGTATGCCGAAATGATGCTGGCGCGTCACACCGGGCTGGTGTCGATTCCGGACGAACTGGATGCGGAAGAAGCCGCGCCGATCCTGTGCGCCGGCCTCGCCACCTTCAACGCGCTCAAGAAATCCGGCGCCCAGGCCGGCGACACGGTGGCCGTGCTGGGGATCGGCGGTCTGGGGCACATGGCGCTTCAATATGCGCGCCGCATGGGCTTCAAGGTCGTTGCGGTCGGACGTGGCCACGACATTGCCGAAGACGCGCTGGCCCTGGGCGCATACCTTTATCTGGACCTCGAACAGGGGGATGCGGCGGCCCGGCTGCAAGGCATGGGCGGCGCGCAAGCCATCATCAGCACCATTGGTCATGCCGCCACCGTATCGGCGCTGCTGGCCGGGCTGGCACCGCGGGGGCGGCTGGTCGTGCTCGGGGCCGGCAAGGATCCGCTGCCCATCCCGGCCGGCCATCTGGTCGTCGGCGAACGCGATGTGCTGGGTTCGATTACCGGCACGCCTTACGAGAACGAGAAGACGCTGAATTTCAGCGTGCTTGCGGGCGTGCGTCCAAGGATCGAGGTCATGCCGCTGGAGCATGCCCCTGAAGCGTACCGGCGGATGAAGTCCGGCGACGTGAAGTTCCGCATGGTGCTCACGATGGGCGGGAAATGATGGCCTGCGAGACGCCGCGGTCAGGCAATCCAGAACGTAAACGCACAAATACCGGACATGTCCTCCTGACGATGAGCGGCACGGGCTTCAATTCCTTCGTCTCGGCGCTGATCTTGCTGGGCGTCGGCTGGAATTTCCTCTACATCGGCGGCACTTCCCTGCTGACAAGCACTTACACCGCCGCCGAGAAAGCCACGGCGCAAGCGATCAACGACATGACGATCTTCGCGGTAGGGCTGACTTGCTCGTTTGGTGCCGGCTGGCTACTGGAAGTCCTTGGCTGGCAGATGCTGAACATTGCTTTGCTGCCTTGGCTCGGACTGGCCGGTCTGTCATTGATGTGGCTTGGTGTGAAGCGCCATGTAACAAAGAATGTATTGGGCAAGCGTATGGCAAGGCAGTCGATGCCGTGACGCTGCCACAGCACATACTGGAGGCGTTCATAGCGGGGATCGGGGATTCAGGAAGGGAACGACGGCCATCGAGGTTTCGCCGCCGAGATCGCCCAATACCAGAAGCTTGAAGCTGCCTACCTCGAGGCTTCATTTCTAAGCGGTGTGTCTCGTCTCGTTGCAGTCGATTTTCCCGTTCATGTGCCATCCCCTATCGTTGATTATCCTTAACTGGCGGCCATTGATGTGCAGTATTCACCAAGGTCAGCACCCAAACCGTGTCCCCGTCGATCTCATACACCAGCCTATAGCTTTCGTGCGGTATCAGCTCGCGAGTACCTGCAATCTTGCCCGTCTTGCCCATCTTTGGATGCGCGGCCAGCCGAGCGGCCGCATCGCTGAAAAGCTCATCCATGCGAACAGCCGCGCCGGGGTTATCGACCGCGATGTAGTCCCAAATGTCGGCGCGATCTTGTTCCGCCTCAGGTGTCCAGACGACTATCACGCCTGGCTCGCCGCCACCTGGTTGCGCCTGGCAGCGAACGAGGCTTCAACCTCATCATTCGAACGGCCGAGGCCGGCACGCATCGAGGCGCGGCCAGCTTCTACCTTGCGCCGCAGATATTCGTCGTATTCGCGGGCCTGGCGGCGCTGCTCGATGTAGCCGCGCATCAGCTCGCGCATGACTTGGGAGGCGGGTCGATCTTCGCCGGCCACTTCGGCCATGAAGTCGGCGCGCAACTCCGGTTCCAGCTTCATCGTGAAAACGGCTTCTTTCGCCATGGTGCGCTCCTTTGTAAAGATACTAACACAGTATACACCTTGTTAGTATAAAGCGCACGCTGACATTGTCTTGCGGCGCGGCAATAGGTCGAGCGACGCTAGGGAAGTGAACGGCGGATGGCCGCGTTTGCCTTCCGGCAGGTAAGGCGCGATCAGCGCCACCAACTCGGACCATGGCACCACGCGGTCCATCTCTTCGAGGAACTTCCGACGCCGTGTGCGCTTCGTCGAGGCTCCCAGGGGCAGGCTGCTCTGTTTCATGCTCCGTATCGTCTCAGGCATTCAGCTTGGCGCCAAGACCGACGCAGCTTGAAGCTATTTGAGAGCCGAAATCAATCAGGCGCCGTAGTGCCATTCGCCACGGCAGTACCCGCAGTTCAGGACTTCGGCCGCGCGTGGTGATGCGGGATCTCGTGATCGTGCGCGCCCTCGTCGGTCTCGTTGGCATGCGCATGGCGATGGGTGTGGAGGTCCACCGGCACCAGATTGATGGCTCCATGACGAACGCCCCGCTCGGCAATGAGGCTGTCGGCGCAGGCGCGCACGCGGTCGGTGGGGCCTTTCAGAAACAGACTTTCCATGCACTGATCGTGGTCCAGGTGCGCATGCATGGTGGCGATGGCCAGGTCATGGAAATGGTGCTGCAGATCGATCACGCGGTCGGCCAGTTCGCGCTCGTGATGGCTGTATACATAACTGACGTTGGCCACGCATTGCGGTGCTTTCTGCACGCGCAGGCGCTGCTCCTCAATGTGCTGGCGCAGGATGTCGCGCATGGCCTCCGAGCGGTTCTGATAGCCGCGCGCGCGGATCAGCTCATCGAATTCCCGGGCCAGTTCGGCGCTGAGCGAAATCGTGAAACGTTCCATATTCATTCTTTCTTTTCCAGGGCGGTACGCAGACTCCAGCCTACTTCCATCGAGGCTATCGAATTTATTGAACAATCGAATAAACGGCATGTGCATTAACAATTTCATCGCACGGCAGAACGCAGGGAGAATCCATTTCAGGTGATGGGCTGTCTTTCCTGAAACCCGAAAACCCGACACCCGAAAATCGACAGATACGACGACGTGGCGGAAACACCAAACACGGGCCAAGTCATTGGCCATTCATTTGGCCCTTGCGTAAGACAAAAAATATTTTCTTCTTAAATTACGGAAGAAAAACCAACCGAGGAGACATCGTGCTGCACGCAAAAAGCAAAATAGCCCTGATGAGCGGCCTGCTGTGGGCCGGTACCGCGCATGGGCAGCAGGCGATGGATTCCCTGCCGCAGGATTGGACGGCCCTGTGTCTTCTCGTGTTCCTGCTGGGGCTCAAGCACGGCTTCGATGCCGACCATCTCGCCACCATCGATGGCCTGACACGCTTCAACATGCATGCCAAGCCACGCCTGGCGAGGTTCTGCGGCGCGCTCTTCTCGCTCGGTCATGGCGCGATCGTGGTCGCCATCGCCCTGATCGTCGGCACGCTGGCGCGGCAATGGCAGATCCCGCAATGGATGGAAACCTTCGGGGTCATCGTCTCGATCGTCGTGCTCGCCGCGTTGGGCCTGCTGAACATTCACGCGGTGCTGCGCACCGACCCGGCACAGATCGTGCGCCCGATCGGGATCAAGGGCCGTTGGCTGGGCCGCCTCAGTCAGGCGGCGAGCCCGGGGCTCGTGGCGCTGGTCGGCGCGCTGTTCGCGTTTTCGTTTGACACGATCAGCCAGGCGACGCTGTTCGCTCTGGCCGCGGTGCACTTCGGCGGCTGGCAGCACGCATTGGTCCTGGGTCTGCTGTTCACGCTCGGCATGCTGGTGACCGACGGCATCAACGGCTTCTGGATCTCGCGTCTGATCTGCCGCGCCGACCAGATCGCCCGGATTGCCTCCCGCGTCATGAGCCTCGCGGTCGCCGGCGTGAGCCTGCTGGTCGCGGCCTTCGGCGCGATCAAACTGGCCTCGCCGACCGTCGAATTCTGGAGCGAAGGCAAGGAACTGGCGTTCGGCATGGCCGTGGTGATGGTCATCGCCGGCAGTTTCCTGCTGGCGCTCCGGTTGACCCGCAAACCGCCGTTACCGGACGTTGCTTACCGGCCGTTGCCGGAAGCGGGCGAATGATGAATCGGGACGTGCTAGCCGACGCGACACTTCGAACCAGGGCGGCGCGAAGCTCGTACTGGTGCATTGGCCCCGGTTTCAAAACGAACCATCAAGCAATGTAAGGAAAGCCCATCATGGGAAACCGGCCATCCCGCAATATCTCGCGACCGGGCCGGATCATGCATCTGATCTGGGTCTCGGCCGGCGCGTTGACGATCGTTCCCGACACCTTTGCCGGCGGTATCCAGACGCTGGACGTGGTGGAAGTCAGCGCCGACAGCGAGGGCCTGATCGGCCTGGCAGGAACGGCCAGCGAAGGGACGGTGACGGCCAGGCAACTGGAGAACCGGCCGTTGCTGCGGCCTGCGGAAGTGCTGGAAGTGGTGCCGGGCCTGATCGTTTCCCAGCACAGCGGCGACGGCAAGGCCAATCAGTATTATCTGCGTGGCTTCAACCTCGACCACGGTACCGACTTCGCCACCACGCTGATGGGGATGCCGGTCAACATGCCGACACACGGACACGGCCAGGGCTATTCGGACCTGCAGTTTCTGATCCCCGAACTGGTGGACCGCATGCAGTACCGCAAAGGCCCCTACGCCGCCAACGTCGGCGACTTCGCCAGCGCGGGCTCGGCGTCGATCGACTATTTCCGCACGCTCGATACCTCCTTTGCCGAGTGGTCTGTCGGCGGGCACGGCTACCGCCGCGGCCTGCTCGCCGGTTCGCCCCAGGCCGGCGGGGGCAATTTGCTCTATGCGCTGGAATGGACGCAAAACAACGGCCCCTGGGTGCTACCGGAGGATCTCGGCAAGCTCAACGGTCTGCTGCGCTACAGCCAGGGCACCCGGGACAACGGCTGGTCGGTGACCGGCATGGCTTACAAGGCCAGTTGGGACTCGACCGACCAGGTCCCGCAGCGTGCCATCGACCAGGGCCTCATCTCGCGTTTCGGCAACCTCGACCCCACCGACGGCGGCAAGACACACCGCTACAGCCTCTCCGGCGAATGGTCGGAGAAGGCCAACGACCGCTGGACGCGCGCCAACGCCTACGTCATCGACTACGGCCTCAATCTCTGGTCGAACTTCACCTTCTGCACGCTCGGCTGCAATCCCGGCCCCGGCGACCAGTTCGAACAGGCCGACCGGCGCCAGGTCTATGGGCTCAATGCCGCGCGCACCTGGTACCGTGACTGGAACGGCCGGGCGACGGATTTCACGCTCGGTCTGCAATCCCGCTACGACGACATCGGCAACGTCGGCCTCTACACCACGACGGCGCGGCAGCGCTGGGGCACGATCAACCAGAACCGCGTCAAGGAGGCCAGCTTCGCGCTCTACGGCGAAAGCCAGGTGCAATGGGCCGAGAAGTTCCGCAGCCTCATCGGGCTGCGCGGGGACGTCTACCGCTTCGATGTGACGAGCGACACGCCGCAGAATTCCGGCAGGGTCAACGACAGCATCGCCAGCCCGAAGCTCTCGCTGATCTTCGGCCCCTGGAGCAAGACCGAGTATTACGTCAATTATGGCTACGGCTTCCACAGCAACGACGCGCGCGGCGTGACCGCCAGGATCAATCCGGACTTCCGCGATCCCGGCTACGGCCAGCCGGTCGAGGCGGCGACGCCGCTGGTGCGGGCGAAGGGCGCCGAACTGGGGCTGCGCAGCGCCATCGTGCCGGCGTTGCAGACCTCGCTCGCCCTGTGGCGGCTGGACCTCGATTCCGAGCTGCTGTTCGTGGGCGACGCCGGCACCACCGAGCCGAGCTTCCCGAGCCGCCGCACCGGCATCGAATGGGCCAACTACTGGACGCCGACGCCGCAGATCACCGTCGACGCCGATCTGGCCATGTCGCGCGCCCGCTACACGTCGATCGACAGCTCGGTTTCCGGCGACTACATTCCGGGCACCATCGAGAAAACGGCGTCGCTGGGCGTGAGCTACGCCGACGGCGGGAAGTGGTCGGGCGGCCTGCGGCTGCGCTACTTCGGCCCGCGCCCGCTGATCGAGGACAATTCGGTCCGCTCGAAGTCATCGACGCTGGCCAATCTGCGCCTTGGCTACAGGATCGACCGCCATACCAGGCTGGCGGTGGACGTACTCAACCTGTTCGATGCCAGGGTCAGCGACATCGACTACTACTACGCGTCTCAACTGCGCAACGAGGCGGCGCCGGTGGACGACCTCCACACCCATCCGTCCGAGCCGCGCACCTTCAGGGTAACGCTTCGGTTCAACTACTGACCGCGCATCGCGACGGCAGAACCGGTTCGCGCAGGCTCACACTCAGGCATTCTCGATGAATCCTGCGGCGCCTGCGGAAAACCAATCAGGTACGACCGCTCCCTCACCGGCATGGACAGCCATTGGCCCTTCGCCTTGCGTTCCCGGCGGGCGAGCAGGCAGTATTGCGATGGTTGCGTGAGATTCCGTAAGATTGGCGCCGTATCGCTGATCGCGGTGAACCAAGCCGCCCAGGCCCGGGCCTTGCCCACGATGAAGCCGACGCTGCGTCAAATGACCAGCAGCCAGCCTATGGCGCGCCCGGTTGAGCACAGGCGCCCATCAACAGGAGAAAGTCTCATGAATTTTGGCTTGCAGGGAAAGTGGGCGCTGGTAGGAGGCGCCAGTAAAGGGCTGGGGCTCGGATGCGCCACGGCGCTGGCCGCCGAGGGCGTGAACGTGGTCATGGTGGCCCGCGGCGTTGAGGCGCTGGACGCGGCTGCGATACGCTTGCGTCAGGATTCCGGTGTCAGGATCGTGGCGGTCGCAGCGGACATCACTACGGAGGCGGGCAGGCAAGCCGTCTTCAGGCATGCCGAAGGCCCTGGCGCGGACTTTGACATCGTTGTCACGAATGCAGGCGGCCCACCCCCCGGAGCGTTCCACGACTGGGATCGGGATGCCTGGATCAAGGCACTGGACGCCAACATGCTCACGCCCATTGCGCTGATCCAGGCCACCATTGATGGCATGCAAAGGCGCGGCTTCGGTCGTATCGTCAACATCACGTCGAGTGCAGTCAAAGCGCCGATCGCCAACCTTGGCCTGTCCAACGGTGCGCGTAGCGGCCTGACGGGATTCGTCGCCGGCATGGCACGCAATCCGGAAATCGCGGCGCGAGGCGTGACGATCAACAACCTGCTGCCCGGACGCTTCGACACGGACCGCCTCTCCGCCCTCCTCGACGAGACTGCTGCGCAGCACCGTGCAAGCCTCGACGAAGCCCGGCAGATCGTGGGCAGAACGATCCCCGCCGGTCGAGTGGGCGACCCGAAAGAGTTTGGTGAAGTCTGTGCCTTTCTATGCAGTCGTCAGGCCGCCTACCTGACCGGACAAAACATCCTGCTCGACGGCGGCGCCTATCCCGGAACGTTCTGACCGATACAGGTCCACGCGCGTCCAGCTGGAGTATCTTGCTGCGCGCCAGGCTGTGTAACGTACCCAACAAATACCCGCAATGAATCAAACAGATCTCTCCGCGCACACGCCGATTGTGTTGGGACGCTGAGTCGGCGTGCTACCATGGATCATAATTTATATTTAATATCAATAAGTTATAACGATAGCAGCCATCGCCTCACATAGCTCGAATTGGCATAGATGGGCATGGTTTGGCGCCCAAATTGCCCCAAATTTGTCCCAAATTTGCCCCACGAAATTGGACCGCATACCGGAGCATAGCCAGTCGTGTGCGAACGTAGGTTTCAAGAGGCTACGCGGCACCGCGCTGGACTGTGACAATGTGCGATGGGTTTCGAAGCAAATGAAGGTCAGTTATCTGGGGTGGTACTGCCGCTGAGCTCCCGGAATCGGCTGAGTGCTTTTCGGCCTTTGCTGCCGGTGGCGTTGGCTGTTCTGAATGGCCGATGTCGCCCAGGTAACCGACGTTGACGAGGTAGGCAGCTTGAATGTTCGTCGTCAGTGGCGAGGGATAGCACCCGCCTTTCTCACTGGAGCGCGGGGTTATGCATGGTGCATGATGAGACTACTGGGAGTTTCGCCTTCAACATTGAAGCCATGCCTTTCATAGAACACCTTTGCCACTTCATTGATTCTGAAAACTTCCAGTCCTACGTTCTTAGATTGCTTGCCAGCCAATGCGATAACAGAAGCAAGAAGGTTTGTCCCAATCCCATTCCGCTGGTGGTCTGGATGAACAACGAGCATCCTTATGAATATTTGACTATCTTGATTTTCGATGTGGGAATACCCGGCTAGCTCGTGCTCTTGGAATGCCAGCGTAATTCCTTGGGGATCAAAATGGGTAGAGAAATCGGTGCGTTGCCACTGTTCATCCCAGCCCCAGATTTCAGAAATAAAGCTACGCATCACCAGGCGATACAGATGATAGATCTCTTCTCTATCTGATTCTTCAGCTTTTCGGTAAGTGTAAGTCATGCGATGACAAGCGCAGCTTGCGGGAGGCTCGGTTGACTGATGAGGTTATGCGACAAGGCAATCGCTTGACAGACGGTACAGGCAATGCAGTCGCAGCGAACTCCCTTCGGGTAGTTGCGGATGTTCGAAGGTGCCAGACTCCCGCATGCCGAGCCGTTCCATGACTGCACGAGACCTGTTGTTTCCAACGGCGGCGAAGGACACGATTTCTCGTAGGCCGAGTGAATGGAAACCGACACGAACAGCTTCCTTTGCGGCTTCCGATGCCAACCCCTTCCCCCAGTGCTCATAGGCAAGACGCCAACCGACCTCCACGCAAGGCGAAAATGGGAATTGAGCGGACGGTGTGTGGAGGCCGACAAACCCAATGAACCTGCCGTTTGTCGTCAATTCGGCCGCCCAAAAGCCCCAGCCGCGCTCGTGGATGAGCGACTCGCAGCGATTGGCCATTGCGTCACTCTCGGCACGCGTGAGCGGCGATGGAAAAAACTCCATGACTCTTGGGTCTGAGTTGAGGGCAGCGAAAGGATCACGGTCGGCCACTTTCCACTGCCGCAAGCGGAGGCGCTTAGTCTCGAATTCGAGCAGTTCAGCCATTTGCTACGAGTCGGGCGGTGGTGACGCATAACGTGGAGGTAACCGGCGCTGCGCGACTTTTATCGCGCAGCGTCCGTGTCGGCCGAAGGGTTAGAGCACTACCGTTTGCCATGTGCATACAGCAGCCACTCTGCGATGGTGCCCATGAATTGAATGGCCGCCCTTGCTTCAGTGTCGGTGACGTTCGCAAGCCAGGGACGGCCGTGACCAGTGCCAGCCTTATTCCGCAAGGCGTTTACAGAACAAGCGAGATCAAACATCGACCTCTCAATTCTTCGTTGGGGCGCCTCACCTGGTTGGACTGGATGCTGAGGAGTTACCAGCCCCATTGCCACATAGGCTTGGCCAAGAAGACCCTCGAAATTGGCGCCACGAGGGTAGGAGCCAAATCTTTCAACAAGAATGTGAGCGGCGGTTGCCTCAAGAAGATCTTTGCCAGTTCCAGTAAGTAGAGCTGCGTCGTCAGCGCCGCGCTTGGCGCGGCGAACATATGCATAAAGCGCGTCGGTAAGTGCAGCACCGGACAGGTTTTCAAGAACGACGGCGTGCAGATCGCCGTCGCTTGTTAAAACGAAACCCTCGGAACGAAATGCAGCGATTGCATTTTCTATGGCCTCGGAACCGACAAAGTTCGGCGAGGCAGGCCGGAACCCCCGCAGCCGCGAACGAGGGAAATTAGGTTTTCAACGAGAGATTCGCCCGCAGCGGCGTTGTTGTCCAGTGCCCAATTGAGCGTACCCAGCACACGCTTCGCTTTTCCAACTAACTGACCTTGTGCTTTTGGATCGCCAGCGGTAAGCCGCGACCGTTGAATCTGAAACTCGATATCCGAGTGGCTAGGCTCGCGTGTCTCGGTCTGTGCGTCGTCAACGAGACGCGCTACGGCAATTATCACGGCATCGGTGAGCGGAGCAGGCATGTTGTAGTGCCCTAAGAGCTAATAGAGAGAACCATGGGTCCGGGCGATTTACGAAGCAATTCTTGAAGCGCAGCCCGAATCGACACCACAGTATCTGACGGTGCGTCAGAGTCAATTCGGGCGGTGCCGTTGCTTGCCAGTATGATCGTGGTTCTTCTTGAGCCTGGAATTTTAAGCTGAACTTTCTCAATTTCGTGCTTTTTGCCATCGACAAAGCGGTTACTCGCAGCGAGAACGTCCGTCGTTCCTCTAATCAACGCCTTCGCGGTGATCCCAGGCGCGAGCTCAATTGCGCCAATTTGAACGGAATCAACAATACCTCCATCGTTCATGAGGCGCTGGATGCCCTTGGCCCAAGCCAGAACATTCAGATTCAGTGGTCCGATGGCCAAGCCAAATTCAGAAGCTTCTGCTAGCCCGCTTATTGTTGCTTGTATCACCCGAGGTGCGTTTACGAGCTCCAGTCCAGGGCCATCGACGGTTGCGCGAAACTCGCACTGCTTGTAATCGATTCGATGGAATGAAATTTCCTTGCCGAACGGATCGACGATGGTGTCGTCATATTCCACTCGCTCAATGAATCTGGCCTCAAGGAAATCATCTCTGACTCTGTCAAGGACGAATCCGTTCGTCTTGCCATCATCGAATCCATTCGCCTTGAGACGCTTTGCAAGAACCCGCATTGAGATAGGCCATTTGGCTCGTAGCCAACGATATCTCTTCATTAGACTCCCCCATCGGCTTGCTCAGCCGCATCTGGTGCCACTTGAGTTACGGCCAGTAGCTCCTCAAGCACCTTTCGAGCTGTCTCCTCGATCAGCCCGAGAAGCTTTGCCTTCTCGTCATCATCAACCTGCCGAAGGTGCTTTGTATACGTGCCGTGCTTGAGGCGAAGAACCCCATGCACGGAGTACCTGAATCGTTTGGCGTCTTCCTTGTCTTCGAATCCTGCATCGAACTCGACTATTGTGTATGGGTCCTTGTTTTGGCGAGCTCTCCAGGTGATGGAGGTTATGTAGAAGCCCTTTTCCTTCAGCTCCTGATACATCTCAGATGCGACTAGGTTTTCTCCGGACAGGGCAACGTTTTCAACCACGCCAAGCATCTTTTCCGCGGCATCCTCTACCTCTTCGTCCTCAATGTCCAAGTCTTCACTCAGATCCTTGCTTTTGGAGTGGGCTACACGCAGACGTGAGACGTTCTCGAGTGGAAAGTGCGGCAGCGAGGATATAAGCTTAGTGAAAAAAGTCGTTCGGTCTTCGGCTGATGTGAGGTTTGTCAGTTCGATCTCTTCAAGCGTCACCGGCATCTTCTTCTTCGCTTCGACTCGTTCCTTAATGTTGTCTACGATTGCTCGCGCCTTGTCCGTTGCCGGCAACCGCAGTTCTGTGCGGCCGTCCTTCTTCACAAATTCGATGGTCGCGTTCCGCTCTTGCCATTGAAGAAGGCGTGTCTTGGAATAGTCGGGGTCGAAGTACGTCACGTTCATGACGAACTCGTCGGTGCTCTTCTTGTAGTGGGTGACCTTCTCGTTTGATTCGTCCTTCTGGTACTCCTCGATGAACTCCTTCAGTTCCTCAGGCGTAAGAGGTATATCAATTGAAATTGTGGATGTCTTTTCTCCACGGCGTGGAGATTCGCGACGCTCAAGCAGTCCACATACGTCCGTGTAGTCGTGGGTCAACATCGATAGACGTTCAACAAGAGCATCGCGCGGCTCATCTGGTGAGCAGAGCATTCCGCGGTCTCTCAGAAGTTCAAGGAGGACGTTCTCGGTGATACGCTGCTTGCCAGATAAGAGGAGATCGCGAATCTCTCGATTCGTTGCATAGTACAGCTGGCTCAGATCACGCATAGTCCATCCCAATATCAATCGTGGAGAAATCAGTGATAGTTTGGGTCATCTTGGCGAACTTAATGTCCTTCACCTTGACGGCTAGCTCAGTCGCCTCAGCGTCGTCTCCAAGGCCCTCTATGTAGCGATGCTGGGCTTTTTGGAAGCGAGCGGCCGCGGCGACGTCTCCATCAAGCATCCGCACCTCGACTTTCGTCGCCTCATTGAGTACGTTGTATCGTCGCAGATAGTCTAGAAGATACATGAACTCCTCTTCAGTGCTGCCGCTGCGACGGTAGTAGACTACGAATCCACGTTGCGAGTAGTTATGGCCGTGCTTGTACTCAAGTGCGATCCAAGGCGAAGTCAACATCTCAAGTGTCGCTGCACGAGCCTTCTCGGGTTGGAGGTTCGCGCGCCCATCAAGCTGCGGATAGAAGTACTTGCATTGCGCCGCAGGTGGTAGCGTGGTTCCCGCCGCAGCACCACGAAGCTGTCGAATGTCGTACCTGACATTATCTAGCCAGAAGATGTCCGCTGGCCCAAGGATGAACAGGCGTGAGCCCTTCGGGAGCGGCAGCCTTTCCCTCTTGAGGGTGGCAAGGTGTGTGGAAAAATCTTTCTCATACCCACCATCGTGGTTGTATACAAACAAGAGCCCGCAGACCTCAGGCGTTACATTGCCATGCATGTACAGGTCACGCCATTTCTCGCTCTTCTCGGCGCATGCGATCTGCTTCGCCAGACTCTCAATTGCACCATGAACGGCTGCGGCAGTGATGGTGGTTTTCGCGTAGCTCTTCAGATCACAGTGCACAAAGGTCCGCTTAAGCGAGTACGGCTCATCGTAGTAGAAGACGACGTCAGCGGGATGGGTATCGACGCCGTGGTGTTCTTGGTCTTCACATGGCCAGTTTTGGTCTATAGGGCCAACTCTTTCCCAGAAGAACTCTGAGAACACTTCGTCCGAAAGTTTGACCGCCATCTGCGCGGTCGGGTTGGTTTCTGCCAAGTTGCCTCCCTATGCTTTAAATTTGACCTCATTATCCTTGTATCCAAACGCTGCACAAAGTCGATGCAAATCTGGCACCGTGTCCCTTTTCTGTCATGCAAAATGACGGGGCCTGTACGCACAGCTGCGCCACGACTTCGCGTTCGCGGTACGCTAAATCAAGATTGATAAGGGCTGCACGATTGAAGCGAACGTCCGTACCATTAGCAATGGGCGTCCGATATTAGGTAGAGAGTATGTGTTCGCCGTACTAGTAAGCAGTCGTTCGGCGTGAATTCCTGATCAGTGACTGCTCAAGTCCATATAACGGACCAAATTGGCTCCGAACCTGCCGGCAGCAAAAGCCGAGGAAGAGCCCGTCGTAGTCAGCGACATGAGCTTCCGCTCTTGCAGCAATGGGACATTCGACGGCTGGATGAAGCTGTTGTTTCATGTGGCGGATTTGGACTGGAAATCAGTGGCGGGTTTGAATCAGAACTGGTGGCGTAATTCACTGGAATATGCCGACAAGTTGGAGTGTCTGAAAAAGCAGGGCTTCAAACTGGTCGTTGTAGCCCTGAAGTACGAAGCCGGGAGCTACCTTAACGCTTCCTGTTCAACCGTGAACCCGGCTTTAGCGACTTCTCTTCCAAGCTCATCCCAACCTGCCGCACTCGCGAACCGCTGGATTCGTTCAAGCGTGTGCTTGCTGGCCTCAACCCGTCGTTCTTCCGGAACGTCGTCAGGATGCATTTTCCATGGTTGCAGGATGTGCCCGGCTGATTGCGCGTCGAGTGCCAGGATGGCCGCTATCCGGAATCCACCTTCGTCGATGTCCCCGAAGTGATAGACCGGCATCTCCGGCGGCAAGCCCTTGAGCAAGCGGACGTACATTGCCCGCCAGGCGGGTGTGGGCATGCCGGCCGTATAGATGAGCAGGATGTCCTCGTCGCAGCGGCGCCGCGCTTCGCTGTGGAAGGTGGTCTGGTTTTCGATGGTCATGACCAGCTTTGGCTGGCTGGCCAGCCCGATGACGGAAGGCGCGGAGAAAGCTCCATACGGCTCATCCAGAATTTCAGTGACGTGGGTTCGCGCAACTACCACCCGGCCGGCCATGCGGACGGGCTGTTCTTCGCGGAACAGGCCGATTTCCTGCCATACGTCATGCGCTTCTCGAGGCTCCGCATCCACATCGCCTGTCAGCAGCACATCGACCGGCGCTGCCAGTTTCTCGATGCGTTTGCTGTCCTTGAACAATCGCGCGCTGACTTCACGGATTGGCTCGTCAACCGCCCTGTTTTCACGGGCCGAGGTCATGAACTGGATGACGCGGGCGGCATCAGCCCAGTCCTGGGCGTCCTCTGGGCCGTAGGTGCGAACTTTCTTCAGGCTTGCCCAGCGCGCCAGCACGTCCGTCAGGACCGGGAAACCCGTCAGCAGATCGGCGAGCTGCGCGGCAGCCCTCTCAAGGCGGCTCGCGGCGGTCTCCACGCCGAGCAGTTTCGCCAGGGCATCGAGGTCGATCAGTTCGACGCGTTGGATAAACCCTTCCTCGCCCAAGCCCTTTTCCCAGGTGAGAGCCACGGCGCCTTCGGCTCGGGCCGCCTTCATCGCAGCCTCGAATGCCTCCTTGTCGGCCAGCGAACGTGTGGCCTGGTAATCGGCCAATTGGGACCGGGTCAGCGCCGGCGGTGTCGCGCGAACACCTGCCGTCGCGCGATTGCCAGCCTCCAGCAGTTTCGTGAGGGCGTTACGGGCCTTTGCGTCCATGTGACGATCAAGCCGGCTGGGTAGCGGTCGTTCCCGCCCCACGCATGCGATTGACTTCCTGCTCGATGAGATCGGGGAAGGCGTCCAGGTCGTCCGACATGAACATTTCCCGCGTCTCTTCCGTGACATCGTGACCGTTGATCAGGATCACGTTGCGCACGGCGTCCTTCGCGATGTCGTAATAGCGGTGCAGGTAGGCGGTGAGCACGCCGAGGTTCTCGCCGGGGCTGGCCATGAGCACCTGTAGACCCAGATCCTGCAGATAGCGCATGGTGGCGGAGATGTTGGTGGGATCCATCTTGTTGAAGGCCTCGTCCAGCAGGATCAGCCTGACGCCATCGCGGTTGTCACGGTCGAGGCGATAGGCCGATGCCAGCGCGGCGCCGGCGATCACATACAGTGGCGCGCGGTGCTCGCCGCCGGAACCCGGACCGAGGCGCTTGCTCAGGTGTCCAACGACCTTGGGTTTGCCCGTCAGCGGGTCATCCCGAATGATCTCGACGTCGAATTCGTAGAACTCGCGGTAATCATCGAGCGGGCTCTTGACGCTGCCAGCTCCCGGCGCAATCTTGTCCTCCAGCAGTTCCTTGAACTGAGCGGGGATCTCGCCGGCGCCGCCGAGCAAGTCTTCCTGCGGACCGAACGAGGCGATGTTCTTGACGAAGTCGAGCAGCTGCTTGAAGTGGAGGCGGACGACACGTTTGAACTGGTAGCGCTCGCCGTTGGTGAAGGCGGGGCAGTTCTTCAACACCCGGTTCAGCTGATCCATGGTCATGTCCAGCGCGTCGATGCTCTGGCTCAACGCCAGGGCAACGTCATTCCTGAAGGTCTCCTGCGAAACCTTGTAGGCGTTCTCCATCTGCGCCTTGAAGTCGAGCAGCTCGGTGTCCTGCAGACGCTTGAGGATGTCGGCTATCCAGGCTTGCCCCTTGCGCCAGTCTTCCACCACTGCTTCGCTAGCCTGCTCACGGTATTTCGACACGAAGTCGCCGAGCAGATTGCTGCCCTTGGTGACTTCGCGTGTTACCTCACGCAGAGCTTCGCCTCTTTTCGTTTCGCAATAGGTGGCCATGGCCTCGTAGCTATCGCCGTGCTTCTCCAGAACGACGTCCCAATGGGGCGACGCGTAATCGGCGTCGTACTCCGGATCCTGGCGGGCTTCCTCCGCGGCCTCGCTGGCAGTCGTAAGCTTGGCAGCGGCTGCCTCAACATCCTTTTGACGCTCGCTCATTGCGTTCTCGGCAATGCCACGCTTGCCGCTGGCGTCAGTGACCGCCTCACCCAGTTTTTTGGCTTCGTCAGACCACTGCTTTTCCTGCTCGCCAAGCGCCACGTATTCCTTGTCTGCTGCGCCCTGCAGCTTGCTTTGGAGTGCGGAGACATTGGATTCAGCGGAATCCGCTTCGTCCCAGAAGCGCTTCAGGTACATCCGGGCCTGATCTTCCGGCGGGATGTTGTGCAATACCGATGCAAGCGCTGCGAGCTTCTGTTTCTCCGCCGCGAGCCTCGACACCTCCTTTGCGCAGGCGGTGTGCCGTGCTTCGGCCGCTTGAAGGTGCTGGCCGCCGCCATCGCGCCCGATACGAAGATCCCCCTCGATGACGGGCTTCAGGCGTTCGATGGTGCCCTTGCCGACCAGCATGCCGTCCTGCGTCAGGGTGCGTTTGCCGCGCTCCATGGCCTGAGCGGTGGTCGTGGCGCACACCATGTCGCCGAAGAGCCCGCGCAGATAGGCCTCGGCCGCCGGATCGGTTCCTTCGATCAGTTCGGCGACGGAGCCGGGCTCCGGATGCCGGCCGACCTGCTGCCGGCTTTCCATGACGATTTTGGCGCCGTAGACGACACGCTTTTCCGGGAGGCCGCAGTAGACCTCGAAAGCCCGCCGCTCTTCATGTTCCCGTACGAGCAGCGCCTGCAGGTTGCCAGCCAGGTAGGCCTCGATTGCCGGCTGCCATTCCTTTTTTGTGATCCGGACGACATCGCATACCGCAACCGGATTGATGCCTTCATCCCGCAGCTCGCGCATCAGGGTTTCGACGTTCTGGCTGAGCGGCGCCTTCCCTTGTTTGACCCGGGCGAGGGATTCTTTGGCGAGCTGGAGTTCGCCATTGGCCGTTTCCAGTTGCGCATTCAGGGTGCTGGTGATGTCGGTCAGTACCCGCAGGGCATTTTGCGCAGCCTCGACCGCGGTTCCAAGGTGCCCGTCGATCGCTGCCCAGTCGGCTTGATCGAACTGTTCCAGCAAAGATGCCAACCGCTGCGATTCGTCGAGCAGGGTGCGCGTGATCTCTTCCTTCAGTACGCCGGCGTCCGCAGCTTTTTTCAGGAGCAAGCGAAATTGAGACAGTTGATCCGAGATGCCCTTTGTATTGCGCGCTGCCCTGTTGCGATGTTCGATGATCTGGCTTTCCAGACCGGCGTAATCGGCATGCGAGCCATGCTGTTCGCGTAGCCCACGGTAGTGCGCCGCTTTCTCTTCGGCGGCACCTTGTTTTTCCTTCAAGTCACGTAATGTCTTGTCAGCGGTCTCAAACGCTTCCTGGGCCTCCTGCTGGGCGTGCTCGCATTGCTCCTTGGCCTGGTTGGCATGTTCGCGCGCCGCGTCCAGCCCAAGCGCCTTCCAGGTGACGGCTTTTCTCGACGCCTTGGCCGCGTTGTCAAAGGCATCGTGTACCGCAGTGCCGTCGACGATCTTTTTCTCGACATGGGCCACCATCTCGGCCAGGCGCCGGAAAGAATCGGTGACGTCCTTGAATTTCTTGATGTTCGTCGGCCGGGACTCGAGCACGTCGTTGCGCACGATCTCGTCCACAGTCTTGTCGAAGCGCATACGCAGCGCAAACCGGAAAGCGCGGACAAATGCATCGTAGGACGGCGTACCACCGGATCCGCGCAATTCGAGTAGGCAGGCGCGGATGTACCGTTCCGCCTCCTGAAACAGGCATTCATCGCCGGACACTTTGGACCGCTGCATCAGCTGCTGCTTGAAGGCGGCCCATTCTCGCGGCTTTTCCTTGCCATCGACCGTTTCGAGGTGATCTCCCAGCGTCAGTTCGACGTCCGGCAGCAGATAACGGCCCAGCACGTCGTGCTGCTCGCGATCCTTGGAGGCGTAGATGCACACCCCCATGGAGACGGGCTTGTTGGTCTCCGAGTCGCGCCAGACGAGCGTGATGTAGGTGTTTGAATTCGGCCGTACCCGATCATCGGGCGTATCCCCGTACTGGCCAAGGCAATAGCTCCGAATCGACCGTGTGGTCTTGTTCTCGTCCGCCTGGGCGTTCAGAGCCATGAGGCGGCTGTTGGCGCCAAACATGGCGATCTGGACGGCGTCGAGGAACGAGCTCTTGCCGCTGCCGTTTGCCCCGAAGAGACCGGTGATCTCGGTAACGCGGATGTGCTCTCGTTCATACAGAAAGAACTGCACCAAGTTGATACTTTCCAGATATTTCATGCTTCCTCTTCCTCAGCCTGCGCCGGTCCTTGACCGTCGCCGTCCTCGAGCGCGTCCGATGCGGGCTCGTAGGACTGTGTGAACTGGGCCAGCCTGGTGATCGCTGTCTCACCCAGCAGATCCACGATGGCGGGACGGATCGCCAGCACGTAGGGCTGCATGTCGCTGGCGGCGGAATCGGGCAATTCATGTTCCTCTACCTTGCGCACGATGCCCCAGCGTTTGAGCGTCCGGACAAGGCTGTCGAGTTCGCCACGTCCGGGCAGCTCGCGCTTGCCCGCCGTGGACAGGCGATACTTTTCCTCGAGCTCGACCGCATCGCAGATCACTTCGCCGTCATCGTTCAGCTGCCCGGTCCGGGCCTGTTCGTCGTAGATCTTCCTCAACACGAGCGCGAGCAGCGTCTGGGCGGTATTGGCCGTGCCCGCCCGGCCACTATCCGGAATCGCGCACGCATAGCGAAGCTGCCGGTTCACGGTCAGGCCGACGCCAACCTGGGAGAGGACGTGCTTGTATTCGTGCTCGAAGCGTTCAACCATCCCATAAGCCATGCGGCTGTGCCGGTCTGCGTAATAGAGAACCTGTTCCGCGAGCAGCCTGCTGGCGGTCGACTCGAATTCATCGGCCACGTACTGTCTGTCGGTCTTCGCAGCGATGCCTTCCCAATACTGGCTCATGTCGTCCCTCCTTTTGCAGCTGCCGGCCGTTTCGCTTTCTCGATCCGGAACGGTACACCGGTGATCCATTTGTTTTCCACTTCCTTGTCGCCGGTACGGCGGACCCGGAAGCCTCGCATCATGGCCAATGCCTCCCGCTGCAGATCAGGCGATCCGCTGTCCATGGCGGCGCCGAGCACCAGCAGGGTCTGATAGGCACGCACGTCCGCGATGCTGTTGATCTGAAGGTCTTCGCTGGCGACGGCAGGACGGCCTAACAGCTGACGCGACACGAATTCGACGAGCTTCGGGACATTCACCATTCGGACATTGCGTGCGAGTGCCCGGAGCTTCGCCCGCGCGAGATCTTCGTCGGTCGGAATGGTCTCCCGCAGCTGTGTGGCTTTCTCCCGCGTCTCCTGCCGACGAGGTTCGGCAAGGTTGACTGGGCTGACTAGGTCGCCCGGCGGGAAAGGGGTATCGTGAACGTCCGTTCCGCTGTCCAGGATCCGGGCAATCGCCACGTCGACAACCTCGTCGATGGGGCGAAGGGAGCGCAACCGATAATCCAGATAGGCCAGTGCGCGGCGGTTTGCCCGGCGGATTTCGTCGTCCAAGCGCTCCAGGTAATCGTCGATCCGCTGGAGGTCGCGCAGCTTCTGCACGTCTCGTTCGAACATGCGTTCGGCGCGGGCCCGGTCACCCGGGAAGCGACGCGCTTCATACCAGGCAATCAGGCGCTCGCGATTTTGATCGTTACCATGCAGTTCGTCGGCCCAGTGAAGGATCTGCGGGCGCCGCGACAGCGGGTGCTCGCGCGTCCTGAGTTCCTTGTAGTCACCGATGAACACCTGCTCGATGAACCCGCTGAAGAACCCGCGGACATACTGGGCGGTGGTTTCTTCGGTCCCAAGCGCGCTCATCAGGTCGCGCACGTTCGTGCCGGTATTACGGATGTGTTCGATCAGGTTTCGTGCCTGGTCTGCTGCTTCCGACAGTGAGTCGCCGCCGGCTCCTTCCATCACCAGCTTGAGGTTGGCTTCGATGGATCGAACCTTGCCCGCGACGTAGATCGGTCCTGTTTCCGCGAAATTGATGAGCTGTCCCAGGAACTGGTTGACCACTGGGGTCATGGATACCCGCTTATCGACGCCATGGCGGTCCAGCCGCAGCCATCCGCAATCATGCAGCCTGTTGAAGATGGTGATGGCGCGGATGTTGAGGGGTGTTTCGGGCATGGCGCCATCCTCGTCAATCCAGGAATCGTGGATGACGAGTTCACCTTCGATGTCCTGCGTGATGTCTCGGGTCGTGAATCCGTGGCTGGGCGGCAAGGGGGCATCCGGGCCGAAGCGCCTGTCGTACAGCGCGCACAGGATGCCCCAGTAGGTCTGCTTGTTGGGCGAGGCCAGCGGTGCAAACAGCCGCTCGGGCAGCCGCGTGAACAGGAGGGAGGCTGCGCCGCCGACTCCTAGCGGTTGAACAGCCACTTGGACACCTCTCGTGCGTTTTCTACGGCGATCAGATATTCGGGGGGATGCTGCGTCTGCGTGTCCATCGCAGCATGGATGCCCTGGATGAAATAGGGGACCAGTGCCGCGCGGCAGGTTTCCACGCGGCTTGCCGTCCCGTTGAAATATTCGGCCTGGATCACGCGGGCCTGTGCTGGCGAAAGCTTAGGGTGGGCGACCAGGCGAACCTTGACCTTGGTGTTCCAGTCGGGGTCATCGAAACGGGCGCGATCCGCGAGGCGCGCCAAAGGCTTCACCTCGATGATTCGCCCCAGCGCGTAATCCCGAAATTCCTGATGGGTCTCGCTGAACGCGCGCACATGCCACCTGTGGCCGGCCAGAACCAGGCTGTGTGGAAAGATCGTGCGGCGATGCGGGGCTGGCTCGCTCATCGACATGTATTCGATTTCGACCGACTTTCCCTGCCTGATCGCGTTGCCGAGGCTGGCGAATATCTTCGGCTTCGGGGCGGTGATGCTCGGCGTCGCCGACCAGGCCACCGAGTCGCTATTTTCCATGGCCGACGCATAAGGAAGCCCGACCATGGACAGGTAGCGGGAAAGTGATTCGGAAATATCTGCCTGAGAGGCCTTGGCGTACCGCTTGTAGAAATCTGACGTAGCGAAGTAGCTCCTGTACTTGCTGTCCCATTGCATCCAGGTAGGGTTCAGGTCGCGGATTTCCTTGATCCACTGGCTGGCCCGTGGCAAACCAATACCGAACAACTCGCATACCCGAGAACGGTAGATGCGTCCTTCCCAAACCAGCAAAAGCTCCAGAAGGGTGAGGCGTTGTTGCGGGCTGTCGTTCCGTTGGTCCATGTAGTGGGTCTTCATATGTTATAGAAAAATATAACATATAAATTCTTATAACATTAATAACAAAACCCTGACCAACTGATACTGTTACCAGTGGTTTGCCCCACCGCGTTCCGTGGGCATTCCAAGCCGACATCGTGCGACTGCTCGGGCCAAGACGGGATGGTGGAGCTTTGTTCGAGTGGGCTGCATGTCGGCCAAAGGCGACATTCTTGTGTGCTTCACCATGCGACGGCTCAGGGCTGGACAGCGACCGTTAGTGTCTACGCGTCTGGGGCGATTCAAATTTGAGCGCTGGCTGAGTGGTTAGTCGTATAAGGAAGAACTCTTTGTCGTCGAGGCCGTGTTGGCTCTCTAGCGGCGCCTGCTCCGTCCCGGCCATGGAAGTTCTCCCGTTAGTTCAGCCAAGCCCCCACCGTCTTCAACACGTGCGCCGAAGCGGTTTACCTCCACCGCCGGCAAATCGTCACTGTCGAACCACAGCAGAGAGATGGTGGTGTCGGTGCGCAGGTAGTGTCTTGAGAGCTCCCAGAGGTCAAGGCCTTTTTCCCAGTTGTCGAACCAGATGTCCTGTGAAACTTCCCCTATTTCGGTAGCATTCTTTCCTGAAGACCAGATTCGGTGAGCCACGGAACCTGCTGGGATTACGGACCTAGGAGGTATCCAGCCCCCCGCTTGCCGCAAGGAGGTGGAGCGCGCGGCATACCGTACCGCACCGCGCTCCATGGTGACGAATGCACACGGCATATCAGTGAGGCTGGCGAACCTTGACGCCGCTGCGGGAAATGATGTGCCGAACAAATCGGCCATGTGCTGGATAAGCTCCGGGGAGGGCTCTTCTTTGGGTGCAGCGGCGAGCCACTGTTGATAAGGCATCAGCAGTTCAGCCGCAAACGTGTCGCAGGCGATCTCATTTGGATGGCGTTTTGCATAGAACCACGAAGGGACTTCCTCGTGGCTTGATTCCAAACCAAGCACGATATGCGCTATTTCGTGGCAGACAGTGAAGCGCTGGCGCTCGTCAGTTTCCAAGGAGTTCACTGTGATGATGTGCTTACCGTTCGGTTTCGTAACGGTATAGCCAGACTCCCCTTCACCAAGCTCCTCCTTCTTGACCTTCGCGTTAGCGGCCGTCACATAGGGGGACAAGTCTTCCCGGATGTCCGAAACATCGACTTTCGCAACAAAGGCTCGTGCTTTCTGCCTGACATCCGCCTCATCCATGTTCAGTCGTCCTCTTCGTCGAAGGCCTTCTTGATTCGGGCAATTAGCGTGGCGGGGTTAGGCCTGGCATTTCCTCGATGCCTCACTCCAGCTGCGGCCGTAAAAATATCGATGCTGACCGAGGGATCTTGTAGCACGAATTCAACAAGGCTGGGATCTGCCTCCGCGTGGTCAACCAGCCACATCACAAGTGCTGTGTCTCTTTCTCCCGGCTTTAGAACCTTCAGCAGCTTCTCAACCAAGTCTCGAGATGGGTTTGTCTTCTCGCCGGTTTCGAGGCGGTGGACGTAAGCATGATCAACCGACGACAGCTGGCCGATTTCACGCAGGGAAAGGGTTCTACGTTCGCGTAACGTCTTAAGGGCGACGCCTAGGCCTGTTTGCGGCATAAGTTCTGATCCTTGCGGTTGCGGGAAGACAGGCCAAGCCCTCTGTTGCTCCCCACATTCGGTAGTTGTTCAAAGGCGCACGCACGCCGGAGTTGCACGGGCACAATTGCTTTGATACATTGTTGTCCAGCCAGACAACGGATACAGGTTTCACGCCTGTTCCAAGTTGTATTGGCTTGGCCATCCTGTTGTCTGCGCGAGCAACGAATTGTGCTATAGCGGGCGGCCATTGACAACCCAGCCGAACGGTTGGGATTTCGATAGTTCCACTGTAGGAGATCCATCATGGCAGGCAAGAATCAGCATGTTGTCCCTCATCAGAACGGTTGGGCCGTCAAGGGAGAAGGCAATCAGCGGGCAACCTCCGTGCACGACACGCAGCAACAGGCTATTGACGTAGCCAGGGATATCGCACGCAACCAGCAGTCCGAGCTCGTCATCCACCGTCCGGATGGCCGTATCCGTGATAAGGACAGTCACGGCCACGATTCCTTCCCGCCGAAGGGGTGAGGTGCCATGACGGGCATCCCTACCTACCATGTGCTCGCCCTGTCAGGTGGCGGTTATCGCAGCCTGTACACCGCCACGGTTCTCGCCGAACTTGAAGCCGTGCTGGGCCGCCCTATCGCTTCGCACTTTGATCTGATTTGCGGCACATCGGCAGGAGGGATGTTGGCTTTGGGACTGGCTTCGGAAATTCCGGCCCACGAACTCAAAACATTGTTTGAAGACGAGGGTAGCCGTATTTTTGGTTGCCGCAGCCTTCCGCGGCGGCTTCTCGGATTCTGGTTGACCGCAAAGCATGACTCAGCAGGGCTGAGAGACGTTCTGACCGAGCGCTTCCAAGAGACCACGATTGGCGATCTGAAGCACCGTGTTCTCGTGCCGGCAGTCAACTACTCGACAGGTCGCGGGCAGTTCTTCAAGACGCCTCACCACCCTTCCTTCGAGTTGGATCATCGTATGAAGATCGTGGATGTGGCGTTGGCGACTGCCGCCGCGCCCGTCTACTTTCCACTGACGCGCAACAACCGCGGTGTCTTCGCCGATGGTGGACTAGTGGGGAATGCCCCGGGCCTGTTTGGCTTGCATGAAGTAAACACTTTCCTGGCGCCGAAACGAGATGCGCTGGTTCGGGTCCTCGCCATCGGCACGATGACAATCGGTGCGACCGTTCGCGGGGGCGCCAGCCTAGACCGTGGGTTCGGCAAGTGGCGAGGGGGGCTCTTCGACCTCGTGATCTCCGCCCAGGAATCGTCGGTGGACTACATGCTGCGGCAACTGCTGGGCAATAACTACTTCCAGATCGACGACAAGGCGACGCCGGATCAAAGCAAGGATGTGAAGGCGCTGGATCGGGTTTCCATTGGCGCCACGAATACGCTCAAGGATCGCGGCAACCACGCGGCGCAGCGTGCGCTCGGCGACCATCTTTTCGAACCGTTTCGAGCGCACAAGGCCGGCGCCCCCATCTTCTATCACGGCCCCAACAAGAATGTTCCGGAGGCCGTATGCTGAACCTGAGCCCGCTTTTCTTCACAACCCTTGATGCCGAATCCTGCATGCACGACGAGTTGGATCTGACGCCTGAGCAGCGCGCTTGGATTGCCAGCGCACGCACCGACGTCAGGGACTGCCTGCGCAAAGGCATCCCCCGCGTACTTAGGGCAAGCGGGTACACCGAAGACGTGCCGCAGCCGCGCTTCTTCACGCAAGGGTCGTGGGCTTACAAAACGCTGAACTCTCCGGCACGACACCCTCAGCAGGCCGATGTCGATGATGGCTGCTATCTGCCAATGAGTTTCGTCTCCCAGACGAGGCGTCCAAGCACTGCGGCGATGGTGTTCTTTACCGCTGCGGAGGAAGCCTTGAAGCCGCTGGTCGAGGAAAGGCGGTGGAAGCTTGTCACCGAAAAGTCGACCTGCATCCGCATCGTCATTGCAGGGTACGCCCACATTGATATTCCTTTGTACGCCATTCCAGACGAGGAATTTGTCACGCTCGCGAAGGCTTCGATGGAGCGATATGGCTACGACTCGCTGACCGAAGCGGTGAACATGGCGGAGCGGGATGCTTGGACAGCGCTGCCCGCCGACAAGGTGCTCCTGGCCCATCGTGAATGCAACTGGATGCCCTCTGACCCTAGACCAGTAAAGGAGTGGTTTCTGGGCGAAGTGGAGGGCCAGGGAGAGCAGTTTCGTCGTGTGGTTCGTTACTTGAAGGCGTTTCGCGATTGGAGATGGCCCAGCGGCGGACCCGCCTCGATCCTGTTGATGGCCGCCGCGGCCCCGCTCTTCGAGAAACGCGATAGGCGCGACGACCTCGCTCTGCTGGATATCGTCGCCGCATTGCCCGCCCGGTTGCGTGGGAGAGTAAACAACCCGGTTGACGAGTCCGAATCGCTTACGGAGCGCCTTGGCCCAGCGGGTGTGGAGGAAGCGGCGAGGGCTTTCGAAGAATTTGAGAAAGTGCTTCGCGGAGCAACCGGCGCCGGTAGCCCTTCACAGGCCTGCGTGTGGATGCAAGGCGAATTCGGCCCGCGTTTTCCGAACGAGCCGGATCGGGTCAAGGTGGTATCCGTCGCCGCCACCATTGCCGCAGCCCCGGCCACAGCCGGTCCGAGCGAACTTGTTGGGCGAACAAAGGCTGGATGAGCGGCGTCGCCACGGTCGCAGACGTCATCGAGGCACTCAAGCAGCGAGGCTTCGAGTTTGTTGGAAAGACGGATGATGGCTGGTTCAGGCTGCACGGGCGACTGACCTCGCCCCATGCGGACCAAGGTTGTCCGTGTGAACTCCAGCTCGACCCCACGTTCTTCGATTTGCCTCGCATCCGGCTGCTGGAAATCCTTCCTGAGCTGCCCGCAGCGGTTCCTCATCTTGGCGCAGATGGCATGCTCTGCTATCTCGCCAAGGGCACGGTCGTTCTGGACATCTACGATCCTGTCGGGCAATCCCTGGCATGCCTGCAACGCGCCGCCATCGTGCTCGGGCAGATCATGAAGGGGGAGATGGTTGAAGACCTCACGGAAGAGTTCTTCGCCTACTGGCACGGCTGGCATTGTTTCGTGGATCTGCAAGGCGAGGATTTAGGGCGACAGAGCTGCATAGTCGCGCAGGCCAATGGGAGCCCTTTGTGTTTCGTCACCGACAACGAAGGTCGAACAACTGAAAAACTGAAGTCGCTCGGCTACCAAGTCACCGACAGAACGGTGCTGACTTACAGGGTAAAGACGAGGGCTCAACCCCGCCCTCTGACCAGCCATTGGCCCCCTAAAACAGTTGGGGACATCTTGGCGTGGCAAAGCACCCTTGACCCTCGCTGCCGGCGCAAGATTCATGAGCGCATCAAGGAGGGGGAAAGAAAAAAGGCCAACGGAGTCCTGATCATCATCGAATCGCCGTTGATGACCTATGGCTTCGCGGTTCTCTACGACCGCCAACGTCCAGTCCAGAAGAACAAGCTCGCAGATCGCGGGGATCCGAGCTATGGATTGAGCGTAATACCAACCTCGGTGGTCAGAATCGACGATCGATATCTCGCCCAGCGGAACATGCCCAAGTCAAAGACGCTGGCAGGTAAAAAAATTGCGATTGTGGGTTGCGGCACGATCGGCGGATATCTGTCGGATATGCTGGTCAAGGCCGGGGCAGGAACATGCGGTGGAAAACTTACGCTTGTGGATTTTGATAGTCTTCTTCCGCAAAACATCGGGCGTCATCGCCTGGGATTTCCGGACCTGCTGTTGAACAAAGCAGAGGCCATGGCGAAAGAGCTCCGTCGTTTGGCGCCGGCTGCCAATATTCGTGCCATCCCCGTGGACGTCAGGCAAGCCCAATTAGGAGAGCTGGACCTGCTCGTCGATGCCACCGGAGAAGAATCCCTCGGGCATTGGCTTTGCGGGCACTATGCGCCCCAGACACCTATGCTTTCGGTCTGGATCGAGGGGCCGGGAACGGCTGTCCGTGCGCTCCTGAAGACGAACGCATCTGGTGCGTGCTATCGATGCCTGTGGCATAGCAACAGAAGAGGCGAACTCCGTTCCACCATAGATCCTCTTCCTGCCATCTTGGCGGGGCATGGGTGCGAGGGCTTGTACGTGCCATTTCCCGCTTCGGTGTCGGTGCATGCCGCCAGCCTAGGCGCTGAGATGACACTTGACTGGGTCAACGGCATCTATTCCCCTGCATTGCGAACCCGGATGGTCGACCGCGCCCATCAGCTTGCCACGCCCGACTGCGACCCACTTCGAGATCCGGAATGTCCCCTATGCAATTCATGAGTTCATGGGCGACCAACGACAAAAGAATGCTGCTGCATTTCTCGACGGCTACGCTGGAGACGTTCCGTCTGCATGTTCAGGCCAGTGATGCCGACTGCGAAGGTGGAGGAATTCTGCTCGGTTCGGTTCATGGAGGCCATATGCTCATCAAGCAAGCGACGATTCCCACGGCCTGGGATAGACGGTTTCGCTACCTGTTCGAGCGGATGCCGTTTGGTCATGAAGCCATCGCCCTGTCCCGATGGGCGACGAGTCAGGGAACTATTCGCTACTTGGGCGAATGGCACACCCATCCGGAAGACTATCCCCATCCTTCTGGTCTCGACAGATCGGAATGGAACCAGTTATCAGCGACGCGTCGGGACAAAAGGCCATTGCTTGCTGTCATCGTCGGGCGAAAAACTCTGTATGTCGAGTTGGTGCCGACGTCAGGCCGCGGCTCGGTGCTTACCCCTGTGGAATAGGGGCCAATCAAGCCAATTCCCTTCGGCATTCAGCCGTCGGGTTCGCGGGCTGCGTCCACGCGCCTTATGCCGTGGTCAACGACTGAACGACGGGTAGGCGACGGATTGCTGCCGAATTCAGCGCATTAGGCCAAGGACAGGATTGGCCGACGACCTGCCTGCCATGCCTGGATTGTCGACCGCCGCAACCTCTGTGGTCAGCGCGGGCCGGCCAAGGTGCCCGAACCCGTTCGCAATATCATTCTCGTACTCGACGCGTTCCTAGATGGTCCTGTCGGCGAAGAGATCCTTCAGGGCTCCCAGGGTATGGCGGTTCTCGTACGGCGGAGGAGCGGCGGTGCTGGTCCATCACTCCGCTCGCAACTGGTCAAGCCGTGCCTTGACCTCGCGCTTGCCCATCTTCCTGACGGCCGCGATGACGGCGAGCTGCTCGGCCCTTGGGCGCGACGTGCCGGTTTCCCAGTTGTATATGGTTTGGGCGGAGACACCCACCAGCGCTCCCATCTCCGGCGCGGACAGTCCGAGCCGCGTCCGCTGCGCACGCACACCTTGCGGCTTGAATCTCAGTTTCGTTTCGGATTCCCCGTCGGCGATAGGCGCGGCCTTCTTCGGCAACATTTTTTCGAGGCGGGATATCTGCTTTTCCAAGGCCTCGATGCGCCGCTTCAAAGCGGCGATATCGGCGCGATAACGGCTCGATGCCTTCTTGAGGTTTTCGGTTTCGCCGCGTAACTGCCTGCGGACGAGTCGGGCGATTTCTTCCTTGAGAACGGATGCGATGTTCGACAATTGAGAGGCCTCAAACGTACGGGTCAAGGTAAATGATACAGGGATCGGCTTCGTCCAACTGCGTTGATCGACAGCTATCGCCAAATCGGTTACCGGCTCAACAGGCCGGGATATTTCTTTGCGCGCAGTTCTTCGAGCACTTTGTCGGTCAGCTTCCACGCATCGCCTTTGATGCGGACGATGAGTTCCTTCCAGACGCGCTCGAAAGCCTGCATCGCATCGTCGTCGTTGAAGCGGACGCCGGCCGGTAGTAATGGCGCGATGTCCTCGATCAGGCTGCGCGTGAGCTTTTCCAGCATACGCTGCTCGGCGACGGCACGCGTGATGGGTTTGCCTTCAAGCGCAAGGTAGTGTTCGAAACAGGCGATGAGCTTGCCCCGATCCATGGCGAGCTGGTCGAGTCCGTGATGCAGGTCGAAGAGGTCGCGGTTCTTGCGTCGCTGCAGTAATGCGCGCAGTTTGGTGCCGAACAGTTCCTCGGGTTCGAAGGACGCGATCTCGGTCTCGCCCTGGTACCAGTCGCTTTTCACCGCGAAGGGATACGACTTGATGCCGAGCAGATGTTCATGCTCACGGGTATTGATCTCAACCTTGAGCTTCAGCGTCGTCTGCGGGTCAGCTTCGGGCGTGAACTTGAACACCAGGTGCATCGAATGCCCCGCCTGCTCGCGATTGCACTTGCCGAGCCATGACAGGGCTTCGCGGATCGCATCGACCGTCGCGCCGATGGACTCCGCTTGCGTCTGCACCAGATCGATATCTTCCGAATAGCGCAGGGGCTGCTTGAACAGCAGTTTGTTGATCGCGGTGCCACCACGGAAAGCGATCTTGTCTTTCAGCATCGGCGCGTTGAACAGGTCGCACAACGCGCGGCTGATAATCAGGTCCTGTTCGATCTGCCGCGCGTCGGGCCAAGGGGCTTGCGTGCCCCAGGCCTGGATGTAGGCACTCGGAATCAAAAATCGATCTCCACAGGCTCATTGATTACGAGCTTCCACCTGGCATCTTTCTGGTGAAGCCTGGAAAGGGATTCAATGAAAGGCTTGACGGAAGGATCCAGCGGCACCGCCGTCTTGACTTTCTTGACGAAGGGCTCCAGTGCGTTGGCTTGGCGCGTGTGCCCTGCCCGTTCGAGCAGGTAGCCCAGTCGTCGCACGGACGAGTTTTCATAGGCAGCGGCCGCTTTGGCAAGCGCACGCGGCTCGGCCTTGGCTCCAATGTCCTTGGCGACCTGCGCAACCCCATTGATACCGGTGGCCTTGTGGAAGTAGCGTGCGCAATCCAGCAACGTCAGCTCGACGCCGGCCACCTGGGCAAAACCGGCATCACTCTTCATCCGGTCGAGCCAATCGGGTTGATTGAGCTTTGCGAAGGCCTTGGGGGTCTGGTAGAGAAACTGGAGGCGGTGGCGTCCAATTTCGAAGTCCCGCAACTGCTTGGGCACAACCACCTGAAAAACCATGGCAGCCTGGTGCGATGAACCGTGGAACGTCGCAGCTCGCAGCAGCGAGATACGATAGTCGAGACCCTGGTACTTCATCAATGGATCGATCCAGCGCACGGGATCGGGGGCGCCGGCCATCTGGTCCTCGGGACGCAGGATCAAATAGAAGCCATGGCGAGGGTTGGCCAGCCGCTGTTTTTTTACCAGCCGGGTGATCGCGGCGGTCAGGCCATCAGGATTCAGGCCGACCGCAGCCAGCGCCTCTTCGCGGTTGAAGTGCGCACGACCATGGAGAAGCCGGTCATCAACGAATTGATCAAGGGAAGCCATTCCCGGATCATATGCAAAAACCGACACAAATCCAAGGTTTTTGCGTATGAGTTGGGATGCGTGGACAGGCTATGCGCCGGGGCTGCACAAATCGATATCCGTCGTTGTGGGCGGCGATCGAATCCATCGCCCCGAAGATCGGCTGTGTTTCGCAAACCTTGCATGACTGGGTGCGCAAGCACGAGATCGACACCGGCGTGCGCGATGGCGTCACCAGCGATGAGCGCGAACGCCTCAAGACTTTGGAGCGCGAGAACAAGGATCCACCGACGCGGCCCATGGAAGACGCGGGAAGCGGTCGAACTGGCTACGCTTGAGTGGGTGGCGTGGTTCAACCACGTCCGGCTGCTCGAACCCATCGGCTATATCCCGCCGGCCGAAGCTGAGGCAAACTACTACCGGCAACTCGCCGAGAAGGCCAAATCACCGGCCTGTACTTAAACCAAATGGCCTCCACGAAACCCGGGGCGATTCGGTTTGAACTGTTCAAGCTCAAGACCGGACGAGAAAACGCAAGCAACAAGCCGGCGACAAAAACAATCAGGAGTAATTTCGGAAGAGTGATGATGGCGGCGCAGATGGATACTCGATGCTCGTGAAAGTCTATGGCCGCTGGATAGATTCGGAGTCCCTCAGAGATCTGGGGCGCATCTGGCTGGGGATGAAAAAACTCGTTCAAATTGCCCAAAATTTGCCAAAATAATTACACTATGATTCGATAAGCTATTGATAAATATGAATAACATAGACTTATCCAAGCACACGCCCATGATGCAGCAGTACCTCGGCATCAAGTCACAACATCCCGACATGCTGCTGTTCTACCGCATGGGCGATTTCTACGAGCTGTTTTTCGACGATGCGGAAAAGGCGGCCCGACTGCTCAACATCACGCTCACGACGCGCGGCGCGTCTGCCGGCCATCCGATCAAGATGGCCGGTGTGCCGTATCACAGCGCCGAACAATATCTTGCGCGGCTTCTGAAGCTGGGCGAATCGGTGGTGATCGCCGAGCAGGTCGGCGACCCCGCCACCAGCAAAGGCCCCGTCGAACGCCAGATCGCGCGGATCGTGACACCCGGCACGCTGACCGATTCGAGCCTGCTGGACGAGACACGCGACACCCTGATTCTTGCCGTGGCGGCGGGCACGGAATCCATCGGTGTGGCATGGCTCAATCTCGCCGCCGGGCGCTTCCAGATCGCCGAGACCGACCCCGCCGGGCTGTCTGCCTTGCTGGCGCGAGTACGGCCAGCGGAAATCCTGGCGCCCGACGATTTCGTCCTTGCAGAGACTGCCTGCGCAGTCCGCCGGCTGGCACCATGGCAATTCGACACGCTCGGCGCGCAGACCCGCCTGGCGCAGCAGTTCGGCAGCCGCGACCTGATCGGCTTCGGCGTGGCGGATCTGCCTCGGGCGATTGCCGCCGCGGGCGCCCTGCTCGATTACATCCAGAGCACGCAGCGCACCGCATTGCCGCATATCCAGTCGATTCGCGCAGAGCGCGACAGCGATTTCGTGCAGCTTGACGCGGCCACCCGGCACAATCTTGAACTCACCGAAACCCTGCGCGGCGAAGCGGCGCCGACCCTGCTGTCCGTACTCGACACCACGGCCACCGGCATGGGTACGCGCCTGCTGCGCCACTGGCTGCACCATCCGCTGCGCGACCGCGAAACGCTGGCCAAGCGGCGTGACGCCATCGGCACGCTGGCCGGGTTGCCGGACATCGCCGCCGCGCTCCATCAGTCGCTCAAAGCTTGCGCCGACGTGGAACGGATCAGCGGCCGCATCGCCCTGAAAAATGCGCGGCCGCGTGATCTTTCCAGCCTGCGCGATACGCTGGCGCTGCTGCCCCGGTTCGCCGCGCTGCTGCCCGATGACCGTTCATGGCTATCTGAACTAAGTATGGCACTCGCCATCCCCCCCGATCTGCACGCCCTGCTCACCCGCGCCGTCCAGCCCGAACCTGCCAGTGTGCTGCGCGAAGGCGGCGTAATCGCCGACGGCTACGATGCGGAACTCGATGAACTGCGGGCCCTGACGCGCGACGCCGGGACATTTCTGCTGGAGCTGGAAGCTCGTGAACGCGCACGCAGCGGCATCGCTTCCCTCAAGGTCGAATACAACAAAGTGCACGGTTTCTATATCGAGGTCGGGCGCGCCCAGTCGGACAATGTTCCCGACGATTATCGCCGTCGCCAGACACTGAAGAACGCCGAACGCTATATCACCCCCGAACTGAAAGCCTTCGAAGACAAGGCGCTATCGGCGCAGGGGCGTGCGCTGGCGCGCGAAAAGACCTTGTTCGAGGCATTGCTCGACAGCTTGTCGCCGCATGTGCCGGGCCTGCTTTCGATTGCCGCCGCAGTGGCCGGGATCGACGTGCTGGCAAGCCAGGCCGAGCGTACCGTCGCGCTGAAGCTGTGCGCCCCCGACTACGCCAGCGAGCCGGGAATCCTCATTCGAGGCGGCCGCCATCCGGTGGTCGAAGCGCAGGTCGATCACTTCATTCCCAACGATGTGGCGCTCAGCCGCAGCCGGCAGATGCTGTTGATCACCGGACCCAACATGGGCGGCAAATCGACCTATATGCGGCAAGTGGCGCTGATCACGCTCATGGCCTGTTGTGGTCTGTGGGTACCCGCCAGTACGGCGAAGATTGGCGACGTGGATCAGATTTTCACCCGCATCGGCGCATCCGACGATCTGGCCGGTGGACGCTCGACCTTCATGGTCGAGATGACCGAGACCGCGCACATCCTGAACAATGCCAGCGTGAACAGTCTCGTGCTGCTCGACGAGATCGGCCGCGGCACGTCCACTTTCGACGGCCTCGCGCTGGCCTGGGCCGTGGCGCGCCACCTGGTGACCGCCACCCGCGCGTTCACCCTGTTCGCCACCCACTATTTCGAGCTGACCCAACTGGCGCAGGAATTCCGTCAACTCGCCAATGTGCATCTCGATGCCAGGGAGCATGGTGCTGACCTGGTGTTCCTGCACGCGGTGGAAGAAGGCCCGGCCTCGCAGAGCTACGGCATCCAGGTCGCCCGCCTCGCCGGCGTGCCCAATCCCGTGATCCACGCGGCGCGACGCCACCTGCGCCAACTCGAGGACGCGCAGTTGCAGCCCGGCCCGCAGGGCGACCTGTTCGCCGCCCATCTCCCCAGCGACGCCCCGCCGCCCCATCCTGTGCTCGAGCAGTTGCGCGAACTGGACCTCGACGCGCTCACGCCGAAGGCGGCGCTCGATATGCTCTACGCCCTGAAAACACAAACTGGCTCCCAATCATGAAGGCTTCGAACACCATGAAGACACTGCGGCTCGACACCACGGAACTCGGCCTCGATTTCAACGCCGCGCTGAAGCTGGCGACGGCCATCTCGCGGCAACAACTGGACGAAGACGCCATGCTGTTGAGCTGGTACGACCGCGAACGCGACCTCGAATCGCCGGCCGGAGTCAGCGAATGCCACGAGGGCTGCGCCACCAAGGGTTCCTGGGATTATGCGCTGAACCGCGGCGCACGGCTGGCGGTGGAATTCGATTCGGGACGCTATACTTTCTGTTTTCTGTGAATCGCGGCGGGCCAATCCGGGCCGCACGCCCAAGCGAATTCCCGCAACGAGATCCTGATATGCAAGCCGACGACATGCGCATTGCCGACCCGAACCCCGTCCGCGTGGCCGACGAGGCGGACATCCTCGACGAACTTCTGCCCCTGCCTGGCGCGAAAGTGCTCGAACTCGGTTGCGGCAAGGCCGACAAGACCCGCCTGATCGCCCGGACGGCCGCATCGGTGCTTGCGCTGGAGGTGGACACCCGGCAGCTCGCCGAGAATCAGTCCGCGGAAAAGCCGGACAACGTCCAATTCGAATTTGGCGGCGCAGAGGACATTCCGGTGGACGACTCAAGCGTCGATATCGTGCTGATGTTCAAGTCGCTGCATCACGTCCCGCTCGAGCGGATGGACGACGTCTTCTCAGAAATCCGCAGAGTATTGAAGCCGGGTGGCATGGCCTACATTTCCGAGCCCGTCTACGCCGGCGACTTCAACGAGATCATCCGGCTGTTCCACGACGAGAGAATGGTCAGGGAGGCTGCCTTTGCCGCAGAGGTGAAAGCCGTTTCGACGCAGCGCCTGTCCCTCATGGGGCAGACTTTCTTTCAGCAGCCTGTTCATTTCGATGATTTCGGCCAGTTCGAGAACCGGACTATCAAGGTCACCCACACTGACCACCAGATCTCCCCGGCACTGTACGAGGACGTGCGATCGGAATTCAATCGCCACCTGTCAGCCGACGGCGCTACGCTTCATATTCCCATCCGGGTCGACCTGTTCAGAAAAGACGGTCCATAGCGAGTCGCGCACGACCGGCTCGCCGGGCTTCGCTTCAGCCGGCCACGACCCGAACTGTCCGGCCCAGGCAGCGGACCGTCTGGCCCGCACGGATCTTCGCTGTTTTCCGGCTTTCTGGCCGACCGTCGACCGTGACGTCGCCGTGGGCGATCATGTGCTTGCCCTGCCCGCTGCTGTCGGCGATGCCGGCGAGCTTGAGCAGATCGCATAACACGACGTGCTCATCGCGCAGCCTGAATTCCAGGGGATCCATTACGCGCCGCGCCGCCGCCACAAATAACGATAGACAAAGCCCGGATAGGCGAACACCACGAACAGCGACGCATTGACTGCGTAGAATTCCCAGTTCTGGTGCTGGATGTCTCCAAGCTTGCCTTCCAGCAGCCGCGCAATGCCGCCCACCACAAAAAACAGGATCACCAGTTCCAGCAAGCGCCAGGCGAACTTTTTGCGGCCTGCGCCAGGTCGCAGGACGAAGAAGATGCGTTCGACGAGGAAAGGCAGATTGGCGGCCAGGAAGGCCAGAATCAGCAGCAGGGTGGTGGAGAAATTCACGTTGAATCCGAAAAGTCAGGCAATACCGGAGCAGACTGGCGCCACCCGGTTTGGTTCAGGCATGCCGATTCAAAAAGACGCATGGATGGCGTGGACGCATACCGCCATCAACGGCTGCGGCAGAATCCCCAACGCCAGGATGGCCAGCCCGTTGACCGACATGACGACGCGCGTATCGGGGCTCGCCATGATCGGGGCCATGTCGTGCGGGGCATCGAAATACATCAGTTTGACGATGCGCAGATAGTAGAACGCGCCGATCAGCGAGAACATCACGGCCGCCACCGCCAGCCAGACGTAGTCGATCCCGATCACCGCCTGCAGCACCGACAGCTTGGCGTAGAAGCCCACGGTAGGCGGAATGCCCGCCAAGGAGAACATCAACAGCAGCATCATGAAAGCCAGCCACGGACTGCGCCGGTTCAGGCCCTTGAAATCGTCCAGCCGGTCGGCTTCGAATCCGGCCCGCGACAACAGCAGGATCATGCCGAATGCGCCCAGGCTCATCAGCACATACACCAGCACGTAGAACATCGCACTGCCGTAGCCATTCGGCGAGCCGGCGAGGATGCCCAGCAGCATGAAACCCATGTGCGCAATGGTCGAATAGGCAAGCATGCGCTTCAGGTTGGTTTGTGCAATGGCGGCAATGTTTCCGAGCGCCATCGACAGCACGGAGAGGATCACCAGCATGTCGCGCCAATCGACCATCTGCGATTCCAGTCCTTGCCCCAGGATACGCACCACAAAGGCAAATGCGGCGATCTTCGGGGCAGAACCGATGAACAGCGTCATCGCCGACGGCGCGCCTTCATACACGTCCGGCAGCCACATATGGAACGGTACCACGCCGAGTTTGAACGCGAGGCCGGCGACGATGAAGACGATGCCGAACACCAGCGGAATGTGCAGGTCGGTGCCATCCTGAAGCGCAATGGCCATGTCGCCCAGCCCCAGTGAGCCGGTGACGCCGTACACCATCGACATGCCATAGAGCAGCATGCCCGACGCCAGCGCGCCCAGCACGAAATACTTCATCGCTGCCTCGGTCGCCACCCTGGAGTCGCGCTGCAGGGCGACCATCGCATACAGCGAGAGCGCCAGCAGCTCAAGGCCGAGGTACAGCGTGAGGAAGTGGCTGGCCGATACCATCACCATCATGCCCAGCAGCGCAAAAAGCGTCAGCGCGAAGAACTCGCCCTTGTAGAGCCCGCGCAGGCGAAGATAGTCGCGCGAATACACCAGCACGACCGCGACTGTCAGATAGAGAAACAGCTTCAGTACATCGGACAGCGGATCGTCGATGAACAGCCCGTGCAGCGCCAACGCCGGCATGGAGGAAAAACCGTGCAGGGTGAGGACAGCCGCTCCCGCCAGCGTGGCGAGCGACAGGACATAGGCCAGGTAGCGCTTGCTGTCATCGACCGCGGCGTCGATCACAAGGATCAGCGACACCATGGCCAACACGAAAATCTCGGGGAAAACAGGCGCGAATTGCATGATGGCTTGGCTCATCCGGGGCTCTTAAGGCAGTTTGCTTTGGGCGACGTGCGCCAACAGGTCGACCACCGATACGTGCATGACGTCGGTAAGCGGCTTGGGATACACCCCCATGCCGAGCACCAGGACGGCAAGCACGCCAAGCAGGAGGATTTCACGTGCGTTGACGTCGGTCATTTCTTCGACATGCGGATTGGTGATGGCGCCAAATACCACCCGCTTGTACATCCACAGGGTATACGACGCGCCGGTGATCAGCGTGGTCGCAATCACCAGGGCATACCAGAAATTGACCTGGCTGGATGCCATGATGACCATGAATTCTCCGACGAAACCGCTGGTGGCCGGCAACCCGGAGTTGGCCATGGCGAACAGCATGAAGAACGCGGCAAATACCGGCATCCTGCTGGCCAGGCCGCCGTAGTCCTTGATCTGGCGCGAATGCAGGCGGTCGTACATGACCCCGATACAAAGGAAGAGCGCGGCGGAAACAAAACCGTGCGAGACCATCTGCACCAGACCGCCTTCCGCGCCCAGCGGATTGAACAGGAAGAAGCCGAGGGTGACGAAACCCATATGCGCGACCGACGAATAGGCAATGAGTTTCTTCATGTCGGCCTGCACCAGCGCGACCAGGCCGATGTACACCACGGCGATCAGCGACAGCATGATGACGACCCAGGCGAGTTCATGGCTCGCATCCGGCAGGATCGGCAGAATGAAGCGCAGGAAGCCGTAGGCGCCGACTTTCAACGTGATCGCCGCCAGGACCACCGACCCGCCGGTCGGGGCTTCGACGTGCGCATCGGGCAACCAGGTGTGCACCGGCAACATCGGTACCTTGACGCCGAACGCGAGCAGGAACGCGAAAAACATCAGCGTCTGGGCGGTCATACCCAGTACGGTGCCGTGCCAGGTCAGGATATCGAAGCTGCCGCCGGACTGGAAATAAAGATAGATCATCGACACCAGCATCAGGAACGAGCCGAGCAGGGTGTAGAGGAAGAATTTCAATGCGGCATAGACACGATTCGGCCCGCCCCACACGCCGATGATCAGATAGAGCGGGATCAGCATGGCCTCGAAGAAGACGTAGAACAGGATGCCGTCAAGCGCCGCGAACACGCCGTTGATGAGGCCGGACATGATGAGGAAGGCAGCCATGTACTGCGCCACCCTGTCCTGGATCACCTGCCAGCCGGCAATGATCACCAGCACGGTAATGAAACTGTTCAGCAGGATCAGCGGCATCGAAATGCCGTCGATCCCGAGGTGATAGTGAATGTTGAAGGCCGGTATCCAGGGCGTCTTCTCGACGAACTGCATCGCCGAGGTGGTGCTGTCGAACCCGGTGGCCAGCGGAATCGCCACGATCAGCCCCAGCAGTGCGCCGGCCAGCGCCAGCCAGCGGGCAAGCACCGCGTTGCGGTCCGACCCGGTGGCAAGCACGACGGCTCCAGCCAGTATGGGCACCCAGATGACGAGAGTAAGGAGGTTGTTCAGCATGGATCAGTTCAAGCGCGCGAACCAGGTCACCAGGGCGAACACCCCGATCAGCATGGCGAAGGCATAGTGGTAGATGTAGCCCGACTGGAAAGCCTTGAGCAGGCGCGAGAAGCGTTCGACCAGACGCGCCGATCCATTGACGAAGAAACCGTCGATGATGTTCTGGTCGCCACGGCGCCACAGAGCGCTGCCGAGCACGCGCGCGCCCTTGATGAACGCCCAGTTGTAGAGCTCATCGAACCAGTATTTGTTGTACAGCATCCGGTACAGGAAATTGAAACGTTGTGCGAGGGCTGCCGGAATATCCGGACGCTTGAGGTAGAAGAACGCCGACAGGCCCACGCCCGCCGCGGTCAGCCAGAATGGCAGCGTCGTTAGCGCATGCAGTCCCATTTCCATCGCGCCGTGAAATTCCTGATTCAGTTCGTGCATCACCGGATGACGGTCTGCCACATAAATTGCGTGACCGAAGAAGTCGCCGAACAGCATCGGTTCGATCGTCATGTAGCCAATTGCCAGCGAGGGCAGCGCCAGCGCGAGCAAGGGAGCGGTCACCACCCATGGCGTTTCCTGCGGCACCCCGCTGTGGTGATGGTGTTGATCGGCTTCGTTGCCATGGGCATGTCCCTGATGGAAACGCTCCTTGCCGTGAAACACCAGAAAATACAGGCGGAAGGAATAGAAGGCCGTGACGAACACGCCCGCCAGCACGGCGAAATAGGCGAAGCCGGCACCCGCCAGGTGCGACATCCTGGCCGCCTCGATGATGCTTTCCTTGGAATAGAAGCCTGACAGGAAAGGCGCACCAATCAGCGCCAGCGAGCCGATCAGCGTCGTGATCCAGGTGATCGGCATGTATTTCCTCAGGCCGCCCATGTAGCGGATATCCTGGTTGTGATGCATGGCGATGATGACCGAACCCGCGGCAAGGAACAGCAGCGCCTTGAAGAAGGCATGCGTCATCAGGTGGAACACCGCGACCGAATAGGCCGACGCGCCGAGCGCCACCGTCATGTAGCCGAGTTGCGACAGCGTCGAATAGGCGATCACGCGCTTGATGTCGTTCTGCACCATGCCGAGGAGGCCCATGAACAGCGCGGTGATCGCGCCGATCACCATGATGAGGCTGAGAACCGTGTCGGACAGTTCATACAGCGGCGACATGCGCGCGACCATGAAGATGCCGGCGGTCACCATCGTCGCGGCGTGGATCAGGGCGGAAATCGGGGTCGGGCCTTCCATCGAGTCGGGCAGCCAGACGTGCAGCGGGAATTGCGCCGACTTGCCCATCGCGCCGATGAACAGCAGGATGCCGATGACCGTCATCAATGACCAGGGCGAATCCGGCCACAGGGTGATGGTCTCATTGGCGAGCGTAGGCGCCTTGGCGAACACCGTGGCGTAATCGAGGGTGCCGAAATGCGCCAGCACCAGACCGATCCCCAGAATGAATCCGAAGTCGCCGACGCGGTTGACCAGAAAGGCCTTGAGACTGGCATAGACGGCCGTTTCCCGGGTGTACCAGAAGCCGATCAGCAGATACGACACCAGCCCCACCGCTTCCCAGCCGAAGAAAAGCTGCAGGAAGTTGTTGCTCATCACCAGCATCAGCATCGAGAAGGTGAACAGCGAAATGTAGCTGAAGAAGCGCTGGTAGCCCGGGTCGTCATGCATGTAGCCGATGGTGTAGATGTGCACCATCAGCGAGACGAAGGTGACGACCAGCATCATCATCGCCGTCAGCGCATCGATCAGGAAACCGATCTCGATGCGCAGATCGCCCAATGCCAGCCAGGTGTAGACCGTCCCGTTAAAGGTGTGGCCGGCCAGCACATCCTGGAACACCAGGACCGAGGCGATGAACGACACCACCATGCCGGCAATGGTCACGACATGGGCGCCTGTGCGGCCGATCAGGCGGCCGCACAGGCCGGCGACGATCGCGCCGAACAACGGCGCCAGCGGCACGATGAGATAGAGCATCCGCATGTCCACGGGCATCAGCCTTTTAGTTGGTCGAGGTCATCGACGTTGATGGTGTGCAGGCTGCGGAAGAGCACCACCAGGATCGCCAGGCCGATGGCCGCTTCCGCCGCGGCGACGGTGAGAATGAAAAAGACGAAGATCTGGCCGTGGATATCGCCGAGATAATGCGAAAACGCGACGAAGTTCATGTTCACCGCCAGCAGCATCAGCTCGATCGCCATCAAGAGGATGATCACGTTCTTGCGATTGAGGAAAATACCCAGCACGGCAATCGCAAACAGGATGCCGCCCAGCACCAGATAATGCGACAAGGAAATCATGTACCCGCCTCCCCGGAATCCTGCCCCTCGACCCCTGGCCTTTTTTCTGCCTGCATTTTCACGATGCGCAGACGGTCGTTACGCTTGACCTTCACCTGTACGGCAGGATCGATGAACTTGCTGTCCTTGCGGTGGCGCAGCGTCAATGCGATGGCGGCCACGATCGCCACCAGCAGGATCACCGCGGCGAGTTCGAAGGCGTAGACATAATCGGTATACAGCACCCGTCCGAGTTCCTTGGTGTTGCTGTAATCGGCGGCGTGCGGCGCGGGTGCGCCCATCACCTCGAGTCCGAAGTGGCGGCTGCCGAGGATCAGCACCATCTCGACCACCAGCAGCACGGCGACAATGCCCGCCAGCGGCAGATAATCCCAGAAGCCCTCGCGCATTTTTTCCAGGTTGATGTCCAGCATCATCACCACGAACAGGAACAGCACCATGACCGCGCCCACGTAAACCAGCACCAGGGTGATGGCGAGGAACTCGGCTTCCAGCAGTATCCACAGCCCGGCCGCGGTGAAGAACGCCAGCACGAGATACAACGCCGCGTGGACCGGGTTGCGCGCGGTGATCACGCGTAACCCGGCAAACACCAGGATGGCAGCGAAGAAATAGAAAATCGCAGTCGTGTAGGTCATGTTTGAGGGACTAGGGGCTAGGAGTTAGGGGCTAGGGATGGGTGACCACCGCCAGTGCCCGATACCAGATTTCCGTTTGCCTACCTCCCGTTTCGTTTGTTTTCAATCAAGTGGCGCGCGCAGCGCACCACCCCTAACCCCTAAATCCTAGCCCCTAGATCCTGAGCCCCTACCGATACTGCGCATCCGCGGCCCGGTCCTTGGCGATCTGCTCCTCATACTGGTCGCCTATCGCGAGCAGCATGGACTTGGTGTAATACAGGTCGCCACGTTTCTCGCCGTGGTATTCGAGGATGCGGGTCTCGACGATGGAGTCGACCGGGCAGGATTCCTCGCAGAAACCACAGAAAATGCACTTGGTCAGATCGATGTCGTAACGCGTGGTACGGCGGGTGCCGTCTTCGCGTTTTTCCGATTCGATGGTGATGGCGAGCGCCGGACATACCGCCTCGCACAATTTGCAGGCGATACAGCGTTCCTCGCCGTTTGGATAACGACGCAATGCATGCAGGCCGCGAAAACGTGGCGACTGCGGCGTCTTCTCTTCCGGAAACTGCACCGTGATCTTGCGCGCGAACATGTTGCGGCCGGTGAGCATCATGCCGCGCAGCAGCTCGATCAGAAGCAGGCTGCCGAAGAATTGGGCCACTCGTTTCATGATAGGGATAGCCGTTTCATGGCGCGCTCAGTGGAAAAGATAGGCATACGGCGTCTGCATCATGCCGGCCACGACGACAATCCAGACGATGGTGATCGGAATGAACACTTTCCAGCCCAGGCGCATGATCTGGTCGTAGCGATAGCGCGGGAAGGTGGCGCGGAACCACAGGAACAGGAACAGCACAAAACCGGTCTTCAGCAGCCACCAGACGATGCCGTCCGGCAGGAACGTCACCGGCGACAGCCAGCCGCCGAGGAACATCAACGTGGTGAGCGCCGAGACCAGGATCATGTTGGCGTATTCGGCGAGGAAGAACACGGCGAACGCCATGCCCGAATACTCGACGTGGAAGCCCGCGACGATTTCGGATTCGCCTTCGGCGACGTCGAACGGCAAGCGATTGGTTTCGGCCACGCCTGAAACCAGGTACACCACGAACAACGGGAACAGCGGCCAGATATACCAGTGATGCAGCCCGCCCGACTGTCCCTGCACGATGTCGACAAGATTGAGCGATTGCGCCGCCATCAGCACGCCCACCAGCGCGAAGCCCATGGCGATTTCGTACGAGATGATCTGCGCCGCCGATCGCATCGCGCCGAGGAAGGCATATTTTGAATTGGACGCCCAGCCCGCGATGATGACGCCGTAGACCCCCATCGAGGTGACCGCCATCACGTACAGCAGACCGGCGTTGATGTTGGCGAGAACCAGCGTATCGGTAAACGGAATCACCGCCCATGCCGCCAGCGCAGGCGCGATGACAAGAATCGGGCCAAGGATGAACAGCCCCCGGCTGGCACCGGAAGGAATGATGATTTCCTTCATCAGCAGTTTCACCGCATCGGCGATCGGCTGCAGCAAGCCCAGGAAGCCCACGCGGTTGGGGCCGATACGAACCTGCATCCAGCCGATGATTTTCCGTTCGGCGTAGGTGAGATACGCCACGCCCAGCATCAGCGGCACCACCACTGCAAGAATCTTGATCAGGGTCCAGACGACGGTCTGGATGGCTGTCCAGTCCATGCCCACGCTCTCCATCAGACCGGCTCCGCCGTGATCGGACCGAACATCGGCCCCAGGCCGGAGGTCAGCGGATGGCCGCTCGGCACGCGGATACAGGTATCCGGCAACAGATCGTCACGCTCGACTTTCAGCGTCAACGCACTGGCGGTCTGGCGTACCGAGACCCGGCCATTTTCCTGCAGTCCCAGCCTGGCGATCAGGCGGCTGTGCATGCGTGCCACCGGCAGGGCCGCATCCTGCGTCATCTGCAGCGAGGGCGAACGGCGCACCACGGCATCGGTCTGATAGATCGGCACCTCGGCGACGCGTTCCAGCCCGTCCCCGGTCGGCGGCGGAGCCACGCTCACGTCGCTGACTTCGTTGGAAAGGAAAGCCTGTACCGAACCGGTCGGCGTATCGCCCAGCGCGTCGCACAGCACTTCTCTGGAATCGTCGTGGTCGAATCCGGCCAGGCCCAGCAGGTTGCCCAGCACGCGCAGCACTTTCCAGGCCGGGCGCGTTTCGCCCAGCGGCTTCACCACGGCACCGAAACTCTGCACGCGTCCTTCGGTGTTGATGAAGGTACCCGAGGTTTCAGTCCACGGAGCAATCGGCAGCAACACGTCAGCGTAGTCGAGCGACTTGCCCTTGTAGGGCGACATCACCACGACGAACTCCGCCGCGTCGAGACTTGCCATCGCGGCGACGGGATCGTGGGTATCGAGTTCGGCCTCCACGCTCAACAGCAGATAGGCACGCAGCGGCCGGGCCAGCATCTGCAGTGCATTCAGGCCCTTGATACCAGGCTGGCCCAGCGCACCGCAGCGCGGAATCGCGCCCACCGCCACGGCGCCCACACTATTGGCCGCTTCGCCCAGCACGCCGAAACTGGCGCCGGACAGTCGTGCCACCTCCTGCGCCAGCGCATGAATCTGCGAATAGTCGGGATGATGCTGCGCCATGTTGCCGAGGAATACCGCACGGGTTTCTCCCCCGGAGATGCTCTCGGCCATCTTGCGCGCGATGTCGTCGGCCACGCCGTGCGCGGCGATATCCGGCACGGGAAGATTTTTCAACTCGGCCAGCGCCCGACATACGCCCGCCAGGGTGACGGCCAGTCTGGAGGGCGCCACAATGCGCTTGGCGTGCACCTTGCCGAGGAATTCGTCCTCGTGCGCATTGATCATGTTGAGCTGGCCATGCCAACGAACCGACTCACGGATGCGGTGCGCCATCAGTGGATGGTCCTTGCGCAGATTGGAGCCCACCACCAGCATGCGGTTGAGGCGCGACATATAGGTCACCGGCATGCCCAGCCAGAAACCGCCGTGCGCCTTGTCGTCGAGCGAAAAATCCGACTGCCGCAGACGATGATCGACGTTGCCGCAACCCATGCCGCGCATCAGTTTCTGCAGCAGAAAAAGCTCCTCCGCCGGACGATACGGTGTCGACAGCGCGCCGATCTGCTCGGCGGGAATGGCCTTCAGCTTGTCCGCGACGAATTCAAGTGCGGTCTGCCAGGTGGTTTCAGTCCACTGGCCATTCTGCTTGATCATCGGCCGGGTCAGACGCTCGGCGGTATCGAGGCCGTCGTAGGAAAAACGGTCGCGGTCGGCCAGCCAGCATTCGTTGACATCTTCGTTCTCGCGCGGCAGCACGCGCATCACCTTGTTGTTCTTGACCTGGACTTCGAGGTTCGAGCCAAGGCTGTCATGCGGACTGATCGAGGGGCGATTCGACAATTCCCAGTTGCGCGCAGTGTAGCGAAACGGCTTGCTGGTGAGGGCGCCGACCGGGCACAGATCGATGACGTTGCCCGACAGCTCCGACGTCATCTGGCTTTCCAGGAACGGCATCACCTCGGCATGTTCGCCGCGACCGGCCATGCCGAGTTCCATCACCCCGCCGATTTCCTGGCCGAAACGTATACAGCGGGTGCAGTGGATGCAGCGCGTCATGTCGGTGGCGATCAACGGGCCGAGGTTCTTGTCACGGACCACGCGCTTGATTTCCTGATAGCGCGACGACGAGCCGCCATAGCCCACGGCGAGATCCTGCAGGGTGCATTCGCCACCCTGATCGCAGATCGGGCAATCGAGCGGGTGATTGATCAGCAGGAACTCCATCACGCCCTTCTGCGCATTGATCGCATATTCCGAACGCGTGTAGACCTTCATGCCGTCGGTCACCGGCGTGGCACAAGCGGGCAGCGGCTTGTGCGCTTTCTCCACTTGAACCAGGCACATGCGGCAGTTGGCGGCGATGGACAACTTCTTGTGGTAGCAGAAATGCGGAATCGTGATGCCGGCCCGGTTGGCGGCATCCATGATGGTGTCACCGCTCTCGACCTGCAGCGCACATCCGTCAATTTCGATATTGAGCGTAGTCATCTTGATGTGTCGTTCAGACCATGCAGCGCCCGTGTTCGATGTGATGCTCGAACTCATGGCCGAAATGTTTGAGGAAGCTCTGCACCGGCATCGCCGCGGCGTCGCCCAGTGCGCAGATGGTATGACCGATGATACGGCCCGCCACGCTGTTCAGCAGGTCCATGTCTTCGGGTCGGCCCTGCCCATGTTCGATGCGGTGGATGACCCGATACATCCAGCCGGTTCCCTCGCGGCACGGTGTGCACTGGCCGCACGACTCCTCGAAATAGAAATACGAAAGACGCTCCAGTGCACGCACCATGCACACCGTGTCGTCCATCACGATGACTGCGCCCGAACCCAGCATGGAGCCCGCCTTGGCGATGGAATCAAAATCCATCGTGCAGTCCATCATGGTCGCGGCAGGCAATACGGGGGCGGACGAACCGCCGGGAATGACCGCTTTCAATTGATGGCCGCTGCGCACCCCGCCCGCCATCTCCAGCAATTCGGAAAACGGGGTACCGAGGGGCACTTCATAGTTACCGGGCCTGTTGACATGGCCTGACACCGAGAAAAGCTTGGGCCCGCCGTTGTTGGGCTTGCCCAGCTCCAGGAATGCCTGGCCGCCGTGCTGCACGATCCACGGCACCGATGCCAGCGTCTCAGTGTTGTTGATGGTCGTCGGTTTGCCATAGAGGCCGAAACTGGCCGGGAAAGGCGGCTTGAAACGCGGCTGGCCTTTCTTGCCCTCGATCGATTCCAGCAGCGCGGTTTCCTCGCCACAGATGTAGGCGCCGTAACCGTGGTGCGCATGCAGCTGGAAAGAGAAATCCGTGCCGAACAGGTTGTCGCCGAGATAGCCGGCCTCGCGCGCCTCCGTCAGCGCGCGTTCGAAGAGGTCATACACCTCGAAGATCTCGCCGTGGATGTAGTTGTAGCCGACCTTCGCGCCAAGCACGTAGCCCGCGATCGCCATGCCTTCGATCAACTGGTGCGGGTTGTAACGCAGGATATCGCGGTCCTTGAAGGTTCCCGGCTCGCCCTCGTCGCTGTTGCAGACGATGTACTTGTCACCCGGAAAGGCACGCGGCATGAAGCTCCACTTGAGGCCGGTCGGGAAGCCCGCGCCACCGCGTCCGCGCAACGCGCTGGTCTTGAGCTCGGCAATGATGGCGTCACCCGAAATCTGCCCGGACGCCACGCGCCGCAAGGCCTGATAGCCCCCATGCGCGACATAGGTCGCGAGCGACGCCGGCTCGTCGAATGCCTGGGTCCAGCTGCAGACCTTCTGATCAGGGGTCAACAAACTCATTTCAGCTTGTCCAGCAGTTCGTCCAGCTTCTCGGGCGTCAGGTGGGTATGCATGGCATGGTTGTTGTGCAGGCACATCGGCGCATCGCCGCAGGCACCCATGCACTCGCCTTCTTTCAGGGTGAAACGACCGTCTTCGGTCGTTTCGCCAAAACCGATGCCCAGTTTGTTTTTCAGATGCTCGGCCAGTTCGCCCGCCCCCATCAGCGTACAGGGCAGATTGGTACACAAGGTGATCTTGTGCCGCCCCGCAGGCTGCGTGTCGTACATGTTGTAGAACGTCGCCACCTCATAGGCGGCAATCGCCGGCATCTCCAGATATTCCGCGACATACTCGATCAATTCGGGCTTCAGCCAGCCTTTTTCCAGCTGCGCGATACGCAGTGCGCCCATCACCGCCGACTGTTTCTGGTCGGATGGATACTTGGAGATTTCAATATCAATCAACGCGAGCGATTCGGAAGATAACATCAGCGGTCGATCTCCCCGAAAACGATATCCTGCGTCCCGATGATGGCCACAATGTCCGCGATCATGTGGCCGCGGCTCATTTCATCGAGCGCGGCCAGATGCGCATAACCCGGCGCGCGGATTTTCAGGCGATAGGGTTTATTGGCGCCGTCGGATACCAGGTAGATGCCGAACTCGCCCTTGGGGTGCTCGACCGCCGCATAGGTCTCGCCCGCGGGCACGTGCATGCCTTCGGTAAAAAGCTTGAAGTGGTGAATCAGCTCTTCCATGTTCTGCTTCATCGACAGGCGATCGGGCGGCGCAACCTTGTGATTCTCGACGATGACCGGACCGGGATTCTTGCGCAGCCAGGCGATGCACTGCCTGATGATGCGATTGGACTGGCGCATTTCCTCGACCCGGACCAGGTAGCGGTCATAGCAGTCCCCATTGGTCCCGACCGGAATGTCGAAATCCATGCGGTCATAGACTTCGTACGGCTGTTTCTTGCGCAGGTCCCATTCGACGCCGGAGCCGCGCAGCATCGGGCCGGTAAAACCCAGCGCCTTGGCACGCTCCGGCGACACCACGCCGATGCCGACAGTGCGCTGCTTCCAGATGCGGTTGTCGGTCAGCAGGGTTTCGTATTCGTCGACATACGCCGGAAAACGAGTGGTGAAATCCTCGATGAAGTCAAGCAGCGAACCCTGACGGTTCGCGTTCATCGACTTCATCGTCGCTTCATTGCGGGTATGCTGCGCCTGGTATTGCGGCATCGTGTCCGGGAGGTCCCGGTAGACGCCGCCGGGCCGGTAATAGGCGGCGTGCAGCCGGGCGCCGGAAACGGCCTCGTAACAATCCATCAGATCTTCGCGCTCACGGAAGGCATAGAGGAACACCGTCATCGCACCGACGTCGAGCGCATGCGCACCCAGCCACAACAGATGATTCAGCACGCGGGTGATTTCGTCGAACATCACGCGGATGTATTGCGCACGTTCGGGAACATCGATCTGCAACAGCTTTTCGATGGCCATCACGTAGGCATGTTCGTTGACCATCATCGACACATAGTCGAGACGGTCCATGTAGGGCACCGACTGCAGGAAGGTCTTGTGCTCGGCCAGCTTCTCGGTGGCGCGGTGCAGCAGGCCGATGTGCGGATCGGCGCGCTGGATCACCTCGCCGTCGAGCTCCAGCACCAGGCGCAGCACGCCATGCGCGGCCGGATGCTGCGGGCCGAAGTTCATTGTGTAATTGCGAATCTCGGCCATCAGCGCCCTTCCCCGTAGCTTGCGTCGCGCACGATGCGCGGGGTGACCTCGCGCGGCTCGATCGATACCGGCTGATAGATCACGCGCTGCTGGGTCGGGTCGTAACGCATCTCGACGTTGCCCGAAAGCGGGAAATCCTTGCGGAACGGGTGACCGATGAATCCGTAGTCGGTCAGGATACGGCGCAAATCGGGATGCCCCTCGAACACGATGCCATACAGATCGAAGGCCTCGCGCTCGAACCAGCTGGCCGAGGGCCAGATCTCGACCATCGACGCCACCACCGGCAAGTCGTCGTCGGGGCAGAACACCCGGACCCGGACGCGCTGGTTGTTTGTCAGCGACAGCAACTGCACCACCACGGCAAAGCGCGCGCCTTCCCAGGCGCCGTCGCCATAATCCGAATAATCCATGCCGCACAGGTCGATCAGCTGTTCGAAGCGGCAATCGGGGTGATCCCGCAGCGTGCGCATGGCGGCAGCATAAGTTTGTGGCTTGACGATGAGCGTCAGCTCACCCAGGCGCACGACGGCCTGGACGAGCGACTCGCCGAGAATGTTTTTCAGGCCAATGGAGAATGATTCAAGCGTAGCGGGCATGAAGCTGATTAACGGGCGATGGTATTGGTGCGGCGGATCTTGTTCTGCAGCTGGATGATGCCGAACAGCAAGGCCTCTGCAGTCGGCGGGCAGCCGGGAACATAGATGTCCACCGGCACGATGCGATCGCAGCCACGCACCACCGAGTAGGAATAATGATAATAACCGCCACCGTTGGCGCACGAACCCATCGAGATGACCCAGCGTGGTTCGGCCATCTGGTCATAGACCTTGCGCAAGGCGGGCGCCATCTTGTTGCACAGTGTGCCGGCCACGATCATCACGTCGGACTGGCGCGGACTTGGACGAAAAACGATGCCGAAACGGTCGAGGTCATAGCGCGCAGCGCCCGCGTGCATCATTTCCACCGCGCAGCACGCCAGGCCAAAGGTCATCGGCCACATCGAGCCGGTGCGCATGTAATTGATGAGCTGGTCCGCCTTGGTCGTGACGAAACCCTGCTCTAAAACACCTTCGATGCCCATAATCAAGTCATTCCCACTCCAGGGCGCCCTTCATCCATTCGTAGATAAAACCCACCACCAGGATACCGAGAAACACCATCATGGCGATGAAGCCCGCCAGTCCGATTTCCCCGAGGACGATCGCCCAGGGAAAGAGAAAAGCGATCTCAAGATCGAACAGAATGAACAGGATGGCAACCAGGTAATAGCGGACATCGAATTTCATTCGTGCGTCTTCAAATGCCTCGAAGCCGCATTCGTAGGGAGAGAGCTTTTCGCTGTCGGGACGATTCGGGGCCAACAGGCCGCCGGCGATGATCGGGCCGATTCCGAAAGCCAGACCAATCAGGATGAACAACAGAATGGGGAGGTAATGCTCCAGCACCGGGTTCCTTCGACGTATGCCTGTATCAGGCTATGGGCAATTGTGCCCCGAGTGTAGTAGTCCGGGGCCTCGGCTGTCAAGCCGGGAAATTTGTACTTTTATATTTAAAATCAATAGGTTACTCGCTAGATAGCCAGTGCTGATCAATGAATCAGGAAATTTGATGGTGCCGACGGAGTGAAAATAAATACCAAATAAAATCAATATGTTATATTGTATTTGGCATATTATTGGTATACCGGAAACGCCGAATCGGCACGGATGATACTACAAAACCCACTCCCCCACTTCAGCCGAGTCATCACGGGCCACCAAGGTCAGCGCGGCATCCCATCCGCCAGCCTCTTTAATTTTGTGTATCGCAGCTTCCACGATATCAGCCGGCGGCACGCAAGCAACGTCGGATGTTTGGGCAATTCTCACCGTTCTGGTGGCAATTTTCCCATCGCGGTCGTAGTTGCTCATCTTGCGTTTGATCACGCGCACGGCGTGCGTGAAGCTCAGCCGGTCGGGGTCGAGCCCGCGCGGCCATGCCGCATGCGCCATCAGTTGGCGAACAGCGAAATGTGCCCGCAGCAGGCCCCACAGCTCTTGCAGCACCAGATCGGGCGTCTTGCTGCGCAGCACCGTGCTGTTGGCTCGCAGGTGCGCTTGAACTCGTCGAACACACCTTCAATTTCCCGGCGCTCGTATTCTCGTATTACTGCATCAGCGAATGACTCCGGCTGCCGCTAATAGCGTGGTTAAATGGATTCAGCGCGTAATACACGACGACCTCGTTGCCGGCGCCGCTGTAGCGCATTTCATGGCTCAAGCGCCGCACCAGCTCGATGCCGCGCCCATGCAATCCGCTCTCCGATAGGCTCGACCGGACTACCCAGTCGAATCCAGGACCACTGTCACGCACGGAGATTTTCACCATCTTGCGGTTATCGCGCCGCAGGATTTCGATCCCGATGTCGATGAACCCCTGCTGCAGTTCCTTCAAGGCGTTCTGGCGCCGGGCCGCGTAGGCGGCGAAACCGTCGCTGCTCGTTTTAAGCGAGGAGTCCATCCGCAACAGTCCATGATCCAGCGCATTGGACACCAGTTCGGACAGAATAAGGAAAATCTGGCCGGCATGTTCTTTGATCGCCGCAATCCGCTCGATCACGCCGGACAGGGTCGGCACCACATCCAGGTTTTTCAGGTCCTGCGCCTCGAAATGGAACGACATGCACAGGCCGTCGCTCCCGTATTCCGCAGCGGCCGTATGCGCAGCCGGCTGCTCCAGCGTGCCCGGAGCGGGAACTGCCACCATCAGCACGCTGATGTCGTCCATCAGCGCACCCGCCCGATGCTCGTCCAGCGCCGCCAACAGCGCCTCGAAACGATGCGCTGGCGCGGTCGATTCCAGCGTTGCGCAGGCACGCTCGGCGCCAAACTGCTCGCCTGCGGCATTTTCAGCCTCGGTCAGGCCATCCGTCCACATGAACAACTGGCATTCCCCTTCGTAGGAATACACCTCGAGTTCCGCGGAGAATTCTTCCGGCGACAAAAGGCCGAGCGGCACATGCTGGGATTTCCAGTGCTTGACGATTTCCCCGTCGGCATCGACCAGGCGGGGATAGGGATTGCCGCCGTTCCAGACCTCGATCGTCCCTATCACGGGATTGATCGAAACGAGCGTCAGGGCGGCATAGCGTCCCGGCGGCATCATGGTATGCATGCGGCTGTTCATGACCTCGGCGATGCGTCCGATGCCGTAGCCAAGCTCGGTCATGGCGTAAAAGGTATCGAATTGCGGCAGCGAGGCCATCGCCGCCGGCAGGCCATGGCCCATGCCGTCGCTGAGCAGGATATGGTGGCATTTTCCGGGCGTGCGCGCGGCGGCGATCAGATCGCCGCTGAAATGCCATGCGGGGGTCACGCGGTAGCGCAAAGTGGGGTCATCGAGCCCTTCGCGGTTGACCATGTATTCCATCAGCCGTGCCCCGAGGCGCCGCTCGTCTTCCGCCTGCCGGTAGTAGGCGGCAAGCTCCGCCGAGTGCCGGGAAAGCGCCTGCTGCAGCTCGGCGATCCGCTGAAACACCTGGATTTTGGCCTGAAACACCGGAAAGGACAGCGGCTTGGTCAAATAGTCGTCCGCCCCCGCCCGCAAGCCTTCAAGAACCTCGTCCTCACGCGTGAGCGCGGTGACCATCAGGATCGGCAGCCAGCGCGAACCCGCCGCCTGCCGGATGCGCCGCGTCGCTTCCAGGCCGCCGATTCCGGGCATCATCACATCCATCAGGATCATGTCCGGTGACTCGGCGAGAAACTTCTCCAGCGCTTCCTCTCCCGAACGCGCCTCGATCAGGCGGTGTCCCATTCTTTTGACCACCTGGCCGGCGATTGCAACATTGTTGGCGGTGTCGTCCACCACCATGACCGTCATGCCCATGCGACCATCCATTTACCTGATAGTGAACAAACGGCGGAAATTCGACAGCTCGAAAACCTGCGCCACCGCTCCCTTGCAATTCAGCAGCGTGATGGATTTCGACGCACCTTTTGCGCGCTCCTTGAGCAACAGCAGCATGCCCATGGCGGAACTGTCGATATATTTCACCTGGTCGAAGTCCAGTTCCAGCTCGCTGATGTTCGCCTGCCTCAGCAGGGAATCGGTCGTCTCGTTAAACGAGGCATGGCTGTTGAAATCGAAACGCCCATTCAGCACGAGGCGCACTCTGTCACCTTCCATCCGGGTATCTATGTCCATGAATGCCACTCCTTTCAAAAATTAAAAAAATCGGGTAATCGGGCCTGCGTGATACACGGTCGCATCAAGCCGTTTCCGGCAGGCGGCACGATACAGGAAGCTCGACCGTGAAGCGGCTTCCTTCTCCCGGAATGCTTTCCACACTGATTTCCCCCCCCATCAAATCCACCAGATGCCGGCACAGCGCCAAGCCCACGCCGATGCCTGGAATACTGGAGTTTTCCGCGCCCAGGCGGCTGAAATACTGGAACAGCTCATCCCGTTTTTCCGCCGCAATGCCGATGCCGGTATCGCTGACCGCGATGCGCATGACGCCGTCGTCCGGCAAGTGGCAGGACACTGTCACGCGGCCACCTTCCCGGTTGTACTTCACCGCATTGCTCAGCAAATTGAGCACGATCTGCTTGAAGCGCCGCGCATCGACACGCACCCGCCGCAGGGCGCATTCGCCGCCCGGATCGACGATTTCAACGCCTTTCTCGGCGGCCTGCGCGGCGATCGCCTCCTGGCACTCGCGCAGCAGATCGAGCACATTGACGTCCTCCGGCTTCAGTTCCAGCCGGCCGGTCTCGATTCGGGACAGATCCAGCACATCGTCGATCAGTTCGCGCAACAGCCAGCCCGCCCCCAGGATGCGCTCGACGCAGTCGCGTTGTTCCCCGTTCAGCGGCGCGTCGGGGTCGGACTCCAGCAGCTGTGCAAAACCGACGATGGCGTTGAGCGGCGTCCGCAGTTCATGGCTGACATGGGAGAGGAATCTCGATTTGGCCTGGCTGGCCTGTTCTGCCGCCTCCTTGGCGCGCACCAGCGCCTCCTCCATGAGAACCTGCTCGGTCACGTTGCTGCTCGCCACGACGTAGTGGGCGACCTCTCCTGCCTCGTTGCGCACCGGCGAGACAAAAATATCACACCACACATTGCGGCCTTGGCGCGATATGCCCTCCACCACCGCATGCATCTCGTCGCTCGCAATCATGGCGTCGAAGAACATCTGCCACGCCCCGGCGCTGCCCGCGGATGCCGCCAGTACGGGCCAGCGCTTCCCGCGAATATCAGCCTGTGGAAGTTCGACGATGTCTGCATACGCTGCGTTGGCGTACTCGATCGCGAAATCGCCGCGCCGGATGATCACGATGCCGCTTCCGCTCGCGGCAATCGCCCGGTCGTGCAGGCGCAACGCATCCTCCATCCGCTTGCGGGCCGTCACGTCGCGAACCGAAACCTGGATACTCGCGATGCGCCCGGTCTCGTCCCGGGTCGGCACGGCGGAAGCATCCACCCAGATGTATGCGCCATTCCGGTGCCGCAGCCGGACATATTCGCACGCCCCCGTTGCGCCGAGCAGCGCGGGCTGATGCAACTCTTTTCGTACCCGTTCCGCATCGTCCGGATGCGCCAGTTCGTAGCCGTCATGCCCGGTCAGATCGGCCGGCGCATAGCCCAGCACGCGCTCACAGGATGGGCTGATATAGGCGTAGCGGCCCTCCGGATCGTGCAGCGAAATCACGTCCAGCGCGTTCTTGGCCAGCAGGCGGAAACGCTCCTCGCTTTCCTGAAGTTCCGCATCGATCGCCAGCGCACGGGTAATATCGGTGCGAATCGAGAAGTAACGTTCCAGCCGGCCGCTTTCATCGAAAAACGGCACGATGGTCGAGGCCACCCAGTAATGGCTCCCGTCCTTGCGCCGATTGCGGATGTTGCCGTGCCAGACCTGCCCCCGGGAAATCGTTTCCCACAGCGCGGCGAAATATTCGGGCGGATGAAAGCCGGAGTTGATCAGCCGGTGATTTTTGCCGATGATCTCTTCCCGGGTGTACTGGCTGATTCCACAGAACTTGTCGTTGGCATAGACGATATTTCCGTCCGTATCCGCCGCGCTCACGATGGCGTGCTCGTTGAACGCCTGCAGGTGCTGCGCCAGCACATGATCGCGCTCCGCCATTTTCATCGCCATTTCATCCAGTGCACGCGCAAGCTCACTCAATTCGGTGCCCTCGGCCACCCCGCTGCGTTGCTTCAGATCCCCCGCTGCATGGGCATTCGCCTGGTGGATCAGACGGCGCACCGGCGCGATCACCAGGCGCTCGGTTCCCACCCAGGCGAACACCAGCATCCCGCCAAATATGGCCAGGACAACCAGCGCCGCCACGCCCCCGGTGCGACGCACCTGCGCCAATGCATAGTCTGTGGGGATTCCAACGGCAACAAATGCATTTTCCCTGGCCGCGCTGCTCTCCAACCTGGCGAAGGAAAACAGGCGCGAGATGCCATCCCCCCCATACGCCTCCACCACGCCAGTCTCCGGGTCCGGTGCGCCAATCCGTCGAATCGCGGTACCGACAGGTTGACCACGCCAGATTTCCGGCTCAGGTTCGCTGTGAAGAATGACGCCGTTACTGTCATAAAAGATCACTTCGGAGCGCCCGGGCAATTTGCCGCCGAGGATGTGCTGATCGAACCAGGAAAGGTCCACCGACACGAACAAATAGGCCAGATGCTCGCCGTGGATGCCTTTAACGGGCTTGGCAACGATCACCACGGGCTCATTTATCTGGACACCGAGATGGTAGTCGCCCACCACAATCTCATCATGCCCCTGACGTATCTGACGAAACCATAGCCGGTCGCTGAAGCTGCCCTCGTGCTTCTTGGGCGCCCCCATACAGATGACATTCCCCTCAACATCGGTCATACCGGCATTGGCAAATATGGGCTGCTGGGCAAGCACTTCATTGAAAATCGAACAAAATCCTGGCTGGCGCGCGATGATTGCCTGGCTGGCCGACCAGGCAAACAGCAGTTCCCGCGCCGCGTTGATATGCTTGTCCTGCTTCAGCGAAATTTCCTGCACCAGAGTTTTCGTCTCCCGGTACACGTCGTCGACGGCGTGGTGATACATCTGTATCCCGATGAACCAGGCTACCGCCAGCATGGGCAGCATGACGGCCAGTATCAATGCGACCAGCCGGGTACGCAGGCTTTTGAACACGCGTTTCATGCTGCCCTCACTGCCCTGTCAGCGGGTGACAGGGTCAGAAAGTTGGTGCCGTGCCCCCCCGGCGGAAGCGAACGTCTGCGCTGCGCAGCCCCGGTATCACGCATTCCGGAATTCATTGCAGCCGCCTCCCGCAACCCAGGTCGTGGCATGCCAGCTTGCCGCTGCATATCGCCATTTCGCCGCAAGCTTGCGCATCCTGCGCATGGACGCCGAATGCCTCCCGAATCGTATCGGGCAGCCCGGTATCGTCCCACGGCCGATACAATGCCTTGTATGCGGCGCCCCGATTGACGGTTTCGGTCATGGCATCCGTATCGCTGTTGCCGGAATAAACGATGCTTACGGTTTCTGGAAAGACCTGCTTGATGCGGCCGAGAAACTCGGCGCCCGGCATGCCGGACAGGTGCTGATCGCACAGCATCACTTGTACGCCATGGGTGGCGAGCATACTCATCGCCTCACTCGCGTCGGCCGCACCGAGAATATGCCAGCCTTCCCCGCGCAGCATGCGCGCCAGCGTCTTGCGCACCTCGGGTTCGCCATCGACGATCAGCAACGTGCGTTGCTGCCGCCTGCGTTCGAGATCGCCCGTATCCAGCCGGTTCTCGCCACGCAGCAGACATTCGGCGTCCGCCTCGGGCAGCGGGCGGCTGAAGTAATATCCTTGCAGTTCGTCGCACTTTACATGGCGCAGAAAAGTGGCCTGTGCCGCCTCTTCCACCCCCTCGGCTACCACGGCCAGGCCCAGGCTGTGCGCCAGGGTGACAATTGCGCGCACGATGACGGCATCGTCCGGATCCGTCGTCACGTCGCGCACGAAGGAACGATCGACCTTGAGCACATCGATCGGAAACAGCTTGAGATAGGACAACGAGGAATAGCCGGTGCCGAAATCGTCCACCGACAGCGCAACGCCGAGCTTCTTGAGCGCGCGCAGCGTGCCGATGGCCACCTCGCTGTCGTGCATCACGGTGCTCTCGGTAATTTCCAGTTCGAGGAAAGCCGGATCAAGCCCGCTTTCCGCGAGCACCCGCTCCACGCGCTCCACCAGACCCGGATCGCGGAATTGACGCGCGGAAAGATTCACCGACATACGCATCCGCGGAAACCCCCGCTCCTGCCATTGCCGCGCCTGCCGGCAAGCCGCCTGCAGAACCCAATCGCCAAGCGGCATGATGAGGCCGGTATCCTCCGCCACGGCGATGAATCGATCCGGGCCGATCAGGCCTTCGCGCGGGTGATTCCAGCGCACCAGCGCCTCGAAGCCCAGTACTTCTCCGCTAATCAGGCTGGCGCGCGGCTGATAGTGAAGCGTCAGCTCGCCACGCTTGATGGCTAGGCGCAGATCGTGTTCGATCTCGACCCGGGCGCGCATCCGCTCATCCATTTCCGGGACATAGAAACGGAAAGCATTGCGCCCTTCTTCCTTGGCGCGGTACATGGCGACATCGGCATTGCGCAGCAGGGATTCGGCATCCTCGCCATCTGTCGGGCAGACCGACAGGCCAAGACTGCCCGTCACATACACCTCGCGGCCTTTCAGCGAAAACGGCCATGCCAGCGTATCCAGAATCTTTTCGGCCACGGTCGCCGCATACTTGATGTGCGCGATATCCGGCAACAGCAGAATAAACTCGTCGCCGCTCTGGCGGCCCACGGTATCGCCCTGCCGCAACACCCCGCTGATCCGCATCGCGACCTGGCGCAGCAGCACGTCTCCCGCGTCATGGCCCAGGGTGTCGTTGATTTTCTTGAAATCGTCCAAATCCAGGTACGCCACGGCGAGCAGCCGCTGGCCTCGCTGCGCGTGGGAAATCGCCTGCCGCAGGCGGTCCAGGATCAGCGCGCGGTTAGGCAACTCCGTCAGCGCATCGTGGCGGGCCTGATGGAACAATTGATCCTCGTGGCGTTTGCGCTCCGAGATATCGCGCGCAATCATCAGCACCGAAGCAACCCGGTTTTCCATGTCCCGCTCGGGCACCATGCGCACATGGAAATGGCGCAAACCCATCCGCGGCATTTCAATTCCGCACTCGATGGTCGTCGCCTCGCCGCGTTCGAACACCTCACGCGCGCCGTGCTGCCAGGCGGCGGCCTCCGTAGGCAGCCTCAGTTCACCCCAGGTCTTGCCCAGACATTCGCCATTTTCCACCCCGATGGCCAGTTCGTTCGCCGGATTGGCATAGAGATAACGCAGGTCGCGGTCGAAACGCGCAATCACGTCCGGCGCATTGTCCACCAGCGCCTGGAATTCCTGCGAATGGCGGCGCAGCAGCCTTTCCATTTCCCTGGTCGTGGTGGTGTCGCGCACCACGGCCATGGTTTCGCATTGATCGTCCAGCTTGATCTGCGACAGGCTGATAGAGACCGGAATGTCCTCGCCATTCTTGCGCCGGGCCAGCATGTCCGCCTGAACGGCCATCGGTGCCGGTGCTGGATTCGCGGCACAGCGCCCGCGCTGCTCCGCATAGATGGCGCGCATGTTTTCCGCAACCAGGATTTCCATCGGCTGGCCGAGCATCTCCTCGTGCCGGTAGCCCAGCATCGTTTCCGCGGTCGAATTCGCCATCGCAATGCGCCCTTCCGCGTCGAGCAGGAATATGGCATCCGGCGCCGCGTCGAAAACCATGCGGAAGCGTTGCCCGCTTTTCCGCGCCTTCCTCTCGGAAGCGGTCAGTTCACGATAAGGCTGCAGCACTGCCGCCACGAACACGGCACGGTAGAGAAAACCGTAGGCCACGATTTTGTAGACGTGGCCGAGGAAATTGAAGCCGTCGTTCATCTCGCTGTAGAGCGTGAAATTCAGTTCGCTCAAGGCCATGATGCCGACGGCGGCCAGGAGATGCGGCGCAGCATGGCTGCCGGCCGTGCGAAGCCGGGCAAGGATGGCAAGCGCCGCCACCAGATACAGCCCGACGACGAAATACTCGACGCCGATCTTGAACGGCGTCAGCCCCTGCCCCGCAACGAAAGTGGCCGGTAGCCATTCCGCCCGGTACAGCATCACCCAATACACCGCGGCGACCCATGCCAGGGCCGCGGCCAGGGCCGCGTAGCGCAAACCGGGGTTCACCGACACCTGGGGCATGAGCACCGCCGCCAGCAGCGCGACTGCCGCCGTGATGCGCGCCGCAAGCCAGAAGTCGATGACTTTTTCCGCGCCCGACGGCGTAACGAAATGCGGCATGCCCGCATACGACAGCAGATGCGCGGCGTCCAGCAGGCCCACCGCGAGAAACGCCACCGACAGCACCATCAGGAATGCCGGCGCGCGCGCCTTCGCCGCATGCCATCCGACGCCGAAGATCATGGCCGCCACCGCCACGGCGAGGATTTCCGCCACGTGATGGAATGCGGGATAGTCCCCGATAGCCACCACCGGCTGCGGCATCATGGCGTGCACGATGCCCACCAGGATCGCCAGGCAGGCAATCGCGAGCAGGGCAGTACCCATGCCATCGGCAAGGAATAATTGGCGCGCCTGCGCCGGCGCGGTTCGGTGATCAGACACTGATTTTCACCCCCGCCTGGCGTTCACGCATATTTCATGATCTCTGCCGGAATCGCCTGCAGCGATGCGCTGCGATCCACCCCGCCCAGTTTCACCGCTTCCTTGGGCATGCCGTAGACCACGCAGCTGGCTTCGTCCTGCGCCACGGTGGCCGCGCCCACATCGTGCATTTCCTTGAGGCCGCGCGCACCGTCATCGCCCATGCCGGTCATGATGACGCCCAGGGCATTCCTGCCCGCAAACTTGGCCACCGAACGGAACAGCACGTCCACCGACGGCCGGTGACGGTTGACCACCGGGCCGTCCACCACTTCGACGTGATACTGGGAGCCGTTGCGTTTGAGCAGCATGTGCCTGCCGCCGGGAGCGATCAGCGCACGCCCGGGCATGACGCGATCGCCGTTCTGCGCCTCGCGCACCTCGATCTGGCACAGGGTGTCGAGCCGGGCCGCGAACGAGGCGGTGAATTTCTCGGGCATGTGCTGCACGATGACGATCCCGGGCGATACGCGCGGCAACGCGGTGAGCACCGTTTCCAGCGCCTGGGTGCCGCCGGTCGAGGTGCCGATGGCGACGATGCGCTCGGTGGTCTGCGCCATGGCCTGGCTCGCGGCAGGCAGGATCGCGTCGGTGTTGAGCTTGGGCATCGCGACGGCGGGCGGCATCGCGCTATTGCTCTTCAGATTGCGGACATTGGCGTGCGCCGCGGTTTTCACCGCGCGAACCAGGTCCGCGCCGGCGTCTTCCATCGCCGCGCGCCGGTTGCCGATACCCGGCTTGGGCACGATCCCGACCGCGCCTGCTGCCAGGGCCTGCATGGCGGTTTCCGATCCCTTCTGCGAAATCGACGAGCAGATCACCACCGGCGTCGGCCGTTCCGTCATGATTTTCCTGAGGAATGTGATGCCATCCATGCGCGGCATTTCGACGTCCAGGACGACCACGTCCGGCCACTGCTTCTTCATCTTCTCCTGGGCGAAAATGGGGTCGGGCGCAACGGCGATCACTTCGATGCCGACATCGCTGTTGAGCACTTCGGACAGCACCTTCCGCACCACGGCGGAATCGTCCACGACCAGAACTTTTATGCGTACCGACATAGATCCCTTGCCTCAAGAGCCATTGCAATACTCGGTGTCCTTGGGGGCAAACTGGCGCACCCATACATTGCCCGACCAGATGTCGAACAGCACCGTGCGATGGCCGGCGCCGCCCAGATCCTCCGACGCCGGGCGCAGCCCGTGGTGCTTCAGCAGATACCGCCCGGCCTCGGCATTCTTGATCCCGATGTGGCTTTGCCCGGCATCGACCTGCCGCTGAAACATGTTTCCCCCGCCGAACAATTTGACCTCGTAGTCCTCAAGCGCCGTGCCGCTTCGGCGAATCTCCTCGAACAGGAGCCCGAGCGCCTCGTCCGCGTATTTGCCGTCCGCCAGCCGCGTTTCCCGCCCTTGCCGGCTCGGCAGCATGTAGTGGCACATGCCGCCGATCAGCAATTTCGGATGCCAGAGCGTGATGGAGACGCAGGACCCCAGGATCGTCCGGATGCGGACATCCCGATCCCCGAAATAGAATTCTCCGGGGTTGAGGAAGATTTCGATGACGTGAGGCGGCTTGCGCATGGGTGATATCGCCGGCCTATTTTCTGTACACCGACGGCCGCACGGCACTCAGCACGTCGGTCACGCCGTTGAGGCTTTCCGAGTGGCCGATGATCAGGTAGCCGCCGGGCTTGAGCGTGGCGGCGATGCGCTCGACCACCCGCGCCTTGGTGTCGGTATTGAAGTAGATCATCACATTGCGCAGGAAAATCACGTCGAACTCGCCCAGCTGCGGCAGGGTTTCGTTGAGGTTGATCTGCCGGAAACTCGCGCGTGCGCGCAGGCGCTTGTCGACGAGAAAACGGCCTTCCTGCGAGCCCACGCCCTTGAGGCAGTATTCCTGCAGGTAGCGTTGGGGAATATGGCGGGCGCGTTCCATCGCATACAGCCCGCTGCGCGCACGCTCCAGCACGCGCGTGCTGATGTCGGAAGCGACGATTTCCCATGGCACCTCGCCCAGCCGATCGGCCAGCACCATCGCCAGGGTGAAGGGCTCCTCGCCGCTCGAGCAGGCCGCGCTCCACACGCGGAACGGCGAGCCGGGGCGCCGCTCGGCAAGGATGCGCTGCTGCAGGAACTCGAAGTGCCTGGGCTCGCGGAAGAAATAGGTTTCGTTGGTGGTGAGCAGGTCCAGCGCGGTCTGCAATTCCGCCGGCTCCTTGCCGCTGGTCAGCAGGCGCAGATAGTCGCGATAGGAGCCGAGCGAATAATGCTTCAGCCGCTTCGCAAGACGTCCGCATACCAGCGCCTTTTTGGCCGGGGAAAGGCTGATCCCGGCAAGCCGGTAGATCAGCCGCTGGAACTCACCGAACTCCTGATCGGACAGCGTGGACGCTTGCATGCTCCGCTCCCTCCCGGTTCAGGCCGTTCGGCATGAAGCCTCCGCCCAGGCCTTGTTCGAGTCCGATCATTCCGCCGCGGCCTCGTTCGCGGATCCCATGCCCTGCGCATCCGCCTGTTCCAGCAATGCCAGATCGTCGATCGACAGCACATTGCCCACGTTCAGGATGATCACGAACTTGCCGTCTACCTTGCCCATGCCGCGGATGAAGTCGGTGCGAATCTTCGCGCCGAAGGCCGGCGGCGGTTCGATCTGGTCCTGCGCTATTTCCAGCACCTCGTTCACTGCATCCACCACCACGCCCACCACCTGCGTCTCCTGATCGGACGCCACTTCGATGATGACGATGCAGGTGCGGCGGGTGAGTTGCGTGCTCTTGCGGCCGAAGCGAGTGGAGAGATCCACCACCGGCACCACACTGCCGCGCAGGTTGATCACCCCGCGGATGTAGTCCGGCATCATGGGCACCTCGGTGAGATTGCCGTACTCGATGATTTCCTTGATGGCGAGGATGCCGATGGCGAACGTCTCGCCCCCCAGCATGAAGGTCAGGTACTGCTGCTGATCCTGCGGCGCAGCCAGTCCCGCCCGTTCATCCACTTTGACTAGCGCACTCATGTCGCCTCCTCAGAACTTGACGAACTCAAGCTCGTCGCTGGCGCCTGACATGGCTTTCGGCGCCGGCTTGCTGCCGGCGTTCCTGGCGTGCGCCACCTGGGCAGACTTCTGGGTGGCCGGCTTCCTGGCGCCCGACGCCGCCCCGCCGGCGCCGCTCTCGAGCCGGAAGAAGCCCATGGCCTGCTGCAGCTGCTCGGCCTGGCTGCTCATTTCCTCGGCGGTGGCGGCCAGCTCTTCCGAACTGGAGGCGTTCTGCTGGGTGATCTGGTTCAGTTGGGTCATGGCCGTGTTGATCTGCCCGACGCCGGAGGATTGCTCCTCGGAGGCGGCGGTGATTTCCTGCACCAGGTCGGAGGTCTTGTTGATGGAGGGCACCATCTCGTCCAGCAGCTTGCCGGCCCGCTCCGCCAGGTCTACCGAGCCGCCCGCCAGTTCGCCGATCTCCTGCGCCGCCACCTGGCTGCGTTCCGCCAGCTTGCGCACTTCCGCCGCCACCACCGCGAAGCCCTTGCCGTGCTCGCCGGCGCGCGCCGCCTCGATGGCGGCATTCAGCGCCAGCAGGTTGGTCTGGTAGGCAATGTCGTCGATGATGCCGATCTTGCCGGCGATGCTCTTCATGGCGGTCACCGTCTGCTTCACCGCCTCGCCGCCTTCGGTGGCCTCCTTCGCCGCCTTCGACGCCATGCCGTCGGTCACCTTGGCGTTCTCGGTGTTCTGGCCGATCGAGGCGGACATCTGCTCGATGCTGGCGGACGTCTCTTCCACGCTGGCCGCCTGTTCACTGGAAGCCTGGGAGAGGGATTGCGCCGTTGCGGACACTTCTTCGGACGCGCTGGAAAGGTTGTCAGCCGCGCCGCGCACCTCGGTGATGATCTGTGAAAGCTTTTCCACCATGTTCTTCATCGCGGTGAGCAGCATGCCGGTCTCGTCCCTGGACTGCACGTCGATCGTCACGCTGAAATCGCCCTCGGAAAGGCTGTTGGCCACGCCCACGGCCCGGCCGAGCGGACGGGTGATGGAACGGGTGACCCAGAAGGCGATCCCTACCGCGAGCAGGAAGGCCGCCGCGCCCATGGCGAGCATCAGCGTCCGCGCCTGGCTGTATTGCTCGCTTGCCGTTTTCCCCAGCTCGTTCATGAGCTCACCCTGGAACTGGACAAGGTCGTTGACGCGCTTGCGGTACTCGTTCGCCGCCGGGCGGAACTCGGATTCCATGAATGCCCGGCCTTCTTCCCCCTTGCCTTCCTCGGCCAGCTTGATGATCTGGTTTTGCGCCGCGATGAATCGCTCGCGCGATTCGAGGATCAACTGGAACATCTCGATTCCCCTGGGCTGAACCAGCGTCGGCTTGAGCTTCTCCCAGGCCTTGCCGATGTTGCTGCGCCCCTCGAGAATGCGCTCCTTCGCAGCCTGGATACCCGGCCGGTCCGTCGCCATCAGGATGTCGCGCGCGCCGAGGCCGATCGCGTTGACCCCGGCGAGTCCGTCCTGCAGCAACAGGACCTTCGGCCATTTGTCATGGTTGACGTTTTCCAGTGATTCGTTGAGGACGGCCATGCGGGTGATTCCAATGACGGCGATCGCCACCATCAGCACCACAACCAGGCCAAAGCCCACCCCCAACCGCACCCCGATCTTCATGTTCTTGAACATTGCCGTGCTCCCCTGTCTATCTCTGAAAAATAAAAAACCCAAGAATCCAACCCGGTCACGCGCCGTGCATGGCCAGCTGCTCATCCCGCGCGACAGCAAGCTGCACCAGCGTCGGCACGTCGAGAATCAGCGCCACTTCGCCCGTTCCCAGAATCGTGGAACCGGAAATACCCCGCAAATTCCTGAATACATTGCCCAGCGGCTTGATGACGGTCTGAAATTCACCCATCAGCTCATCCACCACGAATCCGGCCTTCTGCCCGCCGTATTGAACGACCACGATGTTTTCGCGCTTGCCCGCGGCCGCCTTGACTTCGAATTGATCGCGCAGGCGAACGAAGGGCAGCACCTCGCCGCGCAGATTGACGTAGTTGCGCGTATCGGCGGCCTTTCTGTCCGCTTCGGACAGCTCGATGCATTCCAGCACCATGTCGAGCGGCACCACGAAAGCCGACTTGCCCACGCCGACCAGGAAACCGTCGATGATCGCCAGGGTGAGCGGCAGCCGGATGCGTACCGTGGTGCCGCGCCCCTCCGCGCTTTCGATGTCGACGCTGCCGCGCAGCGCCTGAATGTTGCGCTTGACCACGTCCATGCCGACGCCGCGGCCGGAGAGATTGGTGACCTGATCCGCGGTGGAAAACCCCGCCTCGAAGACGAGGTTGTAAATCTCGTTGTCCGACAGGCTCTGGCCCGGGTTGACGATGCCGCGCTCGATCGCCTTCTTGAGGATTCTTTCCTTCTTCAGGCCGCCACCGTCGTCCGCCACCTCGATCACGATGCTGCCGGAGTCGTGGTAGGCATTCAGCCGCAGGCTGCCCTTCGCCGGCTTGCCGGCCGCGACGCGCGCCGCGGCCGGTTCGATGCCGTGATCCATGGCGTTGCGCACGAGATGCATGAGCGGATCGCCGATTTTCTCGACCACCGTCTTGTCCAGCTCGGTTTCCGCGCCGCCGATCTCCAGGCCGATGTCCTTGCCGAGTTCCTTGCTCACGTCGCGCACCACACGCTGGAAGCGGTTGAAGGTCTCGCCGATTTCCACCATGCGCAGCTTGAGCGCGCCGTCGCGGATTTCCTCGACCAGCCCCGAGACGACGGAGGTGGACTCGTGCAGCGCCGCGTCGCCGGAACGCTGGGCCAGCAGCGAGGCGCCGGCGCCGGCAATGACGAGTTCGCCGACCAGATTGATGAGTTCGTCGAGCTTTTCCGCGCTCACGCGAATGAATTTGGCTTCCTGCGCCTTGTGGTCGCGAATCTGGCGCTGCTTCTCCAGCGCCGCATCCATCACCTCTTTCTGCACCACGCCTTCGTTGACCAGGACTTCGCCGATGGGCGGCTTGGCACCGCCGCAGACCGCCGCCATGCTTTCCTGAGAGGCCAGCGCATCCTCCAGTTCATGTCCGGTGAGAATGCCGGCCTCGATCAGCAACTGGCCGAGCATGTCGGTGTTGCCGCTCGCATGCTCGAGCCGGTCGACGAAAGCGGCGAGATGGCTCGGCGGCGGGAAGATGCGCAGCTTGCAGCCCTCCCGCACGAACTCGAAGACATCCTCGATGGTTTTCTTGTCCGCCTCGCTCTTGAATTCGATCGAGAAGCTCAAATAGCAGGACTCCGGGTCTATCGCATTCAGTTCCGGCAGCTCGCTGTCGTCCACCCTGAGCGAGACGATATCGCCAATGGTCGAGAGGTAGCGGATGAAGGAAATGGGATCCATGCCGTTTTTCAGCACGTCGCGCCCAAAGACGAGCGACAGGTGCCAATAGTCGCCTTCGAGCAGTCCGCCGCCGCTCGCCGCAAGCCGGGCCTCGTGGACCGCGGGCATGGCGGCGTCCGCCGCGGCCGCGCCTCCCAGCAAGGATCTCAGCGCCGCGGCGATAGCCTCGCCCGCCGCCGCCTGTTCCGCATCGAGCGCTTCCCCGGTTTCCGCCACCACGGTGATCAGCAGGCCGATGTGGTCGCTACACTTGAGCAGCAGTTCGACGAGTTCGCCATTGACGGCCAGCGTGCCACCACGCACCTCGTCAAGAACGTTTTCGACAACGTGGGTGAAGGCCACGATCGCGTCGAGCCCGAACAAACCCGCAGAGCCCTTGATGGTGTGCGCGGCGCGAAACATGGCGTTGACCGTTTCCTCTTCCTGCGGCTCGCTTTCGAGCCGCAGCAGGATGCCCTCCATTTCATCGAGCAGCCCGCGGCTTTCCTCGATATAGGTCTGCAATGCCTGATCCATGCCCACTCTCGTCTCCTTGGTATCTATGCCGGCTGTTACTGTCGAGCTGAAAGCAGCAGGGGATCGCCGAACTGGGCTGCCATGTTGTAGAGATCGATCACCTCCAGAGCGGCCTGACTATGGGAGACGAAACGCACGGCCTTGCCCAATCGGGTGCCTTCGCGCTTGGCCGCCAGCAGCAGCTGAAATCCGGCGGTATCCATCTCGGTGACGCCGCTGAGGTCAAGTTCGATCTCGGTGTTGGCGGCCAGATGCCCCATCAATCCATCCCTGATTTCCAGGCTGTGGTAAATGGTGAGTTCACCTTCCATTTGCAGCCTGCAAATGCCGTTTTCCTGCTGTGCGTCGATGTGCATGGTGTGCTCCCGTCGCCGGCTTCATGGCATGATCAATTTCGACACGGCAGCCAGCATCTGCGCCGGCTGGAAGGGCTTGACCACCCAGGCCTTGGCACCTGCCGCCTGTCCTGCCTGCTTTTTCGCCTCCTGCGATTCGGTGGTGAGCATGATGATGGGCGTGAACTTGTAATTCGCCAGCTTCTTGACCTCCTGCACGAAGGTGATGCCGTCCATATTCGGCATGTTGACGTCGCTGATGATGAGATGGATCTTCTGTCCGTTGATCTTGGACAGGCCGTCCTTGCCGTCGCAGGCTTCGATGATGTCGAATCCGGCGCCCTTGAGCGCGATGCTTACGACCTGGCGCAGCGAAGCCGAGTCGTCGACGACCATGATGGTTTTTGCCATAGTTTTCTCCCTAAAAGAAGGTGATTTCCGAACTGTTAGACTGGCTGGCGCTGGCACCGCTGTGCATCTCCCGCTGCTCGGTCGTGGTGTAGGTTTTCGACAATTCGTCCAGCCATGCCTCGGCATCGATCGGCGCGCATTGCCCGGTGTGCAGGCATTCGTTGACATGCGCTTCGAACTTGCGGATGTCGTCGCGGATATGCGAGAGAATCTGGCTCACGCGATCCTGAAACTGCAGCGAGACCAGCACGTCGGAAATTTCGTCCCGAATGCCCATGCTGGCCTCGTTCAGGATGCTCGAAGACGCCGTCAAGCGGCTCGCCACGCCGTGAAAACGCTCGACCACCTGCCCGATAACCGCTTCGGAATGCGTCACCGACTCGGTATCCCGCGTCACCGACTGCTCGGATGCGGCCACGGCGGAGGCGATCGCGGCGTTGACCTGCTCCGCTCCCTGGCTGATTCGCTTGCCCGTTTCAGCGGACAGCGTGGAAAGCTTGCGTACCTCGTCGGCGACCACGGCGAATCCCCGCCCTGCCTCGCCGGCACGCGCCGCCTCGATGGCGGCGTTGAGCGCGAGCAGGTTGGTCTGCATGGCAATACTGCCAACCTCGGCCGCCATCTGCTTCAGTTCACCCGTAAACAACGCCAGCTGATCCACCTCCCGCAGCAGGTTCTGCTTGGAAATGGTGGCCTCGCGCAGCGACTCGATGATCGAGCCGAGATCCTGCTGGCTTGTCTCGAGCAGATCCACCAGGCCATCCTGCCCCTGCTTCACGCCGTTGCCGCCCGCCGTCGATTGCGAGGCGGACACCGCCGTCTCCAGTTTTTCCACCAGGCCGGAAAAGCGGACGGCGAGCGCGGTAACCGCATCCTCCGTCTGCGCGCGCCCCGTCTCCACCTGCAACGACCAGATCGGCAATACGCTGGCGCATACCGTGTCGAGATGGGGGCTGCAATTGCCCGCGCCCCGCATGGACGTCTCGCGCACCCGCTCAAGCATGGCGGCACGCCTGGATTCCCTGAATCGATGTGCGACCCATCCGCACGCCGCGCCGCAGACGAAAATCAATATGCCGAGCACCGCATCCATCGTCAGGCCTTCACTCGCATTGAATTCCATACCACCTTCCACTTGTCGATATTCATGTCATGGCGCCGCACGCAGATGCGCCTGGCTGTGACGCCGCACCACATTCAGCAGCAGATCGATCTGGGCGGACAGATCGAAAAAGTGATCCGCCCCTGCTTGCAGCCAGCGTTTTCTGTATGGCTCCGACGAGTAGAAACTCATCACGATCAGGCATGCCGAAGGACATGCGTATCTCGCCCGGGCAAGGGCCTCGCAGCCCCTTTCATCCGGCAGCCGGACATCCATGACCACAATTTCCGGCTGCATGAGACGCATGATCCGATTGGTATCTTCAACCGCAGTGCTTTCCACGATCTCGGCGCATCCAAGGCTGGCCAGCATGGCCGCCAGGCGTTCCCGCAGCAGAATCGATGGCTCGACCAAAAATAATTTCATTCCACTCAGTCCCACATTAGGCCGGGTAATCCGGTCAAGCGGATACAAGCCTGACATCCATTCCGAGATTCATTATCGAAAGCGACCACCGGGAAATGAAGTCAGCGCAATCTGCTTTTGCATCAGCGATTGCCCACGGCAAGGTAGGAATAATCCTATTGGAGAGGCCGGGTAAGGCTTGAATCCAGCTGCGTTTTTCGCGCTGTCCTGGGTGGGACGGTCCGTTGCGCCACCTCGATGGAACGCTCTCGATGGAACGCTGTTTTTTATGTGGGTGGGTGACTGATGAGGCGGCGACGTTTGATGCGTCGCGCAGGAAAAGTCTCAGCCGTCGATCAATCGATGGCGGATGGCATAGCGAACCAGGTCGGTCGATGTCTGGAGATTCATTTTCCGCATGAGGCGGAATTTGTGCGTGCTGACCGTCTTGATGCTCAGGAACAAGTCGCCCGCAATCTCGCTTATCGTCCTGCCGGAAGCGAGCATGAGGAACACCTGGAGTTCCCGTTCCGACAATGCTTCATGAGGGGTTCTGCTTTCCGCTGCATGATCGAACACGAGTTTTTCGACCAATGCGGCATCGATGAATTTTCCTCCACCGGAGACCTTTCGAATGGCCCCGACGAGAATTTCCGGCTCGCTGTCCTTGGTCAGATAACCGCTGGCGCCAGCCTTGAGCGCGCGACTGGCGATCGGCCCCTCGACATGCATGCTCAATATCAGAATTGGCAGATCCGGATATTCCGCGTGCATCCATTCAATGAGTTCAACGCCCGCCAGACCCGGCATGTTCATGTCGAGCAGGACAAGATCGCAGGCGGTTCGCGCGAGCACGGCCTGAAGCTCCTCGCCTCCACCGGCCTCGCCGACGACGCTTATGTCGGACACCAGCGCAAGTATCTGTTTGAGCCCGTGACGCACAATGGCATGGTCGTCGACAATGATGAGCCTGATCATCCTGGAAGCCTCGGTTGGACGGGGTGGGTCACGGTTGGGGTAAACGCTGCGGTCATGTCGCCGGGACGCATACGCGAATACGCGTACCCCGTTCCGGTTCGCTGTCCAGCTCAAAATCGCCTTCCATCATCGCCACCCGCTCGCGAATGCCGACCAGGCCGAACGACTTGCGGCTTGCCGCGGCATGCGGATCGAACCCCTTGCCATTGTCGCTCACTTCGAAGCAGAGCTGGCCATCGGTCCGGGTCACGACGATCTCGACCTGGGTCGCTTCGGCATGGCGCGCGATATTGGTCAGCGACTCCTGAACGATGCGGAATACGGCGGTTGCGGTGAACTCGCCCAGGGTGATGTCGCCATCGCCCAGCACAAGTTCGCAGGGGATGCCCGCGTACTCGATGAATTCCTCGACCAGCCATTCCAGCGCGGCGACGATGCCGAGATCCAGCGCCCCCGGCCGCAGGCTCGACGTAACATGCCGTGCGGTCTTGATGGTGCGGTCCACCAGTTGCTTCATCGATTGCAGGCGCGCCATGAGTTGTGGATTGGCTTCGCCGAAGCTGAGACGCGCCAGCGAAACATCCATCCGCAGCGCGGTGAGTGTCTGTCCCAGTTCGTCGTGAATTTCGCGTGCAATGCGCTTGCGCTCTTCCTCGCGCACACTTTCAAGGTGCGCGGAAAGCTCGCGCAGCATGTTTTTAGAATCGACGAGTTTTTCCTCACTGGTTTTGCTTTCGGTAATGTTGATCGCCACACCGTCCCACATGCATACGTTTTCGCCGTGGCGGCGCGGGGTGGCGCGCAGGTTGATCCAGCTCGTCTTGCCATCCGCCGTGACGATGCGCCCTTCCCAGTTCCAGAACGACAGTTCTTCCTGCGACTGCGCCATGCTGTCATGGAAGGAACGCGCGTCATCCGGGACGATAAAGCCGGTGAACGCGCGTCCGTTCCGCAGGATCGCTGCCGCATCCAGGCCCAGCAGCCATTTCGCTCCATTGCTGATGTAGGTGAATTGCAGTGCTTCGTCGCCGGCATGCCGGCAGCACTGGAACACCATGCCCGGCACGTTGGAGGTGATGCCGTGAAGGCGTTCCTCGCTTTCGCGCAGTACCGCTTCGGCGCCCTTGAGGGTGGAAATATCGCGCGCGATGGTCAGTACCGATGCAACCTTTCCCGATGCATCGCATTCCGGCACGGCTCGGGTGTGGTAGTACTTGACCACACCGCGCTGCGTCGTGAATTTGAATTCGAACACCTCCGGCTCGCCAGTGAAAAGAACCCGGCGCAAGGCATTGGTCCATATTTCCACCTCTTTGTCCGGCACCCCAAGTTCGGCATGGGTCTTGCCCAGCAGGGTTTGCCGCGACATGCCGGTGGCTTTCTCGATCTCGGGATTGACATACACACGGCGCAATTCGCTGTCGAAACGGGAAACGATATCCGGCAGGTTCTCGGCCAGAGAGTGAAACTCGCGCTCCAGACGTTGAATTTCCGCATCCGCCCACATCTGCTCGGTGACGTCCTTGGCGACCACCACGGCCCCGGTGACGGCGCCCTCTTCGTCGTACAGCGGCAAGGTCGAACTGTTGATGACTTTACGACTGCCGTCAAAACACTCGATGTCGATGATTTCATCAAGGGCGGTTTCACCGCGCTCGATGGCGCGGGCAAGCGCCCAGTCGTGCGCCTCGATGCGCTTGCCCGTGGCGTGCCACCAGCCCTTGTATTCGTCCAGCCGCTTGATGCCGGCCCAACGTTCGCCTGCCCAGATACGGCGGCCGGCAGGATTGTTCAAGATGAAGTGTCCGGATGCATCCATCAGCCACACGCCGACCGGCAGCGCTTCCAGCACGCCGCGCAACTGCCGTCCGGTGTCGACGGCGCGCCGCACCACAAAGCGGACCCGCAGATAGATCAGCAACGCAGCGATCGTGCCGATGCCCACCATGATCGCAATCGCGCGCCACGCAGCGGTGCGTATCGGCTGGTACATATTTTCGATGTCTACTTTGCGTACCATGCCGAGACCGAGTTCCGTCACCGGCGCGTAGGCGGCAACCACCATCACCCCCCGATAATCCGGCGCAACCACGACGCCACGCTGGCCCTGGAGGGCATGCCACATCGGGACAGGCTCGTCCTTGTAGCGTGTCGGCGCCAGCAACGGGCGCGGCATGAATGCCGAAGGAAGGCAGATCATGTGCTCGCTGCCGGCAGGTCCGCACAGGCGCGTTTCCACCCCGCCCGGCGTATCCGACAGCGCTTCCGTAAACAGGCGTTCAAGCTCGGGCAAGGGCTCCTGCACCACGATGGTTCCCTGCCCCTGCGCGGCTGGCAAATGGATTTCCAGCATCCAGCCGCGATTCCAGGTCAGCCAGGCAGGGTTCGCGTTTTCCAGGCGCAGGCGAAATCGCGGACCGGCCGGAGGCAGGCCTGCATGCAGCCCGACGGCGCCGTCGCCTCCTTCCAGCCATGCCGAGCCGCCCGAACCGGCCATCTCCCGCAGCGTGGCGGGCAGATCCGGGCGCGACACAAGCCCGCCCGTCCGGGCATGCAGGCTGTGCAAGGCCGATGACAACACCAGCGGAAAGACGGCCGCCTGCGTCGCCACCGAACTGGACAACTCCTCCTCCACCGTCGCCTGCATCTGCTTGCCGAGCACAGCAACGGAAGCCGCGCTGCCGAGCAACAGCGCGGCAGTGAATCCAATCAGGCCGATTGCCAGGGCTTGCCGCTCCTCGCGTGCGGCATAAAAACGGCGAAACCAGGGGGTTTCGGCCATTGCCGCAAGATAGCCGGAGACCCATACGCACAATGCCAGCATGGTGGGCAGGCTCATGACGGCATGGCGATCGAGGGTGGCCACGAACAGCAGGCCATCGAGGCTGCGATTGAGCGCGCCGCCCACTACGGCCGCCAGGATGAACCCAGGCGCGGCCTGCGACAGGACCTGTCCGGGCAGCGTGCGCGGCCGATCGAGGGCGGCCAGCGCCAAGCCCGCGCAAAGCAGGGAAAACGCGGCGAGGGGGGACATATGCCAAGGCCAGGGCAAACCGCGTCCGTCGACATTGAGCGCGATGCGCCAGAAACCGTCGGGCGGCAGCCAGGCAAAAAAATATTGCCCCAGTACCGCCGCACTGATCGCTGCGATGAGCCCACCCAGCCAGAGCCGGAGACGCGGCAGCAGCAGCGCCATCCCCGCCAGCAATAGCACGACGGAGGTATTGATCCCCATTCCAGCCAGGATCGGTACGCGCGTACGGACTACATTCGGCGCCGCCCAGATCCCGGCAAAAACCACCGCCATGACAACGACGAGCGCCATCCCCGCCGTCTGACGGACGACGGCACAGGCGCGGCAAGGAGCGAGTTCAGCCAGGTGGGGGGCGGTATCGGTCAAGGTACGACTATTATTCGCATGATTGTTTTCGCGGTTCAGGCTCGAATCCCGCACGCTTCAAATTCGCTCGCCGGTTCCCGTCGGTAGATCAGGCTACGGGTCAATAAAACAAGGTGTTGAGCTTGCAACCGGCACGCATCCACGCAATGCACGATTTCGACACTTTGTCGGCACTAGGGGCAAGCCGTACGGCAGCGCCGCCGCAATCCTCTAGTCGCGTACCATCCGGCTATTCATTACGGCCTGTCCCACACAAGCTTTTCCAGCCGCATCTTAACTACATTTCTTTCGCATCTGGGTGCAATCACCGGCCAGAGCCCGTGATTCACGCATGGGAGATTCCGCATAACCGTTTTTTTAACTGGTCACTATCTTGCTGGACAAGGCAATAGGGAAGTCCTTATATGGACACCTCCCGGAGTACAAGTAGATTTTGCATTTGGCAGTAGGTAAGGATGCAGTCTTATATCCGGCCTGTTGGTGCAGGCGGTAAGCCTGCTGGCCCTGATGGAATCCGCTGACGGAGACCTTATCTGAA